>Ga0153958_1000465_pt1 | contig 10404 bp, 14 predicted proteins | sample TSFL042MetaG_FD_104719 | JGI IMG/M metagenome (GOLD analysis project Ga0153958, IMG submission 104719) | Attine ant fungus gardens microbial communities from Florida, USA - TSFL042 MetaG | ecosystem: Host-associated > Fungi > Mycelium > Unclassified | place: USA: Florida, Wekiwa Springs... | reverse complement strand
TTATGAAGAAGGCTTCTGCTGAGCCTAGAACCGAAGCATCGATCACGGCGGTTTCCGAGATATTAGCAATTTAATAAACGGTAACATGGTGGTTACCAGTTGATCTGCTTAATATCTCAGCCATTATTGATCGCCTCGAGACATGACTGGCATCGATCGAAAGGTCTTCTTAAGGGCTTTAAGCTGGTATTAAGACCGTGGGAATCTTCGAAGAATTGGTGGAGATATGATTGAATGAAGTTTGTGACAACCATATTCAGAGTAGAAGAAAGCTGGTTCAGGGTTCAGGGAATGATGGGCAGGAGTGAAGTATGGAAGTGGAGCAGGATCACATGGTCATGTCTGGGAGGTATGGAGAACGGAAAGGTGACAGCTGTCATAGTAGTGTTATAGAGGAGAGACGCGAGGGAGAGTGGTAAAATGGAGAGTTTCCTTTTCTATTTCTTTTTAATTGAGTCTCAAACATTTGTAATATTCTAATATATTTCTCAGAGTGGAGATTGATAGGGAGAGCCTCCTTGGCCCTTGTCTTCATCTCAAAAACTCTTGAGGTTGTAAATGCGATTCTCTTGAGTATGTAAGAGGTGATCTTGGTGAGAGGTTGAGTTGGTGAATGTTTCCTACTATATACCCTACTCTTTCATGAGACAAGATACAGCGGTCACTCAAACAACCTTCTATAGAGTAGCAGGCCTGAAAAGCCTGGCTAATTATTGACTTAGATCGTATCACACCCATAAGGTTTGGTATGGGGGTGCAGATGAGGGAGTGCGGATGAGGGCTTGATTGAGTGTAGTAAGGCCCATGAGTGGTTTACTGACTATTCTACTAGTGAGCTTGTTATGGTGTGTAAAGGTGAACACCTTAGGGACACCATATGGATAGGATCTAGATTGAGCTCCCATCATTCCTTCTATATTTAGATTCCAAATAAGCTGTGTATTCACTTTTTAATTTCTTTCTGATACCCCTACTTCCTATTTCTTCCCACAAACCCTTTAGTATGCAATTGAGAGCTGTCACCACTTTTTCTACTTGCTTGTTACAGTAAACATCTCTTTTGCCCTTTTTACCACCTCATCACATTGGTCTTACTATGTTTGGGAATTTGGAGGTTTTCTTTGTCTCACTTTTTTTGTTGTCTCATTGCTTTGTAATCCTAATAAAATACTCTAGGACATAGAAGGGAACTCAAGCATTACATCCCCATTATCATTCCTTTCTGTTACTCTAGAGCTTAATAGCTATTCTGAGTGACTAAGTCTCTATCTTTCTGAGTATTCTTTTTTACTTTTCAAAAAACCACCAAACCTCTCCCTCAACAGGAATTTGAGCCCCAACAGACTTAGGCATTTGCTTATTCTAGAAGTTAACCACTCACTACATTGATGGGGATCAAAGGGAATTGATCACAAAACAAAAGTGATAAAAAATGGGACTATAAAAGATCTCCAAGATGTCTCACAATTGTGCACTAAACAAGTAGGCACTGGGGAGATGATCAAGTATAAAAGAGAGCTTAAGAAAAAGGGGAATAAAGAGGTGCAACTCAAATGACCAAAAGAAATGATAATAAAATGTTTATGAATCCACTCGAGGTAGATCTCACTGTAATAGGCTTTCTAAGACACACATTTGTCTCATGTTGTAACACTATTGCCCTTACCTAGTCTAGTAGTCTGGCTCACTGTCGATACAGCAGAACTACCTAGAACTCCTATGCTATTGTGTGGGCTCTTCTTCAGCTAACCGTACAACTGGAAGCCAACTCCAATAACACATAGCAAGCTATTAACTCCTAGTGTAAGCGAATGCCCAAGTTTGTTGGGGCTCAAATTCCTGTCGAGGGAGAGTTTTAATGAGTTTTAGAAATTAAAAGAGAACACTTCAGAAAGCTAGAGACTCAGTCACTCAAAATAGCTGTTAAGCTCTAGAGCAACAGAAAAGAATGATAATGGGGGTGTGATGCTTGAGTTCCCTTCTGTGTCCTAGAGTATTTTATTAGGATTACAAAGCAATGAGACAACAAAGAAAGTGGGACAAAGAAAACCTCCAAATTTCCAAACATAGTAAGGCTAATGTGATAAGGCAGTATCTCTCCCAAACACTCAGTAACTACTTCCTGATCCTCTAACCCTACTCCAGGAATCCTCCTTTGCATGATAGGTGGTTCTTGAGCCTCTTGCTAGGCCATAGAAGGAGATGGTGATCTTGAGTTGCCTTGCTCTTGAGTGCATTGTCTTCATCAATCCTCCCTTCTATCTCTTTCTCTAACTTCCTTACTCCTCTCTCTATCTCCTTTGTCCTCTCATTCCTTCAGAACCCAGTTTTCTTCCCTTGCTGTTGCAATACAACTCCACATCAACTCGATCCTCTTGATCTTGGTATAATTAGCCATCACTGATGATAGCTTGGATCTGATTGTAACTCTTTCTGAAAATAGCCTTGCCAGCTACTGAGGTATAACATTGCTCTGGTAGCACTAGGCCATCTAAGTCTGCTTCCATCCTCAAGAGCACTTCTAGAAGGGAAATCTATTGTAAATCCAATATGGGGTGCCTGGACAAGCATCTATAAGGTATATGTAGCAGTGGTCACAGTCACTACCCTGCTACTCAAGCGAGATACTCAAGTCTATGACTAAGCATCTGGGGAACATCTTTGGGGGGCCAAACTCTTCTCTTAAGCTAGTTATCCTGGTTATTACAGTGAAAAATATCACTTATTTTGCCTAAACTGTTGTATGGCATGACACTGCTATTATGCTACAAGTGAATTTTCCATGGAAGATAATATTTGATATGCTTTATAACAACAGATTCTTGATTAGAATTCACTCTAGAACTCTTTCTATAATCCTCAGAACATAATACTATATGATAAAGACATTAAGCTAGTAATAATCAACCTAGAGCTCATGCTGGTACCTCGAGAGGCAATTAGGATGAACTGGCATTGGGTTACTAAGAAAGTTACTAAGGGACTATGCTCTAGATCCATCTTTGGATAGGCTAACTTAGAAGGATGGTAGACTTGTACTCTAGAACCAGTACTACTTAGATAACAAACTTAGACTGATAGACTTTGTGCTTGTAAATAAGCATTGATGGCATCAGATCAATTATATTTAGATAAATGACCTCTAGGATACAACTTAGAGACACTAGACATTTATAGGAACTTACTAACTGTTTAACAGATAATCAATAAAGTCCAAATTACAAAGCAGCATCAAGAGTATGATGGGAAAAAATGGAAGAATATTCTAGAAGGAAGCAGCGATGAAAATGCATTATATTTGATAGGAAGGACTTGGTGAGAGAATACATTATCATAAAGAAAAGGGCTATATCATTAGTAGGATTTTGGGAGGCCTTAGGACAGAAAGAAGTCAATGGAATCCTAAAAGTAATAATAGTTTTCTTTTTATATTTTATTTCTTGAGTTTCAGTGCTTTGTAATAACATTAATATAGTATCTGGAGTACAGTTGGATCGAGGAAGAACCTCTTGACTCCTACCTCCATCTATACTGCCTCCAGAATCGTGAATGTGGATCTATTGAGAGTAAGAAGACTGGGACCAGAGGGATGTCTTGAGAAGAACACAGAATATACCCAGAACTCAATCTAGAGAGGAATAGCAGATGCAACTCAGGCAGGCTTTGAAGATGATAGTAGACTGGGAAAGCTTGGCTAGGTGCACACTTGGATTGCATCACACCTACAAGGTTTGGTGTTAGGGGTGCAGACAAGAGAGCAACTGAGTATGGAGAGTCCATAAGTGATCAACTAACTATATTTTCTAGTTAAGTCTAGTTACAGTGTGTAAAGGTTAACACCTTAGGAAGGTTATGCAACAACGATCTAGAGAGATCTTATATTCATTTTACAACAACCAACATATACTTTATTAGAGCTATATATAATTCTACTTTTCTAATTATTTATAAATCTTCATCTTTGATTATCTCCCCTTAGACCTTTAGCATGCAATTGGGAGCTAGCACATCATTATTTTGTTTGTCCCAGTGTGCAATTCCCTTTTGCACCCTTTCACCGCTACCCTTAATTATAGAGTTAATCAACAACATAGGCAGCAAAAAGATATTCACTAAGATGGATCTAAGGTGAGAGTTCAACAATATGAGGATTAAGGAAAAGGATAAGTAGAAGGGAGTGTTCACAATGCATGTAGGCTCCTTTGAGCTAATGGTTATGTTCTTTGGGATGATGAATTCACTAGCTATCTTTCAGGCGATAATGAACAAGATTCTAAGGGACATGATCAACAAAGGAAAAGTGGCTGCATTTGTAGACAATATGTTGGTAAAAACAAAAACTGAGCAAAGGCACAATGAAATAGTGGAAGAAGTACTGAGAAGGTTAGAAGAAAATGACTTGTATGTCAAGCCAGAGAAATGCATGTGGAAAGTGAGGAAGATAGGGTTCCTCAGAGTCATCATAGGACCTGATGGAATAGAAATGAAAAGAGAAAAGATAGATAGAGTATTGAGTTGGCCAGAACTAAAGAATGTGAAAGATGTTAGGAAATTTTTGGGCCTCACAAACTACTATAGGAGGTTCATTAAAGACTTTGCTTGAGTAACTAGGCCAATGAATATATTAACGAGGAAGGATATAAAGTGGCAGTGAGGACAGGAGCAGCAATAAGCATTTAATGAGCTCAAAGAAATCTTTACAATGAGACTAGTGTTAGTATCCCCAGACTTAGACAAAGAGTTTAGAGTAGAGGCAAATGCCTCAAATTATGCTATAGAAGGAGTACTATCAATGAGGTGCTCTGACAAGTTGTGAAAACTAGTCACTTTCATTTCAAAGTCCTTAAGTGATACAGAAAGGAACTACAAAATACATGACAAGGAAATATTAGCAGTAGTTAGATGCTTGGAGGTGTGGAGGCACTTCCTGGAAGGAGCAGTAGTAAAGTTTGAGATCTAGACAGATTATAAAAATCTTGAATATTTTATGAGAGCACAGAAATTAAATCAAAGACAAGCAAGATAGGTATTATACCTGTCTGGATTTGATTTTACATTAAAGCATGTTCTGGGAAGTAAAATAGGAAAAGCTGATAGTCTAAGTAGAAGGCCAGACTAGGAATTAGGGATAGAGAAAGACAATAAGAACAAAATGTTGGTAAAGCCAGAATAGCTAGAAGTAAGGGGAATAGAAGTGGTAGAAATAATAGTAAACGGGATAGACCTACTAGAAAAAGTCAAGAGATCAAAAGTGAAGGATGATAAAGTAATAAAAGCAGTGGAAGAAATGAAGCAAGCAGAGGTAAAGGTGTTAAGAAATGAAGAGTGAAGAGTGATAGATGGTGTAATGTACAAAGAAGAGAAAGTATATGTGCCAAAAGACAATAAATTAAGAGCAGAAATTATTAGACTACATTATGATATGCTGGTGGGAGACCACAAAGAACAGTGGAAGACAGTGGAGCTGGTCACTTGTAGCTTTTGGTGGCCAGGAGTGACAAAAGAGGTGAAGTGATATATGAAAGGATGTGATACCTGTTAGTAAAATAAAAATCACACAAAGCAACCAGTAGGAAAGTTGATGCCTAATTCAATACTGGAGAAACTTTAGATACATATTTTGGTAGACCTTATTACCAAGTTGCCTTTAGCCCAGGGGTATAACTCAATTTTAGTAGTAGTCAATAGGTTAACAAAAATAGTACATTTTATTTGTCACAAACTTCATTTGGTCATATCTCCACCAATTCTTTGACGATTTCCACAGTCTTAATACCAGATTAAAGCCCTTAAAAAGACCTTTCGATCGATATCAGTCACGTCTCGAGGCAATCAATAATGGCCGAGATATTAAGTAGATCAACTGGTAACCACTATGTTACCATTTATTAAATTGCTAATATCTCGGAAACCGCCATGATCGATGCTTTGGTTCTAGGCTCAGCAGAAGCCTTCATCATAACGCTCAGAATGAGCCTAGAATAACCTCAAGGCAATTAATATTAGTGGAGATATAAAGGCCTCAATGTTTGCACATGGACTTTATTAATTACCCATAGATAGTTATCTGTCCTTTTCTTAGAACAAAGGACAGCCTCTATATGGTTAGGTTATCACTATTTCTAGCACAAAGGCACTACCATTTGTAGAAAAATAGGTAGTAGCATGTGATGATCTGTCCTAGTGCACAGACCATCACAATTCTGTATATAAGGACTCATAGTCTGAGGATTAGACTTCAGACTTAACAACATCTTTGCTGCTTGTCTAAACTTCGCTTTTTTGAGCCTTTTGAATATCAAATCAACCAATTACAAATTAGTAAGTGACCATTTGTGATACCTCTATCTAAGATAATGCTCTCTAGTAGGCCATGCAACTTCCACATGTTATCTCTGAACAATCTTGCCAATCCTTCTGCCAATATTTTCTCCATAGTAGGTATAAAATGTACTATTTTTGTTAACCTATCAACTACTACCAAGATTGAGTCATATCCCTGAGCTAAAGGCAGTTTTGTGATAAAATCTGCTAATATATATGTCCAAGGCTTCTCTGGAATAGAATTGGGCATTAACTTTCCTACTAGCTGTTCTGTGTGGTTTTTGTTTCACTGGCAAGCATCACACCCTTCCATATACTGCTTTATCTCTTTTGTTACTCCTGGCCACCAAAAGTTTCTAGTGACTAATTCCACTATCTTTCACTGTCCCCCATGATCTTCTACCAGTATATTGTGATATAGCCTGATGATTTCTGCCTGTAATTTATTCTTCTTAAATACATAGACTTTTCCTTTTTTATACATAATACCATTTACTTCCCTCTACTCTTTATTTCTCAATATTTTTACTCTTGCTCACTTCATTTCCTCTATAGCTTTTACTACTTTGTTGTCTTTTACTTTTGATTTTCTAACTTCTTTTAGTAGATCTACTCTGTCTACTATTATTTTTACCACTTCAGTTCTTCTTACTTCTAACCATTCTGGCTTTACCAATATCTCATTCTCATTGTCCTTTTCTACTCCAACTTCCCAGTCTGGCCTTCTGCTTAGATTGTTTGCTTCTCCCATTTTACTCCCTAGAACATGTTTTAACATAAAGTTAAATCTAAATAAGTACAGAGCCCATCTTGCTTGCCTTCAATTTAGTTTCTGTGCTTTTATGAAATATTCAAAATTTTTATGGTCTATCCAAATCTCAAATTTAATCATTGTTCCTTCTAGGAAATATCTCCATACCTCCAAGCATCTGACTACTACTAACATTTCTTTGTGTCACAAACTTCATTCAGTCATATCTCCATCAATTCTTTGACAATTCTCACAGTCTTAAAGGCTACAAAAAGCCCTCAAAAAGACCTTTCAATCAATGCCAGTCATGTCTCAAGGTAATCAATATTGGTTAAGCAAATCAACTAGTAACCACCATGTTACCATTTATTAAATTGCTAATATCTCAAAAACTACCATGATCGATGCTTTGGTTCTAGGCTCAGCAGAAGCCTTCTTCATAATGCTTAGAATGAGCCTAGAACAACCTCAAGGCAATTAATATTAGTGGAGATATGAAGACCTCAATGTTTGAACATAAACATTAATTAATTATCCATAGATAGTCATCTGCCTTTAATTAGAATAAAGGACAGCCTCCATATGGTCAAGTTATTACTATTTTAAGTACAAAGGCACTACCATATGTAGAACAATAGGTAGTAGCATGTGATGGCCTGTTCTAGTGTACAGACCATTACTTTCCTGTATATAAGAACTCCCTGTCTGAGGGTTAGACCTCAGACTTAACAACTTCTTTTGTCACTGTCTAAACTTTGCATTTTTGAACTACTCAAGTTCTAAAGCACCAATCACAAACAAGTAAATAACCTTTTGTGATACTTTGTTATAAATTTCATAGTTCTTTTCCATATTACTTAGAGACTTTGAAATGAAAGCAACTGGTCTCCACAAGTTGTCTGAGCACTTTATTGATAGTACTCCTCCAGTTGCGTAGTTTGAAGCATTTGCTTCTACTCTAAACTCTTTGTCTAGATCTAGTGCTGCTAATATTGGCTTTGTCATAAAGACCTCTTTTAACTTATCAAATGCCTTCTGTTGGCTTTCTCCCTATACCTATTTCACATCTTTCCTAGTGAGCATATTCATGGGCCTTGCTACTCAAGTGAAATCCTTGATAAACCTTCTATAATAATTTGCAAGACCTAAGAATTTTCTGACCTCTTTCACATTTTTGGGCTCTGGCCAATTGAGTACTTCTTTTACCTTTTCCTTCTCCATTTCTATTCCATTAAGCCCTATGACAACCCCTAGGGATCCTATCTTATTTATTTTCCACACACACTTCTCTGGTTTGACATACAAGTCATTTTCTTCTAACCTCCTCAATATTTCTTCCATGATCTCATCATATCCCTTTTCCATTTCTGTTCCCACTAGTATGTTATCTACAAATGCAGCAACCTTCCCTTTGTTTATCAGATCCCTCAGAATTTTGTTTATCATTGCCTAGAACATAGCTGGTGAGTTTGTCATTCCAAAGAACATTACTGTTAGTTTAAAGGAACCTATATGTATCGTAAATACCCTCTTCTACTCATCTCCTTCCTTGATTCTCACATTATTGAACCCCTAATTTAGATCCATTTTCGTGAATACTTTCTTGCTACCCATATTGTCTATTAAGTCTGTAATTAATGGTAGCAGATAGTTGTTTTTCATGATCTAGTCATTCAGATTGCAATAGTCCATAACTATCCTCTTACTTCCATCCTTCTTTCCTACAAAGAATACTGGCAACATTTGTGGTGATTTTAAAGGTCTAATATATCCCTTCCTTAGTTGATCTTCTACAAATTTCTGAACCTCCTTTCTCTTATTTCTAGATAGAGAATATATTCTTCCTTTTCATAGTTTAAATGTTTCTTTGAGATCTATGACATAATCCCAAATCTTCTTAGTTGGCATTCTTTCTAACTTCACTTTCCCAAATACTTTTCTTTACCTTCAAAACTTTCTTGGGACCATTTCCTTAATTTTCCTGTAGTCCTCTTCAATCTCTTTCTCTCTTTCCCAATTTTTTTTATTGTCTATTGCCCACCTGACAATTCTCTCTTTCTCTAGGGTTACTATTCTCTTTTCCTTTTTGCTTTTATTCTCTTCTTTCTTTAATGTTGTCCTGCCATATAAGGGCAAACACCTCATTATTTTGACCTTCCTAGTTTTCTAATTTATTTCTGGGTTATGTGCCTGTAGCCACAGTATTCCTAGTATCATCTCCATTTTTTCTAGATTGTACATGTCTATCCTCATTCTTTCTATATGGCCTTTATAGTATATATTTACCTCTACTTAGTGTGTAACAGCTTCTCTACTGTTATTGGTCCTATTGACATTCTTGACTATTATTGGCCTCTTTAGTTTCCACAGCCTAAATCCATGTTTTGCTACTGTCCTTCTATTCATGAATATTCCTGTTATGCCACTATCTAAGAGTACTTTCACTATGACCCCTTTATGGATATCTGTCTTTTCTACTCCAATATTCAACCATACTTCTCTTAACATTTTGAAAGTTCTCCTGACTTTCCTTTGATTACCCCTCTCTTTTGCTGCACCTTCTGACTCTCCTTGTTGTGTGCCACTTTACTGTGCTTTTCTCTCTGTAGGATACACTGCTTTCTTTTTCTCCTTCTTTTGATATCTACACTATCTTTCTCTGTTTGAGATCACTTCTTTCTCTCTATTTTTCTCCACATAATGTCCTTTTAGTTCACACCTCTCACATTGTATGTATATCACTATTACCTCTCTCGTATACCATCCCAGCTCTAATAGATATGCCTCATTAGGTATGTCCTCTTCACAATGTTCTTGTGCTTTCTATCATAAGACATACACTGGACTTCTCCTTCACTTTTCTTGCTATACTTCTCATGGCTTGACTATATATGCCACTTTTTCTCCCTCAACTCTCCTTAACTTCTGCTGCTGCGCTTTTTGTAGCATTGCCATATGTACTACTCTTTTAACTTCTTTCCTCTCTACTTTCTTCTATAGTGGACACTCCCTGCACTTATGTCCCTCCTCTCTATACTTAAAACATTCAACTTTCCTCATTTCTTCTTGCCTCCTTATCATCCTTTTTTCCAGTTCACACTGCATTACCCTGCTACTCAACATCTCAAACTTATTTTTGGGAACAACTTTCCCCTTTACCTTTTCTCCTTTATTCCTGCAATTTCAGGTCAGGTGCCCAAACCCTTTGTCATGACTTGGCAAAACGGCTAAGTCATTATTTATATTTCTTTTCTTTTCTTTTTCTTTTTCTTTGGACTTACAACTACAAGGTGGAGCGTGGGAAAGTATCACATGACTTTGTCACAATG
>Ga0153958_1000463_pt1 | contig 10430 bp, 7 predicted proteins | sample TSFL042MetaG_FD_104719 | JGI IMG/M metagenome (GOLD analysis project Ga0153958, IMG submission 104719) | Attine ant fungus gardens microbial communities from Florida, USA - TSFL042 MetaG | ecosystem: Host-associated > Fungi > Mycelium > Unclassified | place: USA: Florida, Wekiwa Springs... | reverse complement strand
TTTCTTTTTCTTTTTCTTTTCTTCTCTTTTAGTCATATTGGGATGCATGAGATACTAGCTAGGGTTAGGGTTATTATTGTGTATAAGTAGTTCAAGAATCTAACAGGAACTCTATCAAGTTCTCCTTGTCAACTCAGACTAGAAGTAGGTTTAAGTCATCACAGCTAAAACCTTACAGATTGCAAGAGAAAAGGTAATTACAGACAAGCCCCATAGTAATTATGAACTCTAAGTGTAAGACCTTAGCTGTGATGACTTAGATCCACTCCTTATCTGAGTTGACAAGAAGAACTTGTTGAATTTGGGGAGAAAACAATCGACATAACAACAGGGGAAATTCATTGCAAATGTGCAACGTTCTTCATTACTAGGTAGACTATTTATATACAAAGAACAATAAAACATAAAACAATAAGAAATAGCCTAGAACTCATTTAGTATAGCATTTGATATTCCAACAGAACTCAATAGAGTCCTTGTTCAATTCCTGTACACTACTTATATACCTTTCACTATTTACTTCTATTTGTAAAGTCCCACATGCTCTGATTCATCCAGCTATCCCATGTGTCTGATCTTTAGAAAAGAAAAGAATAATGAAAAATGAAAAAGAAAAGAAAAGAAAAGAAAAAGAAAAAGAAAAATTGACTTGGCCATTTTGCCAAGTTATGACATCTTATACCAGAACTTAATTCTCATTCCAGCACTGCTTATCATAGAGCTCTACTCACTTTTTACTCTCTTATCTCCCTTGGTACCTGGGTGACTATCACAAATGGTCACTTACTATTTGTAATCAGTGCTTTGATACTTTAAATAGTTCAAAAATGCAAAGTTAGACAAGTGACAAAAGATGTTGTTAAGTCTGAGGTCTAATCCTCAGACAGAGAGTCCTTATATACAGAATTATGATAGTCTGTGTACTAGGACAGAGCATCACATGCTACTACCTATTGTTCTACATATGGTAGTGCCTTTGTGCTAGAAATAGTGATAACCTAACCACATGGAGGCTGTCCTTTGTTCTAAGAAAAGGACAGATGACTATCTATGGGTAATTAATAAAATCTATGTGCAAACATTAAGACCTTCATATCTCCACTAATATTAATTGCCTTGGCACTGTTTTAGACTCATTCTGAGAGGTATGAAGAGGGCTTCTCTGATACCTAAAAGTGAAGCTTAGATTGTGGTGGTTTCTGAGATATTGGTGATTTAATAAATAGTACTATAGTGGTTACCTGTTGATCTGCCTGATATCTCAGCCATTATTGATTGCTTCGAGACATGACTGGTATCAATCAAAAGGTCTTTTTAAGGGCTTTCTGGTGCCGTTAAGACTGTGGGAATAGTCAAAGAATTGATGGAGATATGGCCGAATGAAGTTTGTAATAATGTGCAAACATTGAGGTCTTCATATCTCTACTAATATTAATTTTCTTGAGGCCATTCTAGACTCATTCTGAGTAGTATAAAGAGGGCTTTTCTGATGCCTAGAAGAAAAGCATTGATCATAATGGTTCCCAAGATATTGGCAATTTAATATGTGGTACCATAGTGGTTATCTACTTATTTTCTCAATATCTCAGCCAATATTGATTTCCTTGAGACATGACTGGTATCAGTCAAAAGAACTTTTTAAGGGCTTTCCAGTGCTGTTAAGGCCATAAGAATCATTGAAGAATTGATGGAAATATGGCTGAATGAAGTTTTGTGACAATATAATTATTACATAGTCTGTGTGCCTACTTCCTATGGTCACATGTTTTACTAGAATGTTCTTCAATCACATACCTTAGTCATGTGATATGGTTTACATAAAGTTCCTATACTATTTATAGTTTAATTCCATTATATTTCTTGAGATTGTGAATTAGTTGCTCGAAGCTGTGAGAAATGTTTTCCTTCTTGGGTTTCTCATAACAACTATCACTTAACTAGTCACTCTTAGATACAAGTAGTGCTACCATATTGTAACATTGTCACAGTACCTAGTTAGGACAAATACAGACAAGAGAAAGAAAAAAATAGCAAGTTCTCTCTTTCTATGTTCCCTTTGTAAAATTTTACTCTGAGAAATCAGTACTCTTTCTTATCTTAGGACAGTCTTGAAGAGTGCTACTCAAAGTCTCATTAATATCTCTCCTCTATCACTGAAAACCTTAGTTGGACTCTCTAACAAATATGAGAAGGTAAAACAAGTTCAAAGGGGAATACTGTTGAAGATCTCTGGTCCTGTCAATAAAGTGTGTAGTTTTCTTTTAGAGTTCTATGTTTGCTGTACAGTCCCTCAAAAGAGTATATTTTTGCTATTGACCCAAGAGCATATATATACTATTGAGTTTCATAGTCTAGCAACAACAAAAAGAAGAAACATAATAAGAGTACAAATAATGTGTGTCTCCATCAAAATACTACAGTAGTTGGCATGACAATCAAGAATAAAAGAGACAATAGTCAACAAGGTGTCCAAGAAAAGAAGAATAGAATAATCAAAATAAGAAAAGCACTGCTATAGCATAGCTCACCACTCATGTACAGGACCATACACACATAGCCCAGTGGCTACTCCCACACAAGGGGCATAAAGATATCAAGTATTTGATATAGGCTTCAAGTTGAAACATATATTCAACTATGAGATCTAGAGTTTTAACACCAGATGTTCAAACCTCTTGTAACTCTAACATTTTCTCCCTTCTCTCTCCTCTAGTTTTGCTCTTAGTTTGGCAAGAACATGCCATTGAATAAGTATGTTGCTTATGAGGTTGTTGAATTGTTGAAGAGATATTATGCTATGTCTCTTGATAGTCAATTTGATCTTACTATGATTATATTTTCTAGAGCACAAGATCTTTATCTAGCTAGACATCTACTACCCTAATAGCTATTGTCCTAATAATATGGTTTATACTATCACCCCAAGGAGAGAATTCTTAACCTAAACATTTTCCTAATGATGCAACATCACCCTTCTGCATATACAGCCTACAATAGGACTTCAGCACAAGGTTTATAATATAAAAGCTAATAGTCTATCTAAAAACACCCATTTACAAGGTCAGGTCTCAGTAATAGTACCCAGACTTGGTGCCACACCTCCACTGTTAGTCTCTAACTGATTGACAAGTTCTCTTAAGCCTAGAATCCAGCTATGTCATAGTAGTCCTGAGTTGTGTCACTATCACAAACTTCATTTGGCCATATCTCCATCAATTCTTTAATGATTCACAGTCTCAATGGCTCCCGAAAGCCCTTAAAAAGACCTTGTGATCAATACCAGTCATGTCTCAAAGTGATCAATAATGGCTGAGATATTAGGCAGATCAACAGGTAACCACTATAGTACTATTTATTAAATCACCAATATCTCAGAAACTGCCACAATCTAAGCTTCACTTTTAGGTATCAGAGAAGCCCTCTTCATACCTCTCAGAATGAGTCTAAAACAGTGCCAAGGCAATTAATATTAGTGGAGATATGAAGGCCTCAATTTTTGCACATAGATTTCATCAATTACCCATAGATAGTCATCTGTCCTTTTCTTAGAACAAAGGACAGCCTCTATATGGTTAGGTTATCACTATTTCTAGCACAAAGGCACTACCATATGTAGAACAATAGGTAGTAGCATATGATGCTCTGTCCTAGTACACAGACTATCACAATTCTGTATATAAGGACTTTTTGTCTGAGGATTAGACCTCAGACTTAACAACATCTCTTGCTACTTGTCTAACTTCACTTTTTTGAGCTCTTTGAATACTAAATTTACCCATCACAAATCAGTAAGTGGCCATTTATGATATGTATAAGTAGTAGTAGAAATCTAATAGAGAACTTCATTAAGTTCTTTTCTTTTAATTGTCACTGGTTGGGGTTAAAGCTTCAGTCCTAAGTCTACTGTCAGAATAGCTAACTCCTGAGCTGGAATAAAGCCAACTACTCCTTTATCAGCACTTGACAAGGAGAACTCAATAGAGTTCTCATACATTTCTTGTACACTACTTATACAACTACTACATAGTCTGTACACTACTTTCCCACAGTTATCACATGACTTCATTTTGTGTGACATTACACTGTGACATCTGTTCTGTGACATGTGACATGTGACTTTGTTATGTGACACTTTCCCACACTCCTTCCTTGTGTAGTAAGTCCAAAAGAAAAAGAAAAGAAATATAAATAATAACTCAGCTATTTTGCCAAGTCATAACATCTACACCCTTAATAATAGTCCAGTGATAGAAGTAACAAGTTAAGTCAATGTCTACAAATGGATTAGTCTGATATTATCCTATTTGTTAGAAAATCAAAAATAGAGAAAAGATTATCTGAGATTTCTCTAAAGAGTCCTATCTATATCATAGAGTCCAATGTTTATTCTGAATCTTTTAGACATTCAATGCATTACTATATTATAATGTCTTTGTCGAGCAATGCCAACATCTCATCTACTAACTACTTATTATTAGACCATGGCTGATAATAACTGTAGTCCCACTTGATGTTCATAACACCTGGCCCATAATTATAGGAATAAGCATGAAAAAAACAAGGAAAAGGTATTTTCCCAGAATAAATTTGAAGTATTAGCAAATAGAGTAATAAAGTGTGAAGTAAGAGAAGAAGTAAAAGTAAAGAGACAAGAGACAGTAAAAGTGAAGTGTTTTAGGTATTGGAAGATTGGGTATTTCAATGGGAGTGCCCAAAAATCAAGATAGAAGAGAAGCAGAAAAGGAAAGAAAAAGTAGCATGTGTAGTCAATCTGCAAGAAGCATAGTAAAAGGAGAGAAAACCAGTGTATTCCCTTATAAAAAAGGTGCAAGAACATAGTAGCATACAGGGTATGCCCCTAAGAAGCATAGTGCTAGAAGAGAGAGAATGGAGGACAAAGTAGAAGGTAGTAACATATGTAGAGAGCATAATTACAAAGGGACAAAGATAGAAAAAAACCAGGGACAAGGATTTGTCTCTAGAGAACAGTTGAGTAATGTATGGTATGAAAGTTGCCTTGAAGCATGGAAATGGAGGGATAATGAAGCAGAGATAGAAAGGGGGAGTAAAGTCAGATGTATGAAGTATAAAAGAAAGGATATAGTTGTAGGGAAAAAGATATCAAAAGATGAAAAGGGGAGGATCCTATGTCCAGAATACAGAATAGGAAAAAAAAACCATGATGGAATTGGGAAGTAGTAGTATGCCCTGTATAAGAAAAAGTATAGCCAAGTATAACCAGAGAGGGGGATAAATAGAAAGACTTGAGAAGAACTTCTAAAATGTTGAGGAAAGTATGGCTAAACATTGGAGTAGATACCTATGAAGGGGTGGCAGTGAAAGTGCTCCTAGGCAGTGGAGCCACAATAATGTTAATAGATAAAAAAATGGCAGCTAAACATAGTTTTAGGCTGCAAAAATTGAAAAGACTACTGATGGTCAAAAACATAGATAGAACATATCATAGTGAAGGAGCAATTATATATCAAGTGGAAGTAAATGTGGAGAGAATGAAAATAGATGTATCTGACCTAGGAAAGACAGATATAATATTGGGAATGCCATAGTTATAAACACACAATCCAGAGATTAATTGGAAAACAAGAGAAGTCAAAATAACAAGATGTCTACCATTATATGAAAGAAATACAAAGGGGAAAGAAGATAAGAAAATAAAGAAAGGAAAAAGAGTAGTTATCCTAAAAGAAGAGAAAATTGTAAGATAGAGAGTAAATAATAGGAAAGATTAGGAGAAAAAGAGAGAAATTGAGATGTATCATAGGAAAATTGAGAAAATAGCTTCAAAGAAATTTCTGAAGTGGAGAAAGGTGTTTGGGAAAATAGAATCTGAGAGAATGCCAATGAGAAAAATTTAGAATCATGCCATAGATCTCAAGAAGATATTTTAACCATGAAAAGAAAGGATTTATCCTTTATCCAAGAATAAAAGAAAGGAGGTTCAGAATTTCATGAATGATCAACTAAGGAAGAAATATATTAGGCCATCAAAATTTCCTCAAACATCACCAGTATTCTTTGTGGGCAAAAAGAATAGGAACAAGAGAATAGTAATAGACTACCATAGTCTAAATAACCAGACAATGAAGAATAATTACCTACTCCCATTAATTATGGATTTAATAAACAACATAGGGAGTAAGAAAGTATTCACAAAAATGGACTTATGCTGGGGGTTCAATAATATGAGGATTAAGGAAGAGAATGAGTAGAAAAGAGTATTTACAACTCATGTAAGATCTTTTGAGCCAACAGTAATGTTCTTTGGGATAACAAATTTGCTAGCTACATTTCAGGCAATGATAAATGAAATCCCAAAAGACTTGATAAACAAAGGAAAAGTTACTATATTCATAGATAATGTATTGGTAGGAACAGAAACAGAGGAGAGATATAATGAAATTGTAAACAAAGTATTGAGAAGGTTAGAAGAAAATGATTTGTATATGAAGCCAGAGAAATATGTATAGAAGGTGCAGAAAATTAAATTCTTAGGGATTATTATAGGACCCAGTAGAATAGAGATGGAAAAAGAGAAAGTAGATAGAGTACTGAGCTAACTAATGCCAAAGAATATTAGAGAGGTTAGAAAATTCTTAGAACTTACCAATTATTACAGAAGATTTATAAAGGACTTTTATCATGACTTGGCAGAATAACTAAGTCATTATTTCTTTTTCTTTTTCTTTTCTTTTGGACTTACTACATATAAGAAGTGTAGAAAAGTGCTATGTCACAAGTGTCACATCACAAGTCACATGATGGATCACATGATAAGTGTGGGAAAGAAGTGCACAGACCATGTAGTAGTTGTATAAGTAGTGTAGAAAATCTAACAGGAACTCTATCGAGTTCTCTTTGTCAATCACTAAACAAACAGCAGTTGGCTTTATTCCAGCTTGGAGTTTAGCAACCTTACACATGTAGTAGTTGTATAAATAGTGTACAAGAAATAAAAGAAAAAGCAAGAATAAGCATTTAATGAGCTTAAAGAGATTTTCACTACAAGACCTGTACTAGTAGCTTTAGACTTAGACAAAGAGTTTAGAGTAGAGACAGATGTCTCAAACTATGCAACAGAGAGTATACTGTTGATGAAGTACACTGATGGGTTGTGGAGACCTGTGACTTATATTTCCAAATTGTTAAATGACATAGAACAAAACTATGAAATACACAATAAGGAAATGTTAGCTATAGGTAGATGCTTGGAAGCATGGAGGTACTTCTTGGAAGAAATAACCACAAAGTTTGAGATTTGGATAGATTACAAAAATCTTGAATACTTTATGAAGGTACAAAAGTTAAACAAAAGACAAGCTAGATGTCATGACTTGGTAAAATAGCTAAGTCACTATTTATATTTCTTTTCTGGACTTACTGTCACAGTTGTGCTATGAACTAGTAGTCACATACTGTATGGTTTACCACTACACCAAAAGGGCAATGTTAGCAAGACTACTTGCTAATAAGGGTCCAGCTATTTATATAGTTCATTTGAACAGGTATTTTGTTATACCTTGTCATATTCCGGAAATATGATAATTATGTAATTTATTTCTCCTAAAATTAATAATAGTAGGATAGTATAGTAGACTACTCTCCTTCTATTCTGGACTTCCTATAAGTACTGTGCAGTTACAGTGTAATTCCTCAGTTTGTAAATTAATATCAGCTGGTCCTAATCCTATCCTTGTTCACTCCAGTTCCTATTTTACCTCCTTAGGACCTCTATTCTGACAACTTCCTCCCACTCCGAAATAAGCAACCAACCTCATGACTGGAGACCAGAGCGCAACACATAAGTTGAAGCCAAGGTTGTTCATCAAGTCGTATTCTGCTCTGACGTCTTTTTCCTTCTGCTGGAGTCTTCTTTTAGGGTTATACCATCGCTAAGTATTATCTATTCTCCAAAATAGTATATTACTCTGTTCTAGAGTATAATTTTATCTATCACTCCTCTCCTCTGCCCTCTGTCAATTCTGTCCTTAACATACCTCCATGATACTATTTAGTAGTCACTTTTTTGTGACAGTCAGTAAACTGTAAGAGGACAGCACTAGGATCACTTAGATAACCTGGTAGGATGAGTATCATCTAACTTGTCCTTGGATCCTTGGAGTCCATAGTCTATAGTTCCCTATCCCTTTAGCTCGGGTCTGCCCTATCAGTACTACATAGCCTTATTAGGTATGGTAGTTATTAGTGTCCTGATCTGTGTTCTCTTAGCAACTGGCACACAGACCAGCTAGTCTAGTATATATAGCTAGTGATGTATGGTAGAATACCTTACCTCAACATTGATTAGAGCTCCTGGGCTATCCATTGCTCTTACTTAAGATGCCTTGTCCACTAACGTAAAGTGTGTTCTGGGTTGCCTCCGAGTGATCCCCTTACATAAATCACTCATAGGCCTTACCACACTCAATCAAGCCTTTATTCACACTCCCATACCAAACCTTATATTATAAAAGGTCACTTACTTATTTGTGATTGGTGCTTTAGAACTTGAATGGTTCAAAAATGTGAAGTTTAGACAGTGACAAAAGAAGTTATTAAGTCTAAGGTCTAATCCTTAGACTATAAGTTCTTATATATATAGTTGTGATGGTCTGTGTACTATAACAGATCATTACATGCTACTACTTATTGTTCTACATATGGTAGTACCTTTGTACTGTAAATAGCAATAACTTAATCATATGGAGGCTGTTCTTTGTTCTAAGAAAAGAACAAATGACTATCTATAAGTAATTAATGAAGTCTGTAAGAGGGCACTCAGAGGTGTCCCAGAACACGCTTGTCATTAGTGGACAAGGCATCTTAAGTAAGAGCAATGGATAGCCCAGGAGCTTTAATCAATGTTGAGATAAGGTATTCTACCATACATCACTAGCTATATATACTAGACTAGTTGGTCTGTGCGCCAGTCGCTAAGAGAACACAGATCAGGACACTAATAACTACTATACCTAATAAGGCTACATAGTACAAACCATGGCAACGAGAACAAGAGGGAAGAGAACTATAAATAGCAGACTCTAAGGATCCAAGGGTAAGCTAGATGATACTCACCCATACCAGGTTATCTAAGCTACTCCAGGCTGTCCCCTTACAAAGTCTGTATGCAAATATTAAGGCCTTCATATCTCCACTGATATTAATTGCCTTGAGGTTGTTCTAGGGTCAATTTGAGCAGTATGAAAAGGGCTTCTGATGAGCTTAGAATTGAAGCATCAATTGTGGCAGTTTCCAAGATATTGGCAATTTAATAAACAGTACCATAGTGGTTACTAGTTGATCTACCTGATATCTCAGCCAATATTGATTGCCTTGAGACATGACTGGCATTGATTGAAAGGTCTTTTTGAGGGCTTTCTGTAGCCATTGAGATTGTGAGAATAGTTGAAGAATTGATGGAGATATGGCCAAATAAAGTTTGTAACAGTGGCTGTTCCCTATAATAGTTATCTATTGGATGAGCAGGTAGAGATATACACTACTGTACTATGGTCACTGGCCTCTCTATAAGCACATTACCATTTGGTGTATGTATTAGAACACAAAGTCTCAGTCTGAAGTGTGCAGAATTTAATTCATTGATGTACCTTGTCAGAGTAGCCAACTCCTAAGCCAGAATAAAGCCAACTGCTCCTTTATCAGTGTTTGACAAGGAAAACTCGATAGAGTTCCCATTAGATTTTCTACACTACTTATACAACTACTACATGGTCTGTGCACTATCTTCCCACACTCATCATATGACTAGTCATGTGACACTATGTGACATGACCATGTGACCATGACTTGTAACACTTGTAATGTGATACTTTCCTATACTCCTTTCTGTGTAGTAAGTCCAGAAGAAAAAGAAAAGAAAAAGAAAAGAAAAGTGAATATAAATAATAACTTAGCCATTTTGCCAAGTTATGACATACCTATTAGAACACAAAGTCTAACTACATCAGCATGATATATAAAATAGAATAATAAAAGCATTTACCTCAGTCTGAAGTATACAAAACTAAAGTGTATGAAAAGTCTATGCTGGAAAACATACTCATTGCTTACTAATCAATCAGGAACTAATAATGAGAGAAAGAAGAGACAAAATAATAGTCCACAGAGGGTATATTCAGTAGCAGGTTCCCATAGATATTATTATTAGAAAAGGTCCTTAAATATGCCTAGATTAATCTACATACCTCAGTTCTTATTGTTGAACTTGTGAGAATATCACAAGTAACTCATAGAACTGGACAGGTACTCAAGTTGCAGTGTGGCATTATAAGATGCCATCACAAACAATACTACTATGACTATAAGAATAGAAGACTCAGTAGGTATATAAGCATGTATGCAACTCTATGAAATACAGTGTGTTTTCCTTAACCCTAGATAGTGTGTACATA
>Ga0153958_1000460_pt1 | contig 10446 bp, 13 predicted proteins | sample TSFL042MetaG_FD_104719 | JGI IMG/M metagenome (GOLD analysis project Ga0153958, IMG submission 104719) | Attine ant fungus gardens microbial communities from Florida, USA - TSFL042 MetaG | ecosystem: Host-associated > Fungi > Mycelium > Unclassified | place: USA: Florida, Wekiwa Springs... | reverse complement strand
TTGATGAATTTGACATAGTTTGAAGGAGGCATGAAAGAAATGCGCTAGGTCAGAATGTGCAATAGAACTGTTGGAGAGGGAGATGGGTTTTCGAGAGTACTTGACATTGGGATTCCAGGTTTTAAATTGTCGGACCAGTGCCATCCCGACTGGATCTTTGGTCAGGCATGAAAACGTTGGCTAAATAAGGTAGGACTCGTTCTGTCGTGGAATTCCAAAGCCCTGGGAACTCCATTAAAAGCAACGAGGCGTCTTAGGCTTGCAGCAGCAGCTCGGGGGCAGAGGCTAGAAACCGAAGTTGTCCACGCTGTGTGACGGTGTCCCTTGAAATACCAGCGTGCGATTCGTATGACAATCGTAAATTCATGATGTCATGATGCCCGGTCATTCAATTATTGAGAGGCTGAAAAGTTGAAAGCTGCGCACACATTCGTCATACTACATGTGTACTGCGCAGTCACTAGGTTGTCGCTTCCAATAGGTCAAATGATTGTTACTTTACTCGGATTTCTTTCAACGGGTTTCTTTGGAATACTCATTCATACCCTTTACACGAGTACACTTGCCAAGCGTTCAACCAAAGTTCGTCAAGCCATTCTTAAGGACCTCGGCATCCACACCACATCAAACGCCGAATTCATAGGCTTCTTCCATCCATACTGGTACGTCTGCCCGACCATGGATTGTGACACTCCATTGACGAGACCTGTGCAGTAATGCAGGTGGTGGAGGGGAACGTGTACTCTGGACTGCTGTAGCCGCAACCCAACGCACCCATCCAAACTGCATCTCACTAGTGTACACTGGAGACGTCGACGCAACCAAGGAACAAATTATCGCTCAAGTCAAAGCACGTTTCGCTATTTCTCTTGATCCGGCATCCTTGCATTTTGTCTTCCTGAAAAAGAGATACCTGGTAGAGGATGCCACCTGGCCACGGTTTACACTTCTAGCCCAGAGCCTTGGGTCTATGGTTCTTGCCTGGGAGGCCTTAGCCCAAGTCATTCCAGACTTGTACATCGGTGTGTCTACGTCCTTTGGATGCCTTCCAATGATGTCGCTCACACGGTCCAGACACCATGGGCTATGCCTTCACATTCCATGTCGTTGCGTGGCTCACTAGAGGCTCCATACCGATGGGTGCATATGTTCATTACCCAACAATCAGCACAGACATGCTGGCCCGCGTGAAGGCCAGAAAGGCGGGTCACACCAACCGCGGGGACGTTGCAGGTTCGGTAGTATTGAGCAGCGGGAAGATGTGGTGAGTCCTACCTTCTCTGTAAAGCGCCTGCTCGTCATCTACTCTCGCAATCCATTTCTCATAGGTATTACCGTCTCTTGATGTATCACTACTCTTTTGTACTCCGCCGCCCTTCCTTCATTATGACTAACTCCAGCTGGACAAAGAATCACGTCGATGCCATACTCTCCTATTCTGACCCTGCCATGAGCGCCCTGCACTCTTTTACGCCATTGTTCCTGCTTCATTTCTTCGCATCAGCGTATTCGGGGGTGAAGGAACCCGAGCAAAGAAGCAAGAAACGCACAGCCCTCGTCTACCCACCATGCGACACCCGCGAGATGGCAAAATTCCCTTTGAGCGGGAGGGAAAGAGTTATCTTGAGTATTGCGCAATTCAGGTACAATTCCATCTTACGCCTCGTTCGATGCTGGAGCTCAGGTGCTTTAGGCCTGAAAAGGACCACCCTGCTCAACTTCGTGCCTTTGCACAGCTGCTGGCTGATCAACCAACCTATTCCTCTGTGAAGCTTGTTCTCCTAGGTGGCGCACGTAATGCCGATGACCGTGCACGTGTGCAGTCCCTCAAGGACCTCGCAGAGGAGCTCAAAATAACCCCTCACGTCGAGTTCATTATCAACGCAAGTTACCCCGATATGCTGAGATGGTTGTCAAAAGCGAGCATCGGGCTTAGTACGATGGTGGACGAGCATTTTGGGATAAACGTCGTGGAATTCATGGTGCGAATCTGTTTTCCCATACGCCTTTTTGCTAAACGTGACGAAACTAGGCCGCGGGCGTGATACCTGTGACGCACGCTTCTGGCGGACCGCTCCATGATATCGTCGTACCTGTGGACGGCGAAGCGACGGGATTCCATGCGCACGACCCGCGGAGCTTTGCAGACGCCATGCACCGTGTGTTGAGCATGAGCAATTCGGAGGAGCAAGCCATGAGAGAGCGAGCACGCAAATGGGCGGTATGTGCATTTGCCGAGGAGGTCTTCGTCCAGGGGTGGGAGGCTGCTTGGAGAGGGTATATTCGATGAGCCACTCGGGATCTTCCATGTGAGATGCAGCTCGATTTAGTTCCCCTACAATACTCGTCAGTAGGATTTTTCATAATTATCATCCAGCCGCTGTTATAAATACGAATCGGGGTTGACAGGTGCGAGTGCTTGTCATCGGAACCGGTATTTGCCAGTATCCGCGTCGGGATTTTGTGGCGGCGTACATCCCGGCCCCGATATCCCTATCAGATTATTTATACATTTCTTGTTCTACCATTGTCTTGGCGCTGCTGACCGACAAGAACTTGAACTTGAAGGTTCTCGTTTACGGCAGAGATACTTCTCGCCGCAGCGCATGCCCGGCTGCGGCCTCTCAGTGTTATATTATTTTTTAAACTAATAATTATGCGTGGGCTGTCTTCTCTGCGTCGGCAATACCCACCACACCTATCCGCGAGTTCCCCTGCAGGCTGCTGTCATGACAATGCTGTGGAAGTGGACACACGTGAGAGAAAGAGCGGAACGCTAGTAAGTAAGCGAACCATAGACGTGTCCAAAGAAGAAACAAGGCAAGAACGGCTCCGGTGAGAGCGTGGACACTGGCAGTGCATCCCTGTTTCACGATTTCAGATCGACTTCTATTCCGCATAAGCTGCGTGGCGAGGTCGAACACGAGCGCTCTGGTGTGGTGCGGTACACACCCATGCCCAATTTAAGTACGCACGTATCCGAGTCGATGATTGGCCAATGCGCGTGGCTGGCTTACGAATGTGTAAGTCTGGGGTACACTGTCAGAGTCGAGACGGTACGAGCGCCCGCAGCAGCCTGGTGCTATCATCTGTTGATCCGTCAATATTGGTCATACTCATACCCGGTAGACGGTCTTTGATGAGCTTCAATGCCTGGCCTTGCCGTACCCACTTACTAGAGGCCCGTCTCTTCTTCAAGTTAGACTACGGCCAGAGATTTTCCGTGAACTGCCACCAAGTCGAAGTAGAATGCTCCAAGTTCCAACAGTCCAGGGTTGAAACTACCACGGAACCGACTCGCGTCCGTGGCCGTCCGCGACCCCAGTTGAACTACTACACTTGGCAATATTAACCAAGGTCTAGCGCCAGGTCAAGCTACAGCCTTTTGATTTTCCACCGATCGGTCGGGTATGCTAGTAGATAGATCAACAAGTACCAGCGACATTGAATTCTTAAGCCGTGCAACAACAATAAGTACTACGCGTCGCCCAAGTATGCGAACGAAGGGCGACGAGCCTGCTACATACATACATGATAAGTTAGGAACATACGTGCAAATAATTCGGACGAGGAGTAACGACTGTGTAAATGGTGGTGCCAAAACAAGGTCCAAAAAGGTACAACATGCAAACAGGGGTATGAAGCGGGGATGACAGCTGATGCTATCTGGTAGAGATATCCAATTTATATTTTCCCTCCTGCACCATGATATCATTTGTGAGCTGTGTAGACCGGCGCCCGACGAAGTGTTTTCACTCACTGGTGTTGTCACAAAAAAACTTGGAACAGTAGTCTTGTACCTGCATTTGGACATCGCGCACACCCGGCTCGCCCAGCATCCGAAAGAAGAGGTCCATAGCGTCTGTCGACATGTCTGCAAGACGAGAATAAGCTGCCAAGGCAGCTATGTACAAGATCAAGCTCACCATGGGAACCAGCAACATAATGACGGGGAGCGGGGATTGGTGAAGGGAGACAGAATGCACCGCCGATGGCAAAGACAAGGGTAAAGACAGTTGAGGGGCGCATGTTACTACTGGATGAGGGTCGAGAGGGGATGTTGAAAACTTGTCGAAACCTGATTTATGACTCTTTTTATGCAGAAAATTATCGTAAATGACGCTATGGTTGTCGGTTCCACACCGAGGTGTGTCATGCAGCTTCCATCAGGAGCTATTCGGAGTTAGGGTAGGTACTTACTAGGACATCTTCGAAATCGGGCGCCTTGAGCGCTCCTTCGACGTGCTAGCGAATAGGAGCTGACTCGATCATCACGTGACTTTTAATTTAACTTTGGACGATCTGACTCCATTTTATTATGGATGCTACCACTAGTGCTGTCCGTCAACAACAATGCGTGCTTCTTCACCCAACACATCCAGCTTTTTATTCCTGGATCGCAGTGCCGCCCGTTTTTCCCTTCTCTTCTCCAATGGTCCATCTTCGGCTTCGTCTCGCGCAATCAAAAAATCCAGATAGGCCTTTTCTGACGGACGGAGCAGATCATCGAACGAGTCGTCGCAAGAGAGTGCCGAATGATCTTCTTCATATGACACATCAAAATTCGAATCGACGTGCGCCACCGGATCCAAATCGAATGGCACCGCATCCAACGGTCCAATCATTTCGTTGATCCTCATTGCCTCGAAGTATCGCTGCAAGGCAGGGTTTGGAGGTGCGTTGAATGGATCCTCGACGTCCCATACAAAACCGCCTGCAAAACTGCCAAAGGGATCATCTTCGTTCTCTGCGTCATTTTCATCCGGAGACTCGTCCGCCGGACTGCAGGAACGATCGTCTTCCACATATGCGTCATTTTCCTCGGGAAACTTGTCTGCCAGAGGGGTGTTTGTCTCTTCATCATCGTCTAGCTCCAAGAATGAGCAGGTACTGTCATGACTGCCTGCAGTCGACAGCTGTTCTTCGCCGGTTAACTCCTCGTTGGAGCGCCACGGTCCCAGGATAACGCGTTGCGAATATTGCGCACCGACTCTGCGCTTTTTGTTCCGCTTCTGCACAAAGTCCAGCCCCATTCCTACGGCCGTTCCAAGGCCAAGTGCGTTAAATTTACCCACAATCGTGACAGTGCTTGCATTCCGGCTACGTGCCCGCTTTCCGCTTATGAGGGCCATCATATCTCCGAAGGTGTCTCTGACTGGGGCGTTCTCCTGGTCCACGGACGGAATAACGGCGAGTCTTCTGTCTTTGTTTGCATGCCCTACGTCGTTTCGTGTGAGCGTGATACCGAGGACTTTGCCAGCCTTGCTGTCTGATTTATTAAGGGCCTTCCGCTCGGCGGGCGTAAGTCTGTTGGAGGGGGAGAGTGCCAGAGCCTCGGTGATGTTCATGGAAGCTTCACTACCGGAGTGCATCCTGAGCGTTTCGATGGTCATATTTTCTATGATAATGCGGGATATGAGGGGGAGGAGATAGAGAAGAAGCTTAAGACGCATTCGCTGAGGACTCTCCACATCTCCACACTGAAAGTTGTTTTATACTCGAGCACTGTGGACGCTTTGATCGTCCACTGTGTTGCCACTGTCCACATCGATCGGTATGTCAACGGAGGGATCAGTGGCGTGTCCCTTTGTCGCGATGCTTTGACTGGTTTTGACGAGTGTCCCACGGTGCTTCATTGCTGGTGCCAACCTAAGCGTCATACGACCTGCAGTGACCGAATGCCCATATGCATGGTCCCTGAATTTTAAGTGTTACTTGGAATGTATAGTGGTACATACACACAATCGAATTTTTGTACTGGTGATATAGGTATGCTAATCCACTTCTTCGAGAAGTTCGTCCCATTTCCCAATCATGTCATTGACGTTGCGATACCCACAAAGGCCCATCGTGATATGCAAATCAGAAACAGTTTGCCTCAAAATCTGCTCGACTCCTTCCTGTCCCGCAATGGCAAGACCGTACATGAACGGACGAGCAACTGTAATGTTTCGTCAAAAGATATGTAACGGTAAAAGCCAGCACACGTACTGAGAACGCCCTGTGCGCCCATGGCCATCGCCTTGACAATGTCGCTGCCTGTGCGGATGCCAGAATCGAAAAGGACTGTCAGCTTGTTTTTTCTCTGTGCCTCGAGGACCTTCGGAGAACGCATGACCTTGGACAATGCATCCAAAGAGCCGATGGCACCGTCAATTTGCCGTCCACCGTGATTAGACACGATGATCCCGTGAATACCCATATCAATAGCTTTCTCCGCATCCTAACATGACGACAGGTATCATCACCCCTGGATAATCCACAGAGACAAAAAGTATGGACTTACGGACACCCGCTGGATTCCCTTCAGAAGGATGGGTCCGTCCCAGTGATCTTTGATGAACTGCAGATCGTCCCAGGTCCTGAATACGCCTGAATTGACTTCACCGAGCCACTCCTTTCCGAGTTTCATCATCCGTTGGGCCGTCGCATCACCCGCCTCGAGCGATGCACGAATCTTGTCTTGGTCGAAAGGGAAAGTGGTGGTCTGGTGAACAGGTTCGTACCCAAAGCGCTTCATGAATACGGGATCAGACGTGCCGACTTGGATGCCGAGCCCATAAAGGAAGGGCAGGTAGGCCGTCTCAATGTCGTGTGGTCGCCACCCCAGGAGCATGGTGTCGAGCGTGATCACGAGTGCGGTGAAGCCTGCAGCTTTGACCCGGTTAAGAATGGAAACGGTAACTTCCTCGGTCCGTGGCCTGGAGCGTTCGCCATCGAGTTAAGATGTAAGAGTGGAATGGCAATAAGACGAGGCGTACCAGTAGAGTTGGTACCAACGCTGACCATTAGGCCCGTTTGCTTTTGCGATATCCTCGATTGAACGGGAGGACGCTGTGCTCATGATGTAAGGGATGCCACAGGCTGCAGCGGCCCTTGCGGTTGCGAGCTCTCCGTCGGGATGCATGATTCCTTGTACACCTACAGGCGAAACGAAAACGGGCGCCTGGAACTTCTCTCCGAAGATCGTTGTCTGCCCAGATAGTGTACATGAGGAAATAGGGGAAGCAAGCGCTCATAACCACTCACTTCGATGTTCCGATCAGTGCAATCCTTGAGCATCGCAGGAACGATCTTCCATCGATCAAAGGCACGCCTATTTGCAATATCCGTCGAGCACGTTCCGGCACTCCCAAATGTGTACATATATGCCGCTGGCTCGTCCGAATGAACACGCTGATACGCCCCAGGGCGGTTCAACGATGGCACTCACGGAGATTGTCTTTCATCGCCTCGCGAGCCTTATCTTCGATCTCTTTCACAGCAACAGTGCCCAGAACGGGCGGCTTTACCTGTGCGTATATGTCCATGAGGAAGTCGGTCCATTTGGTGCGTTGTGGAGGGAGAGCTGTCATGATCAAGGGTGGTGAGAAATTAGAATGGGTTTGAGAGCCTGGGAAGGCCGCTATGTACGTGCCCTGTATTTAAAGCCGCATCGACGTGGAAGAGCCGTTCACCTGATGGTGTCAGCAGACGTTGATAGGAAGAGTACTCAACCGATATTTGACCATATGATATCGGTCCAGTTCGAAGACTCGGGGTCTCCTGCGTTGGCACGGATCGGAAGGGGTCCCGGAGAACGTAAATAGGAACACTGCCAAATGTTGCCTTTGATATTCATGTCGTGTAGGCATTTGATCAGTGTTTTATTGTTGCCGGGATAGCTCAGCTGGGAGAGCAACAGACTGAAGTTCTGGAGGTCCCGTGTTCAATCCACGGTCCTGGCATTTTTTTTAATCCATCTTCCCAAAATTTTGCATGATGACGGAAGAGAAGATATTTCTTAATTTTCGTATCCTTGACTTTCACGATAAGAAATTTACGAACTCCAGAGTCTCTGAACTTATGGATGGGTCAGCGTAAAGCGGTGTTTGGCTTTATTGAATCCCAAAGCTCTTGCCTGTCAGCATTAGCCGGAAATTAGCGAAAACCTCGCCACTACCAGGCTTTACTCGGTTTCTTTTCCTCCACTCACTATGGCATCTTCTCTGAGCACGAGACGCCTAATAATTATTGATGGTCTGTTTTTACCAGGGCTTTCAATCCATATAACTATTGCTGATACTTTACGCATTCAGTTGCATTATTTCTAGCCTCGCAGGTAATTAATATCTATATTTTTATTGGCTCTTGGAAAGCTGATGATGAACGCTTTCAGGCAGCAGTTTATTGTGCGATCCGTGTATGTCTCTGTCGTCTATGCCGGAAGCATAGCTAATCGACCCTTGGAGTGGTACTTTAGGCGAAGCGATGACCGTGCGGGAAAGAGCGTCGAGGTCATGAAGAAGCTCATTGTACAAAGGAACCTCAAGCTAGACGAGTATGAGAGTGCGTACGAGGCTCCTTGGCTTTATATTCTACTGATGTTTAAGACTATATCCAGGAGCGATAGCAAAGGAGGTCGTTCATCCAGACGAAATCAAGGTGCGCTTTCAGGGTGAGTCCAGCACCATTCCAAAATGAATTTTCAGTTTCAACCAAGCTTCAGATATCGGGGGTCTGGAGCCAATCATATCTTCTCTCCGCGAAACCATCATATATCCTTTAATTCATCCTGCCCTCTTCACATCAGCTTCTCCCCTCCTCGGAGCCCCAAAAGGTGTTCTTCTTTATGGACCTCCAGGATGCGGAAAGACTATGCTCGCACGTGCGCTTGCCAAAGAATCCGGCGCAACATTTATCAATGTCCCCGCATCTACACTTACGAATAAGTGGTTCGGAGAGTCCAACAAGCTAGTCGCAGGTCTGTTCAGCCTCGCGCGGAAAGTCCAGCCTGCAATCATATTTGTTGACGAGATCGACTCCTTCCTGCGGGAACGCCGTGGGGATGACCATGAGGTTATGGGCATGATGAAGGCGGAATTCATGACGTGAGCATGGGTCTGCTCGGTTGATCTCTGACTGATTCAAAACACCTAGCTCATGGGACGGCTTGACATCAGGCTCTGACAGGATACTAGTGCTAGGAGCGACGAATAGACCGGGTGACATCGACCCTGCAATTTTGCGGCGCATGCCCAAGCGATTTGCTGTGGGTCTTCCGGATGCCGATCAGAGATTGAAGATATTGTCCCTAGTACGTGTCTGTACTGCCGATTTAAAATTGCCCGCGCTGAAATATGACTAGATGCTGAAGGATACGAAATTGGATCCGCAACTGTCATTGCGTTTACTTGCTTCTCAAACAACCGGGTCATCTGGTTCGGATTTGCGTGAGTTATGCCGCAACGCCGCGATGGTTCCGGTGAGGGAATGCATGCGCGCCATGGAGCATGACAAAGATGCATTGATCCAGGTCGAGAAAGAGGTATGTATTTTGATCATCGTTTTTCGGGTATGGCCAATTGCAAATGTTAGGGATTCAACATGCGTCCGCTCACCCTCACCGATTTCTATGAAGCGGAGGGATCGACACTTCATCCACCGGATCCGGATGATGAACCCATATCACTACAGTCTTTCGTTGACACTCATCCGGAACCGAGTCCACAGCCAGGCGAGGGTCCTGAAGGATCTAATGCTTTAGTGATTGAGGAGGTTTCCGAGTATGATAGCACTGACAATGAGTCGAGATTCTTTCAGACGGATGATGAATCGACGACGTTTGACGGCGACGATCTATCATCATTGAAAGATAGTACTAGTGATTGTTCATGATACCTACTATCACTGGTTTACATTCTTATTTCAGTAGCATCGTAGACCTAGACTTTTGATTGTACCTCTCTACTTTCAAGAAATAAAGATATATCTTTAATTGTAAGGCAGCTGTGTGTAGCTAGCTATGCAACTTTGAATAAACGGTTTGGATCGCGTGAGTGAGTGAGTGAGAGGTGATGGTTTACTAGCACTAGTAAACTGCACAAAGGGAGTGCTCATCGGAGTTGCATAAAGGGTGACGCCATCGCCAGGGAACGAGTCCTCGCATAACGAAGGAAGCCCTGTTAAAATGCATAATGCAGGCCAAATGAATCAAACAGGCAGTTGCTTGACGGTATGTATCATGGTGATCGTCTGCGGGATCAGACCATCGAGAAAAGTGAGGAGGCTTGAGGTCCACATCGGCCACTGGGGGTCCCCGCATCCATTCGGATCAAAGCTCGTGACGAAGCCTTGAAGCGAACGAGGTACGATGCCATGTCGTTTCCGCCGTACACATTGAGCAGATCACTTGTGTGAAACGAAGAGCATCAAACAAGAACGTGCTTGTAAACGCAACTCGCCGATCCTAGCATAAGAACCGTCTTCAAAATAGGTAAGATATTAGACTCTGCTTGTCACTTGCAAGGCGCCGAACTCTACTCACGGAATACCCAAGTGTTCTGGTTGCCGGAGCATTGTTACAAGAGGAACCGATGCGGCACCTGAAATACTATGTCACCCTAGAATGACGGGATGCTTTTAAATTGCGGAGATAGTTCATTAAGGATTTTTGTGTCATATATA
>Ga0153958_1000458_pt1 | contig 10462 bp, 10 predicted proteins | sample TSFL042MetaG_FD_104719 | JGI IMG/M metagenome (GOLD analysis project Ga0153958, IMG submission 104719) | Attine ant fungus gardens microbial communities from Florida, USA - TSFL042 MetaG | ecosystem: Host-associated > Fungi > Mycelium > Unclassified | place: USA: Florida, Wekiwa Springs... | reverse complement strand
TATTTAAGGACTCATAGTCTAAGGATTAGACCTCAGACTTAACAACATCATTTGCTGCTTGTCTAACTTCACTTTTTTGAGCTTTTCAAATATCCAAACCATCAATCACAAATCAGTGAGTAGCCATTTGTGATATGAGAGCTGCATTGCAAACCTAACAGAAGAAGACTGAGGCTTGAAGATGTGATGAGATATAGAGGAGTAGTAGAAGAACTAGAGAGGTCAGGTAGAGAGGTCAGATAAAGAGATAGAAGAAGAGGTGTTTGATAAAGACAATGTACTTGAGAGCAAGATGACTTGAGATTGTTATCTCTCTCTTTGGCCCATTAAAAGACTTGAGAGCCATATATTGTTTAGAGAAGAACCCTAGGAGTAGAATTAGAGAAGTGGGGAGTAGTAGCCAAGTGATCAGGAGAGGTACTATCTTATCATTTTACTCTTACTATCTTTGGAAATTTGGAAGTTTTCTTTGTTTCTTTTCTTTTGTTGTATCATTGCTTTGTAATCCTCTAGGGCACAGAAGGGACAAAAAATACTCTTCCCCTTATCATCTCTCCCTCTGTTGCTCTAGAGCTAAAAGGCTATTTGAGTGATTTGAGGATTTCTTTTGTGTCTACTTTATGAAAACTCTATAAAACTTCCCTCAAAGGGAGACTCAAGCCTCAACAGACTTAGGCATTCGCTTATGCTAGGAGCTAACCACTTGCTATGTGTTTTTGGAATAGAATTCCAGTTGTATAGTCAGCTAAAGTAGAGCCTACACAATGGCATAGGAGTTCTAGGTAGTACTACTGTATTGACGATGAGCTAGGCTACTAGACTAGGTAAGGGCAGTAGTATCATGGCACAAGATGAATGTATGCCTTAGGGATCCTATTATATGGAGAGTTTACTCAAGTAGATACTAAAAATATTTCTTTTTTTCTTAGGTTTCTATTTAATATGTTTTGGTTATTCTTTGGACATTCACCTTTAGTAAGCTCTCTATTATTTGATTTATCTCCCCAGTGCCTACTTGTTTAGTGCACAATTGTGAAGCAGTTTGGAGATTTTGTTTCTCTGACCTTGCTTTCACCTTTGTTTCATGATCAAACCTTTTGATCCTCATCAACATATGCTGGGCTTCTTCTCCATTCCTCTTGCTACACTTCTCATGGCTTTACCATGCATGCTGCTCTTCCCTCCTCGATTCTCCTCAACCTCTGTTGCTGCACCTTTTGTAATATTATCTCATATGCCACTTTTCCTCTCTCTATTGCTCTCTTTCTCTTCTCCTATAATAGGCACTCTCTACACTTGTGCTCTTTTTTCCCACACTTGAAACATTCTACCCCTACTACCTCCTGTCTTCTTATTGTCTTCTCCTCTACTCCACACTGCATTACTTTGCTACTTAACATATCAAATTTATTTTGGGGAATGACTCTCCCCTTCTCTTTCCTTTTCTTATTTCTGCAATTTTGGGCCAGGTGCCCAAATTTCTTGCAATTGAAACACAACTTTTCTCTTCTTTCTTCAAGTTCTTCTCTTAGTTTGGTAAGGGAGTGTTTTTGCTTGAGCATACTGCTCAGGATAGAGTTATATTGTTCCAAAGACATAGTGTTATGTCTCTGGAAGAGGGTACAGATTTAATGGTGATTCTTGCTATATAAACTACATTTGCTAGGGCACAAGATCTTCACCCAGCCAGGTGCCAACTGCCCTACTAACTACTGCCCTAATAGTATGGTTAGACTATTACCTAACAGATGGGATCTCTAATCTAGATGGCCTTCTAGAAGTAACTGTCACTCCTCTGCATGTACCACTCACAATGGAGTGCAACACAAGGTTTATACTATGAAAGCTACACTACTTAACATGACTCAATTATAAGGTCAGGTCTCAAGTGCAATACCTGAGCTTAGTTATCACAAATGGTCACTTACTATTTGTAATGGGTGCTTTGATACTTTAAAGAGTTCAAAAATGCGAAGTTAGACAAGTGACAAAAGATGTTGTTAAGTCTGAGGTCTAATCCTTAGACTATAAGTTCTTATATACAGGAAGATGATAGTTTGTGCACTAGGACAGGCCATCACATGCTATTACCTATTTTTCTACATATGGTAGTGCCTTTGTGCTTAATATAGTAATAACTTAACCTTATAGAGGCTGTCCTTTGTTCTAAGAAAAGGATAGATGACTATCTATGGGTAATTAATGAAGTCCATGTACAAATATTGAGGCCTTCATATCTCCACTAATATTAATTGTATCACAAATGGCTACTTACTGATTTGTGATTGGTTGATTTGATATTCAAAAGCTTCAAAAAAGCAAAGTTAGACAAGCAACAAAGATATTGTTAAGTCTGAGGTCTAATCCTTAGACTATGAGTCCTTATATACACAATTGTGATGGTCTGTGCACTAGTACAGATCATCACCTGATTACTACCTATTGTTCTACATATGGTAGTGCATTTGTACTGGAATAATGATAACCTAACCATATGGAGGCTGTCCTTTGTTCTAAGAAAAGGACAGATAACTATCTATGGGTAATTAATGAAGTCTATGTGCAAACATTGAGGCCTTTGTATCTCCACTAATATTAATTGCCTCGAGGTCATTTTAGACTCATTCTGAGCATTATGAAGAAGGCTTCTGCTGAGCCTAGAACCAAAGCATTGATCGCAGCAGTTTCCGAGATATTAGTGATTTAATGGTAACATGGTGGTTACCAGTTGATCTGCTTAATATCTCAGCCATTATTGATTGCCTTGAGACGTGACTGGTATCGATCGAAAGGTCTTTTTAAGGGCTTTAAGCTGGCTTTGAGACTGTGGGAATCTTCGAAGAATTGGTGGAGATATGACCAAATGAAGTTTGTGACAAATTGCCTTGAGATTGTTCTAGGCTTATTCTGAGCATTATAAAGAAGGCTTCTACTGAGCCTAGAACTGAAGCATTGATCATGGCAGTTTCCAAGATATTAGCAATTTAATAAATTGCTGTTTTGTCAAGTCATGACAAGAGGTGAGTGTAGGATACTAAGTACTTATGCTAGCAAATGACTGTGCTCATAGCTGCAGAAAAATTTTTGCACAGTACTTTTGCCCTACAGGGCCCATAATCTGTTCTATAAGGGGCCAGTAACTATGGTGCAGGAGTATGTCCCTACAGACTCACCTAGTAAATGATAGATCCAACTTATGAGGGTAAGAGATAAAGAGTAATTATTACATTGATGAGAGGAGGATCTACTTATATACTGGAGGAAGCATAGAATGGTAGTGATTACATGAGTGACAGATCAACAAAGTAAAAAGACATTAATTACTAATGTCTGTAATTAAATATTAATAAGTTCTTTTCAGGTAATAAATTCTGACCAGAAATCTTCAAGTAACCTATTTCCTTGCTTCAATTTGGTCAATTTGTCAATTGCATGAGTTTGAGTTTCTGTTGATATAAAAAACTGTGCCATCTTGCCCATCATCTGTTCCCAGGTTTCAAACAGAGGTTTGTTGGTCATGATCAATATGTTGAGATCTTTGTTGGTCTCCTTCCACTCCTTTTGGAAGGGTAGGAACTTTCTGATTTGAGTATCTACCTATCATTTGGCCCAATTGTCCTTTCCTCCCTTAATTTTTCCTAAAGCCATTTTGATCCTCTCCTATTCCTTTGATGTATCATTACTTTGGAAAAACAACATTATTCTTCTGCACCAGGTCCTTACTTCATCCAGATTCTGTTGGAGTATTGAACACTATACTAAATGAGTTCTAAACTATTCCTTATTGTTTTATGTTTTATTGTTCTTTGTATATAAATAGTCTACCTAGTAATGAAGAATATTGCATGTTTGCAATGAATTTCTCCTGTTGTTGTGTTGATTGTTTTCTCCCCAAAATTCAACAGATTCCCTTCAAAGTCATTGGGTTCCTTTATTCTTCTTTTGGCCAGTTTGTCAGTGAAGTCTTTCTTGACTTCTTCCACAAAATTCTGTATGATAGTTGCATAGGCATCCTTGGCTTCTTTTCCTAGGTCCTTCCAGGCATTGGATAGGAAGTTGAAGAAGAGGGTTATGATGGTAGTTAAAAATGCTGTGATGACAGTGAGTGAGATCATTGTGATGGAATAGGGTTGATATATGTATTGGTAGCTTTGTTCTTATATCATGAACCCTTAACCCAGTGTTTGAGTAAAAGATGTTGGGGAATCAAGCCAATGCCATGATCTGGTGGAAGCTTCTGGAATATTTTATTAGTATATAAGTTTGTAATTGGTTATATCTACTCATTGATTTGTAACAGTATTACTCCACAAGTGAATTTTCCACAAAAGATAACATTTGATACACTTTATACTAACAAATTCTTGATTAGAGTTCGCTCTAGAACTCTTTCTATATCCTCAGAATGTAATACCATATAATAAAGACATTGAGCAAGGGAGAACCAAACTAGAGCTCATGTTGATACCTCAGGAGGCAAGCAGGATGAGCTGGCATCAGGTTTAGAAAGAAAGTCATAGAAGGACTACTGTTATGACTTGGCAAAATGGCTAAGTCAATATTTATATTTCTTTTCTTTTGCTTTTCTTTTTCTTTAGATTATTACTAAGGTGGAGCATGGGAAATATCACATGACAGTCACAGAGTCACAAAGGTATAACTGAAGTCACAGAATGGTCATGTCACTGTCACTGTCACTGTCACAGCATGTAACAAAGAAGTCAGCTGATGGACATGAGGACTGTGGGAGACAGAGTGCATAGCCACAATAGTAATTGTATATATAGTGTAGCAAAATCTAATAGGAACTCTATCAAGTTTTCTTTGTCAATTGCTGAACAAAGAGCAGTTGGCTTTATTTTGGCTTGGAGTTTAGCTTTCTTATAACTATACTCTAGATCTATTATGGGATAAAAACGACTTAGAGATATGGCAGACTAGGACTCTAGAACCAGTAGTATTTGGACAACAGACCTAGATAAATAGACTCTGATTGCAATTAAGCATTGATGGCATCATATCAATTATATTTAGATAAATGAGCCCTAGGACGCAACTCAGAGATACTAGACATTGAGTGGGGCTTACTGACTACTTAACAGGTAACCAAGGAGGGCCCTCTTACAAAGCAACATCAAAGGGAGTGATGGGAGACCAGGAAGAATATTCTAGAGAGAAGCAACAATGAAGATATATTATCTTTGATGGGAAGGATTTGATAAAGAGAATATGTCACTACAAGGACATGTTATTGCTGGGAATTGGGATGGACTTAGTGTGAGAAGAGGCTGAGGGAACATCAAAAGTAGTAATAGTTTCCTTTTTATATTTTATTCCTTGAGTTTCAGGACTTTGTAATCATTTTAATATAGTATCCAGTGTGCAGTTGGATAGGAGAGAAACCTCTTAACTCCTACCTCCATCTACACTGCCTCTGGAATTGTAAATGCGAATCTATTGAGAGTAAGAAGACTGGGACCAGTGGGGTGTCTTGAGAAAAACACTGAATATACCCAGAACTCAATCTAGGGAAAAGATGCAGATGCAACTTAGGTAGGCTTTGGAGAGGACAGTAGGCTGGGAAAGCTTGGCTAGGTGCACACTTGGATTACATCACACCCATAAGGTTTGGTATTGGGGATGCAGACAAGGGGGCAACTGAGTGTGAAGGGTCCATGAGTGATCAACTAACTGTATTTCCAGAGGAGCTTTTGTCATGGTGTGTAAAGGTTGACACCTTAGGGAGGCTATGTGATGACAATCTAAAGAGATCTTACAATCCTTTTACAACCACCAACATATATTTTATTGGAGCTGCATATAATTCTTATTTCTCTAATTATTTATAAACCTTCATCTTTGATTATCTCCCCTCAGACCTTTAGCACACAATTGGGAGCTGGCACATCATTGTTTTGTTTGTTCCAGTGTACAATTCCCTTTTGCACCCTTTCAATGGGATATGCTGTTATGCCATTAGAGTATTTTCTGTGGAAAAGTAGTATAGAATAAAAGTTATAACCCTAGGTTTCACTATTGGAACCCACTCTAGAGACTTCCTACAAGCCCCAGATATAATCTAGACCCAAAATTGGGTACTTCTCTTAGGTAGTGACCGAGCTGCCACATGCTAGAATAGCATATACCTTGCGAGGCAAGACTGATGAGCTAGCATCAGGTTTCTCAGATATAGACTATTAATGTTGAAACTCTAGAAATCAGAGGCTCAGAGATATCTTTGGAATATGAGATAATTTCAATCTAGAGCAGACTTAGACTAATATGACATCAAGATGGTAGATTGAAAGTCTATCAGTGGCTAGTGATCCCATCACTGCTGGACTCAGTGAAGAAACAAACATGCTACTAGACGATGATTGTATTGCTGATGCTCAAACACACTGTCATGTGTTTCTAGACCATATTTGGAGTAGAAGGAAGCTAGTTCGGGGTTTGGGAAATAATGGGCAGGAGTGAAGTATGGAGGTAGAGTAGGATCACATAGTCATGTTTAGGAGGTATAGAAGACTGGAAGGTGATGGCTGTCATAGCCGTATAGTAGTGTCATAGAGGAGAGATGCGAGGGAGAGTGGTAGAATAGAGAGTTTCCTTTTCTATTTCTTTTTAATTGAGTCTCTAACATTTGTAAGATTATAATATATTTCTCAGAGTAGAGATTGATAGGAAGAGCCTCCTTGGCCCTTGCCTTCATCTCAGAAGCTCTTGAGGTTGTAAATGCAATTCTTTTGAGTGTGTAAGGGGTGATCTTGGTGAGAGGTTGAGTTGGTGAATGTTTTTACTATATACCCTACTCTTTCATGAGACAAGACATAGCAGTTGCTTGGGCAGCCTTCTATGGAGTAGCAGGGCTGAAAAGCCTGGCTAATCATCAACTCAGATCATATTATACCCATAAGGTTTGGTGTGGGGGTGTGAATGAGGACTTGATTGAGTGTGGTAAGGCCTATGAGTGGTTTACTGACTATTTTACTAGTAAGCTTGTTATAGTGTGTAAAGGTGGACACTATGCAGATAGGATCTAGATTGAGCTCCCATCATTCCTTCTATATTTAGATTCCAAATAAGCTGTGTATTCACTTTTTAATTTCTTTCTGATACCCCTACTTTCTACTTCTCCCCACAAACACTTTAGTATGCAATTGAGAGCTGTCACCACCTTTTCTACTTGCTTGTCACAGTAAACATCACTTTTGCCCTTTCAATGCCTTATTCCAAGTCAAACCAACATACGACTAGGTTTCTGCAACAGAAGATATGTATTAACCAGAACAAAGCTTAGTTTGTACTTGTCATATTCCAGAAATATGATAATTATGTAATTTATTTCTCCTAATAATTCTCCTAAAAAAATAATAATAGTATGATAGCATAGTAGACTATTCTCCTCCTATTCCACACTTTCTATAAATACTGAGTAGTTACAGTGTATTTCCTCAGTCTGTAAATTAACATCATCTGGTCCTAATCTCGTCTTGTCCACTCCGACTCCTTCAGTTATCTCTTTAGGACTTCTATCTTGACAACTTCCATCACTCCGAAATACGTGACCAACCCACGACCAGAGACTGAGGTGCAACACATAAGTTAAAGCCAAGGTCGTTTAATAAGTCGTTCTCCACTCCGACGTACCTGACTGTCTGCTGGAATCTTCCTTATACTATTGCTAAGTAACACCCTCTCCGACGTAGTACTTTACTCTGCTCCGGATTGTAGTTTCTGTCTATTGTCCTGTTCTTTCATCTCCCAAAATTCTGTCCTTGACAGTACTATTCTACTAATCACTAGATATACTATACTAGTCCTTGTGCTTTCCTCAGTGCATCACATCACTCTTCCGTCATAGCAGACATCCTTAGTCCTCATGTCTCCTTCAATGCATAACATCACTGTCAAAAGAATGCATAGGTACATCTTCAATGACTCTAAAAGTGTGATGAGAGCCCCAGAGAGGAAAGAGTTTCCTGCGCATTTGAACAGTTGATCTCTAACATCAAGTCATACAATGGGGTCAAGATATAAATAACATGGGAATTAAGGCAATTATATCACGTAACAAGGACATGTGATTGTGAACTAATAGTATACAGCCACTTGTAAAAGTAGTATAAGTAGGTAGACAATCCAATGAAGAACTTCATTGAGTTCTTCCTGAACACTCACCTTGGATGGTCCTTGAGTCATCAAGACTTAGCAATAACATAAGAACTTAATACCACTCCCAAGCACTAATCACCTCAATCCCTGCTCATATTCGTTCTACATGTAGTTGGCTTAATTCTGGCACTGCAAGCAAGTACCCCCACCATTACTTACTCTCTCATCTTTCTCGCTAGTGAGAACAGCGCTCACAAGCCTCTTGGATAGTGGGCCCTAGCTGTAAAGAGGACTTCTCAGTCAGGAGAGACTGAGGGAAGAAACAGTACACCAAGTCTAGGTATGCAGTCGAGTCCTAACCTTCAAATTAGACTAGTTACCTATCTTCTTCTTTGTATAAGCTTTGTGCTATTGTCCATTGTGATGGGTATATGCAGGAGATTAGCAGTTACTTTTAGAAGGCTGCTTAGCTTAGGGGTTCCCTTCTTAGGGGCAATTGTATACATTTTGATTAGGGCAGTAGTCAGTAAGGCAGTAAAAGTCTAAACAGGAGAAGATTGTGCTCCCTGTTAGACATAGCCTTGAGTTTGCCCTAGATCAAGAATCAGACCAAGGAACCAAATCCAAATACGAATCATCACCTTCCCCATCACCATCACCACCGCCACCACCAATGTCTCAACAACAACAACAACAACAACAGCGGAAACCCTCCCAGGCACCTGCCCCCCACCAACTAACCAGAGAGGAGCAACTCCTCTTCATGATTGCCACCCTGCAACAGCAGGTTAATACTATGCTCCTCCAACAGCAAGGAAGCCAAGTAGAGGTCACAAGACCTCAAGTATTTAGCAGAAAGATGGAGGAAGTGAGCATGTTCATTAACGCAGCTTACATATATATCAGAATGAAGATGACAGAGGAAGCAGCGACGACCCAGGTAGCCTGGGTATTGTCTTATATACAAGGGGGAGTAGCAGAAGCATAGAAGGACAATCTGTTGGATGAATTGGCAAAAGGAGAATCAGATATGGAAACAGTGGAGCAGCTGTTTTCAAAAATTAGAAATGATTTCAGGAAAACGTCGGAGGAAGAGAGAAAGATTGAGCAGCTGAGAACGATAGAGCAGGGAGGGAGGACGTGCAACAAGTACATCCAGGAGTTCAAAAAAGTTGCCAGGGGAAGTGGCTATGAGGGTCAACCCCTCATCAAGGAGTTCAAAAGAGGTCTCAATGGAGCTATCAGGAGAAAATTAGCAGAGGTAGAGGAACCACCATCTACCATAGGAGAGTGGCAAGAGAGGGTAGTAAGACTAGACAGAAATCAAAGGTAGAGTAGAACAGAGAAGAGGATGTTAGGAAGAAAGGTGGCATACCCAGGGGAAAATGTGCAGCCAAGGGGAGGATATGGAGGGGGATCGTATAGAGAAAGAGGGGACAGATAACCTGGAGGGCAGGGGGACAGTACACAGGAGTAGGAAATAGGGGAGGAAGTTTGTTTAACAGAGGAGGAAATCAGTCAGGTCCATGGAGAGACCCAAATGCAATAGATGTCAATAGAGGAATGGGAGGAGATAGGAGGTGTTACCACTGTGGAAAGTTTGGCCATATGGCCCAGAATTGTTGGAATAGAGGAAAAGCAAGAGTAGTGGAGATGCCACAAGAGTCGGCAAAAGAAAATAGAGGACAGTGAGCTCTTGGCTAGCCTCCAATAATCTGTACAGTGTATTGTACCCAGAAAAATTAGGCAATAAAACAAAATTTTCCAATAACACTGAGAGAGTAAGAGACATGCGGCACATATTATGACTGCTAAGAGAAGTATAGATGAAGGTTGGGTTAGAAAAGCTAGAAAGTTATGAAGGGGTAGCAGTGAAAGCTCTGCTGGATAGCAGGGCAACAGGTCTATTCATGGATATGACCTTTGCAAAAGAAAAGAGATTCAAAATGGAGAGGATGAAGAACCCTTTACTAGTCAAAAATATAGATAGAATGGTAAATGTGGGAGGAGTAATAACATACCAGGTTGAGTGCAACATGTTCTTCAAAGAACACATAGAAAGAGTCAGAATGGATATGTGTAATTTGGGGAAAAAAAAGGTCATACTAGGGATGCCATGGCTAGCTGCCTATAACTCAGAGATAGATTGTATCACAAATGGTCACTTACTATTTGTGATGGGTGCTTTGATACTTTAAAGAGTTCAAAAATGCGAAGTTAGACAAGTGACAAAAGATGTTGTTAAGTCTGAGGTCTAATCCTCAGACTGTGAGTCCTTATATACAGGAAAGTGATGGTCTGTGCACTAGTACAGATCATCACCTGACTACTACCTATTGTTCTACAT
>Ga0153958_1000457_pt1 | contig 10463 bp, 14 predicted proteins | sample TSFL042MetaG_FD_104719 | JGI IMG/M metagenome (GOLD analysis project Ga0153958, IMG submission 104719) | Attine ant fungus gardens microbial communities from Florida, USA - TSFL042 MetaG | ecosystem: Host-associated > Fungi > Mycelium > Unclassified | place: USA: Florida, Wekiwa Springs... | reverse complement strand
CACCGGGTTCATTTCTCAGTGTCGCTATGCAACGCACCTCCACTGTAGTTTTTGCCGAGGATAGAAGAAGGAAAGGTATAGAACGAGGCCGGGGAAGACACCACCTAGGGCCAGTAAGAAGGGGGTGAGGTAAGAAAACGTATCAGGACCAACCTTCAAGCAATCCGAGGAAGAAGCGAGCGGCCAACAAACCATGATAGCTTTTTACGACACCTAGTATTTATCAAAAGATAAGCCTCTACCATACAACAAATCACCATCATACGTGCCTTGTAAGGTAGTCACGACACCCCAAAGTGCTAACATCGATGGTAGCATCAAATTCGGGCCGACAGCCTGCCGGGTGTTCGACGTCAAATGCATCACTACACAAAAAGCTTCGACACATACCTTGAGCGTCAGGTTTGAAGGCAATTCTGCTACGATATATGGTACATAGGTGACCGTCAGAGAAATGCTATACTGTGTGTTTGTCATATTCAAGTCCTTTTGCAACCCTGCGACACGAGCATTTCCTAGATTAGTACGATCCTGTAAAGGAAGTTAATCTGACTTCCACTTGACCAGAGATATCAGCACTGCTTACCAGGAAAGATAACAGGTAGAAAATGGCTACGACGGGTAGCACCCGAAGGTCCAACTTCCTCCAAACCCTTCTTTCAAGTGCGGAATCGTCCAGCATAGGAGCTCAGCTACAGGCTATCTGAACAGAATCCTCTGAGAGGGTGTGAGAGCGGAAACAAGTGGGTTCCTACCACACAGGCGACTATATATCTTATCAGAGTCGTGTGAAATGTAGAGAGAGCAAAAATAGATGGTTCGCTACATTTCCTTCCAATGATGGATCCTGGCAGCATTGCTGGCCTTGTGTTTTCCTGTGATTTAAATGACGTTGATATGGTAACCTGTCCTTGGACAGTAAAGAGTAATGGAAGTTCTTATCGACTGTGAACTCGACACGAACTGTTCCTCATTCTCCATTTCAGCAACACCGGCAGAACTTGCCGATATCGGACATTTTAGGAAGTTTTCCACTGATCATAAATTTTCTTGATCTTTTCCGGGATGGCCAAGGTGGACAAGCATTTTCCTGATCTAGATCTGGTTGGACGGGTTAACAGGATGCGTGGAAATGCGTGGAACATTGAATTGAAAATCGTGCAATCCAACCCAGAGGACAAATTTTCCAAAGTGACCGTACGGTACTATCTTCTCATAGGAATTCCGAGAACCAAGGATTTGATAACTCACTGATATCCGACGCAACATTCCCCAGGCGTGACTCTACCACACACGGGTGCCGTGCTGCAGGCGGATAGCCTTCAGAAGCTTGTGATAAACAACGATTGTCAATATTTTGAGGCTAATTCAATCGCCAACCCGTGTCTGGTGTCATCAAAAAAAATGAATACCAGGCTTGTCAGATCACGACATCTGAGAAAGTCTGGGCTGAAATCTCATGACTGAGAAAAACTGGGTACCTAGATTGCTTACACAAGGAATAACATCAAATTGAAAGATCTTTTTTTCTGTCAGGTTGTCATTAGTCCTGGGATATTGACCTAGTTGCTTGGCATGTGTTATTTTTCAGTTACATGATGGAAGACAGCCACTTCACTTACTTGTATTGAACAGATCCACTGATGGCAGAGGCAAGATTTGCATGCACTGCTAAAGTAAATATTTTTAAACCATCAATAAAGCCAACCACTCTAAATACAAATGAGCAGGAGAAAATCAGGAGTGCAGTAGCAGACCCTGTGGCATGTGTGGTAAGCATGCCTCCCAAGTATCAACTATATAGTTGGTAGCCTGGTTAGGAAAGAATGGGAAACTACACTAAATGACAGACTCTTTACCACCAAATATTTGCCTTCCAAAAACATTTATTCACCTGAAGACCTCCCCACCCCTTCCACTTGTGATATCCACTACTCCACCCTAGTCTTTAGTCCCTGCCATAGAACTTAATTGTCATGGAACAATCTACAATGCTCAAGGGTCACAATAATACTCAAATATCCAAGATAAGCAAAAAAAACTTGCTAGAGTCTCTACTAGATTCTTATCTAGTACATGGTCTATGCACTACTTTCCCATGGTCATTATGTGATGTTATGTAATGCTGTCACATATTTTCTCATCATGTGATCTCTCATGGTTTGGTTATATATTACCTCTTGTCATGACTTGGCAAAATGGCTAAGTCAATATTTATTTTTCTTTTCCTTTCTTTTAATTTCTAAAGATCAGATATATGAAAGAATCAGATGAAAAGGAATGCATAGGACTTTATAAATACTAGAATGTGTATCAAGTAATTGAATAGGAACTCTATTAACTTTGCTTTGTCAACCTAAATAAGGAGAAAGATTAAGTACTCATTGCTCAGTCCTTATATCTCTTATATAATCTATATATCTATATATCACAGATAGGAATCTACTAGGCCCATAAGCCTATGTAATTATATTAGAACAAGCTAAACTAGAAATAGCAGAAGTTATTATATAAGGCCAAAAATCTAGTTATCAGAACCTTGGACAGACTGTCTATATATAGTGAGCACAAAAACCATTCATATACTTAGCACTTTCATATTGATTATTAAATAACTATCACAAACTTCATTTGGCTATATCTCTATCAATTCTTCAACGATTCTCATGGTCTCAATGGCTACAGAAAGCCCTCAAAAAGACCTTTCGATCTATGCTAGTCACATCTTGAGGTGATTAATAATGGCCGAGATATTAAGCAGATCAACTAGTAACTACTATATTACCATTTATTAAATCACTAATATCTCAGAAACCGCCATGATTGATGCTTCAGCTCTAGGCTCAGCAGAAGCCTTCTTCATAACGCTCAGAATGAGCCTAAAATGACCTCAAGGTGATTAATATTAGTGGAGATATGAAGGCCTCAATGTTTGCATATGGACTTCATTAATTACCCATAGATAGTCATCTGTCCTTTTCTTAGAACAAAGGACAGCCTCCATAAGATTAAGTTATCACTATATTAAGCACAAAGGCACTACCATATGTAGAACAATAGGTAGTAGCATATGATGATCTGTCCTAGTACACAGACTATCACTTTTCTGTATTTAAGGACTCATAGTCTAAGGATTAGACCTCAGACTTAACAACATCTCTTATCACTGTCTAACTTCACTTATTAAGCACTTTTGAATATCAACTCATTAATCACAAATCAAGTAAGTGACCATTTGTAATAGGTAATAGTGTTATGGCACGAGATGAACGTGTGCCTTAGGGATCCTATTACAATGAGGGTTCACTTGAGTGGATACTAAAAACATTTCTCTTCTTAGGTTTCTATTTAATATGTTTTGGTTATTTCTTAGACATTTACCTTTAGTAAGCTCTCTATTATTTGATTTATCTCTCTAATGCCTACTTGTTTAGTATACAATTGTGAAGCAGTTTAGAGATTTCGCCTCTTTGACCTTGCTTTCACCTTTGTTTTGTGATCAAACCTTTTGATCCCTATCACTGCCTTGCAATAGCAAGTATCCACCATGCTCCAGCAACAGCAAGGGAGCAGAGTAGAGGTCACAAGACCTCTTATATTTAGTGGGAGGATGGAAGAAGTTAGCACCTTTATCATAACTTGGCAAAACAGCTAAGTCATTTTCTATTTTTCTTTTGTTTTCTTTTCTTTTATTTAGTTAGATCATTACTAAGGTAGAGCATGGAAAAGCATCACATGATAGTCATATAGTCACAAAGCATGACATTAGTCACATATCAGTCACACATTTTGGTCATGTCACACAAGGTCACATATCACAGTCACAATATATAATGAGATAGACACATGATGGGAATAATATGAGGACCACGGGAGGATGTTGCACAGCCACTAGAGTAAAATGTATAAGTAGTATACAAAATCAAATGGGAACTCTATTGAGTTCTTCTTGTTAACTCTGACTTGGAGTGAACTTAAGTCATTGCAACTAGAGTTTTATAGTCTTTATTAATGTAGCCCGACTGTATTTAAGAATGAAAATGAATAGAAAGACAACAACAACCCAGATTGCCTGGGTATTATTATATGTACAGGGGGGAGTAGTGGAAACATGGAAGGACAATCTATTGGATGAACTAGCCAAGAAAGAGTCAGAAATAGAAATAGTGGAGACATTGTTCAAGAAAATATGAGATGAATTCGAAGAGACATCAGAAGAAGAAAGGAAGATTGAGCAGCTAAGAATGATAGAGCAGGTGTTATGAGAGCCCCAGAAAGGAAAGAGTTTCCCACACATTTGAACATTTGATCTCCAATATCAAATCATATAACAAAGACAAGATATAAATAGCATGGGAAAATCAGGTAATCATATCATGTAATAAAGTCATGTGATCATAGAATGTTCTGGAAGGACATGTGATTGTGTAATAGTAGAGCACAGCCACTTGTAAAGTAGTATAAGTAGGTAGTCAAATCCAATAGAGAACTCAATAGAGTTCTTCTTAAACACTCACCTCGAGTAGACCTTGAGTTATTAAGATTTAGCATTAACATAAGAACTCAATACCACTCCCAAGCACTGATCACCTCAATCTCTGCTCATACTTATTCAATGCACAGTTGGCTTAATTCCAGCGCCACGAGCCAGTACTCTCACCACTACTTATTCTCTCATCATTCTCTCATCTCCCTAGCTAGTGAGTACAGCGCTCATAAGCATTTTGGATAGCGGGCCCTAGCTGTAAAGGGGACTTCGCAGTCAGTTAGGGACTGAGGGAGGAGACTGGGCACTAAGTCTGAGTACACTGTTTAAGTCCTGACCTTGCGATCAGATGTTGTTCTTTATCTTTTCTCTGTATAAGCTCTATGCTGTGCTCTATTGTGAGTGGTACATGCAGGAGATTGGCAGTTATTTTTAGAAGGCTGCTTAGCTTAGGAGTTCCCTTCTTAGGAGTAATCGTTTACTCTTGATTAGGGCAGTAGTTAATAAGGCAGTAGAAGTCTAGACAGGAGAAGATTGTGCTCCCTGTTAGATATAGCCTGAAGTTGCTCTAGATCAGGAATCATCTGAATACGAATCAACATCCCCCTTCAATTCACCATCACCATCACTGTCACCCTACAATATGTCACAGCAACCACAACAACAGGGGGAACCCTCTCAGGCACCTGCTCCCCACCAACTACTACCAACCTGCAAGGAGCAACTCCTCACAATGATCGCCATCCTGCAGCAGCAGGTCAACACCATGCTCCTTCAACAACAGGGGAGCAGAGTAGAGGTTGCAAAGCCTCAAGTCTTTAGTGGAAGGATGGAGGAAGTGAAAGCATTTATTAATGTGGCTCGTATATATATTAGAATGAAGATGACGGAGGAGGCAGTAACAACCCAGGTGGCCTGGGTATTATTATACATACAGGGAAGAGTGGCAGAAGCATAGAAAGACAACTTGTTGGACAAGTTGGCAAAGGGAGAGTCGGAGGTGAAAATAGCGGAGCAGCTGTTTTCAAAAATGAAAAATGATTTTGGGGAAACATCAGAGAAAGAAAGAAAGATTGAGCAGCTGAGGACGATAGAGCAGGGAGAAAGGACATGTGATGAGTATGTCCAAGAATTCAAGAAGGTCGCCAGAGGGAGTGGCTATGAGGGCCAATCCCTCATCAAAGAATTCAAGAGGGGCCTCAATAGGGCCATCAGAAGAAAATTAGCAGAGGCAAAAGAACCACTGTCCATCATAGGAGAGTAGCAAGAAAGAGCAGTGAAGTTGGATAGGAATCAAAGACAGAGCAGGGCAGAGGAGAGAATGTTGGGGAGGAATGCAGCACACCCAGGGGGAAATGCACAGTGAAGGGAAGGTTATAGAAGAGGATCATATGAAGGGAGAGGAAGACAGATAACCTAGTGGATAGGAATTTTGCATACAGGAACATATAGAGGAGAAGGAGGAAACACCAATAGAGGAGGAAACCAACAGGGTCCATGGAGAGACCCAAATGCTATGGATATAGATAAAGGAAGTGGAGGAGACAAAAGGTGTTATTACTACAGAGGGTTTGGCCACATGGCCAGAAACTGTTAGGAGAAAAGGAAAGCAAGGGTAATAGACGTGCTGCAAGAGTTGGCAAAAGAAAATAGAGGTCAGTAAGCTCTTGGCTGGCCTCCTCAAATTTGTACAGTGTATTGTGCCCAGAAAAGCTGGACAATAAATTAAATTTTGCAAACAATACTGAGAGAGTAAGGGACGTGCAGCATACATTACAGCTGCTAAGAGAAGTATGGATGAAAGTGGAGTTGGAAAAGTTGGAAAGTCACGAGGGAGTAGCAGTGAAAGCATTGTTAGATAGCGGAGCAACAGGTCTGTTTATAGATACAACCTTTGCAAGAGAAAAAGGTTTCAAAATGGAGAGGTTAAAAAACCTGCTACTAGTCAAAAACATGGATGGGACAGTAAATATTAGAGGAGCAATAACACACCAGGTTGAGTACATGAGGCAAGAGTAAGAATGGACATATGCAACTTGGAAAAAACAGAGGTGATATTGGGGATGCCATGGTTAGTAGTGCATAACCCAGAGATAGATTGGGAGAAAGGGGAAGTAAGGATGATGTGCTACCTACCAATATGTGGGAAAAGGAAACAAGAAGGGAAAAGAGAAGTAAAAAGGGTAGAAAAGGATGAAGACAAAGAGGTGCTAAGGGAATTAGTGCCCAAGAGATTTTGGAAGTGGAAGAAAGTATTTGGGAAGAGAGAGTCAAAAAGAATGCCAGTGCAAAAGGCCTGGGATCACGCAATAGAGTTGAAGGAAGGGTTTATACCAAAGAAAGGGAAGGTGTATTCATTATCAAGAGAAGAAAGGGAGAAAGTACAAGCATTTGTGAAAGATCAACTGCAAAAAGGGTATATCTGACCCTCCAAATCACTGCAAACCTCACCAGTACACTTTGTGATGAAAAAGAATGGTAAAAGGAGGATGGTACAAGACTATTGTCATATAAACTAGTGGACAGTAAAAAACGGATACCCATTGCCACTTATTGCAGATATTCTGGATAGAGTAGGGAAAAGGAAGGTGTTTACAAAGTTAAATCTGAGATGGGGTTACAACAATGTCAGAATCAAGGAGGGAGACGAATGGAAAACAGCATTTACTATGCACATCAGAGCATAAAAACCCACAATAATGTATTTTGGATTAACAAACTCCCCTACTACTTTCTAGACAATGATGAATGACCTCTTTCGGAACCTTATAAATTAGGGAGATATGGCAACCTTCATTGATGACATCCTAGTAGCAACAGATACAGAGGAGGGGCATGACGAGTTGGTAGAGGAAGTATTAAAAAGGTTGGAAGAAAACAACCTGTTTGTAAAACCAGAAAAATGCAAGTGGAAAGTAAGAGAGATAGAATTCCTAGGAGTAGTAATTGGGCCAAGAGGAGTAAAAATGCAAAAGGAAAAAGTGGAAGGAGTGCTAAACTGGCTGGCACCAAGAAACATCAAAGAGGTGCAGAAGTTCCTAGGCCTAGCCAACTACTATAGAAGGTTCATAAAGGACTTTGCTAAAATAGCAGCGCCATTACACATGCTGGTCAGAAAGGAGCAGAAGTGGAAGTAGGAAAAGGAGCAAGAGAAAGTGTTTGGGAAGCTAAAAGAAGTGTTCATGACAGAACCTGTTTTAGCAATACTAGATATAGATAGAGAGATGAGAGTGGAGGTGGATGCCTCAGACTACGTGACTGGGGGAGTATTGTTGTTGAAGTGCGAAGATGGCAAGTGGAGGCCAGTGGCCTTTATCTTAAAGTTGTTAAATGCTATAAAGCAAAATTATGAAATCCACGACAAAGAGATGTTGGTAGTTATCAGATGTCTTGAGGCATGGAGGCATTACTTGGAGGGAGCAAATCTGGAATTCAAAATCTGGACAGACCACAAAAACCTCTAGTATTTTATGACGAGTCAAAAGTTAAATCGATAACAAGCACAATGGGCCTTATACCTATCACGATTTAACCTTATCTTGAAACATGTTCTAGGAAAGAGCATGGGGAAGGCAGACAGACTGAGTAAAAGACCAGATTTGGCAAGAATGGGTGGATAGGGATAATGAGAATTGAATGCTGATAAAACCTGAGTGGATTAGAGGGGTAGAAACGATAATAGAAGAAGAAAATTTGAGGGAAAGGATAAAGACGGCACAGGAAGGAGACAAAAAGGTAGTAAAAGCAGTAGAAGAACTAAAGAAGGCAGGGGTAAAGGCGTTAAGAGACGAGGAATGGGAAATAGAGGATGGAGTAGTACTGAAGAAAGGGAGGATATATGTGCCAGAAGGGGAACTTAGAGGAGAAGTAATACAATTACATCATGATACCCCAGTAGGAGGGCATGGAGGGAGATGGAAGACGACAGAGCTGGTTACCAGAAACTATTGGTGGCCAGGAGTGACAAAAGAAGTAGGGAGATATGTGGATGAATGTGATACCTGCCAAAGGTACAAGAATTGGAGCAAAGCACCAGTAGGAAAGTTGATGCCTAACGCAATCCTAGAGAAACCATAGAGTCATATTTTGGCAGACTTTATCACAAAGTTACCATTAGCTCAGGAATATGATACAATTTTAGTAGTATGTGACAGGTTTAGTAAAATGGCGCATTTTATAGCAACTATGGAAAAGACGTTGGCGGAGGGACTTGCAAAGCTGTTTTGGGATCAGGTATGGAAGTTGCATGGACTTCCAGAAAGTATCATATCAGATAGAGGGGTGTAGTTTACAGCGGGAATAATAAAAGAGTTGAACAACTTGTTGGGGATTCAAACAAAACTTTCAACGGCCTATCACCCACAAATAGATGGGCAAACAGAAAGGGTAAACTAGGAGTTAGAGCAGTACTTGAGGGTTTTTATTGACCACAGACAAGAACAGTGGCTGGATTGGTTAGGGACAGCAGAATTTGTATACAACAACAAAATTCATGTGGCAACGAAAGTATTGCCATTCAAAGTAAACTATGGCCAAGACCCAAGAATAGGATTTGAGGGAAGAAGGAAGGGAAAGTATAAAGCAGTAGAGAAGTTCATAGAGAAGATAAGGAAGATCCAGGAGGAGGCAAAAGCAGCGCTAAGGAAAGTGCAGGAGGAAATGAAGAAGTTTGCAGACAGGAAATGAGGGAAGGGCAAAGAATACAGAGTAGGGGACTTAGTACTGCTAAGTACAAAGGACTTGAAATGGCAAATAAAGAGAAGAAGATCAGAGAAGTTAACGAAGCACTTCATAGGCCCCTATAAAATTAAGGGAATCATCTCTAGTAATGCAGTAGAGTTAGAATTGCCTAAATTGATTAGGATACACCCTGTAGTAAACGTAAGTAGAGTACGACTCTACAAACCACAGGTAAAGGGGCAAAAGAAGATACTACTGAAACCAGTCATTATTAAGGAGGAAGAAGAGTTTGAGGTGGAAAAAATCTTGAACAAAAGAATAGTGTGAGGAAAAGAGAAGTTTTTGGTGCGATGGAAGGGGTATATGGCAGAAGAAGACACATGGGAAAATAGGGAGAATTTAGAAAACGCAAAAGAGTTAGTAAAAGAGTTTGAGAGAGAGTACAGGGAAAAAGCAAAAAAACTTAGGTGACAGGAGCTGGAAAAAGAAGAGAAGGAATTTAGCCAGGAATTTCCAAGGAAGTTTATGGCAAAATTGCTATATGGTTGGGGAAGAAGAAGGTACGAAAGGGAGAGAGAGAAAAGGTGAGATGAGAATTGGAGATGATGAAAAAATTCCTCAGAACAAGGAATCTTAAAGGAAGGGCCATGTTATGAGAGCCCCAGAAAGGAAAGAGTTTCCCGTGTGTTTGAACATTTGATCTCCAACATCAAATCATATAAGACAAGATATAAATAGCATGGGAAAATCAGGTAATCATATCACATAATAAAGTCATGTGATCATAGAATGTTTTGGAAGGACATGTGATCATGTAATAGTAGAGCACAGCCACTTGTAAAGTAGTATAAGTATCACAAACTTCATTCAGTCATATCTCCACCAAATCTTCGACGATTCCCACAGTCTCAAAGCCAGCTTAAAGCCCTTAAGAAGACCTTTTGATTGATGCCAGTCACGTCTCGAGGCGATCAATATTGGCCGAGATATTAAGCAGATCAACTGATAACCACCATGTTACCGTTTATTAAATCACTAATATCTCGGAAACTGCCGTGATCGATGCTTTGGTTCTAGGCTCAGCAGAAGCCTTCTTCATAACACTCAGAATGAGCCTAAAACGACCTCAAGGCAATCAATATTAGTGGAGATATGAAGACCTCAATGTTTGTATATGGACTTCATTAATTACCCATAGATAGTCATCTGTCCTTTTCTTAGAACAAAGGACAGCCTCCATATGGTTAGGTTATCATTATTTTAGCACAAAGACACTACCATATGTAGAACAATAGGT
>Ga0153958_1000455_pt1 | contig 10464 bp, 8 predicted proteins | sample TSFL042MetaG_FD_104719 | JGI IMG/M metagenome (GOLD analysis project Ga0153958, IMG submission 104719) | Attine ant fungus gardens microbial communities from Florida, USA - TSFL042 MetaG | ecosystem: Host-associated > Fungi > Mycelium > Unclassified | place: USA: Florida, Wekiwa Springs... | reverse complement strand
GAGATTCAAGTGAAGTAGATCTACAACACATTGCTAGTATATATACTACACCAGATGATCACATGGGCAGTCACATGCACATGGATCAGTAATCACAATTGTCCTAAAATAGATAGAAGGCATAGTACTGCATGACACAGACAGAAGAAGTAAGAAATGGTGGGAATGCGATACACGATCTGTCAACAGGCCACTAATAGATTCAGACCCTCAGAACTTACTAAGCATCACCCTAAATGTCCTCTTACAACAATTGGCAAACAAAGCATTCCAATCTACGCTCCGGTCAACAACTGCGACTCCTGCATGCTCTGCCCTTCCTAGACTAATCCCTTTCTCAGTACTCCACCCCCCGTTCTACGAAGACTCCCTCCACCTACACCATCTGGAGGAGTACCCATGGACGTAGACGCAGTCTGGAAAACGTGCTCTTTATCTCTGCACGGGTGCTATCGGTGTGGAGAGGCCAACTATCTTGTAAAAAACTGCCCCTACTGCTTGGACGTCTGGAGGTTAACCGCGAAGCAGAGGGAGAAATTGATTGAAGACTTAATGGCCCTGAAGGATACAGTAGAGGAAGAGGAAGTTTGCTTAACCCCAGAGGAGGATTTTGCTTAGTGTAACCGGCGAAAAGTGTGCTCTGGTCGCCACTAGTTAATAGGTTCGCTGTATTAGACGTAAAAGAGATCAATACAAATATCTGTGAGCCTATAGACATACCCTTCCTCTCCTCCTCTGTTCCAGACAAAGTAGTCTAACCCTGGAGGCAAAAATGGAAAAGAAGGTTACCCAAATGACTCTCCACCAACACCCTCAATGCTTGCAGTGATGGGGATCAAAGGGAATTGATCACTAAACAAATGTGATAACAAATGAGAATTCGAAAGATCCCTGAAATGTCTCACAATTGTGTGCTAACAAGTAGGCACTGGGGAGATGATCAAATATAAAAAGAGAGCTTGGGAATAGGGGAAATAATGGGGTACAACTCAAAAGACTGAAAGCAACAATAATAAAGTATTTAAGAATCCACTTAAGATAGATCTCACTGTAATAGGATCTCTAAGATGCGTGTTCATCTTGCGTCATGACACTACTGTCCTTATCTAGTCTAGTAGTCTGGCTCACCATCGATACAGCAGAACTACCTAGAACTCCTGTGCTGTCGTGTGGGCTCTTCTTCAGCTGATTATACAACTGGAAGCTGACTCCAATGACATGTAGTGAGCTATTAACTCCTAGTGTAAGCAAATGCCCAAGTCTATTGGAGGTCGAATTCCTGTCAAGGGAGAGGTGTAGGGGGTTTTTAGAAAATAAAGTAGAATACTTAGAAAATATGAAACTTAGTCACTCAAAATAGCTGTTAAGCTCTAAAGTAACAGAGAGGGATGATGGTAGGGGTATGATGCTTGAGTTCCCTTCTGTGCCCTAGAGTATTTTATTATGATTACAAAGCAAAGAGACAACAAAGAAAGTGAGACAAAGAAAACCTCCAAATTCCCAAACACAGCAAGGCCGCAATGATGAAATGGCACCCCTCCTGAACACTGGCTAACTGCTCCCTGCTCTTCTAGTCCTACTCCAGAAACCCTCCCTTGCATGATGGTCAGATCTCGAGTCTCTTGATGGGCCATAGACAGAGACAGCGGTCTTGAGCTGTCTTGCTCTCAAGCGCATTTCCTTCATCTAGTCTTCCTACTACTTCTCTCCTCCGCTTCCCTGTTCTTCTCTTTACCTTTTCTATGTCTTCTCACTCTCCTGTATTCCAATTTCCTTCCACTGCCATTGTGAGGCAACTCCACAGTAGCTTGACTCTCTTGATCTTGCTATAATTAGCTATCAGTGATGATGGCCCAAATCTGATTGTAACTCTTCTATGAATAACGCTGCCAGCCGCTGAGATATGACATTGCTTGGGTTGCGTTAATTCGTCTAAGTTTGCTTCTATCCTCGAGAGCACTTCTAGAAGGGAAATCCATTGGAAATCTGATATGGGGCACCTGAGCAAGCATTTATGAGGTATATGTAGCGGTGGTCACAGCCACTACTCTGCTACTCAAGCTAGGTACTCGAGTCCACAACTGGGTATCTAGGGAATATTTCTAAGAGGCTGAGCTCTTCTCTTAAGCCAGTTATGCTGGTTATTAGGGTACAAAATGTCACTTATTTTGCCTAAAAATTTGTATGACATGACATCTCCCCTCCACTATAAATGACTGCCCTTAGTCGTCTTCTCATTTATCTGGCAACCCAGTTTATCCTGTATTAGGATCTATGTCTCAGATCTCCAGCCTGCAGGCCGTTCTTCTAGCTTGTACTTTAATGAGATCAAGTCCCTTTCTTTATACATCTGTCCTCGAGCAGGCTTGCACATGCTCCTGGCCCTGTGTTATTCTCACGATTCCTGGACCCAAAACTCTCTTGATCACAATCTATTAGATTATCCCTGACAGTTCCTTTTCTCAGAGTCTCCATAATTCTATTCTATTAATCCTCTTGTACCCTATCCAAGATGTGGACTTAAACGTCTCCTTAATAGATTCTTTATTTTTGGGTGCCTGCCTCTTTTGGCATGACACCTGTTATCTCCCTTCTTTATTTGGTAATTCTGTGATCGCACTTGACATGTTCTTTGTTATTCTGCTATCTCATTTATTCTCTTTTATATTGTCTTTCATAGACCATATCCTTTACATTCTGCCTATACCATTAGGCACCATGCTTGTCCAGTTCCATTTGAGTAGTTTCTCCTGCAGGCCATTCTGTATTTATATATCTGGCATTTTTCTTTTCTTTTGTTTCTATAGCCCCATGTCTACTACTGCTAAGTACAATCGACTGCTTTCGCAGTGAGATGAACTTTATCAACATATCGGTGGGTTGTTCGAGGACCCTCCCAGCAAACAATGTGATGCTCTGGTGTCTTATCTCTCTGGGGAGCTCCAGCACATCTCTTATTTATGCCAGGATTCTCTCTTTTCTAAAATCGCGGCAGTTCCTGCTTCCGTTCCTATCGATACAGCCACTACCCTTCTGGGTTCTCTGGCTGCGTCTTTCTCTTTTGTGTCTGCTTCTGTCCCTGCAGATCAATTTATCTCTGATGAGGCTGCTGTGGCAGCTGCTATCTGAGCTAAGGTCTCTCTAAGTTCTCCAGGTATGTCTCTTTCCTTTTTATAGTCTCCTGTTTTCTGATCTCGGACCATTCTATGGTCTCTATTATAGCTGCTGCCACTCCAATCATGGCCTCCAGTCTTGCCTCTATTAACGCTTTCGAGGAGCTTCCTCCTCTTCCTGCTCACATTCTGTTTTCACCATCTTCTCCTGTCATTCCCTTGGCAATCACAATTTCTGATGATCTGGAGGTTGATGAACTAATCTCTGAGGTTACTGAAACGATGGCGTTTGTCTCTAAGACACCTTTACAGATCTCCTTTGCTCACGCTGCCCATCTCCTTCGTTCTCGACAGGTCAAGACCCCTTATCATATTATTTCTAAGTCTCCTCCTGCCAGTCCTGCGCCTCCATCTGCACCTCCTGACTCTTCTAATGGTTTGATTGTTTCTATGTCTGTATGCCGTCGCAATCCAACTATTTCTATCCAGCCTGTTGCTGGTTCCTCTCGTAAACGAGGTCAATGTAAAGAAGAGCCTCCTGTCATGTCTTTTCCTCCTAAAAAGCCTTATCACAATAAAGTGCATCAGTCTTTTCTTTTCTTTTTTTCTTTTATTTCTTTGCTGATTGTTTTTTCGTCTTTCTAGCTCGTGATCTTTTTATGGGTTACACTCAGGCCATCCATATCTCAATCTGGTCTCCGCTTTATTTGTGATTCCCTCTATGGAGGACTTTGTAAGTCCAATCTTTTGGTTTTTTTTCCTATTCTCATTGCATTCTCTTTTTTTTCTTTCTAGGGTCTAATCGGAGACCTCAAGTGTCTCTCTTGTATTACCCATGGTACTGAGAAGTGTTATTCTTGTCCCTGGCTTCCTATCTGTTCTTCGACTACTTCCCGGGCTCGTCTCCTTAGCACCATTGATGGTAGCCTTTCCTGTGTCAAGTGCGATAAAGCACACGCCTCGCACTGCTCCTATATGAAGCCAGCTGACGTCTCTCTTTTTTACGCAGAATCTCTTTGGGCACTCAGCTTTGCTTCCATTCAGCGTGAGCTCTTTTTTTCTTTATTCCTTGTTTCTTTGTCTCTGATTTCTTTCTCTCTTCTTAAACATTATGTCTCATCTTCAAACTCTCACATTTATGTGGAGTTCTGCTTTCTATGCTCGAGGGATATATCAATTCCTCATTTTTCAATATCAAGCTCTTATTTCCGAATAGAACTACTCACTGCCAAATGTTATTATCAGAAAGATTCTGATTTCTGGGTGGGTAGCGGTCTTGTGGCTGATGCTAATGCTCAGACCACTATTTTTGAGGTCGCTCGCCTTGTCTCCTCTAACTTTAAGGGGGTTTCTAGTTCCAAGGCTGCCAAGCAGCTCTTTGAGTCTCACTAAACAATTAATAGTCTTTTTGGGCCTTTTCTTTAGGCTGCTGGTTATGATGGCCACCTCCCTGAGGCTCAAGGATGGCATCACATGCATGCCATCTCCGAGGCTCTTGTCCTTTCTCAATCTGCATCCCCCAAGGTCATTATCAAAAAGGAGAGAGCTCTCTAAATTCTAGTTTTCCATATTCTTTATGTTAGCTAGTTCTTCCTTGTTCTCTGAATTGTCTCGTGTCTGTTATGTTCTTTCTGCACAACATAAAATATATGAGTCTCTTTTTCTGGTCTATCTAGCATATCTTCTGAGTTTTTGTTTGTATTTCCTTTTGTTTCTGTACCTTGCAGTACTTCTCTGGTAATTCCAAATTATTTGGCCTAAAATTGCTGGTCTCTGGTTTTAGTCATGTCTTTCTATTTTCTCTCTCCCACTTTAAGCTAGTGTGCCCTCACACTTCTTATTATCTAGCAAAGTTATCTCTATTGTGATATGTATTCTTTCTTTCTGGTGCCTGCACATAGTGGTCCTCTTCAGCTCTATTATGTGTTTAGCTATATTTAATCTCTGTCTGTATTTCTTTTTGTTTTTAGTTCTATGAGCTTCTCCTTTGGAGCAGGACATGGAAGAGGAGGTTTATATAGCCGGTTATTCCTCTGTTCTCTTCTTGCTTCTCTTTCCATGTTTGAGGTCAAAGGTAAGACTCTCAATGCTCATGTTGAGCTCTCTGATACTGTTTCCAATGTTGTACACCACAGTGAGCAGTTCAAGTATAATAAGTCCACTTTCGGCTCTATTAGGCACGCTGTCGATGCTTTCGTTGACCCTGTGGTACGTTCTCTTTCTTCTGTTTCTCTTATATTTTTGGCTCTGATCCACTGTTTCCAGCGCATCTATCTAGATCAATTAGCTCATGACTCTGCCACCTTAGCCAAAAGCGACTATCTTTGCCTCTTGGTTACTGCTCGGCATGCTTATGAACTCTTCTGTCGTGAGCATGATCCAACTTATGTTTTCCCAGCTACTTATAAACAGATCCAGGCTTTTTTGGCCCAATATGAAAAGCCACCCATGTCTGTCATTCTCTTGTTATCTTATTGCCTCTGTTTCTTGAGCTTTAGTCTAGTGCCGCTAAGCATTCTGCTCCAGACAAGACTCCCTCTGAAGCTACTCCTTCTAAGGTACACTCTATTCTTTTTTTTCTTATGCAATTTTGGTTATTTATATCCAGCGTTCCTGTATCTAGGGTCTTCCCTTCTTTGCTGCTGCCACCAATGGCCATACTGACAATAAGCATGAGGTTGAGGTGATTATGCTTACCTCTAAGAACAACATCCCCTTGGGCCTTCTTTCTCGTAACTCTGGTCCTGTATATCTCTGTATCATCTCTTTTGTTATTGTTTCTCTTATTACTTCTTCTGCTAGAGTTCTATGCAGGTGGACAACAATGCGAGTACTATGTCTTCCAAGCCAACGTCTACTCCTGCATTTGGTTCGTCCGCTTCTCCCCACAAGGTTCTTAAGTTTCCTCGTTTGATTATTGAGTCTCCTAAACCCAAAGACTTCTAGGCTAAGGTAGGCTCTTTGCTTTTACATCTAATGGTTTCTCTCTTTAAGTACCTCTTTTCCTAGACTACTAATCTCCATGGCATTGCCGAGCTAGTTAGTCAAGGTGAGCTGCATTTACTTCTTGCTCTCTGTTTTGTTTTCAATCTGTCTCTCTATTCTGTTCCGCTTTATCTGGTGATTTCTAGCTCAAGCTTCCTTCGAGGCTATCCTCGAGCTCTATCAACCTGGCTTGAGTTTGCATACCGACATTTGCTACACAATTGGCTTAAACGCCCTTGATATAACTCTCACTGCAGCCAGTAATCACGTCCTTCAGTCTATCTGGGACCTCAAATTCACGACCAAGTTGTACTACAACGCCATATCGGAATTCGAGCATATCTATCAGGTCTGGGAGGACAAGAGGTCTCATTCTTCTAAGAAGTATTAAATAGTTCTCTCTCTGTCTGGTTTGGTTGTTCTCTCTGATATTCTTATGTCTAATATATCATGCTTCTGTGGTCTCTTCTATTCCTGATGGCTTGTCTAATTCTGAAATATTCATCTTCTCAAGAAGAAGATGAATACTTTCCTCTGGTACATCTAGAAGCCACTTGACTTCTTTAGCATATGGGATCTCTCTCCTGGTGAGATAAGGTATGACTCTAAAAGCCGCTATCTTATTCTGCCAGACGGCTTCATTTAGTTCTGCCAATATAAAGGCTCCTTCTCTAAGACATCTGATCACTACCATGGGTTCTAGGTAACGAGGCTTCATCTTTCTGTCTGCTGAGAGCTCAATGGCCGAATTCTTGACCAGTACTAAACTTCCCAGTTTCAAATTAAATTCTTTTATTCTATGTTGGAGGTCACTTTCAAGTTGAAGCGTCCTCTGGATCTTTTCCTTCGAGACTCTCTATCTCATCTCCTCTATGTGTTCTACATGCTTAGCCAAGGCCAAAGCCCGTAATCCTATCAATTCTGTGCTCGAGATCATCTTCTCTGGATATTTTACTAGCCATGACCACATCCAGGGGTATTGTCGGATACACTTCTGTTACCATAAAATATGGCGAACATCCAGTTCCCTTTCTCACTATTATTTTGTCTGCCCACATTATATGAGGTAGATGCTAGAACTATTTCTTGACCTCTCCCTTTGTAGCTTTATAGAGCATCTGTCTCAAGTCCTAATGCGGTCTCTCAACTGCACTGTTCGCCTATGAATTATAAGGAGAGATAGTAACTCCTTTTATTCTGTATTTCTCTTCTAGCCATGTTACGGCCTTCTTAAATGGTGCTCTGTTATTAGTAACAATCTTTACTAGACTGCCCCATCTGCAGATTATATCCTCGAAAAGCCATTGTCCTATAGCTCTCATATTTTCTTGTCTTAGCACCTTTGCTTCTATCTAGGATGACAATCTACATCTACTGTGAACTATGTACTTGCACCCATTTGACGGAGGTGTCATATGAACAGTATCTCCATGCAGTACTTGAAATATCGATGGTGTGTAAGTTACCACTGGTAGCGTCTCGAGCGCTATCCTTTGTTTAATCTAATATAGATGACACGACTTGACATACCAAATCGCATCCTTTTCTATCTCTGGCCACCAGAAGCACTGCTATAGCATCCTGCCTGTCGCATACGCTCCTTGGTGTCCCATCTTGTCATAACATGCTTTAAGCAGCCCCATTCTTTCTGGTATTCCAATAACCAGCTGGAAGTTTTCCCCACCGGCATTCTTTCTATAAAGTTTCCCATCTTCTTTATCTAGCCAGTAGTACGACATTTGTCGCACAAATCTAGCTTGGTCTATGGTCAGAACTTCTAGTTCTGACAGATCTTTAGTCGTCAAATATCTCTTGATCTTTGACAACATTTCCTCTTGACGCTTCATGTGGTCACTATGCCGATTATTGTCGTAGTTCCCTAGCTCTTCCTCCTCAGAGTTATCTCCTGGGTCCTCATCATTCTCGTTTCCCTTGGGCTCTGTGACTTCTGCAAAAACCTCTCTCAAGGTTTCTGGCCCATTTTTACTTCTCGCTTCTAACCTCCCTAAAGTCATTAAGGGGTCGTCTAATATGATTCCATGGTAAAATCCTTCTCTCGAGTTGATCTCCTCATAGAACTCTTCTAATCTCAGAGGGTCATCCCCTATGGGATCCTCTTTTCTAATAGCTATGTCTCCACTTCCGTCTTCTAATCCATCTTTAAAAACTTTGGGTACTAGATCTCTAGGATACCATTTCCTTCTCGAGAGTCCGTCTGGTCCAAAGGTTTTTCCTTTCTTATGAACTAATTCAAAGAAAAAGTTCGTTCTGATATAGTCTACCCAGTGATTGATCGTCGCATTGGGCATCTTTCCTGGATTATTTAACATTCCTGCTAAATACTTGGCATCTGTTTCTACTATGAAGTCCCGACATCCCTCAAACAGATATATTTCCTGCTCAAGGGCCTGTCTAAGGCCACATAGCTCTCTCTTGGGTTGTGAATATCTCTGCTGCCTCTTGTCCATAAGAAGTGAATTGAACTTAACGTAGTGTATACGCTTCGGTTCCTCCTCATCCCTCTGGTACATATAATACCCGACTGCTCTCCACGAAGTATCCACTGCTAGCACTAACAGCTGCTCACTAGGGAACTTCAGGTTCCTAGTATGAAAACATAACTCAATCAATGTTTTCAGATCTGATTGGGCTTTCTCTTGTACTGGACCCCACTCGAAGGTCACATCTTTCTTTATAACTTCATACAAAGGCAAGGCCACCATTACGAAGTTTGGGATATGGTTACGACATTGCACCGCCATTCCCAGAAAGGCTCTTATATTGGTGGTGTCCTCGCAAGGCCCCCAACACATTATCTTGCCTATCGTATCCCTTGTAGGTTTTCTTCCCTTATAAGAACAATCAAAGCCCACAATAATAATGTGGTCTTTGCATATCTTTGTCTTGGGGCCCAAAAAAGTCCCTCCTGCATACTTCATTCTCTGCAGTATCCGATTTACATTTTTCATGTGCTTAAAAATAAACTGCCTTATTCCAGTGTTCTTTTCTAATACTTCTAAGGTACTGTTTGGCTTCTCATATCTAGTAGCAGGTCCTCTGATGGGCACGTCGTTTATGTACGATAACGTATATCTGGGTATCTCGTCGTGTAGAATATGTGTAACATCATCATGGAATATTAGAACTGAGTTCATCCATCCCATTGGTAATGTCACTAATCTCAAAGCTCCGAAGGGCGTCTGGAACGTAGTAAGGTCTCTCGAGCGCTCTGCGAGTACCCTCTTGTCGTATCCTACATACAAATCCAGTATCCCTCTGTATGCTCTTTCTGCAAAATGCATCGCTAACTCTTCTGTAGCTGGAGGCAATCCTGAGTGCGTGATTGTTACTCTATTCATAGGTTCGAGACTGTGCACAATGTGCAGGCTCTTTCCGTCTTTCTTAATAACACAAAACCACCTTGAGCAGTATGAACTGTTTGAAGGTTTATATATACCCGCATCTATCTTCCTCTTGATTATACCGCAGACCTCATCATGTATGGCTGGCGGTATTCTGAATGGTCTCTCAACCCACGGTATATGTGTTACCATTGGTATCTCTATTGCCAGAAAATATCCTTCCTTGAATTTCCCCCTTTCATTATCTTCCCAAGCGAATGCTTGGTTCTGTTCTGCCATAATCCAATACACGAGCTTCTGCTCTTCTGGCCACAAGAAATTGGACATATGTCCTAAATCCAGTTTCTCTTTTCTCTCCACCATATATCTCTCTTTTGGGCTGAATTCCGGTAGGTGCTCTGGTAATTTCAGAAGGTCCTTGAGAAGATCGCCTGTTATTTCCCTTATAATCCTAAACTTTTCTGGTAAGGTTCCTAGCATAGGCTTTACTTTCAAAACTACCGGCTTATATTTCTTAGCAAAACAGACTGCGTCTGCCGCCTTTTCTAAGTTAACCTTCTCGTTATCTTCTTCTATGGCTATTATTGTCTTTCTGATAGTTCTAGGCTGGTGGAGCTCTATAAAAAACTGCTTGAGAACAGGGTCTCATTTATCTTCTGTAAGGGGACATCTAGGGTCATGCTTAGTAAGTTCTGAGAGTCTGTTCTATTAATGGCCCAGTGATAGATCATGTATTGCACTCTCACTGTTCCTGACTTCTCCTGTCTGTATCATGCAGTGCAATGCCTATTATTAGTTATTCTAGGACATTCTGTGATTATAGGTGTCAGCGTCTAAAGTCCGACGACCGGAATTAAGCTAACTGTCTCTTTGTTCAGAGTTTGACAAAGAGAACTCAATAGAGTTCCCGTTAGATTTTCTACACTACTTATACAACTACTACATGGTCTGTGCACTATTTTCCCACACCTATCATGTGACTCATCATGTGACATCATGTGATG
>Ga0153958_1000454_pt1 | contig 10481 bp, 20 predicted proteins | sample TSFL042MetaG_FD_104719 | JGI IMG/M metagenome (GOLD analysis project Ga0153958, IMG submission 104719) | Attine ant fungus gardens microbial communities from Florida, USA - TSFL042 MetaG | ecosystem: Host-associated > Fungi > Mycelium > Unclassified | place: USA: Florida, Wekiwa Springs... | reverse complement strand
TATACAGCGATCGTCAACCAGTACATACCGCACTGCGTTACTCTTACCATCCATCACTCGACGAATCGATGATTTCCTGATTGTCAAGGAGCTCAATGCACAGTTCTTTGGAAACATGATTTCGGAGCAACATTTATTGTCAGCTATATTCGCACCATCTGCAACGTTCGAAACAGACTACGAAAGGCTAGAGCTCTTTGGTGAGGTTTTTTCAATGCTTGTGGTTCAGATATTCATTCTATAATGCAAGGCGATTCCTTCTTGAAATATTTCAGCTCCGTTTACGTCTTTGTCTTCAACCCTGCCTTGAGTGAGGGTGCGCTTCACAAGGCCCGACAGCACCTTATCAGCAATAAGGTACTCAAGCAGTGTGGCCTCGCAATCGGCCTCCCATCGTACATACAGGGAAAGACCTTTAGCTACAAATTATGGCAACCTCCAAACTTCACTGTTCAAGACGCATCTTTGCACCATGCCTCCAAGTCCAGTGTCGCACCGTCCGGCCGTGATGGCGTCATTGACGATATCAATGCCTCTAGAACACATTTTGCCCCCCAGTCACAACCGAGACCAAACACCCCCGACGATACCATAACGCAGTGGCTCGGAGATAAGGTGAAGCGGGTTGTATTCTGAGCTGTATTTATTTAATGACTTCCTTGTAGACTATTGCTGATGTTGCGGAGGCTATCATTGGAGCAGCTTATCTTTCTGGTGGCCGTGATGTTGCTCTTCGCACGATCAAGTCCCTCCAGTTACCTATCACAAACGTCGAACAATGGGACGACTTCCGCCGGAAAGCTCTTGCCCCCCCGTCAAATGTTACACCAAGGCTTCGTGATGGTACTCTTTCGGAGGTGGAAGAGACTATTGGGGCCAGATTCAAGCACCCGCATTTACTCTCTCAAGCTCTGGTATGCATTCGTTTTCCTCCACCACTGCATTAGGTGACTCTTTTTAGACGCATGGTTCAATTCATGGATTCGAAAACACGTGTTATGAACGACTTGAATTCCTGGGAGATGCGGTTCTGGATTTTTGTACGTTGTTTCTTCTCCGAGTGGCAATATTTTTGATAGGTCATCGCAGTGGTGGTACGACATGTCTTTGACAGGCATGACCACATGTCTCCAGGAGCGATGACGCTGTTGAAGGTAGGTAAACACTTCTAATCTTGAGCGCTCTATCAGACACGCCTATAGTCCGCTATGGTGTCCAATTCAGCTTTGGCAGCTGTCTGCGTTAGTACTAGGTTACACGAGCATCTGGTTTATGAGTCGTATGCTATGGGGAATAGCATTCAGTTATATGCCGAGCAACTGGAGGCCAGACGTCAGGAGGAATATCAAAGGGCAGTTAGGGATGGAGAACATCCAGGGCAATACTGGCTTGACTTGGAGCCGCCCAAGGCAAGTTTACGCTTGGTTCTGTCAGCAAAGTGACCTGACAAATGTGCCAGATCCTCTCTGATGTTGTGGAGTCGATCATCGGTGCACTATATATCTCAGACGGCTTCACATCTGACGGCGTCGAATTGATGTTCAGGAAAATCTTGGAGCCTTTCTACGACCAACACATCACAATCAAGACACTCTCGCATCACCCTACCAAAATCCTCTTCGAGATCATGCAGGCCCAAGGTTGCCAACAGTTCTCTATCGAGAAAGAAAAACAGGACGAGAATCGAGGAACTCGCTGTGATGGTAGGATTCAAGCTATGCCCAAGTGGAATATGCTGATGAGGGTTCGTTGAAGTTATTGTTCACGATATCGTCCTGGCAAGCGCCACAGAGTCAACTGGATATGTAGCAGGCCGCATGGCATCAACTGCCGCTCTCGATGCATTGGAGGGAGACCCAAGCTTCATGGCGCACAACTGCAATTGCAGAAACCAAATGCATATGGGAAAGAAAGACTACAAGAACAAGCTGGAAAAGATGCTGGCTGATCTTGATGAGGTGCCGAACATCGCTGCTGAAGAGGAACCGAATGATAATATGGAAGTTGCCTGACGGCTTCCACCTTGAATACAATTCTGAGTAGATAGTGACAGGACACAAAATTGTATCGTATGGCATCTGAACATCTAGCACAAATCTATGCACCAGACTTGTTCCTTTACACATGCGTCAGTGATTTTCCTAATGAGATGAGGGGCCACGTACAGTTGAAATTTAGCCGCTGCGAAAGGAATGGTAAATCCTGTCGCCAGGAAAGCGGTGAGCTTGATACCAAACGATAATCGTTTGTTTCCCGGGAACTGGAACGGCAAGTGCTAGGAAGGGACTAAATGTGGTGAACAGGCGGAAGACGAAGGATACATACGTGGTATTCTCCATGACCATGCACGAAGCGTGCATGAGGAGTACGAACGTGCGAGAATTGGGCACGCAGGGAGTGTGGGGCTCGACGGGCAAGCATTGAAGATGTCAGGGTGTTGGACGTTGCGTTTGGAAGAAATGGACTCGGCAAATTCAACCTCACCGGAATCACCCGCAATTGTTCCCATGTGCTCCTGAGGGAGTGAAAGTTAACCCCTATTCTGCCTGCATGTAGCTCATAGCGTGCTTTGTGCAGAATCATCGCAGCTCTCAGAGGCTTGGTTCGGGAAAGGTTATAGCTAATCATTGCCCTGCAAATTCTGCCGCGGCGAAGCTATTGATATCCATTCACAAAATGGGCTCTGTCAGTTGCCTTCAAGGTGGATGTTTGGTATGCATTCAATGAACGTGCTCAGAACAATATTAATGACTTCCATTTGCCTTGATGTTCTCTTAGCCACCTTCTAGGTATAAAGCTATGCGCTTCTCAGCACGAATGCTTCCCTAGCGTCTCTGCTATTATTATACTTGATGTGCTAAGACCGTCAAGACTCAAGATAAGAGGCTTACTGCTTACCGCTGCCCGTCAGATTGGCAGGAGCGCCCACACGACAAGGATGGCAATCCCTGATATGATAGAAGTTGATGCATGTCAGAACGACAGGCATTGACAGCTGTGTGCGAATATTAGTGGCGGAAATAGATTGACCGCAAAGTTTGCTTTGCCGCATCAATTCCTCCGCAGCCTTCAGATCCTGGCCCGGTTAATCTCTGGGAGGCTCATCATGGTATAGCACCGTGCCTGGGAAGGCCACTTGACCTCGTCCACCGTTGGCCACCTGACGTAATGAATCAGCTACTAGCTATCCGATGGTGATCACTTTCGATATGCAGGTGTGCACTAAGATGAAATACGAGGTTCTGCGACGGACCACAGCCTTTAATATAGCGCCAGCTTCCGTTTCTCATAATTTCATATGGTACTCGGCTCAGTTTCGAAAATCACTGTAGGTGAATGCATGGTTAATTTCCTGCGACGGTACCTTGTATTACAGTATTGATGACACATAAGACTGCACTAACTCTACCAACGACTTTGGATGAGTAGTTTGACTCCCCAGGGCGATACATACCTGTCGCCAGTCGCAAATGTTATTTTTATCGACTCGTACATGGAGGGTGCCACTGATGTCGGCATCCCGATTCGACTGGAAGCATGGCAGGTCACGAGTAGAACACGTTTATGATTCCCGCACTAATGTGATTATCTTATCTTCGACGAAATAACATATGTATTCACACAAGCTATTCGGTCGACTGTTATCGTCTCAACTGCGCATCCCAGCCATTCACTTTCAAGCATGGCTTCCCTCTCAGCCCGCATCTTCATACGTGCTACCAACCGTGAACTCGAGGTTCCAACTGGCCTCTTCATCAACAATCAGTTCGTTCCTTCCGTCGATTCCACCAGTGAACCCATCCTGTACGTGACATCATTCGATAACGTTCGTAACTCAATCGTCGGTAGTGCAATCAACCCTGCAACAGAGGAGACTATATGCACCGTAGTAGCTGGTAATTACGTTGCCACTGGTCGCACTACAACAATGGTTGAACCATGATCATCAGGCTCTGCGAAGGACATTGACATAGCCGTCGCGGCTGCTCGCGATGCTTTCAACACCACATGGGGGAAAAATGTAACTGGTTTCGAAAGGTCCAAACTCCTCAATAAGCTCGCAGATCTTATCGAGAGAGATCAAGATATGCTCGCGGAAGTCGAGTCTTTGAATAATGGCAAGCCAATGAAAATCGCAAGGCATGAAGAAAATTTTATTCCCTTTCCTTTCTTAATGAGAGTCGATCGTCATCAGGGACTTCGATATTGGAGATAGTATCCAATGCTTGCGCTACTATGCGGGATGGGCGGATAAAATAACTGGCCAAGTATACCGCACACCCTTACGAAATAGATTTTGGTTTTCATAATTTCTATTCTCAGACCATCGAAGTTGACAACAGGACCAAGCTTGCTTTCACTAGGCATGATCCTATTGGTGTTTGTGCACAAATGTACGTACTCCCCACGTTGTTGCCTTGACATTTTCACAGTGCTACTGTGGTCACAGTATCCCATGGAATTATCCAATCAATATGTGGTATGTTCGAGTCTAGATCTTGGGACACACACGTGATATTTCGACATCAGGGCATGGAAAGTTGCGCCTGCCCTTGCGTGCGGGTGTACCATTGTTATGAAACCTTCCGAACTTACCCCTCTGACGGCACTCATGTTATCGAAGCTCATTGCTGAGGCCGGGTAAGTGATACATACCCATATCTGCTATCCTTCTGACCCTACTTTTGAACCAGTTTTCCACCAGGTGTTGTGAACACGATTCCTTCCCTTGGATCTGTCGGCGGTGCGGCGTTATCCGCCCATATGGGTGTGGATAAGGTTGCGTTCACGGGATCCACGGTAACCGGCCGTAAAGTCATGGAAGCCGCGGCAAAGAGCAATTTGAAGAAGGTGGAGCGAATTTTGATTTCACAGACAATGACGATTAACATGATCGTCTTGAAGGTGTCTCTGGAGTTGGGCGGAAAGTCTCCTCACATAGTCTTCGAATCCGCGGATCTGGACCAAGCTGCAAACTGGGCTTGCCTCGGGATTCTATACAATACCGGTCAGGACTGCACGGCCGGATCTCGTCTGTATGTTCAGGACACGATTTACGACAAGTTTGTTTCCCTTCTGGTTTCTAAGGCCAAGGAACTTGTAATCGGTGATGGCTTCGACGAAAAGAGCGGTGGAGGGCCGGTGGTTAGTTAATCAACCTGACTTAAATTCCGCAGCTCACACCATGTCGCAAGGTGTCGAAAACTCAATATGATAAGGTTTGGCGATATATCGAGAGTGGATCGGCTCAAGGTGCACGCTTGGCTCTCGGTGGCCAAAAGCGCCCGGGCAAGGGCTTCTTTGTAGACCCTACGAGTGAGTATTCGTGGCTTTCGGCAAAGCTCCACTCACACTGATGTAATTTTTTTCAACGACGTGTAGTTTTTACAGACGTTAATGCGAGCATGGATATTGTAAGCGTCAAGCCTTGTCCTATAGAGAGCGCTTTAGGCTTACGTTCATGCCAATCAGGTTCGAGATGAGGTGTGCTTCTGATGCTGGTAGAATATCCACATTCTGGAAGTCTGAGTTTTTGATAGATCTTTGGACCGGTTTTGTCGGTTGGCCGGTTCACAACTGAAGAAGAAGCCATTGCTCTGGCCAATGACACATCTTACGGCCTTGGTGCCGGCTTGCATTCTAGTGCGTGGTCTTTCCTAACAAGATGATCGACACTGAGATGCTCGATATCAGATGATGCAAACCAATGCATGCGTGTCTCTTCTGCCCTTGAAGCTGGCACGGTGCGTTTTCTAGTATATGGCTCCAGTAGCTTTTCTAATTGATGGCATCCAAAGGTTTGGGTCAATCAATACAATATGTTGAACAACAATGTTCCCTTCGGAGGGAAAAAGCAGAGTGGCATTGGTGCGTAATTCACGTGCACAAGAATGCTGGGTGACTCTAATCTCACGAGCAGGTCGTGAACTGGGAAGTTATGCACTTGAAGAGTACACGTCGGTTAAGGCTGTTCACTGGAACTTCGGGGAGAAGCTTGATTGGCCCCTGTAGTGGCAGAACCGGCACCGGTCCCGATAAACATCGACAATAGTGTAATTACTTATCACTGTACTTATAGCCATCCACAGTTCATGTTTGTTGTCGGAGATCCAACTTTGTCATTTGTAGGATAGTGTGTTGTGCCGGGTTATGATTTCTTTTCCCGAGCGCCCAATGCGTTTGCAGTGCTTTCTGTAAGGTATTAGAGGGGGAACAACATCATTTGAAACTAAGCATTACAGGAACAAAGTAGGAACGAAGTTCGAAACTCAACGCTCTCTTCCTCAGGCCAACTACATAACACCCTTCAAGTTATAACTCGCTTCATTAGCATCAGCTAAACCAGGCATTGTCGGCATGCTAGGCTCACCTGGAACTTTGCAGGTTGCCATTAAAATCCTCTGCCAGCATGGTTTGAAGGGTAAGTGGTACCTCCGTTGCCTTGACCCATGCTAGCCATGCGGCTTCCGTCAGACGATCTGACAAATACATTTCAGAACTGGAAACGCAAAAAGGAAGGTACACTGACGCATTCTGCTGGGAACCATAGGCGATATCAACCGGTGTAGCTGCAAGTGCGCCGAACGAATTCAAGTACATTGACTGGCCGTATTGATCGGGCGCGGCATTCGGACTGCCAGAAGAAGCTGCAAAGGATTAGGCACCACACAAAAGCACAAGCCTTCCTTGCGTACCAGCATTCACATCCGTGATGGAGGGACTTGGAGCAGCGACAGAAGCAGAGGTGGTCGGATTGGCCTCGGCATACACGCACGGTTTGCCATTCTCGTAACACCGATCGCATTTTCCCAGCGTCTGATTATACGTGCACTATAGACGAGAGTAAGAGGGATAAAGAATACAAAAGGTCAAGAAATTACTGACCTTCCTCTTGAGCTTCCTGCATGAATTGCAGGCTTGCGGTGCTCTGTGCTGCATTACAATTGCACTCATCCCTGGATCCATGAAGACGTAAGGAATGTCCACTGTTATATACTATCAGAGAAATGAAAATAAGGAACATGTTTACAAAAGTCTATTCGAAATCGGCAGGGGTGTGGTTTCAGCGAGGTAGGGGAGTGTACGCCCGGATCGCAGAAGTTTCCACTTCCGGATTGGCTGCTCACCCTCTCAAGCTGTGAAACGAAGTGTCAAAGTTGAATTCCATTAATTCTGGCCACCGGTATGTGTATGGAAGACGCATGTCGCCTGATAGACCCTGGGGAATCTCCTGTTCATAATTAATAGTGAGTGAGGGAAATTCTATACTTTTGAACCACCGGCAACTTTTTGTCGTGCCTTTGAGGAGCGAGGAACATCGACAAGCGCAGTAACCCCAAAATACAGAGAGTCTGGCACAGATACCAGATAAGTGTGAGACCCTGCACAAGCGTTCCCTGACAGCTCAGCCTCTTGAAGGTCGTCAACTTGCCATAAACTATGCCAACCGGGTGCTGCAAGGCCGCCGTCAGCATGATTTTTAAGGTTAACCTACACACTGGATATTTACACGAGGTGACTGAAAACCAAGTTGAGCTTTTGATAGGGTTGCTAAAAGCTGCGCTTTCGACAGGCGCTGGAAGTAGGCCTTCGTGAGTGATCATCACCTGGAAGCTGAGTAATATATGTCAGGGTCGACTTCAAGTCGGATAACGGTATCTGACCGCGGGATACTACCTTCGATCATGAAAATTGGATGGAATGAATTTTGCCTCGAGTCCAACACCCGCTGCAAAGTACTTGGCTCTTATGAGCTGCTCGTGGAAATCAACGGACCTGTTGACTAGCTAAGTGAACCGCTTCAACTTGATAACCAAACCACAGCAGCTATTGCTTAATCGAGACTACCGCCGGCATGATGAAAAAAGCACTGCATTCAAACACATGAACCTAGCCGTACACAAGCACGATGAATAACTGCTCCATTGCCCTACTACGCGTGACCTTCTCCGTGACCTTGTTCACCAGCATCTATGAGACCAGCATCTATGAGATCGACAATGAGTATGACATCAATATATGAAAGCATATTCAGAACTACCTGGATTACCCAGAGAATTCCGGGTTGATGTACTCAAGCCAATCGTTGTCATCAGCTTCTGTGATCACAGGTTGCGGGTCAACCACCGTTGTCGCGAGGCTGCATTGGACCTTGCGTTTCGCGCACAACCCACAAGGCAGAGTGGGTTGGTCCCTATTGTAATCGCACTTTGGTATAGTGATTAGATCATGATAGGCTGCGGATACGAAGAAGAAAAAGTGCTAACCCCCTTTTTGGCTATGCGACAGACCTCGCATGCCTGAGGTGCTTTTTTGCGCATGCTAATAGGCTCGGACGACATTGAAAGTGAGTCGAGGTGTCTTGTTATTGAATCCATTGAGTTCGCAGATATCTTATACCTAGGACGCTACAGCTATATGCATCATACAAGCCAACGGACACGATTTTTAGTTCCGTAGATCAAGGAGATGGTGCCAAGATCGGTGGCCTGTGGAGCATAAGACACTGTGAACGGTGGAACGGATGGAATACTCTACCGTGGTGGCCTAATAGTCCCCTGAGATAATGATACTCTGCATGTTCTGCATGTGATGTGATTCGCATTGAACGATAGCACACATTGGCCAACACAGCTCTGCAGCCTTTTCACAAGCGGCCCTGACAGCCTAAACCACCGCAGCTTGCTTATCGGCATGCAAAAGCTGCCACAAAAATTGCCGAGACAACTCAATTGCGGTTTCCTTCAGAGCAAAAATCTCTAGTATTACAATGCGATGCAACGCACGTGGTGTTAGTCCTATAGTGCCAAATAATCCCTAACTTCCTCCTCGCTGAGTTTTCTGAAAGTTGGTCTAGGTTGTCCTGTTTCACCACCAGTCTTGCCTGTTTCGAGCTCTTCAAGCGTTGGGACAGTAACAACACCAATTTCTATCGTCTTCTCGGTCATCTGACCTTCGAAGCCTTCTTTGAGCGTTAACAGAGCAGTGTGGATTGCGTCTTCCAAGCTTATGTCGTCGTTGTATCTGGAAATGATCGCGAAGTCAGCGGATGATAGATAAATGTCGCGTATAAGCCTCACCGCTTCTCCAGGAATGTTTTGGCATTCACCATGTTCTTCCCAATGGCACTAGCCTTCCACGCCCAAAAAGAGCCTGAAGGATCAACCTGGTACAGACTTGGACCTCGGTTGATATCCCATCCTGCGACAAGTAACGATACACCGAATGGCCGTACGCCTCTGAATAAGAGAATTAAAAACATGCGTGATCCGTTATACATACTACGGTGGAGAAATGAAGCTTCTTACCCTGATTGAGTCGCCTGCTGCATGACTGTTGCAATCTCTTGCGTCAATACCTTTGTGGGTGGGTACTCTCCGTGTATTTTCCAATATGCCTGCGCGCTCTTCCGAGCCTTCGCGATCAAAACGCGGAAATCGGGACCCATGCCTGAATACACGACCCCAATATTGGGGCAGACTACAGCCACTTTCTCAATCATAGAGTCGTCTATCAAGATCGAGGATGACTTCTTTTCTGTGGCAATGACAATCCCATTGGAGGCTGCGGGGGATGATGGACCTGTGATATGTGGAAGAGTAAACTAATAAGTACCTTTAATACCAAGACTCGTTGTTCCCTGCGATACCGCAGCAAGCGCATGTTCGATCTGAACGAGCTTGCCACTTGGCGAGAATACTGTAAGGGAATAGCTAACCACAAAATATAAGAAAAGCAGCGAATTTAGCTGAAATAAATAAGTGAATACCTGTAGGCACCTCCGTCTGCATTGGCCATGGTTGTCAAAACTAAAAGAAATACAAAGAAAGTTGCTGATGCCCGGGGGAGATTGTGAAGGTCGAAAGAACGCGTATATGATGATACACGCGTCGCCGTTTCGTGAACGTAAGCAGTCACAATTCAACACAACCAAACAACTTCAAGGCTCTCTAATATCAATCCGTGGCCAGCCATGGCAGTATACATATGACATGTGCATTCAGTCACGAGTCCAACGGGTATCATTATTCGTAGAATTACGCAATTCACAATCGTCAATCGCAAACATTCAATATCCTTGTCATTTCTTCCTTACTGACTAAACATCGAGAGGTGTTGTGCGTAGGTACGGTTGCTAATCCAGTGCCAATCAGTAACTTGGGAAAGATTTTTTTAATTACATGACCGTACCTTGTGGAAAGTCACCTCAGGGAAGAGCTGCTTGGCCTCGTCATTGGAAACGGTAGGGTGGACAATAACGTGGCCACCCTTGTTCCAGTTGACCGGTGTGGTTATCCGGTGCTTATCCCCGAGCTGCAGGGCTGAATGGATAGAAGTAAGTGAATGGGAAGCACCATGGTCAAACGTGAATTCTTACAATCGACGACACTAGGAGATATTAATGTTAGACTCGTGGGCCGCCACACGTTTGACAAACTCACCGGATGATTTCATCAAAGTTTCGTCCGGTAGAGGCAGGG
>Ga0153958_1000451_pt1 | contig 10500 bp, 8 predicted proteins | sample TSFL042MetaG_FD_104719 | JGI IMG/M metagenome (GOLD analysis project Ga0153958, IMG submission 104719) | Attine ant fungus gardens microbial communities from Florida, USA - TSFL042 MetaG | ecosystem: Host-associated > Fungi > Mycelium > Unclassified | place: USA: Florida, Wekiwa Springs... | reverse complement strand
TGTCATAAGTTGGAGACGCTGTGAACACGACAAGGAAACGGAAGTAGTAGATGGGGCGTTGAACTGCCTTATGATTTTGGACTGTGTACTCAATGAGTATGATTAGTCGGGGCCACTCGCGCAAAACTTACTAGTACCAGCATAATCCGTTCACCCGTAGATTACAAATTTTTTCGTAGATCGGAGACTGAAGTAAGATACCACACATTTACTATTTCCATGTTTTAAGTCAGCTAGTATTTGACTTGAGACTGAGTACTTACACTCGTTATAGCACTCTCGTTTTCGTTCCCGGTCTTGTCCGTACTATCAGAAATGAGTACTGCGAGTGGTCGCTTCAAGTTTATCTGAGTCGTAGATAGATCCTAGCAGGCTATGCACCGCGGCGATTAACCTTAAACGGAGCATTAGATAAGTTACAAATTTCGAGTTGATCTCGCTGCTATCGACAGCACCGCCACAACATACAGCCTTTCCTATACTTTTCCTCCTACACCGTGACTGCAATTTCTCGAACAAGAGAATTGGCAGTCATCGGGTGAGACGCCACACAGGTCTAGGTTCAGATTGCTGACCGGAAGAAAGAGCTTAAAGCGCGGTGTTCTTAAAGTCAGATTTCGGACTCGATTCAGGAGGCAGAGCACACACTCAGGATCGTGATAAGCGCGTAAGCTCGCAATCACGCTCGTTGCCAGGAGTGTTTGTGAACTACCGCTTGTCATGCATGAAGTGGTGTATGAGTCTACTTGATTTATTGACGCCTTTTTGCCTTCAGCTCTCGGTCAACCCATCAAAGGAATGTTACAAGGTTAAGGTTCCGATGGGGCGTTGAATATGTCCTGGAGCTTCGTGACAAATCTTAACACGGTGAGTTGGTTCTGGCACCGCCTACAAACATTGGGGCATCAGTCAAGAGCGACGATAAAGACATAGCTTGGACGCTCAATGTTCAACTTGTTGATCCAGCCAGTACATACTCATAACTGATTCAGGTGACCTAGCATGAAATTTCAAGGTGATACAAAGGCAGTATTATGTGTAGTGCCACATCAACATGAGCCATGCCATTTTCACCTAGCCCATGAGATACAAACGCAGCTATATTGGCTTAATCTTGAAGTGAAGAGAAATGAGGGAGAATATCAAACACTACATAAATGATGATAAGTTCGATTGACAAAAAGTTGGCGAAGACGCACCTTCAGGTCTTGTACGAGGTAGTAGAATACACGAAGTCCTTCTGGGTCCTCACTATCTTGTATGTCGACGAGCGACCCGATTTTTGCAGTCTAAAAATGTGACGATGTGAGGTTGCATTCGAAAATACTGCTAGTCACAAACCTCGAAGGCGATATGGTCATTACCTACACGGATCTCAAGCTCCTGTTTTCCAACGATGTTCTTCTTCGGCCAGTTCGTGTCATCTTCCCTGGATAACTAGTCAGCAAGCGAAAATAGAGTGCAGAATATGCTCACTTTGTGATTTCACTCGATTCCACGATGCGTTTGAGTTCCTTGACCACTAATGGCCCAACCCACACTAGGGCTTTGGTCAGTACTTGCAAAGAATCCATGCTGCATCACACTGACTCTCTTTTCGGATCAAGCTGTCGTTCCTGTAATTCGAGTTGTTGGCGTAACGAAGACGACCATGGGAGTACTCAAACTCCAAGAATTCATGACCGTGTTTGCCTGAATGGCCAGTGCTGCATGAAGGGTTAGCGACATCACAGCTGGGATGAATCACGTCGTACTAATATCTGAAAATATATTTCAGCCAGTTTACCTTATGGATTAGTACGCACAGTTGCTCACCTCAGGTAAAATGGGTCACTGTCATGGGACGACATGGCGGTCTACTAACGAGTCTAGTCCAATGCCTCAACCGACTACCATATTAAGCTAGAATCCGGCATTCTCCGGATCCAAAATTTTGGTGCAAGACGCGAAAGAACTTGTCAACCCTACTCTGCAGACATGTTACCTCGACAGTCCAGTTTAACCCTGCCAACCATAGCCAGATGGGTTCGGTTCAATGGCAGCAACAGCCACATAGTGTACGTTCCTCGGCTCAATGTGTTATTCGATGGTGATTTTTTAGCTTTCATGCAGTCCGGGAGCCACACCGTTGCCTACGCAAGAACCGAAACTAGAGGTTGTTACACCATTGACAGAGGAAGAATTTTCTTCCATGATTATCCATGGGCGTAGCCTCTATCCCCCACTATACCACCCCCGCACTCACTCTGTTCCAGTCGCTCAATTGCAGTTCCGCGCATATCAACATCAGTTCCTTGACTTATATATGCATTTCGTAGGACATGCGGCTGCAGCATTAGGGATTCCAATTTCACGTCCGGTGTACTTGCCAACGCAACGCTCGCTGTGGACCGTCCCCCGCGGCCCATTCGTGCACAAGAAGAGTCAAGAGAATTTTGAGCGGAAGGTGCACAAACGTGCAATTAAAGCATGGGATGCGGACCCCGAAGTTGTCGACCGTTGGGTGCGGTATATCACTCGACATGCCATGCCTGGAGTTGGGTTGAGAGTGACTCAGTGGAAGAGAGCACCTCTTGGCATTGGGCAACAGATCGTGGATGCTGCAGTGGGGCAAACAAGATCAGGTGCGGGGGACAGGGTTAAGGCATTGGCAGAGAAAATTGTGCAGCAGGAACTGTTAGTGGAAGAGAGTACTGATACCATGACTTGACGAGGAAAATCCGTCGGCTTTCACATAACTTCTTCAAATGAGGTTGGTGACCATGTACCACCAGTTAACTACGCTTAACCGCGATAATCACGTGATAGTGTATCTAAGCGCCGAGTATCGCCGAGGGAATTGAGCGGGATTTGCTCGTCCTTTGTTCCGTCCCTTCAGGTCGGCCGCCATCCCTCGTTTGAGTCGCAGTCAAAAATTTAACCACTCCCTTACTTATTTCCCTTTTGTTTTGTAATTCTCTCCGGACAAGAGTCAATATGAAAGCAGCGCGATCTACCGTGCTTCAACGGAGCAGACTCCTATCTCAGGCAACTCCTTCCCGAACGCAGAGTAGGCGGGTGCTGAGTACTTCATTACCAGTTGCCTCATCCTCAAACTCTTCCTCACCCCATGGACATGGGAAGGCATTCAATTCATCACTTGCGGTAGACAGCACTGCAATTAATAACATTCCTGAATTCGTTGCCGTCGGCGGAATGGAGATCCCGCGAATACATCATGAACTCACCACGCCGAAAGCGAAGTATGGGAATCTCGTGCAGTCCGGGGTGATTCGAGGTGATGATCACCAGGTTCGCATCGTTGGTAAACTCCAGCGCTTTTGGGAGCAGTTGCTCAAGTACGATCCGCCGCCTATATCCGAAATGAAACCAAGTAATTCATTGGTGATGGATTTTGTATTCTCTTTGATAATCGCTGACTCTTTCGACACTAGATATCTCGTCTGTTTTCTCGTACGCCTCCAGCGCCAGACGCCCCACCCACATCGGCGCCAAAAGGACTTTACCTCTATGGTGACGTTGGTACAGGAAAGACGATGCTTATGGACCTCTTTTACCAAACATTACCCCCCTCTATTACACGCAAGCGTCGCGTACATTTCCACGCCTTCATGATCGATGTACATCAACGCCTGCATGCCGCTAAAATTGCCATGGGTCATTCTGGTGGCGACCCCATCGTTCCTGTCGCGCGCGATCTGGCGAAGGAAGCATATATACTGTGCTTTGATGAATTTCAGGTTACAGATATAGCGGACGCAATGATTCTGAGGCGTTTACTCGAAAGTTTGCTGAATCATGGTGTAGTCTGTGTGATCACATCCAAGTTCGTGGACAGCTGTACTTAATAACTTATGATGACTAACTGCCATAAAAGTCGTCACCCCGACGATCTTTACAAGAATGGAATTCAACGATCAAGCTTCATACCCACCATAGAACTTCTCAAGACACGCTTTGAAGTCACGGACTTAGACTCCGGAACTGGTATGTATCTGGCCTACACGACGCGGTGTTTATAAGCTCATTGCGCACAGATTATAGGCGGATACCCCGTGCCCTCTCACAAGTTTACTATCATCCACTAACACCAGAGAATAAAGCCGAGATAGACAAACTCTTTAATTCGCTGACTTGCCCAACCCCTACCGCTGCGCTCGCAGATCCCGTAGTGGAGAATCGCCCGATAACGATATGGGGCCGAACACTTCATGTCCCGCTATCCACATCAAGGATTGCGCGATTCACATTCGAGGATCTTTGCGGTCGTCCGTTGAGTGCCGCCGATTATTTGGAAATCACAAAGCAGTTTGGTACTTTGTTTATCGTGAACGTGCCGAAGATGGGGATGGACCAGAAGGATATGGTACGTCGTCACATTTGGGAAATATATCAAGATTAATAGTCGTTCTGTAGGCAAGACGGTTCATCACCTTCATAGATGCATGCTACGAATCGAAGGCAAGCTATCATTTTCATCCATACGACTGATTGATAATCTGACGAGCGTCGCAGACGAAGCTTTTTGTGTCGTCAGAAGTACCTATATACCAAGTCTTCTCTGACGAGTCGACGGGATCAAGGGAGGGCATCTCAGACCACATGCGAAGCGTGATGGATGATCTGGTAGGTTTTCTTCTTCTCTCTTCAGCATCGTCTAATATGTGTGCAGGGCCTATCTCCCGAAGTCGTGGGCTCGAGCGCGATGTTCACAGGAGATGAGGAGATATTTGCGTTTGCGCGGGCCTGCTCGCGTCTTGTACAGATGGGAAGTAAAGAATGGGCAGACACGGCTGTGCAATAATAGGAACTGCGTGTGTTCCTTTGATCCTGTATACGAACTTATGCCAAACATCTGACTTATTCTTGACAACATCATCACGGTCAATAGTATTTAATCATCCTTACCACTGGACAATCAATCCCATGTCCATGATACGGGATGTCATTGCATAAATGAGGTCCTTGAAACTTGTTCAAGATTAGCGCAATCATTCCAGCAAACGCACACATATCTGGTCAGCTCTTTGGATATCTGCACCAGCTATCAAGCTTGTGGACGGGTCCAGGGGCAGTCCATACTCAGGATGTGTCATGCGTAAGCGATGCACTACAGTGATGGCCTTGAGAGACTCGACGAGGTCCTCTGCTTTTCAATCACGTTGCCACGTCAGTGTTGTGTATGTTGCCAGCGATGAATGCGAACTCCAACTTTCTGGCGGCCGTCGAGCTGACGCCACTCGGCTTTTCAATGGCTCCAAGGGGAACTGGATGGACACAAGGTTATCGACGCATTGTTTCCGGGTATGCCAAGCTACGGGCGGAGCCGATGTAGAAAGTGAGAGGCAAGCTGTTACTCTGCGATGGGGGTCCAACCTAGGCGAAAGCGATGCCGATCGCCTAACCCACAACCCTCAGCATCAGGACCATATCCGCAGTCGCCTTATACAGCACCTTCTTGAACGTCGAGGAGCACCAACTAAGATATGGCAGGGGATGGCAACAGGACGCAGACGCAGACGCAGATGATCGAAACCAGGAGAGCGGAATTAATTCTGACAAGGTGCCCCTCAACCTCGTAAACGAAACCTACCAAGGACACTCGATCGCCGTATGTTCGATGTTTGATGAAGACCAAATCTAGAGAAAATGGTGCTAGCGATTGCTCTACAAATACATTGTGAATTTATCACACAAATCTCCACATGATTCGATTTATATACCCGAGATTCCCTTGCCCTTGTTGTCGATGCTGAAGCTCCCACGCGTAATGTTTGTGGTTGCTACTCCGGTACCCGAACTGAACCCGTTTCCTGATTGTTCCTTCCCCTTCTCCAGGATAACCGTGACGACATCAACGTCTTTCGTCGTGTTAAATACAGTATCTAGTTGTTGCTTCGATGGTGTGCCCAGAATGCCCTGCGATCCTTGGTTGGAGTAAAAGACCTTGAAAGCTATAGGGTGATGCGATTAAAAACCGCGATCACGATCGACCCGAACCATTACTTACAGTCGACTACATCTGCTAGAGGGACCGTTCTATGTGCACGCATAAATTGTTAGTGGATCACCAGGCGAAACCCACGACTTTACCTGTCTGCAACATACGAATCAGCTCGCGGACAATCAAACGGAAGAGTATCATAATGCTCACCTCCTTCTTTCCATTTCTTGTACTGGGGGCAGCGTAAGATCGATTATCCGTTAGGTGCCACATCAATATCAGCTCACCTCAACTGGATTTACGATGATGATGTACTCTTCTGTCGACTGAGTATCGGGCTTGTAGACAACCTTCGTGAGGGCCTTGGTCATGATGGATAGAAGATCGAGTTTGTTATGGGATGGTGTAATGAAAGAAATAAGGTCCTATGGATGGTGCAGTAGATAATGATGAACTTGAGACGTCGTAATGCTGGTCAGAAGGACATCTTATACCCACACGCCACCCACTATGACATCACTTGTCATGCTTATGCGTCACGCGACCATTGACATTGATGATGACACGTGGCAACTATGGCTCCTCAATCCTGAACGTCATTTTCAGACAGACAGACAGTCATTTCTCTTTACTCTTACCCATCGAGGGCCACGATACTTGAGCCACGGACGACACCCATATATTTAATCACGGGCTTGGAAAAACGACACAATGGTCAACGGAGGTAACTAGGCTATAACCCGCTTAACCTTGTCCAATCCAATGCAGGCGCTGTCCGTCTGAGCCCCTTGGCGCTCACATAGGTCAAAGGAACAAGGGAAGGCCTGAAAGAAGGACCCATATTAAACAAAGACCCAAAGACAATGTAAGATACTGACCTTCCGTGAGCGCATTGAAAGGGGAACGCAGTCGCAGCAAGGTGCCTCACAAGTCGTTCGCATTGTTCCATTGAAAGTGGATCGTTGAACATAACAGCACCTGTTTAAGAGTGAGTAGGAACATATTTCAAACGCAACATTATTACCGCGACACGCTTTTGAGTTGATCAAGTCAAGAAGCTCTCGTGGACACCAACGAAGAGCCTTGAGCCATCGCGACCCCGACCCATCGTGTCTGACACTGTTGTCATCTCGTTGCTGTGACAGGTTAGGAGGGGATACTTCCTCGCTTTCGAGAGTTCCCAAGTAGCCTTTAACAAGATCTTGAAGCTCATCGTTCAGAAGAAGCTGCATAAATGATAATAAGCCCCCAACACCATGCAAGTGTATAGGTTTACCTTGTCACCCAAAATTGCAGGAATCGCTTGTACGAAGACCTGCACATACCCATCACTTGCTTCGTTCACACTTTCTAACTCCAGTGATGTAAGCTTAGCCAATCCCTCAAATTTTACCCCCCAACGTCCGAATGCTAACTGTACTTCCTCATCGCTCGCCAGGCGCGAAGCTTCATGGCGTGTAAGTAGAATTGGAACAGCAGGAGACAACTCCAGGACTTCGACACCTCCGGTTCCCTCGCAATGCCGAAGAAAGCCAGAACAAATCTCTTTCAGAAAGCGCTCAACTCGGACGCGTTCATCCGCAGCGTGTTGATCAATCAAGAGTAAGGTAGAGTTTTCCGCCGGATCCTTATCCAGCAGTATCCCGTTCTCTCGATCGGTAGAATGATCCAGATCAACCAAACAGGCAATAAACTTGCGGTCAACCTGGTTGATGATCTGTGCCTTCAATAGGTCTGCTTTCTGGAACCTGATCTGTGGTTGCTCGGAACTTGGTCCCGACTGGAGATAAGGCATCCCAAAAGTGTGGGCGCAATATGAATGATTACGAGGGTGAATGGAGGTATAGCTTTGATTGTCGGTAGCTTGATTTGCTACGGGCAGCAATGAAGGTATTTTTGGCTCTGTGACAGCGAATGCCTTATTGGCCTAGGAGCAAAAAGGTTAAGTGATACTCGATTTCAAAACATTATAAACATACACCGAGCGCTTTTAATAGCCAATCGGGCATACCATCACCAGTAGGGCCGGAACATGCACCCTGTCCAGAGTCCGTGCCCTTCGTTAGAACACCCGTAATCCGCGAAACACGGCTCATGCTAGCTACGTTGTCGTCGTTAGCCTTGTTTCGAGGATATGACTTCCCGCTACGAGGATCCACGATGAACGTTTCACCGGTGGCAGGATCTTGCCAAATAATTGTCTGCGGAATATCTTCGGAGATTTCATCCTTCCGATCACAATCAGCCGCAAATCAAATGATGTGTATTCGGATTGCTCACTGGACGAATAAGCAACGTTGGAACTTCTGACTTCTGACGGGCTGTAGTAAGGCTAATGTTTTTGGCCTTATTCGGAGCCGTTGACTGCGCATTGAGTTTTCGCTTCTTTGTTGGGAGTTCACAGTCTTCTTCAAATCTCCGTTTATCAAATGAAAAACCATGTCGAGCCAAGAATCCATCTATCACGGAAGAAAGAAAAGACATCACAACGTTTTTGTGCTGTTTCGTCAGATTCAGTCCGCATCCTATCAAAGGTGAGAGAGTTACGCACCTCAAGGTGAACTGCGGACTTGGTTGGCTCAAGACAATTGTCGATGTGTCGCGTAGGTATGACCAGATTTAGAACAAAGATAGGCCTCTTTTCGCATTTGCGAGGTGATCGGCGGGCCGCTAAAGGATCGTAAATTTGACATCGAGTTGGAATGGAAGCTAACTTACATGATCGTAGACTCGTTTCCCCTCCTTCATCATATGCCTGTGGTACATGAGCAAACGAAAACAAACATGCAAATATATGACTTACATGCTTTATGAACGTACTGCCCGAGAATTTGCTCTCAATTAAGCGATGGAGGTCGCAGAATGATATTGGATGCTTGTTAATGTCTGAGCAATAAATTCAGCAAAACACCGCAATCATGCTCGCTCTATACGCACACAGATATTGATAATTCTATAGTATTATGATGAATATGGAAAAATTAACAGACAACATGGTGGTCTCACCTTGGAACGTGCTCCAACAAGTGATATAAATCCCTCCACTTTCAAATCCCCCGATGCAGAATTGACCTCTTCTACATGCTACCAGTCAACTGTTAATGATTCACGTCGTGCTCGAGATGAAGTATCTTCTCACCTCGGTCAGTGCGCGACCATACATGTGTCGGAAGGCAGCTAAAACCGAACTAGTCTGTACAGACAAGCGTTCAGTGACATCACGTATCTTCAAAGACGATCACACACCTTTGGGACCCGGAGAACGTGCCCTTTGTTCGTGTCATTTTCTCGTGATCTACTGTCGTCTTGGAGGGTAAATGATACGCCAGGAAATATGACAGCATATGCCTCAAGTTCTTGTTTGATTGTATCAATAGTCTTGGCTGGAGAGGAATGGGATTGGCGACGGATAGGAAGCTACGCGTGTCATGAGCATGAGAAGAACTTCTGTGCATGACGATAAATTGCTTAGCTCACGCTAAAGAAGGCATCCCTGACGCATACAACGGTCCCTGCTGACTCTCTTCGCCACCGGATTGATGGACCTGAGTATATTGACTTCCCACCCTATATCATACACTGAGAAACATCCGCACCAAAGGCGCACTCACGGACCTTGAGTATAACCGACCAGCATTCTCGAGACGTAGATGTCCGTGACGAAATTTCCAAGCAGCATAATTCCGCCATTGACGATAGAGCTAAAGGAAGCCCCGTCACAGTTGGAATAGGATATATTCATAGAAGAACGCCTGACCTTCTCCACGAAATCCAAATGTCGAAATAGATTCTAGGGATGCTAGGGCATATGCTTTGGAGGTACCTGCAATTCCCAGCTGAGATATGCGTCCGGATATCATGTTACAAGCACTCACTATATCTCCCTTCCTCTGACCCCTTGCTAATGGTAGTTAAATCACCCTTACTGAACCCAGCACCATCGTCTCGCACCCAACAGCTCCATTCTTCGCAGTTGATGCCGATATTTATCTGTGATGCCCCGGCATCGAGGGAGTTCTGTAGCAGCTCTGAAACTATTTGGGGTAAGGATGTAAGAAGTTGCGAAGAACGGAGTTTTGCACGGGTCTCCACGGAGAGCAGCTTCAATGCAGCTTCAGACGACATGAACTAGAAATGAAATGAAATAATCCAAGAAGATGGTACCATGAAGGAATACTAGTAGAATGTTCAATGGTGCATTGGAGCGCGTTCTTGCACGTGAGCAGTAGTACTAGTACGTACACTTGCAATGCGATCTCAATGATCCATCGGACGTTGGAACGGAGACGACTCAAGCTCAAGCAACAGTTCCGGGTCGCGACTGTCCTAGTATACTTAATCTAACGATTTTGACCACTCAGCCCCACACAGCGATCACAAGAGACGGACCTATCAGACTTTGTTTTGTTTAGAATGCTGGAAGAACTAGTGTTACTTCACAGGAGGTTATCGAAGGAAATCACATTATGTACTTTCGCAACATGGCAAAGTAGAAACCTTCCCGAGATGACCTCGCACTATCTTCACATCCTGAACACGCCGAACCCTCGGCCATC
>Ga0153958_1000450_pt1 | contig 10530 bp, 11 predicted proteins | sample TSFL042MetaG_FD_104719 | JGI IMG/M metagenome (GOLD analysis project Ga0153958, IMG submission 104719) | Attine ant fungus gardens microbial communities from Florida, USA - TSFL042 MetaG | ecosystem: Host-associated > Fungi > Mycelium > Unclassified | place: USA: Florida, Wekiwa Springs... | reverse complement strand
TGCGGCCATGACCGGGTCTGAGAGTCGACTGAGGACATGATAGCCAATGGCACATGCGAGGGGCGATCCTCCAAAAGTCGTTCCATGAGTCCCTGCATAAAACTATATCAGCACAGGCATCCCGACGGGTAGGAAGGCAATCGGACATACCTGGTGTCATAGTACTCCCAATAGCATCGCGGAGAAGAATGGCACCAATGGGATAACCGTTAGCGAGAGGCTTCGCCATTGTCACTATGTCAGGATGAGCCTCAATAGGAAGCGATGAGTGAGCCCATAGTGTACCAGTGCGATAGAGACCACACTACAGATATGTTAAGCTTGAAATTCATATTGGAGATAGCTTTACTTACCTGGATTTCGTCAAAAATCAACACTGCACCAACCTGATCACATCTCTTCCTCAGTTGAATCAACCACTCCGTCTCAGCGGGGTGAATCCCACCCTCACCCTGCACAGGCTCCACGATAACAGCACAAGTATTCTCTGTCAATAGTGTGCTCAGTGCCTCCGTATCATTCAGCTTCCCGCAGGAAACTTCAGGCAGCAAAGGCTCAAAAGGTGCCTGGTACTTCGGATTTGTCGTCACACTGAGAGCACCCATACTCCTCCCATGGAAAGCATTCTCAAAACAGACAATCTTCGTTTTGGTACATCTGGAGCCTTGTGCATCCCACGGCTTATTGTGTTCGAGCGACCAACGATCTTTTCCGATTTTGCGGGCAATCTTAAGTGCACCCTCATTTGCTTCAGTACCAGAATTTGTAAAGAAGACCTGAAGCCCGCTGGGAGGATCCGTCGGCTGATGACCAGGCGCAAAACCAAAACCACCTTCACGCTGGGTAGTCGCTACAAGAAGAGATGCGAGTCGAGGAGACCACTCGTTATGGTACACATTGCTCGTATGAATAATTTTGGAGGCTTGTTCATTTATAATCTACAAGCACTCAGACATCAGTCCGTGCCCCTAGACAACGTACATACCTTTAGGACACCTTCATCTGCATGCCCTAATGAGTTGACAGCGATGCCTGCACTGAAATCCAGGTATTTTCTGCCTTCTGTATCCCAAACGTATGATCCTTTCCCATGCGAAATGACAAACTCGGGACGAGCATAAACGCCAAGAAGGGGAGCTCTGGGCACTTTGCTCTGCTCTGCTCGCACGCTCAAGTTATAGAGTGGTTCGGTATATTTAGTGCTAGGAGATGTAGGCAGTGTCCATTGACTTGTCTATCCACGAAAAACGGTGAGTCATGAAGACATTCACTGACAATTCGGCACCCACAGAGAGTAAACGGGTGTACCGTGCACTTAAACCGATGCTTCGAGATATATGGTGCCTACAAGAGGTGGCAGAAAAAATCAGGCGATACATTACAGAATCTGCGCTGAGTCGACAATGTGTGGGAAATCATAGCCTCAGGTATAGTCTCTCTTACAAATTTTTTTGTTCACAAAGGTGCTCCTCCAAGAGACTGAAACACTGAGCAGTCGTTGACATAAGATAACAGGTAATGAGGTAAACGTAATAACAATGGCATCCTGGATGCAGGTAATTCTAAACTAGACAAGGTTTTCATCTGGGCCTCTGGCCCTTCTTGAACCCTTTACTAATTCTGTGTTATTAAGTTTGTGTTGAAGTCAGTTCGCTATGCTCCCTTCCTACAATGGTCTGTGTGACAGTAAGTAGTGTTGTCTATCAGGTTGCTTTGCTCCCTTCCAACAATGGTCTGTGCAGCTGCAGATAGTGTTGTTGATCAGGTTGCTTTGCTCCCTTCCAACAATGGTCTGTGCAGCTGCAGATAGTGTTGTTGATCAGGTTGCTTTGCTCCCTTCCAACAACGGTCTGTGACACAGTGAGCAATATTGTATGTCAGGTCACTTTGCTCCCTTTCTACACTGATAGTTTATACTGTTGTAAGTCAGGTCACTCTGCTCCCTTCCTACAACAGTGAGGCCACAGTCAGCTTGCTTTGCTCACTGCTGTTATGAGAGCCCAAAGAAGGAACAAGTTTCCCATGCATTCAAACACTTGATTGCAAACATCAAGTCATACAATGTAAACAAGATATAAATAGCATGGGAACTTAAGTAATCATATCACATGACAAGGACATGTAATCACAGAATATTCTAGAAAAACATGTGATCATGGACTAGTAGTGTACAGCCACTTGTAAAAGTAGTATAAGTAGGTAGTCAATCCAATGAGGAACTCTATCGAGTTCTTCCTGAACACTCACCTCAAGTGATCCTTGAGTCATCAAGACTTAGTGATAACAAAAGAACTCGATACCACTTCCGAGCACTGATCATCTCAATTCCTGCTCATACTTGTTCAACGTGCAGTTGGCTTAATTCCGGCGCTGCAAGCGAGTACCCCCATTATCACTTACTCTCTTATTGCCCTCACTAGTGAGCACAGCGCTCACGAGCATTTTGGATAGTGGGCCCTAGCTGTAAAGGGAACTTCTTAGTCAGGAGAGACTGAGGGAGGAAACAGTACACCAAGTCTGGGTGTACAGTCAAGTCCTGACCTTCAAATCAGACCAGTTACCTACCACTCTTCTTTGTATAAGCCTTGTGCTGTCGTCCATTGTGATGGGTACATGCAGAGGATCAACGGTTATTTCTTAAAAGGCCATTTAGTTTAGGGGTTCCCTTCTAAGAGACAGTTGTTTACATCTTGATTAGGGCAGTAGTCAGTAAGGCAATAGGAGTCTAGACAGGAGAAGACTGTGCTCCCTGTTAGATATAGCCTTTAAGTTTGCCCTGGATCGAGAATTAGAACAGGAAATGGAGTCAGAATACGAATCATCTCTCTTACCATCACCACCACCACCACCGCCATCCTACGATATGTCGCGACAACAACAACAACAACAACAACAAAGGGGAGAATCCTCCCAAGCACCCACACCCCAACCACTACTATCAACCTGCGAGGAACAACTTCTTACCATGATCGCCACCCTGCAACAGCAGGTCAACACCATACTCCTCCAACAGCAAGGGAGCAGAGTAGAGGTCACAAGGCCTCAAGTATTTAGTAGAAGAATAGAGGATGTAAGTGCATTCATCAATGCAGCTCGCATATATATCAGAATGAAAATGTCAGAGGAAGCAGCAATAACCCAGGTGGCCTGGGTGTTGTCATATGTGCAGGGAGGAGCAGCAGAAGCGTGGAAAGACAACTTAATGGATGAGCTGGCGAAGGGAGAGTCAGAGGTAGAATCAGTGGAGCAGCTATTCACGAAAATCTGGAATGACTTTGAAGAAACGTCAGAAGAGGAAAGAAAGATAGAACAGTTGCGAACAATAGAACAGGGAGGGAGGACATGCAACGAGTATGTCCAAGAGTTTAAAAAGGTCGCCAGAGAGAGTGGTTATGAGGGATGACCCCTTATCGAAGAGTTTAAAAGAGGATTAAGTAGAGTGATAAGAAGGAAGTTGGTAGAAGCAGAAGAATCCCCGACCACCATAGGAGAGTGGCAAGAGAGGGCAGTAAGGTTGGATAGAAATCAGAGGTAGAGTAGGGTAGAAGAAAGAATGTTGGGGAGAAATACGACGCACTCAGGGGGAAATGCATAGCCAAGGGGAAGCTTTGGAGGGAGGTCGTATGAAGGGAAAGGGGGGCAAATAACCTGGCGGGCAGGAGTTCTACAGACAGGAGGAAATAGAGAAGAAGGAGGAAATACATTCAACAGAGGGGGATATCAAACGGGTTCACGGAGAGACCCAAATGCAATGGATGTCGATAGAGGAAGAGGAGGGGATAGGACATGCTATTATTGTGGGAAGTTTGGCCACATGGCCCGAAACTGTTGGAAAAAAAACAAAGCGAGAGTAGTAAAGATACCGCAAGAGTCGGCAAAAGAAAATGGAGGACAGTGAGCTCTCGGCTGGCCTCCAATAATTTGTACAGTGTATTACATCCAGAAAAGCCGAGCAATAAATTAAATTGTTCAAAAAGCACTGAGAGAGCAAGAGATGTGCGGTACACATTACAGCCACTAAGAGAAGTATGGATAAAGGTGGGGTTGGAAAAACTAGAAAGTCATGAAGGAGTAGCAGTAAAAGCTCTACTAGATAGTGGGACAACAGGTCTATTTATGGATACGACCTTTGCAAGAGAAAAGAGGTTTAAAATGGAAAGAATGAAGAACCCTCTACTAGTTAAAAATGTGGATAGAACAGTAAATGTGGGGGGAGCAATAACGCACTAAGTCGAGTGCAATATGTTCTTCAAGGGACATGTGGAAAGAGTCAGGATGGATGTGTGCAATCTGGAAAAAACCGAGGTTATCTTAGGGATGCCGTGGCTAGCAGCCCATAACCCAGAAATAGATTAGGAAAAGGAGGAGGTAAAGATGACAAGGTGCCCACCTATATATGGAAAGAGGAAGCAGGAGGAAAAGAAGAAAGAAGTAAAGAAGGTAGAAAAAGATGAGGACGAAGAAACACTAAGAAAGTTGGTACTCAAAAGATTTTGGAAGTGGAAAAAGGTCTTTGGAAAAAGGGAGTTAGAAAGGATGCCAGTGCGAAAGGCCTGGGACTATGCGATAGAGTTGAAAGAGGGGTTTACGCCAAGGAAAGGGAAAGTGTATTTATTGTCAAGAGAGGAAAGAGAGAAAGTACAAGCATTTGTGGAGGATCAGTTGTGAAAAGGGTACATTCGTCCCTCCAAATTACCGCAAACATCACCAGTACACTTTGTGGCAAAAAAGAATGGTAAAAGGAGGATGGTACAAGATTATTGACATATAAACCAATAAACAATAAAAAACGGATACCCACTACCACTTATTGCGGACATACTGGACGGAGTGGGGAAAAGGAAGGTGTTTATGAAGTTGGATCTAAGATGGGATTACAACAATATCAGGATCAAGGAAGGAGACGAATGGAAAGCAGCATTCATCACGCACATCGGAGCATACAAACCTACCATAATGTATTTCAGGTTAATAAACTCCCCCGCTACTTTCCAAACAATGATAAATGATCTATTCCAGGACCTTATAAACTAGGGGGATATAGCAACCTTTATTGACGATATTCTAGTAGCAACAGACACAGAGGAAGGGCACGACGAGTTAGTAAAGGAAGTGTTGAAAAGGTTAGAGGAGAACGACCTGTTTATGAAACCAGAAAAGTGCAAGTGGAAAGTAAGAGAGGTGGAATTTCTGGGAGTAGTAATTGGGCCGAGGGGGGTAGAAATGCAGAAAGAAAAGATAGAAGGAGTACTAAACTAGCCAGTACCCAAAAGCGTCAAAGAAGTGCAAAAATTCTTAGGCCTAGCCAACTATTACAAAAGGTTTATAAAGGACTTTGCAAAGATAGCGGTACCATTGCACATACTGGTCAGAAAGGAGCAAAAATGGAAGTGGGAAAAAGAGCAAGAAGAGGCGTTTGAAAGACTAAAAGAAGGGTTCATGACGGAACCTGTTTTAGTAATACCAGATATAGATAGAGAGATGAGGGTGGAGGCAGATACTTCAGACTATGCAATGGGGGGTATTGTCGCTAAAAAGTGAAGATGGCGAGTGGAGGCTGGTGGCCTTCATCTCAAAATCATTAAACGCTACAGAGCAAAACTATAAAATTCACAACAAAGAGATGTTGGCAGTGATCAGATGCCTTGAAGCATAGAGGCATTACTTGGAAGGAGCGAAACTGGAATTCAAAATCTGGATGGACCACAAAAACCTCCAGTATTTCATGACAAGCCAAAAGTTAAATCGACGACAAGTACGATGGGCCCTGTATCTATTGCAATTTAACTTCACCTTAAAGCATGTTCCAGGAAAGAGTATGGGGAAGGCAGATGGATTAAGTAGAAGACCAGATTGGTAAGAGGGTATGGAAAGGGATAATGAGGATCGAACGCTGATTAGGCCGGAGTGGGTTAGAAAGGTAGAAACAGTGATAAAAGAAGGGGATTTAAGGAAAAGGATAAGGAAGGCACAGGAAGGAGACGAAAGGATGGTAAAAGCAATAGAAGAGCTGAAGAAGACGGGGGTAAAAATGTTGAGAGATGAGAAATAGGAAATAAAAGATGGAGTAGTACTAAAGGAAGAAAGAATATATGTGCCAGAAGAGGAACTTAGGGGGGAGGTAATACGACTACACCACGATATCCCAGTAGGAGGGTATGGGGGGAGATGGAAGATGACAAAACTAGTTACCAGAAATTACTGGTGGCCAGGAGTAACGAAAGAAGTAGGAAGGTATGTGAATGGATGTAATGCCTATCAAAGATATAAGAATCGAAGCGAAGCACCAGCAGGAAAATTGATGCCCAATGCGATCCCAGAGAAACTATGGAGTCATATTTCAGCAGACTTCATTACCAAGCTACCACTAGCCCAGGGATATGATGCAATTTTGGTAGTATGTGATAGATTCAGCAAAATGGCGCATTTCATAACCACTACGAAAAAAACGTTAGCAGAGGGGTTAGCAAAGTTGTTTCGGGACCAGGTATGGAGGCTGCATGGCTTCCCAGAAAGCATTATATCAGATAGGAGAGTACAGTTTGCAGCAGGAATGATGAAGGAGTTGAATAACTTGCTGGGAATTCAAACGAAACTTTCAATGGCCTATCACCCACAAATGGATGGGCAAACGGAAAGAATAAACCAGGAGTTAGAACAGTACCTGAGGGTCTTCATCGACCACAGACAAGAACAGTGGCCAGATTGGCTAGGAATGGCAGAATTCACATATAATAACAAAATTCACATAGCAACAAAAAACTCACTGTTCAAAGTAAATTACGGACAAGACCTGAGAATAGGATTCGAAGGTAGAAGAAAAGGGAAGTATGAGGCGGCGGGAAAATTCATGGAAAAAATGAGGAAGATCCAGGAGGAGACAAAAGCAGCACTAGGAAAGGCACAAGAGGAGATGAAGAAGTTTGCAAATAGGAAACAAGGAAAGGAAGAAGAATATAGAGTAGGGGACTTAGTGCTGTTAAGTACAAAGGACTTGAAATGGTAGATAAAGGGGAGAAGATCGGAAAAGCTGATAGAGCACTTCGTAGGGCCCTATAGAGTCAAGGGAATCGTCTCTAGTAACGCAATAGAGCTGGAATTACCCAGAACTATTAAAATACACCCTGTAGTAAACATAAGTAGAGTACGACTATACAAACCACAGGTAGAGGAACAGAAAAAGACACTGCCAAAACTGGTCATCATCGAAGAGGAGGAAGAATTTGAAGTAGAAAAAATTCTAAACAAACAAGTAGTACGAGGGAAGGAAAAGTTCTTGGTATAATGGAAAGGATATACGGCGGAAGGGGATACATGGGAAAGTAGAAAAAACCTGGAAAATGCGAAAGAGTTGGTAGAAGAGTTCGAGAGGGAGTACGGGAAGAGGCAGAAGAACTTAGGTGACAGGAGCTGGAAGAAGAAGAGAAGGAATTTAGCTGGGAATTACCAAGGGAATTTACAGCTAAACTACTATATAGTTGGGGGAAAAGAAGATACGAAAGGGAAAGGGAGAAAAGATGGGACGAGAACTGGAATCAATGGAAAAATTCCTTGGGACAAGAAATCTTGAAGGGGGGGCCATGTTATAAGAACCCAAAGAAGGAACAAGTTTCCCATGCGTTCAAACACTTGATTGCAAACATCAAGTCATACAATGTAAACAAGATATAAATAGCATGGGAACTTAAGTAATCATATCACGTGACAAGGACATGTGATCATAGAATATTCTAGAAAAACATGTGATTATGGACTAGTAGTGTACAGCCACTTGTAAAAGTAGTATAAGTAGGTAGTCAATCTAACAAGGAACTCTATCGAGTTCTTCCTGAATACTCACCTCGAGTGATCCTTGAGTCATCAAGACTTAGCGATAACAACTGCCTGTTCCAATTTATTCCAATTTATCCCAATTTATTTGAATTTATTCTGAATTTATTTGAATTTTGTAGAATTTTTGAGTGAAAAGCAAGGTCATGTGACAAAGTTGCTTGGTTAGTTCTGAGTCAGCAGCCATCTTTCCACATTGGTCTCGTATACATACTAGACAAGGTTTTCATCTGGGCCTCTGGCCCTTCTTGAACCCTCTACTAATTCTGTGTTATTAAGTTTATGTTGAAGTCAGTCCGCTATGCTCCCTTCCTACAATGGTCTGTGCAGCAACAGATAGTGTTGTTTATCAGGTCACTTTGCTCCCTTTCAACAATAGTCTGTGTAGCTGTAGATAGTGTCATTGATCAAGTCGCTTTGCTCCCTTCTAACAACGGTCTGTGACACAGTGAGCAATATTTATTGTACATCAGGTTACTCTGCTCCCTTTCTACACTGGTAGTTTGCACTGTTGTAAGTTAGGTCACTCTGCTCCCTTTCTATACTAGTAATTTGCACTATTGTACATCAGGTCGTTCTACTCCCTTCCTACAACAGTAAGGCCATAGTCAGCTTACTTTGCTCACTGCCTGTTTCAATTTATTCCAATTTTTCCCAATTCATTTGAATTTTTCCTGAATTTATTTGTATTTTGAGTAAAAAGAGAAGATATGGGAACGCTTAGGTACAATTAATCAGCAGGCATTACTCCCATGTTTGGTGCAGTATACATACTAGACAAGGTTTTCATCTGGGCCTCCAGCTCTTCTAGAACCCTTTACTGATTAAGTTTGTGCTGAAGTCAGTCCGCTATGCTCCCTTCCTACAACATTCTGTGTAACAGTAAGTAGTGTTGTCTATCAGGTCGCTTTGCTCCCTTCCAACAACAGTCTGCGACACAGTAAGCAATATTTATTATATGTCAGGTTGCTCTGCTCCCTTTCTACACTAATAGTTTGCACTGTTGTAAGTCAGGTCGCTCTGCTCTCTTCCTACAACAGTAAGGCCACAGTTAGCTTGCTTTGCTTACTGTCTGTTCCAATTTATTTGAAATTTTCCTAAATTTATTTGCATTTTTGAGTGGAAAGAGTATATGTGAGAATACTTAGGTACAATTAATCAGCAGACATCACTCCCACGTTCGGTGCAGCATATATACTAGACGAGGTTTTTATCTGGGCCTTTGGCCCATCCAGAACCCTCTACTAATTCTGTGTTATTAAGTTTGTGCTGAAGTCAGTCCGCTATGCTCCCTTCCTACAACATTCTGTGTAATAGTAAGTAGTGTTGTTTATCAGGTCACTTTGCTCCCTTCTAACAACAGTCTATGCAGCTGCAAATAGTGTCGTTGATCAGGTCGCTTTGCTCCCTTCCAACGATGGTCTGCGACACAGTAAGCAATATTTATTGTATGTCAGGTCGCTTTGCTCCCTTCCTATACTAATAGTTTGTACTGTTGTAAGTCAGGTCGCTCTGCTCTCTTCCTACAACAGTGAGGCCACAGTCAGCTCACTTTGCTCACTGCCTGTTCCAATTTATTCCAATTTATCCCAATTTATTTGAATTTATTCTGAATTTATTTGAATTTTTGGGTGAAAAGAGAGGGTGTGGGAACGCTTAGGTACAATTAATCAGCAGGCATCACTCCCATGTTTGGTGCAACATACATACTAGACAAGGTTTTTATCTGGGCCTCTGGCCCTTCTGGAACCCTCTACTAAGTAAGTTTGTGCTGAAGTCAGTCCGCTACGCTCCCTTTCTACAACATTCTGTGTAACAGTAAGTAGTGTTGTCTATCAGGTCGCTTTGCTCCCTTCCAACAACGGTCTGTGTAGCTGCAGATAGTGTCGTTGATCAGGTCGCTTTGCTCTCTTCCAACAACGGTCTGCAACACAGTGAGCAATATTGTGTATTAGGTCGCTTTGCTCCCTTCCTTTACTGGTAATTTGCACTGTTGTAAGTCAGGTTGCTCTGCTCCCTTCCTACAACAGTAAGGCCACAGTCAGCTCACTTTGCTCACTGCCTGTTCCAATTTATCCTAATTTATTTGAATTTATTCTGAATTTATTTGTATCTTTGAGTGAAAAGAGAGAGAATGCTGACCAATGCTTGTAAAGCGTTGACTAAGCATTGGCTAAGCAGGCATCATCCCACGTTCGGTGCAGCATACATACTAGACGAGGTTTTCATCTAGGCCTCTGGCCCTTCTTGAATCCTCTACTAATTCTGCGTTATTAAGTTTGTGTTGAAGTCAGTCCACTACGCTCCCTTCCAACAACGGTCTGTGCAACTGCAGATAGTGTTGTCTATCAGGTCGCTTTGCTCCCTTCCAACAACAGTCTGCACAGCTGCAGATAGTATTAATTTGCACTGTTGTAAGTCAGGTCACTGTGCTCCCTTTCTATAACAGTAAGGCCATAGTTAGTTTGCAAATTGTACATCAGGTCGCTCTGCTCCCTTCCTTCACTGGTAATTTGCACTGTTGTAAGTCAGGTCGCTTTGCTCCCTTCCTACAACAGTAAGACCACAGTCAGCTCACTTTGCTCACTGCCTGTTCCAATTTATCCTAATTTATTTGAATTTATTCTGAATTTATTTGCATTTTTGAGTGAAAAGAGAGAGAATGCTGACCAATGCTTGTAAAGCATTGGCTAAGCATTG
>Ga0153958_1000446_pt1 | contig 10569 bp, 16 predicted proteins | sample TSFL042MetaG_FD_104719 | JGI IMG/M metagenome (GOLD analysis project Ga0153958, IMG submission 104719) | Attine ant fungus gardens microbial communities from Florida, USA - TSFL042 MetaG | ecosystem: Host-associated > Fungi > Mycelium > Unclassified | place: USA: Florida, Wekiwa Springs... | reverse complement strand
GAATTACCCAAATCAAACCGTGACAATACAGTCCTTTGTTGAAAGTCATAATGCAGCAGAGTGGAGTCGTATCCACCGCTAACAAGTTCGTTCGTTCGATCTGGAATGAACTTCACAGTTCCACAGATCTACATCACCATGAGCCATGGGAACTAGAAACACAAAGGGCACAGACATTGCCATGACCCGTCCTCATGCGCGTTACTTGCTTGGTCGAAAGATCGACGACGCCGACAGTCCCAGAATCTAGACAAAAGGCCAATTGACTGTTTCTCTGATTACGCGAGAGCTGGCTAATAATGATCAGTTCGAGCACATGAACGCCGACGTTCCGTTCTATACCTCGTTCACCACATCGTCAACGTCAGCACCAAGCTCCAAAGTGAAGGTCGCGTCATCCTTCACAAGGATCATCTTCTCTATGTCCATCGTAAAAGAGAGAGCCTATGGTTTCATCAGAGGATACAGTCATCACCCACTAGTAGAGACATACGTGGCGATCTGACGCGACCCAGATGTCCCCAAGACCACATGTCTTACAAGGCATGCACACAATAGACGATACTTCCCCCAATCCCTTGATAGCCTTCACAACCTTTAAAGTCTCTTTATTATATACTCGAACAGATCCATCATCTATTCAAAAACTCAACACGATATCCACATAAGACTATGGTAGACAGCGCATACCTGAGCCTGCAAAGAAATGGTCTGATGATCCGGCAGTCAGGCAAGAGATGGGTGCAGGCGTTCGCAGTGTTTGTCGGTGAACGTATGGTGTCTCTTCCATGAGAGCATCAACTAGTCACACCAGTTTACCATGATCATTGAAATTTATTTAATATTGACGCTAGGCCTTGTGACAAGCAAAACCACACCGTGACACTCAGGTTGGCAGACAGAGTCTCCGGGATTTGGAATACGGTGACATATTACCAGACTCTGCATCGTGCCTCCAGCAGACGCCTAGTTCTATTAGACGGAAGTCACGGATTCTTCAACGATATGGCAACAACGAGTTCTACTCCAGGTGCTCCAAAGTCAATCGATGACCTAAAGCTACTACTTAATGAAGATGTCAAGGTTAAAGTTGCAGGTTAGTCTACATTGAAAGTCTGATGTTCACAGCATGACGCTACGTGATTCTCATACAGGAATAGATGGTGCATTTCCTGCCTTCTGACCCTGCAAAGTCTATTGCTGATCCCGTCTCAAGTGGATGGTGTCCTTAGAGGAAAGTTCATGGTATGTTTCTCGTTGTGTTCATTTGTCCTCGCTAATACTGAGTTTGTTACTCTAGTCTAAAGACAAGTTCCTGAGCGCCGTTGCCGCAGAAGGGTTCGGCTTCTGTGGCGTGATTTTGTACGTATCTCATAACACACCAGTTTTAGTTCGCGATACGAGTTACTTTGCAGCGGCTGGGACATCCATGATACCGTGTACACTCGGGAACTGGCAATATCAAATAGACAGAATGGTTACCGCGATCTGGTGGCCGTGATAGACTTATCGACGTATCGCCGCATACCTTGGGAGAACAACGTGCCTTTTTTTCTTGTCTCATTCTTGGATCCAGAGACTTCAGCGCCCATCTGTGCGGATCCTAGAGGCGTTCTGCGCAAAGTCTCTGACAGTGCGGCTTCTCATGGCATGACATGTGTTGCCGGCGTGGAATTTGAGGTCAGTCGCCTTAACTATTCATCCAATGCTTTGAGTGGACTCCCGTGTTTTCTAGTACTTTAACTTCAAAGGTCCGTCCATGAAGGTACCCGTCCTCTGACGTTAATTCAAATATTTCATCCAGAAACCCCCGAGTCCGCGGCTGAAAAGAAGTTCACTCGACTTCAGCCACTTACCCCTGGAAGTAAGCAAAAACATCTGTTGATCGCTCGTCATCTGATGCACTACAGTGCATGGATATAGCTTACTGCGCACCCAGTTGAACCAAGACTATTTCCATGCGCTATTCGATGAAAGTCTCAAGTTTGGCATAGAAATTGAAGGTCACCGTACGTTGATTCATCCTCTGGTGGCAGAAGACAGTACTAAACCTCTTTGCAGACACAGAAACAGGTCCAGGTGTTCTCGAGACTGCGCTTGCCTATACATCGGCACTGAGAATGGCGGACAACGCAATATTATACAAGTTTGTGACAAAGAGTGTAGGGCTAAACCATGGAGTCCTACCAAGTTTCATGGCGAAACCATGGGGTAATGTGAGTGAACTGCACCGGAATATATCACAATGTCGTTAAAACCCTACTTTAGCTACCAGGGTGCAGTGGGTATGGATAGCTCTCGCTTTTGAAAGAACTTCCTCTGACATCGGCTAAGGCATATACATGTATCACTTAAAGACGCAGAAGGTCACAACGCGTTCTCAGTCTCGGACGTAGATCGTCAGCACGGACGACCTAATGCGGCTTTCAAGGATACAAGATACCTAAGTCAAGATGGAGAGTACTTCTTGGCCGGCGTGTTGGATGGTCTTCCTGACAGTAAGCTTCATGCATTTTTAGGACGCATATATCAACGCTAAGCGTGATGCAGTTATGCCCATGGTGAGTACCCACACCCTCATCGATCTACTTCCCATTTTGACAAACCGTGGGAGCTTGTACCTACGATTAATGGTTACAAACGTCTCGTAGGCGGTGAAGCTTTCTGGGCTCCTAATGCAGTCACATATGGGTACGATTCTCGTGCAGCTTCCATCCGCATAATCTCGCCGCCATCAGTTCCGCCATCTGCGACAAGGCTTGAAGTTCGCGTGCCCGGCGCTGACATGAACCCCTATTTTGCCTTGAGTGCCATCTTCCAGCTTGGTATGCGGGGTATTCGAAAACAGCTCAAGCTCACGACGCCACCCATATCCACTTTCCAAAGCGATCCGGCCAGAAAGAAGGAGGTGAATTGGCAAATGATGACACAGTAACGCGTCGCTAACTATGTGTTCATAGGTTACTATGCTTCCTAGTTCTTTGGAAGAAGCGACTATAGCAATGATGAGGCCTGACAGCATCGCACGCGAAACATTTGGAGATGATTTCGTGGATCACTTCGGAGGAACGAGGCAACACGAAGTAAGACTTTGGAACGAAGCAGTCACGAATTGGGAGGGTAGGCAATGATCTCCTAATTTTTGATTCGCTTATTGACGCCCATTTCCTTGTAGTGGAAAGATACCTTGAACTTGCCTGAGAATACGAAGTACCATTAAATGACATGTACAATAAGATCGATCGACATTTGTATCCATCGCCGTCATATCTACTTAAATATCCGCATCATCTTGGGATAATCCAGACGCGTTTTATGCGCCTGTGTCGGACAGATGGCTCGAGGGGTACTAATGGACCTTTCACATGCCCGACAAATCTCGCAAATTCACAACCTTCCGAGTCTTTGAGTAAGTGAGCAATTCTACTGAAGGAATAAGGTAAATCATTTGTTCCGATCTATACTCCTTGAATCACTATCTATGCTCAAATATGATTTGTGTTAGGTGGAAATCTCCAGAAATGCCACCGCCGCTAAGGTTTGCTCCTCGTACAACGGGAGGTTTGTGCTGTTTAATCCACATCATGAAACATGAAGAGGCAAACCAGATCAAACCTACAGGACAAAAATGTCCAGATTGAGTTTATTGTCACTGATCATGAAGTTTCTTCCGCGCCGAGGCGCCCACCCACGGCTGCCCAGCAGAAGTGTCCACATCCAGCAGCGCACGGATGACCCGTCAGGGTCCTCTCCCATTGCCTCTCAGAACTGGTGACCTCTTCTCGTTCCTCCTCACCATCATCGCCTCGTTCCCTTACTAGTGAACGCCCTCGTGCCGATGAACAGGCTGGCATATCAACCATAGGGCGTTCCATGTAATATCGCCTATAGCATTCTTGGTGTCCCCCATGCGTGCACACAGAACATTGGAAAAGGAGTGTACGAACGGGTAGATGGCTGGTGAAGAATGTTCAGAGTGTAGAGAGTATGATGTATTTGACTAACCATATTGAACATTTGACAACTGCACTTTTGCATGTGGTACATAGTGCATGGGCTCCTTTGATCGTAGGATACGTTCGAGAGCGTGAGAGAATGATTTGTTTTCGACACCGTCCGCACGCAGTGTAAATGACGGTTTCCAGCTAAACGCCCTCAGCTCGTCTCGTGCCACCATATAACAAGGAGTTACCTTGGTGCTTTTGTTAACGTCTTCAAAATCGGTATATTTACGCAGGTAAGCAGCACACGTGTGAAGTCGGAGGCGCATTAGCAATTCTTACGAGTGTTAGATCGTCGATCGTATCGTAAGTACTATAAGCTTACCAATATATGCCTCTAGGAAATGCAAACATCTTTTCCGGCTGATCTTCAGTTCCTTGGCTGCAACGAGTGCCAGCATAGCACACATTTGAACATCTCCCTATGAATATAACGCCATTAGCATACGAAATCATTCCCAGACAATCACTTACCGTTTCTGCGAATCCGTCAACCGCATCCCGAAGAGCACACCACGCCACCTCGCGGAGCTGGGCCTCTTCCTCCATCACAGCGCGACGCTGAGACTCAGTCATATCACACCATGTTTGGTAAGTAATACACTCTGCATCCGCCTGCACGGCATCGTCATCATGCTGTTGCAGGTCTTGTTCGCGGACAGATCCAGCAGTAACAGTGCGAACGCTACTATGGCTCGCATGCTCCAATTGATTAGGACTTGCTGGCGCTGACAGCAGGGGTGACGAGACGGATGATGGTGACGGTACAGCAAGAGCAGCTACGGTAGTCCTCCGCGTACGGCTCTTCATTTGCTTAGCAGCCGAGTTATTCCTGGGTCGTGTCCTCGTCGCAGAGACCGATCCGACCCTAACTTTCTGTGGTCTCGTGCTACTCTCCGAGTCGCGGCCGCTCTCATCTCCCCCATCAGTATCAGTCGATCCAGGCGATGAACTAGCTTCATCTTCCTCACGTTCCTTAGAACCTCCATCATCATCATCTTCCGTCCAACGCTGTCCAGCGAGTCTGGAGAGCGGACTGGGATGCACAGGACCGGTCCGACCCATGCTCAGACTCCTCGACTTCGACATTATAGGCCGCTGTGGTACCTCAACCATTATATCCATCTCATTTTCACTTAGACTGTCCCGAGAATCAGCGCTCGCCAGCGCGCTGTCGTCACCACCTTCTGAAGAGTCCGAGTCATCAAGAGCACCTTCACCTACGTGGCGGAGGCTTCGATCGCTCATAGCGGCACTAGGCGTGCTGGGGCTCTCGCTGTGTGCTGCGGACGCGCGACTATACACCGACGGCCGCCGTGCGTGCCCATGTGCCAGTGCTACATTGGAGATAAGGACGGATGGACGGCGAGGTGTCAGTGAAGCGGGAGTCATTGTCGTCGAAGGTGGGAGTGCTGGTGCGGGCGGAAGGGATGTGGGGATGTGGCGGGGTGATGAAGATCTAGACGATGCAGGTGTTAAGTTCCGTGAATTTGGAGGAGGTTTGGCCAATGATAGTGCCTCTTGTTCCCCAGCACGTTCTCTCGATGCGGAAGTTCCACCGCTGTTATTTGATCTGGAGCGCTGACTAGGAGGGAGAGGTTGAGGATACGCTGGAGAGGAGGTACATGACTGAACAGATGAAGAGACGAGGTGTGTTTGTTGGGCCATCTTCGATGCACCCTCTGAGGTGGCGCGATTTGCAGGGGATTTCGAGGTAGATCCTAAGGCACGGGATCCAGAGATTGTGCCGATCGTAGGAATAGCAGCAGGAGCTGAATTAGAGTGCATGAGATGGATGATTTGGTGATGAGGTGGAGAGAGTTTCATGGATTCTGGAATGATGTCGATGAGTAAAGAGCCAAGCAGCAACCATACTTGTGCTGCACGCATGCTTCCGGCTTGAATACAGACCTACAAAGATGATTTCATTCATTCATACGCGGGCATGAGAAGAGTACCAACCTTGGCATTTTCCTTACAAACGGCGGTCCTGCCCCCTTCGTCGGGCTCGATAAGGTATTTTCTTGCCATATGCTCAAATAACACCCCAGAATCTTGAAGACCTGCTCGCACATACGTACCCATGTTCTGCAACACAGGCATGGAAGTCTTGTCGCCGAGGCATTTGAGTGTGAGCTTTCGCTCTAGAAGTACGTGCCGTTTGTCAGGATGACTGCATCACGAAAAATGAAGTTAAGAGTTGTTGCGAAAGAGAGTAGAAACTACGGACATATCATCGTAGGGTACTTCCCATCTGGCTCTCTTGTCGGTGACAAAAGCCAATGCTCCGTCAGTTTCACCACCTCGGCCGACGTTCCAAGAGAGTGCCACACGCGGAACAGCATCAATAGGGCGAACCGACCGACGCAGATCAACTTGGGCAAATGTTCCGGATGCATGCTGAACCCAAAGAGCATGTGAGTCACGGAATATGGCATCTAGTACGGATGAGTGCTCCAACAATGAGATTTGTCATGATTTTAAAAATACCTGTCACTCCGCACTCTGACGCGCTCGCTTCCACGGTCCATTTAGCAATCCAGCTGCGCCTTACATCCCATATCTCCACAACATCTCCAACAGCGCCAGTACCCTTAGAATCCTTCTCTTTGGTGAACTCCGTCAGAGAAGTAGAGGCATTGATGAAAGATGGAGTGGTAGACTGAAGTCGAGGACTGGCCAGTAGCTCTGTGTTACTTCCACCGCCAAAGTCTCCATTAGAAACGACTGCGATCTCGGCGGGAAATTCAGGCCGCCAAAGTACTCGGCGAACGGGGAATGAGGGATGTAGTGTATAAGTAGGCTGGTGCGCAATATGGACGGATGTACCAGATGTGTTTAGGTCCCAAACCTGCGTGCCCATCAGTAAATTCGATGCTTTAAAATAACAAACGACTCGCTTTGACAGTGCGGTCCAAACCTCCGCTCACTATCCAGCTCCTATCGACACCGGTAGCACCGCCAACATTGTTTGTACTTAGGGTACTACACCAGTCTAGTGCAAGAATTGGACCTGCGTGGGCTACAGGTAATCTGTCGAGCTGACCCCTCTGACCCATTTGAAGATCCCAGCGATAGATGGAACCATTGTCAAGGCCTACGACAGCTTGAAGGGGGTGGGAGAGACAGGGTGAAAAAACAAGAGACCTAACGGAGATTGGATGGTGAATCTTCATCAGGGATTTGGTCATGTCTCGAAGATCCTACGACAAGAATAAGCTGCCGAGAAAGCCAGCGCATGGCAAGTACGCACCCAGACACGCATGTCACCATCAGCAGAACCTGTAACACAGTAGTACGGCACTATAGACGAGCAGGACAACTTGTGGATGGAACGAATGTGATTCTTCGTCTTCCTTTCTAACAGTGCTTGAGATATAGCACCTAACACGAGAGAAACACACGTACCGTACTTAGCGCTGCCAGTCATATTAAGGTCCCACATAATGAGATCCCCATTGCGAGCACTGGTCAAGATTTTGTTGTCATAGCCTGCAAGAAGAATGAAGCGCTGGATATTACAATATTTGTCAATGCTTACTGCCGCGACACCAGGCGACATCAGTGCTTGCACTATCGATTTTCAGACCGCTTCCATCCCATATGTTTCGCGACGTTTCAATACGGTGACCACCACGGCCAATTGAGGCCCTGTGGTCATGGTTGACAGGGTCTTCTGGATCAGACAAACGCAAGATACGGAGGGCTATGAAGGATTCAAGTCCCAATAACGCACCAATGTCGGACTAAATAAAATTTGCTCACATTCTCGTCCTGCAACAACGCATCTTAGACCATCCTCACTCTTTGCTATCGTTCCTCCACCATTGCTGGTTGCACGGTATAAGCAAACACTTCTGAGTGGGCCCTGGTACCCATGTTTCCGTGAGTCTGAGTACAAATCCGCCGTATAACCTATGAGAGATATTGGTGCTGGCAAGTTAAGCGTAGAAGAACGTCTGGGAACTGTTGATTGCATGTCCGAGCTCGTTGTTCCTCGTCGACGAGCTACTCTGGTTGCCATTTTAGGACGCCAAAGAACCATAGAACCATTTATTACATAATTTACATATTGCTCTCAACCATGTATTATGTAAGATGATGATGCCAATTATCGTGCGGTAAAGCCACGCCACACAAAGAAGCAAAAGAAAACGTACGCCTTTCTGACTGTCTAACACTTTATGCTTTATGCCTGGATCGATGCCCACCCCTAAATATATGCTACATTACCCCTACAAATCACTCCAAACAGAGGCCTCAACTTCGATGCAAGTTACGGGAACGACCTAAATGGATTCTCGCGTCAGTGACGGGATGAAGCCAGCCATGGGCTGGCGATTGCTCATGATGTCGGTTCTGAATCTCTGATGATGACGAGGGTGATTCAGCGGGTCCGTCATTCACATACTGTTCAATTTGTGTCAGCAGCTCCAGATTGCAATTGTATGCTGCTTCAATCCATCGCCGCGCACTGTGGCACCAACTTACCGCACCTATTTGAATCCCTGGCTGTGATATTACCAATCCGAGTGGGTGCATTATCATGTCGAGTCTATATCCTTGAGCCCGAGACTCTGTCGCAACTGCGACTATGCTACGAACAATGCTCAAATTTGGACTACTCGCAAATGGAAAATACAGCCTCATGCAATGAGTGCCCGAAATGATTACAACAACAACATGAGGGTATATACCAGTCATGGAGAGGTATAGATAATAACATGAACGAACCCAGGGTACGGGATGCAAAACTCACAATCTATAAACGAGTCAACGAAGGCGGCCCAGCACGCAAACAACAGATGCAGTCCTGATCCACAGGACAACAGCGTAGATCAACTACTTAAAAAAGAAAATTGTGTCTTCGTTTATGAACTGCCCGTTTACGACGGCGGCATGTCCCAGTAGTCGATGGAGTGGCTCCAACTGAAGATGAAGTAGAGGCCACAAGATTATTGTCAGAATTCGATGGTGTCGTACCATCAACGGGACTGAGCGTAGGGCTGCTTGCGTAAACCGTAGACGTCACGTATAATATGCTGGTAGTAGTCGCACACGACGGATTGGGGGGCGCAGCACTGGCGGGATTGGACGGCGACACGCCGTTGGATGTAGGGCTACTCGTGACTCCGGGTGCCTGGAGCGTGGTTGTGGTACCCATACTACTTGTGCTCGAGGAATTTAGGGGCGTGGCATTGGGGGGGTTGGACGGTGGCATGCCATAGACGGAACTAGACGTAGAACTACTCGCGACCCCGGCCGACTGGAGCGTAGTTGTGCTGTATACGGTACCTGTACTACTCGTGCTTGAGGGAACAGCTCCAGCAGCGTTGGGTGTCGCAGCAGCCTGTGCGGATGCGGTAGAAGATGAGGACGACGTTGCGAAGATATCGGTCTGTGCTCCTGTAGTGAAACATCAGGCACAACATCCCGTTTGCAACCCAAGCATGGAACCCTCACCATCCTTGAACCCGCACTTGCTATTGTATGCGGGGCTCTTAGGGTGGCCACTTTGGTCAACGCCGCTAACCACGATGTTGTTTCCATCGGCCTGATTCCAGATCAAGATTTGCTTGGCACCTTGTGTACATGTGCTCTGGTCCTCCTCGCACCAGACGGGAGCCTTGGCAGTCGCGATTGGGACGGTGGAGGTGGCGCCTGTGACCATGCACTTGAAGCCCTGCATGTAAATGTTGGGCTCACCGCAACCGTTCGGAATCTAGAAGATATTATCAATTGCGGTCGTAAAACGCAGTTGAGCAACGAACCCAAACCCACTGTGGAAAAACATCAATCAAAATCCTACTAATTTGGCGATGGAAGTAATAACTTACAGCACAAGTGCATCCATCGGCAGGACATGCCGGCATGTCCTGAGGGACATCGTAGGATGTTACACGTTTCCAAGGGGTGCTTCGATAGATGTTAGGAACCTCCGAAGACCCTCGGATATGAAGCTTACTTATAGCGGACGGTAAACACGGCAAGGTTGTCCATAGTAACCTTGCTGATATCAGACTGCAACATCGTAAATTTCGCCTTCAGATGGCAGAATATATAAAAAACTGACCTGGTAAGAAATGGCAAATGCAGTTCCAGCAGCCATTGACTGATTCTGAGTATGCACTGGCCGCGGTCAGCGTATGTTTAACCACAGGTGATCTGTACTCACTGTTGGGGGACACTATACAATTACTATCAGAATAGTCCTCGGGGTGATTCTGACCATCACCCCACTCGGTTGCAAATTCTCCATTGAATGAGAGGGAAGTGACACCGCGATTACCAGCTATTTCAACTGTGAATGACCCGCCGGCGGGTCTGGGACACAGTGAGAACGATAGGAATAGAACATGAAACGACAGACGCACAGTTCAAGAAAGTCTCCTTCCGCAGGAGGGAATTGGTCGCACTAATTTGCTAAGCATGAACAAATGGACGAAAGAAAGTGTACACACTCGGTTAAAATGGTGAAACCACCAGTCGCTCGTCGTCAGCATCCACAGAGGACTGACTGGGTCGTCATTGTTATAATTAACCTGACCAGGTACAGTCCCCTATGGGG
>Ga0153958_1000440_pt1 | contig 10611 bp, 17 predicted proteins | sample TSFL042MetaG_FD_104719 | JGI IMG/M metagenome (GOLD analysis project Ga0153958, IMG submission 104719) | Attine ant fungus gardens microbial communities from Florida, USA - TSFL042 MetaG | ecosystem: Host-associated > Fungi > Mycelium > Unclassified | place: USA: Florida, Wekiwa Springs... | reverse complement strand
CGGCTGAGGCCTCAGAGTCTTGCCGCACAGAGTCAATTATTGAAGGGGTCACCAATGCTGATTTATGCTCGACGTTACCAGTTCCATGCTGTGCGGAAGGTCCAGCATTGATATTAGAACTGGGATGACTGGAATCCCACTGTTCTTGATTTGAACTGGCAACGACGACATTTGCCAGCTAGAAAAAAGGACATCAGATAAAGAACCCGTATGACCAACAGAATATTCACTTGCTCCAGAACGGAGGCGGGTGCCACACTCCCTGAAGCGCTATTGCCATACCACTTTCCACTCTGAAAAGTCCCGCCGCTTGGATCCTGTTCATCAGTTATAGAGCGATTATCCTCGTCTGGACCGTAAGATGTGGATCTTCCAAGTCTGTCTGTAGATGAATAGGAGGAGTGAGAGGCAGAATTGAAATATTGAGGTAGAGCCTGTTCGATGATATGTTCGAGCCTGGCCAGACGGACGCTCAGGTCTTGATCTGTTTTTCCAGGAGTGTATGCTTTGCACAGCTCAGGAACTTTTCGTGCTATACACTAGAAAGATTATAAGACTGAGTGTGAAAATACTTGGAAGACAAGAAAGCATACATGTGAGCACGGTATTTGTCGGTCGCACTGGAGATGGAACGTTTATAAGAGAAAACGTTTGGGAGAATACGCACGAACCTTCTGCTTGCGACGATGACATTCACCACAGGAGAAACTAGGAATAACAAGAAAGTTTCGGTATCGCTGTGAGCGCGGAAGTGCAAAATGACAGACCTGACTCTAGTTCTAGATTTCTTGGCCTGTAGATGATCGGCCTCATGGCTCTCAGACTTCTTCCTCTTGAGAGCAGAGGATTCTGGGGCGGAAGGGGTGCTCCTAACCATGAAGGACGAGGAGCGGAAAATGCTCCTGGTAGTAAGAAAGATTGATTCAAGGACCGGCAAGTGACCTGCACTAACTTGCCATCTATGACCTGCACGTGCCCTTGTGGCGCTGCCAACTGGAGACTCGTCGTCAAGTTGCCACTGAGTGATGAGCTGTGGTCTCACATATGACGCGTCACACACGGCCCTGATCGTCCTTTGATCTGCTCTGCAACATCTTCAATACCGCCGCCATGGAACACCCTCCTTGGAAGGAAACCAAACTCTCCTTGGAGAGACCTTACAAGGATCACAAAGGAGATCCGATACCCGTCCTTCTCGACATAACTCAGGACGGGACTCAAGTATTTGAGACGTATGTGCGAAGCTTTTGTTGCATTGTCCGACTAACCAACCCTATCAGTCCACAAGATCCAACTGCACTCTTGGGTGAAAACCTGAGACGTATAATCATCGAGCGCGGCGTCGATTTCTTTGAGCGTCTAGATGCTTTGAGAACTGCTGGAGACGAATCTATTCCGCAGCCCCTAGACACAAATGACGACAAGATCGAATTAGATCACCGGGAGGAAGTTGTCTCGAAAGCCGTCATGACTCCAGAAGAATTATTCAAAATGCGCATGGACATCATGCCTCACCTCTTGTATGTGGTCCTCCATCCGCCAACTTTGGAAGTCTCATTCGGAAGCAAGTACCGCACTGGGCGAGATGACACACGCCAGGGAGCTGCTTTCGTTCTTACTGGCGTCCACTGCACCGACTGATCCGTCTCCTGTATCATCCTTACCATCTTCTACATTAACAGCAAGTATTGTCACAAAGCCCCCTCCAATACCTTCGGTGGAAGCGTTTAACGCTCAATTAACTATTGGAGGAAAAGATGAGGCTCTCAGAAAGGCTGCAAGTTTATTTAAAGCCGCAGCGAATAACCTAGAGAGAAGCCGCATCCGAAGTCAAAGATATTGGGTCGATGCACTCAAGATCCGGCGTGCCAACTGGGGACTGGTGCCTGCACCCCTTCCATTCGGTGCACCCACAGGCAAAGGTGCTGATAAAACGTCAAAGGACTTCTTCGTCTCTTTCGGCCTCGAGGAATGTAAGGATCCGATCATGTTTCTGGTCTTACTTTAACATGTCCCTAGCCCCAGCTCACTTCAGACGCAGAGCGGTAGGACACATGGCAACATATGAAACATCATCACATGTTCTTGTATTTCCTCATCGCCAACGAGTCCGCCTGCAAGTTTCTCTTATTCTCACCGACTCCAACGGCTTTCATCGCACTGCTTTCAACAATATACCCTACCTATCTGATACTTCGCTGGAAAACTCACTCAAAAATGCGCAGAGAGAGATGGTCGAGGAGGAGCTTTTCTTTGTCTTGATTAGGGAGGCCAGCACTTTGCCAACAGCCTCAGTACAAGTAGCTGAAAGGCTAATCGTCGTCGATGCCGCGCAAGGAACCGAACTGAAGTTTGAACTCGTAAGTTATTATCGCTGATTGAAGTATTATGCTCAACTTGTTAGGTCGATGGGGAATTTATCAATACTCATGAAAACCATACGAGTGACGATCCTTTATCCGCTACTTGTAATCTCATATACTTCGCGCTGCAGGGACTCCTCCTTTCCCTACATTCTTCACAGAAATCGCAGCGCCTATCGTCAGCCAACGCACAACGTCCGCCTCCAATCTCTCGAAATAAGGCTCCTCTGTTGCAGCCCATCATTGACCTACTTCAATACCAAGTTTTCTGCGACAGGATCAAAGTTGAGCTAGAAAAAATGGTTTCTGCCCTGCTTAAGGCCGGTATTCTATGCTCGTTACGATTCAATGCTGTAGGTGAGAGTGGTCATCGATTAGTGGAACAGCTTGTTGCCGATGAGACCGCAAAAAGAATTGGGGGTGAAGCTGTTCTCCGTATTGATGCCAGGCACGTCATTTAGTCGACACCATCCTCGAGCGCCAATTTACGTCATTCGTAGGGAAACTCTTCGTTTGACATTCCTTTCGCCATCATCTCTTACAGCGCATTTGCCACAAGCGACGCTGTCAATAGCATCTATACCTCAGCTGGTACAGCTTCTCTCGGACGAAGTCGAGAAATGTCTGCTTAACCGGTTATGCGAATTGGGCTCACAAGTCTGTGAACGTGTTAGCGCAACGTGGTTTGTGGATTTTGTCAGTGGCAAAGCGGTTGGGAGATGGGAAGGAAGCATATTGTAAGACTATTATTCCTCTTCCCGGCAAGGGCTCAGTCGTTTTCCAGGAATTTCCGCATCATATTCGGAGAGGACTTTGCTATTCACTCTTCAGCGTATTGTCTGAACAGAGCAAGTCACCAGCTGTCACTACTAGAAACCTACACTCCTGAAACCTCGATCCCGCTCGTAGCATGGTTGCAAGAGCTGCTTGAAAAGAACTTAACAGATTGTTAAAATGTTTTCCATCGATTGTGTGAGATAGGCCAATAACCGAGTTGCATGATATCATAAGCATGACCTACTTATCATAGAGTGGATGGAAATGAAAATGCGGTAAGTGTAAGGATGAAAATTTTTACTCGTCGTCTTCGTCCTCGTCGGCAGCAACCTCGCCTCCTGAAGCCTTGAAGGCCTCGATCTTCGCCTGGATGCGAGCCTTGCGCTGCTCGAGTGTAAGTCTGGGTTGCTTGTACTTAAGGGACTCTGCCTTCCAGTCTTTAGTCTTTTCTGTGGGTTTGAAGGTGGGGTCTTCGCGGATGGCAGCATATGCATTGGTGAAGATCTCCTCAATATCTTCTGAACCAATGTCATCTGCTAGATATGACGAAAATTGCTTCTTGAAGCTGGGCGGGGACCGTAAATTTTACGCTGTGTTCGTACGGAATGGCGCTTACCGTTCGTCATCTTCCTCCTCGAGTGACTCCATGTACTCAGCGACATGGCCACCATAGATGTACTTCTTGAGCACTTCGCTATCGAGTTCCTTACTCTCCATATCGTACCCAGGGAAGCGTTTCTCGGAGTGTGGGATGAAGATACCACCGTCACTTGCGCCCTTCATTGCGCCAAACACACGATGGCCAGTGGACGTGCGCTTAAGACCAACATCAAGGTAGCACTTGAAGGGTCGTGGAGCATCTTCATCGTCCAAGGTCTCGGTCAACTTCAGAACACCATCTGGCTCCGCGACACCTTCGTATTTATCGGCGAGACCCAGTTTGGTTAATGCACGGCGAGCGCACAGAAGACCAGTTGCGTATGCTATATTATCCATGAGGAAATCGCCTGGTAAATGAGGGCAGAAAATCGTACCAGCAGTCCAGTTAGTGAGACCGTGGTTGATTCCATATCTTGGCAGCTCTTGTGACCGTGCAGCTGTCAAGACGAAGTCACCCTGTAGACGGGCATACACGATCTGGACGATAATGTCCCTGTTCGTGAAGCGCACTACTAGACGGTATTTTGGTGCGTTGCTTCCAAGTTATTAGAACGTATCAGCTTGTTCGTACTGCAGCAACTCACTACTTGTTCTTGGCCTGGGTGACAAGGCGTTTGCGGGCATAGTCTAGCTCGACTTAGATCAGTGCACTAGATCAGCAAAAGGTACGGGAAGCTCACAGTCAGTCTTTCCCTCTCTTCTACGGCGATACTTCACCTGGAAGCGGGAGAAGTAGGCATCTGATTTGACCTTTTTGACAAACGGCATCTAGGTGGAATTGTCAACAGCTGCACATATGCATCCTAGGCAATGATCGTCCATCCATCGGGAACTGATCATTTTTGAGCCATTGTAACATTGTAAATGTTCCTTCAGGATAGGACGATCTCGGAAGGCTGAATATGAGTGAGGACGCACCTTGAGGGATCTTGAGGACGGCGGGGACAGCGAGTACACCCCTTCATCAAAGTTTCTCAGAGTGTTATTTACCTTTGTTGGTTTTCATTATTTATTATTTTCTGGTTAACCATTTGGTAACTTAAGATATCCCGTCACCTTCTCCACCAACCGCTAAGATGGACTCGCAGTACTCGCAATTCAGTCAACAGCAGCAAGGTTACGATGTCAACCCTTACCACCAACCCTACCAAGGTCCCATGTATCCTATCCCCGGATCTTCGTCGACGCACAGTGCACCAGTTCCAGCGAATGCATACGAGTATGATGTTGGCATACTTGCGCAACAGAGTGTCTATGTTCCCGGAGCTATGATTGATAAGCGTGGAGGTGCTGGTGGGAAACTTGCGAAAGGCGGGAAGCGCACTACGGTGCTGCGCAAGGGTGGTGGAAAGGTCTGGGAAGATCAAACACTCCTCGAGTGGAATCCATGTAAGAGCGCCGCTTCGTACGGACGTTTCAGCTGACACCCTTTGTCATAGCTTGGTTCCGCCTGTTCGTTGGAGATCTTAGCAACGATGTCTCGGATGATGTCCTCGCGAATGCCTTTAATAAATACACGTCTTTCCAGAAGGCCCGCGTCATACGTGACAGATTGAGCCAGAAGGTGCGAATGTGATCCTTTTTAGCGTACTTTGCTCATGTCATCATCAGGCAAAGTATGGTTTCGTCGCCTTTTCAGATCCAGAGGATTTCCTCAAAGCTTGGAAAGAGATGGATGGTGAGGGTTATCTTGTTTCGTTCACCACATTCTCTCTGACATGTACTCCAGGTAAATATGTAGGTAACCGTCCGGTTAAGCTCAAGAAGGCGGATGATACTGCTATTCGACCTGTAGAAATTGGCCACCGAAAGGCCAGACAGCTCGAGAAGGACTTGAAGAAGAATAGAAGCAAGCCTTACTAATCGACTGCCATTGCAGTTGGACGATGTGGCATTAAGCCAGTATGTCCTGTTCCTTGATGTTGGAGCGGAGCTCACCGTGTTATGTATTTCAACTATGAATTTATGATCATGGACATGATGTTGCACATAAAGCCAGATTGTCATTGTGGGTATTATTCCTCAATTTCCAAGGCTTCCACTTCGTTTGTTGCATTTCACAGTTATGCGACCCAGACTTGAAGGGGAAGTCTGTTTACTATTTTCTCGATTGACCCTGATAGCTGCAGAATCGCTTGCTATAGACCTGCTCTCGCTGCAAGTTGTGTATTTTTCTCGACATTACCCTTATAATTAGCTTGTATAATTTGTCTGAAGACGCAGTGTAGTATGTTATGATCACGTGCTTGTCACTATTAGACGGACTATGTCATTCGATTTCAGCGACTTCAAGTTCTTTAGGCACCTGCTGCACACAGAGTAGTACTCGCGTAAATCATGGACATCGACAAGCTTTTCAAAGTAAGAGACTTTTGAATGACTATTTTCATTAATAATGCGTTTCAGGTTCCCAAACTTCCCGCAGGCCCGAAGCGGAAGATGCCAGACAATCCTACCCCGGAGATGCTGAAGAAGATGCGTCTCGAGACTTCAGGTGGAGAATCAGATGATTCCCCCATGGCTATTGATTTGCCTGAAAGTAGCTCGGCTACTCGCAAGCAATCGCGACGTGCAACAGTGGAGGACGAAGACAACGAAGAGGTTGACACCTCGTTTGCCCCAGGGGGTGACGCGGACTACTTCGTCGAGGAAGATGAAGAAGGGCGGTTCTACGGAGGAGGGCTGACTGCGGAACAAAAGCAAATCTTGAGCATTTTCGAGAGCGCTGAAGGAGAGGGAACAATGGAAGAAGTGAGTGCATACTAGCCTCCGCAAAGCGTGTATTGACGCGAAGTCAAGCCAGAAGGGATCTCAATCACAAGCATAAGGAGAACACTATTGAAATTTGAGCGAGCTGTCAACAAAAATCAAGACCAGCGCTCAAAGTACCCTGACGACCCATCAAAGTAATCGACTTTGGGTGTTTTAGGGACTGAATATTGATCATATATGTTTCAGGTTCATCGATTCCGAGGCGGACCTCGATGGTGCCCTTAAATCTCTTCTGTCTTTGGCGCAGTCGCCGGTGCTGGCCTATCCAGAACTCGTGCGCTCGGGTTCTGTGGGTTTGCTCATTGGGCTCCTCAGTCATGAGAACGCAGATATTGTCATTGATGTTGTCGATGTGATACATGAGCTAACGGACGAAGACGTTGGTAACGAGCTAGAAGATGAGGAAGAGCAGGCGCAAGCGCAGGGAGCACTGAAGACCCTCATTGAAGCTTTGGTGCGTTTTCCGACACTCTATCTTGTCTGTCTTAAGTCTCCTCCCCCCTCCAGTTAGAGAATTCAATATTGGAGTTACTTGTCGACAACCTCTCCCGGTTAAACGAGGCGGAAGAATCAGACAGACAGGGTGTCTTTCATATTCTTGGTATTCGACCTATGAAATCATCGCCGCTGTTCATTACTTACATACCTTTAGGCATATTCGAAAATATACTGGGCTTTAACCCTGACCTCTCTTCTATATTGGTATCGAAAACCAAGATAATGAATTGGTTACTCGATCGTGTCCAATCTAAAACTCATGATGAAAATCGCGGCTATTCTGCAGAGATCCTTTCCATTCTGTTACAGAATAACGCAGATAATCGACGAGATTTTGGCAAGAAAGATGGCGTCGAAGTCGCTCTCAAAGTTCTTTCTGTAAGTGACAATTACCTATTATATGCTTCAGGATTGATACTATGTATGAGGTAGCAATTCCGAAGGCGCGACCCTATCGATGCAGATGAAATCGAATTCATGGAGAATTTGTTCGACGCTCTTTGCTCTGCGTTATCCGAACCTGAAGTGAAGTCTTTGTTCCTCGCGAGTGAAGGTGTTGACCTGATGGTCCTTATGATGAAGTTGGTGCGCTGTTATGACATCGAAGTAAGCTAACTCAGAATTTTGTAGAGAGAAAATGCAATCGAAATCGAGAGCAATCAAGACTCTCGATTATGCAATGTCTGGCACAGCAGGCACCGACATGTGCGCCAACTTTGTTGAGGTTCTTGGTCTGAAGACGCTCTTCGCTGCTTTTATGGGCAAGGTATTGCTGTGGTATTTATTCAGTGTGGGCTTTAAGTGATTAAACCTTCTCCACAGGGTTCGAAAAAATCTAAATCAAGTGGTCCTGCAGCAGCTTCTGAAGACACTGCACATATTCTTGGCATTGTCTCATCGTTATTTTCGAACATTCCATCGGAATCTCCAGATCGAATACGTCTGCTCGCTAAGTTTGTGGAAAACAGCTATGAGAAAGCTGATAAACTACTCGAGGTTCGGGAAAGTGCTCATAATCGCCTTAAAATTGTGGACGCAGAGATTGAGACGGAGAAAAAGGTGTGTAACATGTACGTTTAGTGATGAACACCTTGTTCGAGATTTTAACGCACAGGAAATTCTCGCCGGAGGTGGTGAGATTGAACCAGAAGACGAGGATTTATTTTATCTACGCCGACTGGATGGCGGGTTATTCACGCTGCAAACAGTGGATTATATCCTAGCGTGGATAGTCATGGAAGACGATGGAGTGAGCAAAGCCTTCCAAAAAGAAATCCCGGTAGCTGATCTAGACCCTTTCCAGATTCGTGCCCATGTCATACGAATGCTCGAGCGGAAGAATCAATCCTTGAAAAATATCACCACAACTCTTGAAATATACCGTGACAACCTCGACGTCGACACTCAGAGCAATGGTATAGATCATGCGCTAGAAGGCGGAGCACTGTCACAAAAAGAGATCCTTCAGCATCTTATCGACTTCTTGCGTGAATGTTCATGACGGACAGCAGATTAGTATATTATAGCAATATGTGCGTAAAATACGGTTCCCTATGTAACCGTTAGTGTAGCGGACGCGAAAATCATTTCGAGTGCGCCTTTTGTTTTAACCAACTCCCTTTGGAACCGAATCTCGGCAAGGACTTTTTTGCGCAGTCGTATAAAGAGCGAATCGATAAGTGGTGACTGTCCAAGGACCGGTGTGTACATTTCTGCGTGGATAAGTCAAGTCTGCAACGCAGAAGGCCGATCACATACCAATCACTACACTTGAGACATCGCACACCATTTCACCAAAACGTGGATCCGTCACATGTTTCACGAGAAGACGTAAGACTGGTTCTAAAAGGGCATCATCCCGACCTGCCAATGCGCTTCGAAGGCCGTCGCGATGAATTAGTTCTTGTATGAGAGAGAATGTTGTTGTCGGCGGGACATTCTGTGAGGCAAGTAAATAATCTAACCATCTAGCTCAGAAAATAAAACATACCTTCCTGAGCACCGAATCCAAAGCCGCTGAGTATTTGAAACCCTTCAGAAGCCTGTCGTACTCTTTAAGACGCTTTGCTCTTCTGCTCTCAATTCTCAACTCATCCACATCTCCAGTCGGCTTAGACTTCACTTTTGACTTGACACGTCCTTGACCGACTGCAGGAAGAGTGCCTCCTAGAAATGTCTCGAAGGCCGCAGACTTCAAGGCGGTAGCTAGAGGCTGTTCCACGCCTTCCGAAGCCTTTGGCTGTCTCCGTCGGACAGAAAGCGTACCATCGGACATTCCGGCGGCGATATGAGTTTCATCTGGCTGTACTTTTGTTAGCTCAAGAATATGGTAAGAAAGTGAAGCCCCGCATACAGAGATAGCAAGACAGAGCACAGGCGCTGGGTATCGCATGGTATGGACGACCTTGTACGAACTGATATCATAAACCTTCACCATCTGATCCAAACCACCTGTCAACAGGCGACCTGCCGATCCGTCAAAGGCGAGAGAGGTGATAGTTTTCTGATGATTCGAAAATGCACGTGAACAACGACCACCAGCGACCAAGTCCCAAAGGCGAAGTATGGGCCCTGCAGCTGACAAAGCCATTGTACCAGATGGGAAGAGTTTGACTTGTTCGACTGGTACTGCACTGGAGGTGTCCCCGCCCATTGCCATCTCGCACTGACCAGTCCTTGCGTCAAATAACCTCATGGTGGCGTCATAAGAGCCGGTGAGAATCAAGTGTGGATTGGACGTCGAAACTTCGCCAGACCGAACATAGTCGGTATGAGCATGGAAGGTAACGACTTCGGACTGCGATGGGATATCCCATAATTTTATGGTAGTGTCGTCGGAACAAGAGAGTACTTGGGTGGGTGCGAGGGTAGAGAATTTAGTGACATGGACCGGCTGCTTATGGGAATCCAATGTGCGCAGGATAGCGCGTGAATTGATGTCAAAGACCTGTGGAAGATAATGAGAGATGAAGAGAGCATCTATGAGTACTGTACCTGCACGAGACCTGTATCATCACCGGCGACGACAAGCTTGCCGTCAGGACGAATATTAGCACTGCGGGCAACATCCTTGAAGCGCGAAATTGTCTTTGTGACTTTCTGAGTTCTTGGTGCATAAATCTGGACACGGGTTGCTGCTGTTACAGCATACCTGTGAGGTTTTGAGGGAGAAAAGTGGACAGAAGTGACTGGAGCATATTCCTTGATGAATACTGGATGTTTGAACTGACGCCAGTATCTGGATTCTGGACTATGCTTGACTGTAACCGGACGGGCGTGCCTGTGTACGACTACCGGCTGATAGTCCATGTTGAAGGGGATGTGACTGTCGGAATTCGGATGACAAGGATTTTTTAGATCCCGCCGGCGATTAGATCAACTTGTATCATCCTCTTCGTAGTCCTCCCTCGCCTCCCTCCTTAGACTAACCACGATGCTCCTCTACGAAGACGTAATCAGCGGAGATGAGATGTTCTCTGATGCATTCCCCATGTATACTCAGTCATCTTCATGGCGTCCATCTAAATCTCATTCAATATCT
>Ga0153958_1000439_pt1 | contig 10626 bp, 11 predicted proteins | sample TSFL042MetaG_FD_104719 | JGI IMG/M metagenome (GOLD analysis project Ga0153958, IMG submission 104719) | Attine ant fungus gardens microbial communities from Florida, USA - TSFL042 MetaG | ecosystem: Host-associated > Fungi > Mycelium > Unclassified | place: USA: Florida, Wekiwa Springs... | reverse complement strand
TGCCAGCATCACGTTTGCTGCAACTTCACTACATACATATATTGTCTCTTTTGCATTGGCAGTGTGCACATTCCCTCCCCTTGAATTTCTCCTTTTCGTCTTATAATGACACAGTTTACTGGAGGTACTACAAACTATTCATATGCGGACCCGTTCGACGATGACGCAGACGTACGAGACGAGCATTTTCAAGTCAACACTTTCAACGCAACGCCACGCGACGGTACCATGACTTTCCCGACGACTGCCGACGTTGTTCATACTCCCGCTCCTTCCTTACCCTCTGCAAGTCGAACAGAGGCACAATCCATCATCTCTAATTATCGACGAACAAGCTCTCCTGCCTTACCGGACACAACAAGCCGGCGACCTACCCCATCTTTGTCTGAAAGAAATGCTCCCTTCGACGATTTGACTGTCCCATATAAGGATGAGGACACATACTCAACGCTACGCCCGTCGTCATTTGTTGGCAAGTCGGATGCCGCCCTTATGCATAATGCTGCGGATATGGGTCGATCAAACAGCTATCAGGACTTAGGTATGTCTTGCGACCATGTAGCAACAACAGTGGCCTAAATTTCCTAGAATATGCAGAAGCGTCGGACGAGCACCCCAAGCCTGATGCAACTGGCGCATCTCCGTTTCAGAAGGCTCTTGGTATGAATATGGGGAAGTATCCGATGGATCAACGCATAGAGGACAAGAGGCGGGGTATAGGGCGGCAGAAATATCCTATTGTCGGTGGGTAATCCAACTCGTACCACTAGAGAGATGAATGAAGATCGTCACTCTAGTATGGGCGCTGACCATCGTCATGGTCGGTGTTTTTATTAATGAACTAGTTGTGAACACTAGAGCACAGGGCACCCCGATATCATTCAAGGTCTGCAATAGTTACACGAGCATCATGCTTGTTATTGATTTTTCCTCAGCCGGTTGTAAATCCTATGCTTGGGCCTTCAGGAAGTGCATTGATCAATTTAGGTGCTCGTTATCCGCCATGCATGAAAATTCTTACAGAACTCCCTTTGACGACGCCAATTGCTTGTAAGATATGCTTTTTTATACATATTCTGATCATCACTGACGTAGTGTTAACAACTAGGCCTCAATGACACCGCAAATCCACCAACTTCGCTTTGTTCGATTGAGGATGTATGCGGCTTTGGTGGTTTCCATGGTGGTAACCCTAATCAGTGGTTTAGGTGAGTGAAACCTGGGTCGCAATGGTTCATTGTTGGAAGTTCCCTGCTAGATTCATCACTGCTATCTTCCTGCACGCGGGTTTCGTACACATCATCCTCAATATGATCGCCCAGTTGACAATATCCGCTCAAGTTGGTTGTTTTCTTACTTCGATTATTGATCTTATACCCTCTCAGATAGAGCGCGAGATGGGTTCTGCCGGCTTTTTTATAACTTATTTCGCAGCGGGGATTTTTGGGTACGTCCTCGCTTCTTTCATTTCCTTGCCCACGTTGACGTGTGACTCAGAAATGTCTTGGGCGGTAACTTTTCACTGGTCGCCGCACCGTCAATTGGCGCCAGCGGTGCCATCTTTGGCACAGTCGCGGTAAGTTTGTAAACTATATAGACCTTGTGCTCTTTGGTTACCTTGCAACTCAGGTGACATGGGTGGATCTTTTCGCTCACTGGAAATACCAGTACCGACCTGGCAGAAAGGTAATGTCTATTATCTTCTAGCTAAATTTATTCTTATGTGCTTTCTGCAGCTCGCTTTCATGACGGTGGAACTGATCTTTGGTATTGCTCTTGGGTACATACCTTGTACGTGTACATTTATTAATCTGCTTTATGACGGCTGAACCCCTCTGATAGATGTGGACAATTTTGGCAAGCGAGCTTTTGTGTTCGTCTTGGCAGCACTGCTCATTACATTTTCAGCTCATCTCGGAGGCTTGTGCATGGGACTTCTCGTCGGCACAACCCTGTACCCTGTCATTAGTCCAACTAAGCGCCACAAGCTCATTATGTGGGCTTTCCGACTGGCAGCCATACCATTGGCCATCGTTCTGTTCGTCGTTCTGATTCGGAACTTCTATACCTCAAATCCATATGCAGGCTTGTATTTATCGTAACCTACGAGGTCATGCCATCTGATATTTTCTTAGCCTGCTCGGGCTGCAGATACCTGTCATGTATACCCACTTCATCCAACGATTACTGCCAAGGCACAGGTGTGTGCTTCCCATCGTAATTCAATGTTCGAGTTTGCTGACTTGGATTGGATAGGTTTTACCACAACCGGCGGGTCGAGTGTTTAAATGTACCCATACAGTACTCGGACAACAGCATGTATATCATGGACAAATAAATATGTATGTACTTGGCATAAGATGCAGTGAATGGACGGCGCATAATGTTATGTAATAATGATGTCCCAAAATGGTTTTAAAAGTACCGAGTGGACGTCACTGTCGACATTTTCCAGCGAGGTGCCCAGCGTGGGTACTGCTTGGCTGACCGTGACAGCGCAAGAGGCACACTTCTCGCAGGCCCTAGTAGCCGCTCGTGATTTCTTGCTCATTACATGAGAGCAGACTGTCCCTTTATTGTGATCTCGAACGACAACCCACTATACCGCCATCCGCAGCAGGCTCTCACCCTCTTGCTCCCATGTCCTCGTCCAAGAGGCTGTTGAATCCCTCGTGGTATCACTATGTGGCATTCACTACTGGAGCACTCGCTATATTATCAGGAATATTGAATTATATCATTTTTGGTCAGTTCATTCATCACCCCTTGCACCTTCAGTCCAGCTAACGGAAAGAGCATACAGACCGAGCAGATCCACTACATTGCAATTCCATGCTTGCTAGAGGCACATGGTTAGATGAGAATTACCGCAACTGGCAACCTGAGGGTGTGTGTTCAGGCTTTAGTTCTTGTGTCCGCTCCTTAAACTATAACCAGGTTGTATGCTACATGTATACCAGCCAAAAGATACCACGACCTGTTTGGCCTCCAGACGTGTAGTCTTCATCGGCGACTCCGTGACACGTAAATTGTATTTTCACTTTACACACATAGTCGATTCGAGGCTCCCAAACGCTCCTCCTGATGACAACCACAAGCATTCCAACTATTCCTTCACATTGGAGTCGGGGACAACCTTGGATTTTTTCTGGGATCCGTACTTGAATACATCCAGTACTCTTTCTCTAATTCACGCACACGTACCTTCAGGTGATGACCACGACCGTCTTGCTATGCTAGTCCTAGGCTCAGGCCTGTGGTACTTGCGTTATGCTGATACTACTGGCGGTCTCCCTGTCTGGGAAGCCAATATGGAAGGACTTCTAGAGTCTATCTCTGCAGCTCCAATAAAACTAGCAGATGACGTTGTATTTCTCCCTGTGGAGGACATTGTATCTTCGAAACTCTCTCCCCAACGTGCCGAAACCATGCGCTCCTCAGACATCGATGCCATGAACTCGGACCTCTATCATCGCATCAACCCGCCATCGTCTGATCTCTACTCCATGTTCTCGGGCTCTCCATCGTCTCTGCCTGTTTCTTTACCACTTGTTTTCAATAAAATGCTTGACGACGATAGCACGGACGACGGTCTCCATTTCTCGGATAGCATCGTGAAAGCACAAGCTAACATCCTCCTCAACTTGCGCTGCAATAACTTATTGCCGAAGACCTCCCCTTTTGACAAGACATGTTGCCGTGCATATCCTACGCCTTCATTTTTGCAGCTCTCCATCCTTGCGGCTGTCGTGGCATATGGCCCAATTATGTGGTATCTCACATGTAAGCACATGCCTTCTCTGGCTAACACACGCTTGATTATTACCCAGACGCTCGAAATCCGACCAAGGGTCTATCCGTCGCAGCCGAGTATAAGCCGGCTATTATTTTTGGCTTAGCTATTGGCGCGATATTTGTTGCTGACAGAACTGGCTTCTGGCTGAAGGAACAAAAACAATTCAGCCCAACAACCTTCGGGTTCCTCTCGCTATGTTCCCTTGGGCTGGGGCTGTTGACGTTAAAGCGTGCCGACAAGGACATGGGGTTTCTAAACCGCGAGCAAACGGACGAATGGAAAGGTTGGATGCAAAGTACGTCACTATGAGTTTAGCTTTCCATAATCACTTAGTCTCTTCTCAGTCGCAATTCTTGTATACCATTACACTGGAGCATCCAAGATTTCTGGGATCTATAATCCTATTCGTGTGCTCGTCGCGGCATATTTGTTCATGACGGGTTATGGACACACGACTTTTTACATCAAGAAGGGTGACTTTGGTTTTCTGCGTGTTGCTCAGGCAAGTGCCATATTTGAGTATGAATCGAGATCGTTCAATAATATTAAGTGTAGGTAATGGTTCGCCTAAACCTTCTAACGCTAGTCCTGGCATACACCATGGATGTCAGTTACCTTTCATACTACTTCTCGCCTCTTGTTTCCATGTGGTATCTCATTGTGTATGGAACGATGGCGATAGGTTCGCAATACAACGATCGCGTTATATTTCTCTTATCGAAGATATCGATCTCGATGGGAATAATGACATGGGTCATGACCGAGACGTGGATCCTGGGAGCTGTCTTCACGTTCCTAGAGCGGATATTTGGCATCCATTGGTCCGCTCGTGAATGGAGTTTTCGAGTAACACTCGACCTATGGATCGTGTATTTCGGGATGCTTCTGGCCATTGCTGTCATCAAGGTTCAAGCATATCGACTCACCGACCATCAATTTTGGCCCATCGCAGTGAAAGTGGCTGTTGGCACTTCAAGCTTTATCCTATTGTGGTTCTTCGGGTTCGAACTCATGCAGGAAAGCAAGTTCACCTATAACGCATGGCATCCATATATATCATTCTTGCCCGTCATAGCATTCGTCACTCTGAGGAACGCAAGTTCTTCCCTTCGTTCATGCAGCTCTCGGGCTTTCTCCTTTATTGGGAGATGTTCCTTAGAAACGTTCATTATTCAATTTCATCTTTGGCTCGCCGGTGACACCAAGGGTATCCTGCTCCTTCTACGTGGAACGCGCTGGCGCCCGATAAACTTCGTCATCTCCACTATCGTCTTTATCTATATCTCCGATCAAGTTTCCCGTGCCACAGGAGAACTCACAACATGGATTTGCGGAAGCAAAGAAACCTCACTTCCTACGTCGACCAATAACACCAGCGGCCATGTACAATTATTAGGTTCTAGTTCAGGCTCTGTCCTACCCTCGACTGACGTCCACCTGAACAAGGATGACGAGGTTCCTCTCGTAGAGCCCGATACATCCATACGTCCAGCGAGACGGTGGGTGGATAGATTGGCCGAAGGGGCGCCGCGGCAGCCTTCTCCAGGCTATAGGGCGTTGTATGGAGAATCAGGTTGGCACCCCGGAGTGAGGACGAGGCTAGCAGTGTGGATGGGGATGATGTGGTTAGCCAATACATTGTGGACAGTAGCGGACTCAGCATAGCATTTACATTACACACTCATTCCGGTATTAATTCTCTATCAGCGATGCGATTAGCTATTCCATTTCATACACAGAATTAAAGCACTGCATCAGAAGTAGATCACTGGCATACCACATCAAAGTTGGTAATAAATCTCAGGTTGCAAACTAACATTACTAATACAAATTTTGTCGGTATAGGGTTGCGCAATTATGAACAAAACACAGCCGATGATCCATAAAATCCACGATACCAAAAAGTTTGATCATGTAGGCATAGTTGACACCTGCAAAGAGTAGAGTGTCAGCACTGATTGCAGCAATGGCGTTGTAAGGCGTCAGTATTAGCATGGTTGCTCATCAACACTTGTCCTTTAGACAAGGTCAGGGCTTGACTTCTATTTTGTTCGATCATTCGGAAAAGAAAGAGGATATGGTACTCACGCAACGAGGACAGCTCGATTGTTGCTCGATGAAACCAGAGAGCTATGCAAGAGCGAGTAAGCATAACAATAATGAGATAACCTGGGCGTCGGAAGCAGCTCAGAAATTTGGGTATATACGAAAAATTCATCAGCTCGTCGAGCTTCGAAGTAGCGATTCGTTTGGTTCGTCACCGCAAGACATACCGACACGCCCAGTCTGAGACGTGGATGCTTACCTAGACCTTTAAACCAGGCTTGCTTGCATGGAGAGGAAGAGCGAGACTAGAACGGAAAAAAAACCAACCCTTCTGATTTATACAAGCAGCAGTGTCACGTGACATTCTTAAGGGCTGGTCAACGTAATGAGCATCGCTACACCGCGTGTGGAATGGTCCTTTGTGAACACCACCTCTAACATTCCCTTGACCGAACCATGGCCAATGTCGTCCACCCGCCACTTGATTTCCTGCACAATCCAGTCACTCATTCATCATCCTGCTTGGGTTTTGGTTTTGGCGGGGCTGGCTGGCAGTCTACCATGAGCCTGGGACACACACATCCCGCTGTTTTCCAGCAGCTAGCCTCCAGCATGAACTCCCCTGCTCCTGTGCACCGCGTACAGAAAAGGAGGTTTGAATCAGATGATGAAACGGAAACACCCAATCGCCATTGGGCCCGGGACATTGCCATGGACCGAAGTCCAACACCAGAACGTATTAAACGCGCAGCGCCAAAGCGAGCAAAGGTCACCTCCGCCGTTGACTCGAAAGATGACAAAAGCGATAAAGAGAATAGCTCAGGGAGCTCAGATAGCGATGTGGATGTCGGTGTTCTCCTTGGTACGTGATTTAATTACCATATGTTATCCTGATGAATTTTTGACTCTTTATCAGCGAGTTTACCACCGCAATCACTACTTCCCTTGCTTAATGCAATGATCAGTGCTCAGCCATCGCTTAAATCTCTCATACTACCCCTGATACCCCGTCCAACGTTGGACACAGCTGTACAAGCTCTAGAGCAATCAGCTCGAAAACTTCGGGAGGCATATCCCTATTCCAACACTTCGTCCTTTGCGGCAGGAACATCGCCGACAACTTCTTTCAGCTTCGCATCTGGAGTTACACACTATAGATCAACCCTCGGCGGCCCATCCTCTGGCTTTGAACGTCCCGACCATCAAATCCAATCCGGTGCATCTGATGGTGGGATGCGGGAATCATACATCTTGTCGCGACTAAGACCGGCTATAAATGAATTCGTATCCGCTTGCATGTCATATGTGCCGTATTTTTCATATGCATCGCCTTCGCTGCCGTTGCACGTTGATTCCGGGTCTTCACCGTCGCTCTCTACAGCCTTGCAGCTGCAACATAAAGACAAATCACATCCATCAGAGACATTTATCTTCCTTTCGACCCTTAGCAACCAGATCCTTTCCCAACCACCCTTGACACAATTATCTCTCGCCCCTTTGCTACTTCCTCGTCTGATTCAGGAGTGGCGGTCTTGGATAGATCGGATAGATGAAGTTGTGAATCAACAAGGGGGAATGTTCCGAGTGGACACTGTCAGAAGTTGGGAAAAGGGTTTGGATGAATTTGCGGAGGTGAAAGGTCCTGAGGGATGGCAAGACATGCGGAAGGTGCGAGATCAATGGGTAGCCAAGGTAGGGTGGCTGGTGGGTCGAAATGCACCGCACCTAATGGAGGAAGGACTCTGATGTGTCAGTGCCAACCTTACAATGTACATTTGGTCGTGCTCACGTTGATCCTGAGCGGAGTAGTTGGATTATGGTTTACTGATAGCCCATCTGTTTTTTGAAAGCATTATCTCATCGTTCACTAAGTATTTAGTCATGATCATTGCTGTTATGTGACTGCAATCCGAGGGCGCATGCCTATTACCATTCGTTCCGTCTTATCATGAGATGTAGAGTTCGGAAGGAATGGTTGGTGGATGTTAGTGGGTCAACGCCCACTAGTAGCTCCCTGATCGCCGGAGCGAATAGATTTTAGTGTTTTCAAACTAAATTGTCGGGCTCGAGGAAAATGTGACTTCTAGCCCATCCGCTAGATAGGCACCACGCTATTGCCCCAGTTTCCTTCGATCGTCCACAGCATCCCTGAATAAGATTACCAAAAAAAACAAAAACAAAAGCAGTGGGGATTTTTCTGCAAGACACGAGGTGCGATTTCGCCCCTACATGATCCGACCTGCTGCGATACAGTGGAAACGACCCTGCTGTGAAAAGAAAAATCCAGTGGGCTTTTCACTAGATATTATGGTGTTCACTGTGCGCCTCGAACAATCTAAAGCTTAAACCATGAGGCCGACGATAGCCGACTGAATCTCCATTAGAATCGGAGGCGCTTCAGACCAAGAAAGGCGTCCTCAAGCTCAGGGCTTGAATGGCATTCTGAAACGTGTCTTGCGGTTGCAGTGAGCGCGCATTGCAATTTCAAATCAAAAGTGGTTGTTTGTTGATGTTTGGCTTAGAACCTTGAAACTCACGAACGGTTAACGGAATTGGACGAGCATAGACTTGCAAGTGGTTTCCGAAAAACTTGCCTTGCAAGTAAGTAAGGAAAATGTGCAAAGTAGGAAACGATATTGACGAGCGTGTAGTTGCGAACTCATGCATGCTTCATCATGCATCCCGCCTGCTTAAATGTCCCTCCGCTCCGCCAGACACCACATCTTCGTTTTTCGCCATCCTGCAATCAGCCGCAGCCGGCGCGTGGACACGACGCACTGGACACCATAGCGCTGTCTTGCTTGACAAGAAATGTGCCAGGATACCGAGAAAACCACGTTCCGGCGAGTTTTCGGTGCGGCCATCTCGTCAGACACGTCAAAGTCAGTATGTTATGCCCATAGACCCCGACTCCCTTTCCATCGGGGATGCAACATGGAAGGATCCTGGTCGTGCAGAGCCATTGTATATTCAACATCCCCCTTCGCAATCCGCTACCTTCGTCAGTGCTCATCCCCCCATCGCGGCACCAATACCTCCCCTCCCAACACCCACTTCTTGTGAGATGTTATACCAAAATATGCTGGACATGCATAAATACTCTCATTCACCACTCACCACCCTCATCAACTACCACTTCTCACGATATCAAGATACGCGTCTCCTTCGTTCGACTCGGTCTTTTAATTTTTTGGTTTCTCTTGCGCTGAGAGAGGCGGCTTTTGGCACCGCATCGCGCCTTTTCGACGCCATGAAAGCAGAGTCAGTCCGACCGAATCTCGAAACGTGGAAATTAACTGTCAGGTGGTTGGTACGCACTGGCAGACGGGAGGAAGCCTTGAGGCGAATCGAACGTATTATGAGAAGAGAGCAGTGGAGGGAAGAATTGGGCTTGCACTCCAGACACAAGGGTGGATTACCATTACCCCTCTGGACGGAGTTATTTGGTTCTTTGAAGCGCGGTGCTCTGCGACGGTGGGTTAAAATTCCGGATCAGCAAGGCAAACCTAGACAGAGGACGCCAAGGTTCAGATGCGTGGTCTTGCGAGCACATGACGCTTCTACCTCAGCGCAGGCTGCCCGTTTTCGTTCTCTCATGCACATTTTTTCGACCGCTACCTCAGGGGAATATTCTCAGCTGTCACCACGAGCCGTCTTTTTCATCGTCCAGGCCATGATCGAGGTGGGCAACCGCCGTGAGGCACTCGAAGCCACTTTGTCATATTTCCAGTCACTCCCAAGGAGACTCAGTCGCACGCAACGAAACGCGGCGCTGGATATCATTCACCTGCATATGGGGGCTGTAACTCAGAAACCAGGGCTGTCGCGACATTTCGCACAACGCCGGGTCATTTTCGATTTGCTTGCGGCTCATTCTGGAATCCGACCGTCGTCGAAGACTTTATTTCTTGTGCTGGCAAGTCTTCGGTCTTGTCAGCGATGCGGGACTGTTGCGTTGAAGTGCCTGAAAACATTTCGCAGACGGTGGGGTCCACGGACTGAGTCGAGCCTTGTGAGACGGCGGATCGCTGGTCTCTCTGTGAAAGAAGGACGAGCTGATATTGCGGCTGTGATGCTCAGGTCGGAGCGAAGACTTCTCTTACAGAAACAATTATGGCGGACAGATCGGGAGGTTACGGGCGGTGCATCCCCTCGGGGGTTCACGCGGTTACTCAGACAGTCAACTCGGCGAAGACATGGAGCGGAGAAATGGAAATGGCAGGGGTTGAAGAGGAAGCTTTTAATAATGAAGCGAAGAAAGCGGGAGGATTCTGGAATGACGTATTACAGAAGCTATTAGTTTGAACTCCGAAGTGAAGCGAATTGCATAGAGATGATCATATCATAGAGGATGTAAGGTAGCATTAACGGCATGGCATGTAGAATATCAAATACCCGGATCAAAGATAACAACGCGAGAATGTGCTAGGAGGAAGGCATGACGGCCAATTTCCAATGGAAACAGCTCCTTCCCATTCGAGCGAAACCGTTCGATACAAGTCGAGTGCAGCACGCGCGTTCTCGACCTAAGACCCTCGCACTCAGCACATATCATGGACAGCGATAGTCCCACGAACTTACCGGGTGCAACTGGCCGTCTTGACATCTACGATACATCAAATGCCACATCAGAGTCTGAAGGCCAATCACCTGATTAGGGGATCGAAGAGCATTTCGGAAAGGCTGATATAGGGCAACATCTCGAGTAGCTACTGCGGGATGTGGAATTCCTAGCACTAGAACAAAAGTTGGCAAAAGAGGCCTCGGATGAAAACGGTGCTTAC
>Ga0153958_1000438_pt1 | contig 10633 bp, 10 predicted proteins | sample TSFL042MetaG_FD_104719 | JGI IMG/M metagenome (GOLD analysis project Ga0153958, IMG submission 104719) | Attine ant fungus gardens microbial communities from Florida, USA - TSFL042 MetaG | ecosystem: Host-associated > Fungi > Mycelium > Unclassified | place: USA: Florida, Wekiwa Springs... | reverse complement strand
CATTGAGTCCATGGCTAAACTAACAGCAGATGTAGAGTCAATCAAAAATGCTAATACCCAACCTCACAAACAGGTCACTCTCAGCCCAACCAGAGAAGGAACTGAAGCTAATAACCACAACCTAAGCAAACCAGCAACCTACGCTCAGGCTACTGCCAAACTGAACAACCATAACCAAGAGACCAATTTGTCCAAGACCAATCACCCAACATGACTAATCATCTCATTTGAAAATAGTGTACCAGCCAATGAAAGACGTGATCCTATTATCATAATTAACGATATCAACAAATTCCTAGCAGAAAATATCAAAGTACAACACTTGAAGGTTACAGCAATTAGATGGAACCCTCAGGGAAACTGTGTCTTATATACCAGATCAGACTAACAAGCATTGGACCTACTTATCTTCTCTGACACACTACCAAGTATTATCACACCTGGACATAATGGTCTAGCTAGAGAAGATAAGAAATGGTACAAAATAGAAATTGCAGGCATTTGAACAGGTCTCCAGGATGGTATCAAAGGTGTATTTCCATCCCAACAAATTTACTCACATCTCTGTGAAAATAACCCAGAATATGCCAAGACCAATGTAACACTACTTCCATGCTAGACCTAGCCTCCAACAGAGCTTGGCACACAAGGATTTTCCTCTGTAGTCTTTGTAGTAGACAACAAGGACCAGCATACCCATCTCCTTAAAAATGTCCACATACTGGTAGCTTGGGGTAGAATAGTTTATATGCACAAGTGGATGGACTGCTCCCCTATTATCCAATGCCAGAAGTGCTGGAAATTTGGACACTATGCAGCTAACTGCAAATCAACAACAAAATGCCATATTTGCTATGGTAACCATGAGGAATCACAGCATATACAAACTTGCACAAAATGTACTAACGAAACTAACATGGTCATAAATGGCAATAACTCATGCACATATACTAATCTAAGCTGTATAAACTGCAAAACAGAAGGGATAGATAACTATGCTCATCTTTCAAACTGGACCAGATACCTAATATGCCTCAGAAAACTTGGTGAAGCTTGTGAACAACCAAGACATATAGTGAAAGATAGAATAGCCAAAAGACTAACAACCCAGAAAACCACAACATAACCTACCTAACAAGGGAACTGGTATGCGACCCTAGAGATAGCAACTCCATTTATCAACATTGTAATCTCAGAAGCAAGGACATATTAAGGACATAAACCTAGAGAAAACTCGACAAACCATGGCTGAAATCACTAATACCTTTTGCCAATGACTAGACAACCCAGCAATAACCTTCCTATAAAACCAGTCACAGTAATTCAACTTAACTACAACAAAAAAGAATATACAATCCATGCCTTACTTAATGAACACCAACATGATACTGATATACTACTCCTACAGGAACCAAGATAGGGCCATATTGGAACCAATATACAAGAGAACGACATAAAAGAACTAATTAGACATAGCTCATGGATTCCTATTCTCCCTTACATAGTCTTTAACCCAGACGACCACCAACTATGTGTAATGGTATACCATCAAAAATGTCCTGGATTAGAAATTGCCCTGCACTCAGATATAGTATGAGATAGTGATATCTAGATTATACCCAGGATAACTAACCACAACTATCATTAATATCTACAATGATTCATCATGCCAAAGCAAAAGTGCTACTAGTATACTTCAAACCCTAGAACTCCTAACAAACAGACCAGTAATAATCATTGGAGATTGGAACTTACATCATGCTATGTGGGCTAATGACACATGCAACTACAGAACTAATTCCTAGATAGAAACACTTATTGACTGGCTCACAAATCATGGCCTCCAACTAGTTAATATACCAAGAGTAGCTATATTTGCAGCACACTTAGGCAAAGGACTTCCCTCAGTAATTGACCTCACATTTACTAATGGATAAGCAGCACAACACCTTATGTCATATAACTAGACAGTCCAACAAGACCTCTTCTATAGATCAGATTACTATGCTATCTAATAGACACTCTTCTACAATGCCCAATCTATCAATAACCTTACAGGATAACACTATAACACCAAGAATACTGATATAAAGGAGTGGACAAAGGCACTTGAAGCAAACTTAAACCTCTATTATGCACCACTACACCTTCTACTGGACAAAAACAAGACCCTCACAACAAAGGAACTAGACGAGGTAGCCTTAGCTCTTACCAGGGTAATCTCACTAACCAATGAACAGGCAGCAAAAATTTGAAGGCCCTCAGCAGCAGCTAAACCATAGTGGAATTCAGAACTATCACAGATAGCAGGGGAGATATGATTTCTACAAGACCTACAACTACTATACCTTGAGGAACACAGCATATGGGACCCAGACATTATACTAGAGCTAAAGAGGCTATGTAACTTCTTCAAATGATCATGCCAATATGCTAAAATAGAGTGGGCTAATACTATCCTAGCTAAAGCTAAAACAGAAGAGATCTGGGGATTTTGGAGATGGTCATCTGGCATTTGGAGCTATTCTATGCTAGCCCTGAATTGAGGCCCAAACATGCCACCAGCTATCTCACACCATGAAAAATGCAATACACTATGTGAAGTCCTTTATCAACTCCTACTACCACTACCAGAACCTGCAATAGTAGACCTAACAAATCGAAAACCTAATGAACTCCCATTTGTAGACATCACTAAAACAGAGGTATATGAGGCTCTCTTTTCAACTAGTGCTAACACATTATCTAGCCTAAGCCAGATCAACTATACTATGATAAAATGGGCCTGGCCAAGTATCTGAGCTGAACTCACTATACTGATGCAAAAATACCTTACACTAGGATACCATCCATAGCAATGGAGAACAGCAGTTGCAGTGGCTCTCCAAAAACCAAGCAAACCAGACTATATACAACCTTGTGTTTATAGGCTCATTATCCTACTGGAATGCATAGGCAAGATCCTGGAAAAAATCATTGCTCATAGACTGACATTTATAGTAGACTGCTATGAACTAATATCAGGAGCACAAAGTGGAGGAAAAGCAAACTCAGCTACTACCAATGTAATTTTGTCATTTGTTCATGATATCCATATAACATGGAACCATGGTAAAGTTACATCTGTTCTCACCTTTGATACTTTGACTTCATAAACTATGATAGACTCCTAGTAGAAATGCAAAAACATTGAATTCCACTAGAATATCTAAAGTGAACATCAAGCTTCCTATTAGAAAGAAAAGCAGCAATATGTATAGATGGAGCAAGGGGTAAAATGACTAAGGTAGAGAACAGAATTCCACAAGGCTCACCTATCTCTCCAATTCTAGCCTCCTTTTACTCAGCAGGACTCTTGGATCTCTTTGAAAAAAACCCAAATAGTCATATACAAGACCCTCTACTCCTAGATGACCCAACTATAACTATACTATTTATGTACATAGATGATGGAAAACTAACTGTATCCTCCAAATCACTAGAAACAAATGTCAAGATCCTATTATCAGTATATCACAGAATAAACCAGTGGTTACAAAAAGCAGGTCTTACACTAGACAAAGACAAACAAGAGCTAATGCACTACATCTGGAGATGCCTAGATGGATCCCCTGCTATCCATCTACCAGAAGAAGATGGTTTAATATCAATAATCCCCACAAGCTTAACAGTTCAATAGCTAGGAGTTTACTTTGACCAAAAACTCCTCTTTAACAAATATGTAACCAAAATAGCCTCTAGAGCAGAAGCCACAATAGCAAACATGTCCATGCTAGCCAACACAACCTAAGGTCTCTCACACTACTACCTACAACAACTCTACAAGACATATATTCTACCCATAATATCGTATGCATCAGTAGTATAGTGGACAGGTAAAAAGTGACATATTGGAGCCATCAACAAAGTACAAAATCAAGCTCTAAGGCTTATATGTGCTGCATTTTGTACAACCCCAATTCATGCTCTAGAAATAGAGGCATCTATCCCACCTGCAAACCTCTTCCTAGACTCAACTACCAAGTGAGCTGCAATCTAGTTCAACAAATTAAGTACCAATAACCCCATAATCTAACAGCTCCCTAATAGATGGCGAGCAAATAACAACCCCCTTAACTAGCTCCACCTCTTCCAAGCTTTCCTATATCCCGACACAAGAGCAACACAACCCAACTCCTCCAAGTTGCCAAGAATATATCTCCCCTCAATAAGCAAATTTTTCTATTTTTGCTTCTATCCTGGAGATATATACTTACTGACTTTGGAAACAGACTATGTCTACTAAACAAACTAGTAGAAAACAAAGACAAAGTAGCCCAGCTGCACTGCAATCAGCTCAGGAAGCTACAAGCAAATAGATCTAACATGATAGTATATATAGATGGATTGCAAAAGCACATCCACCATTACTTCTGAAGAGTAGGTTCAGTAACAGTAGGATTTATTGGGAACCAAGAGACCTTTACTGCCCAGTTAGGCCTAGAAGATAAAGCAGAGGTATACAATGCAGAACTGACAGGAATTCTTATAGAATTGCACCGTGCACAGTCAGAGGCAGAAAAACACCTCCTGATTAACTATATCATTATATACAGTGACAACATATCAGCCTTAACCATAATATGTGATCCACAACCAAGAAAAGGCCAAATCTTAGCCTACAACTTCTATCGTAATGCAATCAGATGGCTAGAATAATCTGATACCTACCAACTCACACTTGCTTGGTACCCTGGTCACTTGAACATATATGGAAATGAAAGGGCAGATGAACTGGAAAAATTGGTAACAGACCTACCTGGAGAAATAAACACCATAATATCACATATGCTTTGCCGAGCCCAGAAATACATCAGCAAAACATAGACAAAGACATGGAAAAACTACCCACAATATGACCTCTATGCATAGGCCAACCAATTCCCACTATCACTATAACTAATACTACACTTTAAAGACCTCTGCAACAAGAGAGAACTCTTTGGATGCCTACTACAATGCCACACAGGACATGGATACATAGGCAATTTCTATGCAAAACTCAAACCAGATATAAACCTTTCCTGCCCATACAGTGAACTCTCCCAAACCTGCACTCATATCCTGTGAGAATGCCATCTCTATAAGAACCACTGTTACATACTAAGGAAGATCTCACCTTCCATATACCCCCCAGACATCTTAGACATCTGAAAAGGAGTGGAGGCACTTACAGAATTCCTATCTAAATCCAATGCCTATACAAGATCAGGAACAGGCCTACCCATCCAATAGAAACCCTCCATTAATAACAGGCTACTAGAAAACCACCCTAATAAAGGGCCTGATGATGAGGTGTAGCTAACACTACCTACTCGCATATAAGCAACATAGATGTGTTTTCCCTTTCCCCTCCCATTCTCTCTCTCTCTATTTACTGCTACAAAATCCTCCTGAACTTGCTGCCAACCCTAATCATTCACTAGAAAACTCCACCTACATTCCTCACTTGTAGCCATATGTCTTCTGTAGACACACTACCTAATGTTGGGTCCTACCTAGGTTCTCCACGTCTTAGTACTAGCTTGCTTGTTGCGGAATACAAATGCAGAATCAAAAAAAAAAAAAAGAGGCAACACGTAATGAGTATGTAGTATGTGGGAGGCTGAATTATAACATTATCCCCTGCTCAAGATTGCATCTTTGCGATATCACTATAAAGTCTTCTAGGAACCCATATAGTAGGTATCTGTGAGGCATCCAGGTATTCTTTATGGAACTTATTACATAATTGTTGAGCTTCCTTTAGTATGTTATTTTACTACTTCCAAGTTTTTTCTTTCCAGGATTGATCCCTCCACTTGATGAGATATTGAAGAAGATCATTTCTCTAATGTGAATCTAGGATTTCCTCAACCTCTAGTAACTTCTCTTCTTCTGCTATAGGTGTGATCAAGGAATTGGACCTTTCCTGTTGTTGTTCAAAAGTGGATCGAACATAGGATTTAAGATGGGTTTTGTTGATCACCAGATGTATATGTTTTCAACCCTCAAGTATCCTTAATTTGTATGCTACTTCACTAACTTTTCTCACTATTGGAAAGAGGCCTACTCATTTGAAGGCTAATTTTCTGGAGGCCTGTCCTATATTGTAATGGGTTCTATTTATTCACACTAGATCTCCAATATCAAACTATTGTTCAGGTTCCTTGTTTTTATTGAACTTCTGTTTCATCACCTTATTGGTTCTTTTCAAGGCCTCTTCTACCTCTTTTCTCATATGGCTTATTTCTTCCAGAAATTCATCTGCTAAAGGATTCCTCTCTCTTGACTTTTCAATTTCTTTGCCAGTGTTGGAGTGTCTTCCTAGATTAATGAGAAATGGTGATTTTCCAGTACTTGAGTGGCTTCAATTGTTGTAAGCAAATTCTGCCAGAGGTAACTATTCAACCCAATCATCTTGGTGGTAGCTGATGTATAATCTTAGATATTGTTCCATCTCTTGATTAATCCGTTCAGTTTGGCCATTTGTTTGGGGGTAGTAGATAGTTGAAGGGTTTCATTCAATCCCTAGACAAAGGCATAGTTCTTTCATAAAGTTCAAAACAAATTGTGGACCTCTGTCACTAAGTATTTTCTTTGGAATACCAACATCTTTAAACATCTTGTCCCAAAGGGCTTAGACAATGTCTCATGAAGAGATCTCCATATTGATTGGTATATATTGGGCTATTTTGGAGAATCTGTCAACTGTGACCAGAATGCCATTATGTTCCATAGATGTTGGTAAGGGTCCTACAATATCAATGCTGATGATGTTCCAGGGGATATTGGATATTTCATTTGGATATAGGTGGTTTGTCTTCTTCAGTCTATCTGGTTTGTTTGCTCGGCATTTTTTACAGCCCTTTACATATCGTTTAACATTATCCATTAATCTAGGCCACCAGTAGTTTTGAGTTATCAGTTCATGGGTTTTTGTATAGCCTAGATAATCTGCAAGTTCTTAGTCATGGTATACTTTTAGGACTTCTTTGCAGAGTATGTCCAAATCTGGTATGTATGCTCTCTCCTTCCATAAGATCACCTTTTCTTCTTTTCTCTATCCTTCTCTTCCTTCTTTTAGTGCTGCTTTCATCTCTTTCTTTATAAATTCTTTAGCATCTTCTAGTTCCTTCTAAAGTTCTCCTTTGTCTATCACTAATATTCTAAATCTTTTCTCCTTGAGCAGTATTCTATCTTCGTTGTCTTCTTTCCCTGTGTCATAGTCTGGTCTGTGTGAAAGGGTGTCTGCCTTTTTCATGGTATTCCCTGGTTTGTAAATCAACTAGAAGTCATAGTCTTGGAGTTCTGATAGCTATTGGGCTTGATAGCAGTTTAGTTTTTGGGATTTTCTGAAAAACTCTAAATTTTTATGGTCAGTCCAGACTTCAAATTTATTTCCACCCCAAAGGTATTGTCACCAGTGTTTGAGTCCTGTCATTATTGCTAATAGTTCTCAGTCATAGATTTCGTAATTCCTTTTCGTTTCATTTAGTACTTGTGACAGAAAGAATATTGGCCTCCATGAGTTATTAGTTTGTTGTTGGGAGAGGACCCTTCCTATTGCATATTCTGAGGCATTTATCTCCATTCAAAACTCTTGATTTGGGTCAGGAATTGCTAAGACTGGTGTAAAGGACATTAATCTTTTTAGCTTTTTGAATGCTTTCTATTCTTCCTCGTTCTACTTCCACTCCTTTTTCCTTGTTAATTCTGTCTGTCACAGAAAAGTGACTACTAAATAGTATCATGGAGGTATAACAAAATACCTGTTCAAATGAACTACATAAATAGCTGGACCCTCGTTAGCAAGTAGCCTTGCTAATATTGCCCTTTTGGTGTAGTGGTAAACTATACAGTATGTGACTACTGGTCCATAGCACAACTGTGACACTGTCAAGGGTTTGGCAGCTTGGGCAAATCCTTTGATAAACCATCTGTAGAAATTATAGAAGCCTAGGAATTGTCTGACTTCACGTTTATCTCTTGGTTTGGGCCAATCTGATATTCTCTTGATCTTTGCTGGATCAACCTCTATTCTATCCTTTGAGATGATAGTTCCTAGATATTCAATTTTTGTTTAGTGAAATTAGCATTTTTTTGTTTGTATTGATAGTTTGTTATTATTCAAGATTTCTAGTACTTCCTTGACAATACTGATATGTTCTTCCAGGGTTTTTGAGAATATTAGAACATCATCCATATATACTACAATTTTTCCTTGGTTGATCAAGTTTTGAAATAGAGAGTCCATCATAAGTTGAAAGATAGCAGGGGAATTGCATAACCCAAAGTACATTACTAGGGGTTCAAACAATCCCCTGTTTGTCCTGAAGGTAGCTTTCCACTTGTTCCCTTCTTTTATTCTCATATTATTGTATCCCCAATGAATGTCAAGTTTGGTGAAGTATTTTGCACCTTTTACTTTGTCAACCAGTTCCTGGATCAATGGTAGAGGGTATTTATGTTTGATTGTAACTTCATTGAGTTATCTGTAATCCTGAACAGGTCATAAGAAACTATTCTTTTTCTTTACAAAAAAGAAAGGTGTAGTGCAAGGAGATTTTGAGAGTCTAATATGTCCTGTTTTGAGGTGTTCATCCAGGAATTTATCAAGTTCTTCCAGTTCCCTGATGCTTAATGGGTATACTTTGCAGTCTTTTAGTGAGGCTCCTGGAGTGAGTTCAATTGCATGATCCTAGGGTCTTCTAGGTAGTAATTGGTCAAACATTTTCTTGTCAAAGACTATCTCTCTGAATCCCCAATATTCTTTAGGTACTACCTCTTTAAACTAATCAACTGTCTCCTCTTTCCTGATATTCAACTCGTCTCTTCTCCATGCTTCTTCCTCCATATTGATGAATAGTAGTTTTTCTCCCTCCTTTACTGAACTTTTTTCTGTTTCTTCTTCCTTAATCTCTTCTGGCTCCTTTAGAACTTGTATTTTCCTACACCATTGGTGGTATTTATCTAGACTGATTGATGACTCTTTCCAGTTTACTGAAGGGTTATATTTTTGGAGCCAGTCATATCCCAAGAATATATCATGGTTTCCTATGTTTGTTACTGATAGCTAGATTAGCTTCTCATGATCTCCAATTGACATGCACATCTCTATCGTTTCAGTGATACTCCTATTCTTGTTTGTAGAACCATCTGCATTATAGCAGGTTATTGGAAGAGGAAGTTTATGTATTTTTAGGTGATTTTCCTGTATGAATTTTTGGCTGATACATGAGCTTGAGCAGCCTAAATCTATTAACACCTTCTTGTAGAACATCTTTCTAGTGTCTGTTGTTGTTAACTTGACTCAAACATCTAGTTGTTTATCTCCTAGCTTCCAAAGTATAATATGTGGTTCCTTGAGTGCTTTTAGAGCTATGATCACTTCATCATCCGTCATTTCATTTAGTTCTTGCACTTTGTCTATTGTGCATTCCTCTCTTCTTGATCTGTGTGTCCACACCTTCAATATCTCTATTGCTTCTCTCTTGTCCTCCTCCATGATCTTCTTTGCTATCCATTCTGCTGAATATCCTCTAGTTGATTTGTATTTTCTGGCACCAAAATAGCTCAAAAATTCATTCATTGTTTCGCTAGGTAATTGTATTCTTGAGTTTACCAAGGCAGGCGAGTTGGTGCTTACTCCTTGCCTTTTCCAAAATCCTCTTTCAATGTCTCTTCTCCTGACCTTTCTAGCTCGGTTCTCCTCCCAAAGAATTTTCTCTCCTTTCTTGGTTCTAGGCACCTTGCAGCGATATGACCCTTAACTCCACAATTGAAACACATCCCTTGTCTCTTCATTATGTCAATATCCATTGCATCAGGGTCTTGCCTTGGAACTACCAGATCCAATCTGTCTCCTCTCTTGATCTCTTCTCACATAATTCTCTTCTCTTCTATGAATTGTCTTCTCTGACCAAATATTCCTTCCGCTGATCATCTAGCTCTTTCAAATTCTACTGCCTTGATATACCAGATGTCTAGTGAGCTCATTTTGTTCAACTGTCCTAGCTCCACAAGCTTTCTGGCTAGTCCCTTGTTTAGTCCATCTCGAAAGATGCCTACCAATGCTATTTCATTGTACTAGGTCAGGTCCTTCCATGCGCAGAAATCCATCCAGTAGTCTTCGACCATTCAGTTCCCTTGCTTGAGTCGTTTTAGATTCTTGATTGCATTGGATATTGATTCATTAGTGATAAAAAAGTCGGCCATACATCCTGCCATTTCCTTCCAGCTGCCAAATGATGGTCTGTTGGTGAATTGTTGAATCTGTTCTTCATTTGGTTCGTCTTTGTTGTCTTCTCTCCACTTCTTTAGTTCTGTTTGAGAATGAATAAAGACTTTGATTGCTGCATCAGCCCATTTCTGAGCTCGGTTCTCCCTTCCTCCCGTTATCTTGCTTAAGGCAAATTTAATTTTCTCCCATTCATTGTTAACACCTTGGTTATTGAAGTATAGAGTCATTCTTCGACACCAGTTTGCTATGTCATCTGAATTTCCTTCAAAGTCCTTGGGGGGTTCTGTTTTGAGTTTGGTCTTGGGACAGAGGTCCTTTTTTATTTCTTTGACAAAGTCTTGTACTGAGCTGGTTAATTCTTCTTTCTTTTCT
>Ga0153958_1000436_pt1 | contig 10647 bp, 10 predicted proteins | sample TSFL042MetaG_FD_104719 | JGI IMG/M metagenome (GOLD analysis project Ga0153958, IMG submission 104719) | Attine ant fungus gardens microbial communities from Florida, USA - TSFL042 MetaG | ecosystem: Host-associated > Fungi > Mycelium > Unclassified | place: USA: Florida, Wekiwa Springs... | reverse complement strand
TGATCTGTCCTAGTGCACAGACCATCACTTTTCTGTATATAAGGACCCATAGTCTGAGGATTAGATCTCAGACTTAACAACATCTTTTGTTGCTTACCTAACTCTGCTTATAAGCTCTTTGAATCTATATCCAGTTCATCACAAAACAAGTAAGTGACCTTTTGTGATATGTGCACTGTACCTTAATCTGCTGTCATATGTGTGGTTGCATATTTCAGGAGGAATGAATTGTTGCCAGGAGCTCAGGAGAGAAGTGGTATATTGATAAAAGTGAGGATAGAACATGTAAAAGATGTTATAGATGTTAATCTACGAACTAAGGAACTAGGATGTAACTAGTGGAGTACTTATACTAAGTCCGGAATAGGAGGAGTACAAGTAACTAGTCTAAATCATGATCCTATAGGAGTAGACAACAGGAGTTTAGGAGCAGAATTTAGTAATAATATAATATATAAAAGAAATTAAATTATCATTTTCCATCATATGACAGTATCCCCCCCTTAAGGCTGAGCCTTCGAAGCCCTAATAAATAAGCAATATAATTATCACCTGATCCAAAGGTTTAAAAAAACCAGCTCCGTGAAATTTTCTCTCTTAACCTTGAACTACAATGTTGTTGCAATTTACCATCAACTCTGCTCTGTTGTCAGATTTTGATAATGAAAAGTATGAGCAGAAGCTCATAAAACAGAGACAGAAAGTAGAGAAAAGGCTCTAGGAGAAAGAGAAGCAACAACAGGCAGAGTGGAGAGCAAGAAAAGAGGCTGTAAGGGGGCACTCGGAGGCATCCCAGAACACACTCGATGTTAGTGGAGGAGGCGTCTCAAGTAAGAGCAATGAATAGCCCAGGAGCTCTAATCAATGTTGAGGTAAGGTATTCTACCATATATCACTAGCTATATATACTAGACTAGCCAGTCTGTGTGCCAGTCACTAAGGGAACACAGATTAGGACACTAATAACTACTATACCTAATAAGGCTATGTAGTACTAACCATGGCAACGAGAACAAGAGGGAAGGGAACTATGAATAGCGGGCTCTGAGGATCTGAGGGCAAGCTAGATAATACTCACCCATACCAGGTTACCTAAGCTACTCTAGAGTGTCCCCTTACAGAGGCAAGGGCAGCAGAGAAAAGGAGACAGGAGGAGGAAGTGAGAAGGCAAGTGGAGAAGAAAAAGGCACGAAGGAAAACGGAGAAGAAAGAGGCATAGAGAAAAGAGAAGAAACACCAGAGAGATCTAGCTCATTGTCTTGAGGCAGATTGCGTAGCTGCCATGGAATAACAACAGCACAAGAATTGGTCCAAGATGTTCTTGCCTTCGAGTCCTCCTTCCAACAAGAACATAAATTTAATTGACCTTCTGCCTCTGACTAAGAGGCAACATATCCGATATTTGCCTCAAGAAACTCTAGAGACATGTCAATAACATGAGAAGTTGGCAAAGGAGATGAAAGTATCAGCTGTTGGTGGGGGAAATCCATGCAAGCAGTGTGTGGACTTTGGAATACTCTGTATTTCTCAAAATTTGCTGTAAGTCTTTCACTTGAATTTTGTTCCTTCACTAAGTTTTATAGTCACATGAAGTCCTGTGCTCCCTGTACTAAGGCTAAGGCTGTCTGTAAGCCTTTTGACACAGACCAGGGCAAAAGCGGTCTGGAGGTCCCAGTGTCAGACTAGCTAACTCCAAAGCCAGAATTAAGCCAACTGCTCCTTTATCAGCATTTGACAAGGAGAACTTGATAGAGTTCTTGTTAGATTTTCTATACTACTTATACAACTACTACATGGTCTGTGCACTATTTTCCCATGCCTATCATGTGACATCATGTGATGTGACACTGTGACTTTTTGTCATGTGACTGTGACTGTGTGATGCTTGTGACGTGACACTTTCCTGTACTTTCTTCTGTGTAGTAAGTCCAAGATAAAAGAAAAGAAAAGGAAAAGAAAAGAAATATAGATAATGACTTAGCCGTTTTTGCCAAGTCATGACACTCAGGCCAGGAAGATAAAATAACAGACAGACGCGAAGTGGAAGGCAGAGGCTTCGATGAAGTTAGAAGACTTGAGTGAGTTACAAGGGTTAAGAAAGGATGTCTGGAGGATTGTGCTGGCATTGGAGAAGTTGGCTGGCATAGGAGGCCAGGATTCCGAAGAGGAACAATTTTTGTGGCTGGAGTCTGTGAGAGAGGATAGACGGAGTGGAGGAGAAAGAAGAAGTTAGAAAGCAGGAAAAGGAAAACAGAATAGAGAGTGTAAAAAAAAGAAGTAGTAGTTTCTCTCCAGTCATGTATTCTGTTGGCACTGAAGTTTTGTAATTTCTTTTTTCTTGAATATTATTTTTTGTCTATGGGTAAAAAATAGATGTGAGTGATGACAATTGAGGAAGCAAGAATACAAGTATTTGACTACTGCAAGGGAAAACTGCAGGGGAATACAAGTGTGTAAATTTCTTTGCAATGGAGACTATTTCTGAATACAAGTATCAGATTACAACGGAAACTACAGAGTGGAATACAAGTAAGCAATTTAGTACAAAGGAAACTGCACTCCGAAATATATATAAGTACTCAATATTTTTTCTTTCTTTTTGAAACAGAGTGAATGTGGAGAAACAGAGGCTAGAAAGTAGAATGAGTTTTTTATGGTCGTGATGGTCCTAGTTTAGAGGAATACTTGAGATGAAAGTTGTTTACTAATTCTTTGGCATGTTCTAGTTCTGTTGCTGGTAACTATTCGGAGTTGTTGTCAGTATCTTCGTATTCCAGCCATATAACCTTGTAGAGCAGCTTGCATGCCCTCTGGTGGTCAATTTTGGAGTTGACTATTTTGGAGATTTTGTATTCTGGTTCTCCATCGATAATTACAGGTGCTGGCAGAGGTTCAGAATGCTGCAGAAAGGTGTTGGGTGTAGCTGGTTTAAGCATAGAGACATAAAACACAAGATAAACAGCTCTTATGGTGTCCAGAAGGTAGAGTGTAAAGGATTGCGGACTGGGTTGAGCAATTATTTTGTATGGTCTGAGATACTTTTTGAAGAGTTTCTTTGATAGGCAAGTTATCTGGAAGTACTGGGATCTGACGAATACTGATTGTCCAACTTGGAAGTCTGGTGGTTAGCATTGATGAGAGTCAGCAGAGGATTGATATTGTCTTTGGGCTTTGGCGATTTCCTCTTTGAGCATGCCTTGTAGTTCATTAAGGTCAATTATAAAGTCACAGGCACAAAAGGAAGCTATATCTCATTCTGGGTATACACTGAGATTAGGATGGTACCCTTTGTTGGCAAAGAATGGGGAGACACCAGTGGTAGCACTAGAAGCATTGTTGTAAGCAAACTCAGCCAGGGGTAACAGTTTGGACTAGTTGTCTTGTTAGTAGTTGCAGTATACATGGAGGTATTTTTCCAACATCTGGTTGGTCCGTTCCACTTGACCGTTTGCCTCTGGACGGTAGCCACTAGTAAAGTGAAGTCTCATATCTAGTACAGTACCTAGGGAGCAAAAGAAGTAAAAGACAAACTCAGAGCCACAGTTGGACGTAATATGAGATGGAACTCTGTGTTTTGAAAAGACATGGACAACAAAAAGGCGTGCTAGTTCCACTGAAGTGATGGTGTCATGAGTAGAAATGAATATGGCTTGTTTCAACAGGTGATCCACTATAACTAGAATAGTGTCGAACTAGAGGAGGAAGGGAGTTTCTTGATGAAATCCATTGAAATTGAATTCTATGGGTGCTCTGGGACAGGAAGTTGTTGGAGGGATCCATATGGTCTGTGACACTGTGGTTTGGACCTCATACAGGTAACACAAGACTTACAGAACTTTTGTATGTCATTGCAGATGTTTAACCAGGTATAATGTCTCTGTATAAGTCCTAGTGTTTTATTTTGGCCCAGATGTCCTGCTAGAACATGGTTGTGGTGATACTGGAGAACTCAGAGGCGTAAGTTGGCATGATCCAGAACATACATTCTGTCGTCAAATCTGAGAAAACTTGCATTGTCTTTTGACCAATGTCCTTTTGGACGAAGTAAATGTTCAGAAATAGAAGAGTCAGAGAGAAGTGCTGCTGGAATATTGGAGTGGAGTTAGTTTTGATCCAATATTGTGGCTGCACAAAGTGTCAGAGGAGTGAGGATGGTTGCTTAGAGAGATGCTGCAATTTGTTCATGAGTAAAGACTGAACAGAAGTTATGAGAGTTTACTGAAGTGTAGCCATTATCTCCCCCTTTTGGGTAGACGTCCCATCATCTAGTGAGTGTATCCAGTTTGGTGCCAAGATGTCCAGGATGGAAGCAAATTATAAGGTTGAATTGAGAGAGGTACTCCAACCATCTTGCTTGTCAGCACGTTAGAATCTTGGTTGTTGAGAAATACTCCAAGTTCTTGTGATCTATGACAATGTCGATTGGTAAAGCAAACCTCTCTAAATAGTGTTGCTAAATTTTAAAGGCTTTGAATATTGCAAGTAATTCTTTGTTCTAGCACCTGGTTTACATATTCCATTTGTCTATCTGTTTGTAGATGGTATGCTGTTGACATAGTGGATTCTATTCCTAAAATTTTGCACCATTCTTGGAATAGCTCAGCTGAGTATTGTACTCTTCTATTTGAAATGATTTGTAGGGGCAGTCTATGCAATGGATAAACCTTGTCATATAGTAACTGCACTATATCCTTGAATAAAAACTGATTATTGATAGAAATGAAGTGAGCCCTTTTAGTGAGCCTGTCAGCAATAACACAGATAGCATTGTAACCATTTGACTCTGATAATTGAGTGATTAAGTCCATAGAGATTATTTTCCAAGGCCCGTTAGGCACCTTGTTAGGCATGAGTGGTCCAAAAGGTTGCTATGGGTGATTTTTCATCTGCTGATACATATCACAACCCGTAACGTATTTCTTGACAAATGTAGTCATCCCAGGCTATCAATAATTTCTGGAGACCAACTCATAGGTCTTTCACTGATCTGGGTGTCTGGTGGATAGCAAATTGTGGTGCATCTGAATGATCTGTTGTTGCGAAGTGTCTTCTATGCTATAAGGAATATATATCTTCCCTCTGTACAGGAGTAGTCTATTCTCATAGTTCCAGTCTTGTAAGGATTTTTCGAATTCTCTAGGACTAGACTTGAGTAATAACTTATAGTCTTTAGTGACTTCATCCAACAAGAGTGCAGCTTTGACCTTCTTTAGGATTATCTTGTCATTTATTGGTGATTCATGAGTAGTCTCTAGTGCATTGATAGCAAAGAACTCAGGTTTTAGCAATACCTGGTTTGTATTATTGAGGTCTATCCCCATCTCACGATCTGCTCGTCTGGACAAAGGGTCTTCTACCTGCATCGTCTTTCCCAGTTTATGATAGAGTACAAAGTCAAAACAAGTCATGAATAATGCCCATCTTACTTGCCTCCTGGTCAGCTTTTGAGCTGTCCTAAAAATGTGAGGTTCTGATGATCTAACCAGATCTCAATTTTATGTGGATGTCCCTCCAGATAATATTTGTATTCCTCTAGTCCTGGAATTACTGCAAGTAGCTCTTTGTCGTAAATTTCATAGTTCCTTCTATGGATATCTAATAACTTGGAAAAGAAAGCCACTGGGTACCACAGGTTAGTTTGTATATCTTTTTGTGATAAGACTGTACCTATTGCAAAGTCACTAGCATTGGTGGATAACTTAAAGAGATCTTTGTCATTTGGTATTCTCAGGACTGGGGCCATGGTAAAGGCCTTTTTCAGCACCTCAAAAGCATTTTGTTGCTCAACGCCCCAATTCTAGGTACAATCCTTTTTGGTCAAGTCAGAGAGTGGCTTTGACATCTTGGCAAAGTTCTCAATGAACCTACGATAGAAATTCGCAAAGCCTAAGAATGCTTGTACTTGCTTGACTTTAGTCAGTATTGGCCACTCTAGAACTCCTGAAAGTTTTTTCTTATCCATCTGTACTTTATTTTCCAATATTATTACACCCAAATATTTGATACTACTTTGCTCAAAGAAACTGTCACAGTTGTACTATAGACCAGTAGTCATATACTGTATGGTTTACTACTACACCAAAAGGGCGACATTAGCAAGACTATTTGCTAACAAGGGTCCAGCTATTTATATAGTTCATTTGAACAGGTATTTTGTTATACCTCCATGATACTAATTAGTAGTCACTTTTTGTGATAGAAACATTTCTCTGCTTTAGTGTAGAGGTCATTAGATTGGAGTCTTTTCAGCACTTCCTTGATCAATCACCTATGTTCCTTCAAACATGTCCCAAATATCAAAATGTCATCTAAATATATCATTACTAGTCTAATGCGAATCAAGTCTCCAAGTATATCATTTATTATACTTTGGAATGTTGCTGGTGCATTGGAGAACCCAAAATACATAACAGTTGCCTTAAAGAGGCCTTGTCTTGTGGTAAATACCATTTTCTATTCATTCCCTTCTCTGATGCAAACATTGTTGTATTACCACCTCAAGTCAATTTTGGTAAAGATTGAGGCTTTGCTGAGTGATTCAATCAAGTCTGCTATCCTGGGGATTAGATAGCAATTTTTGATGGTAATTGCATTGAGGGCTCTATAATCCATAACAGGTCGTAAGCTTCTATTGTGTTTCTTTACAAAGAAGAATAGAGCTGCTATCAGGCTAGTAGATGAACAGATGTATCCTTTTTTAAGTTCCTCATCAATCCATATATCAAGAGAGTTTCTTTTCACTAGAGATAGTAGATAGACCTTTGTTGGCTTGGGAAGCTTTATGCCTTCCATAAAGTCAATAGTATGGTCATACGGTTTCTGTAATAGCATTCTCTCTGACTTATGTTTTGAAAACATGTTTTTATACTTGTGTAACCATTCTGGCATATGAGCTTTCTAGGTCTTTGTGTCTTCACAATCTGAGTCTCTATATTGGTCTCGATTGTTGAGTATAGTTGCGATCATCATTGCCTGTTGATGACTGCCTGGGTCAGTCATGTCTGCCTAGCTAAGAATGTGGTTGTTGGGGTCCTCATCTCCTATGTTGTCCAATGAGGGGAATCCACTGACATCCATTTCGAGGTGAAGCTTATTAGCTCCTACTTCTATATCTCGTATTTTACAGACTTTACTAGCACATATATCTAGGCACCTGGTAACCTCCCATTGACCTTTTTTTGCCAATCCATATTTGGATTATACTTTATACAAGTACTTGTAACCAATTATCTTCTCCTTATTCCCTAGGTTAATAACAAAGAGATGTTAGGCTGTCTTGTGAGATCCAATTTCTACATAAGCTTGGACATATTCTGTTATCTGTCCTGTCTTGTTAGGGGTGTTATCCACATTAATTACATAATATGGATTTTCTAGTTTATGCATTTCCAGGTTATTATTTTCCATGACAACTCTGTCGACAAAGTTCATGGTAGCTCCTAAATCAACTAAAGCCTTGGTCTGTTCTTTTGTGTTGTATACCCAAAGTATAACTAAAATATTCTAATGGAGGTAGTCTTGTTGCATGTTATAAGATTCCAGTACTACTTCTGACTTTGCAGACTAATAGAGGGTACACTGTCCTCTGACTGTAGATCACAGACATTATACTCTATAGTCCCAAGGTATAATCCAATTTGGGAGTCCTCTTTCCCTTCCCTCTTGGGAGAATAGGATTAAGGATTTCCTCAATTGATGTGCTGTTTTATATTGACGACCTCAGGGAGGGAGTCTGGGTTATTATTTTATTCCTCTAATAGTTTTATCAGCCATAACTGATTTATCATGCTTGAACCTGGTGGAGATGGTTTCTAGAAGAGGTTCTTTTTAAGGACACTTGTCCTTATTACCATATTTGTCATAACTGTCCAGTGATTTTGTTTAAAGCCTTTTTCAGCACTTTATTTTGACAGTATCATAAGTTCTTTCTTTTTCTAAATCTCATCTATTTTCCACTATATCCAGGTCTTTTTCTCTTCCACTTTCTCTCCTTTTGCCTCTGTACCAAATATTGTGCCCTGAGCCTTGTAAGGCCTTATATACTTTTATTAATAGTTTTTAAGGTAGTTGTCCTATGTTTTTGATAATTGATTTGTTATGAGTGATAAGCACATTTTGCCACTTATCAGGGATAACTTCTTTTTGTTTATATGAACTTGATAAAGTTCTGCTTTACTAGGTTTTTTGTTGACCCAGAACACTTGTTAATTCTTTCTTATTTCCCTTCTTGTTATCTCTTCTTCGGTATTATTTTATGAGTCCCTAGGTATGGTCGCTCTAGGAACTAATATCCAACCCTGCACCTTGTCATATATAGCAAAGTATAGCAGCAGTGATATTGGTGTTTGTTGACTTGTTTATAGTTTACAGTTCTTGAGTATGGTTTTCAAGAGGGTAAAAGAATAAAAACGCCTAATTTTAGCCTCTTAATGCCATCATGTTACACCAAGTACTATCCCAGTCATATTATGTCTATGAAAGCATAGTGTTAAGCTCTAGGAGAACTTCACCATTTCTGGTACTCTACTAGCTGGTTTGGAAAATCTACATTCTTAAGATACTTACAAGCACCTTTTTAATATTTTCTACTTTTTTAAGCTATGAGTTTGTAACCAATTTTATCTAGCCTTTATAATTACATCCTATAGTCTATTGAACCATTTCTACAGAGAGTTATACTATGAATCCTCTACCCAGGTCTTGTTTTTACTCATCTTGGTAAAATGGTGATATACGATCCAAGGTGAGTTTCAGGAGTTCTTTGTACTCCTTTATGTATAATAACTTCTTTGTTTTTTTGAAAATGTAATTCTGGGGAATAGGATATGAAGTAGAAGTTGAATTCTTGTACTAGTAGAGGTCTGCTTTAACAAGCTTTTGTTTGTAGAATTTTTTGTAGATAGAGTGGGGATTTCTATTCTCTTTAGCAATGACTTGTTTGGTGCACTCTCCTAGTTTAGCAAGAGGCATTCAGCAAAAGTCTTTTTGGTGTTTCTAATGATAAGCATAGTTGGGGGGCAAAAGTAAGCACAACATCCCTATTTTAGTGGATGAAGTGTGTGGGTAGAAACTACACTATACTACTCTAAAAGTGTCATTCTAACATCAATAATAGGTCCTGTCTTGAGAGGGGAGAGTTGATGTCATATCTAGTCTCTCTTACTGGCTTATAGAGGAGGAATAGGGATCTCAGAGTGGTTCTAGCCACCTGCAAGGGTTTTTTAGAAATGTTTACACAAATCTGAAGTCTTTTAGGACTAGCTGTGATATACAAGCCAGCCTGCTCCCATTATTCTGAGAGACAGACCTTTCTCTTTATGCCTGGGGTCCAGCCTACTATAGAGATAGGTCCTTGACAGAAACTTACTCTGAGCCCTCAGTAAGTTTTCTGTCCTTTTACAGAAACAGAGACACCCTCATAGCCCCCTAGACCCTCATCTGGAATGAACACAACCCCCAAGTTCTTTACAGAATCAAGAGGGACAGAAAACAGTAGACTTAACAAACTATCACAAATAGTCACTTACTATTTGTGATGGGTACTTTGATACTTTAAATAGTTCAAAAATGCAAAGTTAGACAAGTGACAAAAGATGTTGTTAAGTCTGAGGTCTAATCCTTAGACAGGAAGTCCTCATATACAGAAAAGTGATGGTCTGTGCACTAGGACAGATTATCACATGCTACTATCTATTGTTCTACATATGGTAGTGTCTTTGTGCTAGAAATAGTGATAACCTAACTGTATGGAGGCTGTCCTTTGTTCTAAGAAAAGGACAGATGACCATCTATGAGTAATTAATAAAGTCCATGTACAAACATTGAGGCCTTCATATCTCCACTAATATTAATTGCCTTGGTGCTGTTTTAGGCTCATTCTGAGCGGTATGAAAAGGGCTTCTCTGATGCCTAAAAGCAAAGCTTAGATCATGGTAGTTTCCGAGATATTGGTGATTTAATAAATGGTATCATAGTGGTTATCTGTTGATCTGCCTAATATCTCAGCCACTATTGATTGCTTTAAAACGTGACTAGTATCAATCGAAAGGTCTTTTCAAGGGCTTTTGGGTGCCATTAAGACCATGGGAATCGTCGAAGAACTGATAGAGATATGGCCAAATAAAGTTTGTAACAATATGTCTATGTCTTCTACTGTACCTCAGTTGTCAATCTACTTGTTAACTATTGAGGTGAGATACTCTTCATCTACTAGTTACTTACATATCTGATAGTGGTATCATAAAATTATTGTATAAAAGATAGTTAGTCATCAATCTACTTATTGACTACTAAGACTTATTGTATAAAACCTTGCAATTGAGTGGTTATTAGCACAAGTCTTGATGACTCAAAGCTCCTATAATAGATGCAGGTTAAGAAAGAACTTAATAGAGTTCTTTATTATATTTTGTATACTATTTATACTATTTTTACATAGTTTATGTACTAAGTTCTTATAGTTATATGTTTTTCTGAAATATTCTACAATTACCTAATCTAGTCATGTGATGTGGTTTACCTAAGTTTTTCATGCTATTTATAGTTTAATTCTATTATATGTCTTGAGATTGCAAACCAATTATTTGAATGTACAAGAAGTTATTTTCTTTTGGGCTCCTCATAATAGTAGTATTAAGTAGTATACTT
>Ga0153958_1000435_pt1 | contig 10661 bp, 12 predicted proteins | sample TSFL042MetaG_FD_104719 | JGI IMG/M metagenome (GOLD analysis project Ga0153958, IMG submission 104719) | Attine ant fungus gardens microbial communities from Florida, USA - TSFL042 MetaG | ecosystem: Host-associated > Fungi > Mycelium > Unclassified | place: USA: Florida, Wekiwa Springs... | reverse complement strand
TTTTTTTTTTTTTTTTTTTTTTTTTTAAATCATCAGTTTATTACACGGGGTGTGGAGGCAGGCTGTGGTAAGTACACAGTACCTACTTAAATAGAAAAGGGGAAGGCAAAGAAAGAGAATAGAGGGTCGAAAGATAAAAAAAAGAGTCTAGAAGAGAGTGAGAGATGAAAATTTCTAGGTAGTGAAGGCTGTGCTTTTGCTCTGGGGAGCTGCACCGCAATGGGACCTTATCTGTTGTCAAAGCTAAATGCTTCGGGGTTATCTGCGAGAAAGTAGACAAAGCTATTAATGATGATGTTACATGGTCACATGGAGGGGTCATGTCTATCGCATTCTATAATGATGTGTTCTTGAGTTTGCACTTTGGCTTTACCACAAGGGCAGCTGGTGGGGAGTTGGGGGAAGTGTCTGTATTCTCCAATAGGGGCATGACCAGTAGTCATGCGGGTGAAGCAAGCGCATAAAGAGTTAGTAAATCCAATGATGGGTAGCCATGAGCTCCCTTTAGCGTAGGTTGGTTTGATGACTATTCCTTTTTTGTCTTCAAAGTTGAGGGAGTAGTAACCTTTTTTGAGGCTGTTGGCGAAGTGTGTTTGCCATTCACAGAGGGTATTGTCACATTTTTTCTTTCTGCTGAATAAATGAGACTCTTTGCTGGGGAATGTGAGGGTGCATGAGCTTGCTTTGACTTGATCGTCTACGAGTTTGTGTCTGGGCCATTTGGCTCTGCTGGGACAGTACCAGAAGCAGATTTTGTTCCTGCTGTCCTTGCTGAGGAATGTCTTGACTGTAGCTGCTAAGAGGATAAACATGTTCTGGAGAGGGTTGACTTTGGACTCTAGGATTTTCCTTGCTGCAGTAATAGAGTCAGTGATAACTGTGATGTCGTGGATGTTGTCCATTTCCATTGCAGAGATAAGGCCAGTGCGAATGGTCATGAGTTCTGCTTCAATAGATGTGACGTTTAAGGAGTGGACTCGTAGTTGTTTGATGACAGAGTTGTCGGCCCAAATATGCACTGCTGCTGTAGCAACATAGGATTTTTTAATGCCTCTGTTTGCGATGACTGCTACACTATTGTAAGGGGATAACCCTGAGATTGCTTAGATAACCTGGTAGGGTTCATATCATCTAGTATTCCCATGGATCCTCAGAGTGCGTGGTCTATAGTTCCCTTCCCTCTAGTTTGGGTCTCCATTATAGTACTACATAGCTATATCTGGTAGTGTAGTTATTATTGTCCTGATGTCAGTGTCCATAGCGACCAGCGCACAGACCAGGCTAGTCTAGTATAAGTAGCTAGTGATGTACGGTAGAATACCTTATCTCAACAATGATTGAAGCTCCTAAGCTATCCATTGCTTCTTCTTAAGACGCCTGCTTTACTATACTGCAGTGTGACTAGGTGCCTCACCAAGTGTGCCCCTTACAGCTATTGTGGTTTACTTGAGATGACCTGAAGGCAAAGTTAAGGCTTTGGAGATGTTGGTAAAGGTCCTCATCAGAGGAAGAAGAGGGGGAGTAAAAGCTAATTCTACTAGAGAAATGATCAACTATTTGAGATCCAGAGAAGAAAAGGGGATGAAGGGGGTTGAAGTAGTTTCTGACGCTATTGAGCCGTTCATTGACATTCTTGATAGGGCTTTTGAGGTTAGCTTGTTGTTTCATGATGAGTTTGGAAGTTGCAGTCTTGTGGGGGGTTTGATTCTTAGCATGTTGAGAATCTAGTAAGGAGTTAATGGCATGTGAGGAAGGAATGGACACATAGTGAAGGTGGTGTCTGCTATTCAGTTTGCGGAGATATAGGGTGATGGGGATAAGGCCTACAATGGCTTCAATGCCTTCAGATGGGAAGGTTCGAAAGGCACCTGTGATCCAGAGCGCTGCTCTTTGCTGCATTTTCTTTAGTTCAGTGATGTTTTTAACGATAGGGGCACCCTTGAAGAACCACAGTTGGAATCCATATAAGGTGATGAGTAGGATACAGGTCTTGTATAAGAGTCACTTTTGAATGGAGAGGAGACCTCTTGAGGAGTTTTCTAGCATCTTCATAGCACTAAGGGTGGAGAGGCATTTTGTGGCATAGAAGTGAGTATGGTAATTGAAGTTGAGTCTGCAGTCAAAGTAAAAACCTAGGTACCACCAGATGGGTTTGGGAGAGATGACAGGGCCCTCTACCAATGATAGGTCGATAGAGGGATTGGGGGGGTGGCATGCTCTTGTAAAATGAAAGAGCTGGGTTTTACTGTGCTCCATGACAAGGCCAGCATCGATGAGGATTTTGGACATAATATTGTAGCTACAGAGAAAAAAGGAAGAGGATAGTGAGTAACTCTTCTCCTGAGAAATTAAAAGACCATCATTCACGAAAGAAAGAATATTAGTCGGAATATTTTCTTTTAGGATTTTTAATCTTTTTTTGAATATTTTTATGACTGGGGTGAGGTAGATAGTAGAAAGAATGGGGGAAAGAGCTGAGCCTTGACCCACACCGACATTGGTGTTGAAAGCTGGAGATGAGAACTTGTTCCAGGTATATGTGATAGAGCGGTTGAAGTGATAACTGTTAAAGAAGCCTACAACATTAGTGTTAAGTCCTGCTTTCTTTAGACAAATGAAGAGGAACTCGTGATTGAGAGAAGGAAAAAATTGGGCGATATTGAATGCTATGACGCTGGTATGGTACTGTCTGAGCCACCCTGCATGAATAATATGGGTTAGGTATACTCCTGCGTCAGTGGTGGATCTTTGTCTAATGCCTCCTAGTTGATTAGGGTCTAAGAAGCCATTAGCTGTCATGTGAAACTGTAGTCTGTTGCTGACAACTTTCTCAATTAGTTTGCCGGTTGTGTTGAGAAGAATGATGGACTGGAAATAGCTTGGTGTGTTGTGCAATGTCTTATTTGGCTTGGGGATGACAACGGAGTTGGCTGATTTGAAGTGGGAGGGCCAGTACTCTAATGTAATGCAGGCGTTAGTGATATACACCAATTTTTCGAGGCATGTATTATGTGAAATCACGGTTTTGAGGTGCCTCCATGATATATGATCTGGTCCTGGAGTAGAGGATAATGAGCACTTAGCTATTGCATCTCTGAATTCTTGGCTGGAAAAGGGGGGCTATTCAATGCTATTTGCTTAAGGGAGTTCATTGAGAAGTCTGGTGTTAACTGGTCTGTTTTCTGCTAAGTTGTATGATTTGTGTAGGGTGTTCCACAGATCGGGGAGAGTGTTACATGGGCAATTTTCGTACGAGATGGATTCGATAGCTGGGAGGGACTTCTTCCTGACCCAACTCATTAGATCCCAGGGTCTCTTGTTGGATGATGCAATTTTGTGGATCTTGTTATTGAAGAATTCTCTCTTGACTGTATGTACCACTGATTTAAATTCTTTCCAGTGTTTAAGGTCGCCTGATTCACGGTATTTATCAAGACTGTCAGTGCAGTCTTGGTTCCACCACTCTTTGGAATGTTTTGTGATGCATTTCTGTTTGGAGTGAGTGTTCCATGCGTTTTCAAAGATATTTACCAGTTGTTGGACTGAGGCCTCTAGGTTCGCTTGGCTCCTAATTGCTGATGTGTCGAGGCTTTGAATGCCTTGAACCAATGAGGAGATGAATTCCTTTTCTTTCTCACTGTCTTTTTTGATAGACCATATGTTGATGTCAGTATTAACTTCTCCAATGCCAATTTTGATGATGAGAGGAACGTGGTCAGATGGTTTGCGGATTTCGGGGTAGAGTGTATGTCGACCAAATCCTGTGTTGTTTGGTGAGAGGAAGACAAGGTCTATGACCGAGTTGGTGTCACGTGGGTTATTTACAAACCTAGTGGGGCCTATAAGGGGACCCCTAATCTGTGACTCCAGAGCGACCCTGTAGCCGATCCAATATTACTATGTAATATTAGGTCTTACTCTCATCATTCCGAGAGCACTCTGTTGCCACCCAACATACTTTCCTTATTCAGACCCTAGTTACCGATGCAGGGACACGAAGACACTATAGTATATAATGTAGATTATTCCCTCCAGGAGCCTCATCTAATTCTCTGAGAAATCTCCTGGAGGTAGGTTGTAATCGTATCTCATAAATTATAATTAACTGAGGAATCTCCTGGAGTCTTCCCTCCGGTCGCCCTTATAGGGCCAGGGTTTGAGAGAGGGGATAGTTCAAGACCTAGGCTGTCTGCAATAGTAATGAGGTCGTCAGTGTGAGAGGAGTGGTGTCTGAAGTTAGGGTCCTAGTTACTGTCTCTTATGTTGAAGTCTCCTGTTAGGATGATTGTCTTGTCTATGTTCGTCATGCTTTCCCGGAGGGCTTGGAGGGCAGTTTGATTGCTATCTGAGTATATGTTGATTATGTAGTTGGTGTCTCGGTTATTGTGAAAGGCCAGGACATTGATGTCTCGGTGGTTTATGATGTCCAGTCATAGAGCAAATCTCATCCTAGCAAGATGTTTGTTGACATAAGTAGCGACTCTTGCATAGTTTTCTTGTGTTGTGTCTTGGCGAATGAACAGAGTCCATTCTGTGTGGTTGGGGGTACCATAGAGTAGGTCTCCCATAGGGTTTGAGTAGCTTGGGATGCGTCATAAGAGAGATCTAGGTGGCTCCTGAATTAAAATAACATCAGCTGAGTTCTTCTGAGTTTCTAAGATGATATTGGTTAATATTTTGTTTTTCCTAACGTTCTGTGAAAAGATTTTTAGGTTGTCTTTGATCATATCTTGGTACCGCCAATGGCAAGGTGGATTGAGTTGGCTCTGGTTTCCCTGGCTTCTTGTGCTTTCTTCTTGTGCCATTCACAATTGAATTTGTGCTTCCAAAAGGGGCACTTGTTGTCATCTACCATGTGTTTACCTTTGCAGTTGACGTATTTAAAGCTATGAGGGCATAGTTCACTCTTAGCAGTTTCTAGTCTAGGAGAGTTCAGTTTGGAGTTGGCTTTGCAGCACCATGCTAGATCTCTGTGGTGTTCCAGCTTGTGAGGGCCATTGCATTTTTGGCATCTTGAGCCATGGGTGCAGCATGAGAAGGTAGAGTGGCCCTACTTCTAGCAGTTGTAACACTGAGGGACTCTGGGGTTCATGTTGGTGGTTTTAATCATGGCAATATACCTGCCAAAGTTGAAAGAATGATTTATCAGCAGTTTTGCTTTGAAACTGTTCTGAGAATCCCAAATGTCAAACCAGATGATGGCTATGTTGGATTTGGGAAAGGCTTTGATTACTCTGGGCTTTGCTACAAGGTTCACAGGCTCGAATAGTTCTAGTTGTTTCATAGTAGTTGTAATGTTGTCGCCGGTGAGCTTATTACCGTTGGGTTGTATATAAGGAATACCAGTGATTTTTAGGTAGGATTTAGATTAAGGGAGCCAGGGGGCAAGCACTTCATCGTTGCCAGCACCATTGATCGATTTGAGGTATCTTTCTATGGTGTTGAGGTCGCTTGTGTTCGGGACACTATTCGTGTTAATGGATACGCCTCCAGGACACGGGCAGATGAACTCAGCTCTTGTCGTTGATTTGATGCTTTTCAATAGCATGTTGATCTGGAAAATGTGAGCATTGGCTTCTCCCATGATGATGTCTTTGATATTGTTAGAGGTGGGTACGATGGCCTGTTTTCTGGATAGGCCCTTTGTAGTGTGTTGTATTCTACGTCCTTTGTTATCAGGTTTGGGGAACGCTGTGTCATGTATCTTGAGGATTTTCTTATTTGGTAGGGCTGGAAACGCTTCTTTGATCTTGAGGATGCTGGCCGCGGCATTGGTGGTCTGGGCATAGGACATGGGGGAGTATAAAGAGCTTTTACCCTTTGTCGAGCACACTTCCTGACGTTTCTTCGAGTTTTCCATTTGTTCTTTGGAGTGGCAGGGTGGGATGGATGGCAGGGTTTTTCTTGTCATTTGTAAGGGGACTACTCTAGTATCGCTTAGGCAACCTGGTAGGATTCGCATCATCTAGCGTTCCCATGGATCCTCGGAGTCTGCGGTACCCTGTTCCCTTCCCTCTAGTTTGGGTCTCCATCATAGGTACTACATAGCTATATCTGGTAGTGTAGTTATTATTGTCCGGATGCACGTGGCCATAGCGACTGGCACACAGACCAGCTAGTCTAGTATATATAGCTAGTGATGTACGGTAGAATATCTTACCTCAACAATAGTTTGAGCTCCTGGGCTATCCATCGCTCTAACTTAAGACGCCTGCTTTACTATACTGCAGTGTGACTGGGTACCTTACCAAGTGTGCCCCTTACATCATTGCTGTTTTGGGGTAGGTGTTGTTTTCGGCAGTCCTATTATGGGTTTGCATATTTCCAACATGGGTAGAGATGTTGTCATGGATAATGGTGTTTTTGGATGAATGGAGCTGGTCCCAGCCAGATTCAAAGATCGTGGATATGAATACCCAGGCTGATTTACCAAATAGTTCCAGTTGAGGGATGTTGTTGCCGTTGCGACCTTCCAGACTTCGCTGTTTGAGGAAGTATGCTATGCATTGTAACGAGCAGGCCATGTTGCCGATGTCGCTCTGTAGAAATTTGTTTGTGCTAAACAGAGAGGTAGCTGTGAAGTTGCTATTCCACAGGCTAGGGTCAGCTAGGATGTTAGCGCTGTAGAGAATGACCGTGGGCAGAGAGGGTTCCAGGGACGTGTTGAAGTTGTCAGCAGGGGAAGGTTCATTGAGCGCATTCTCGTGGGGGGCATGTGGTGTTTGCAAAGGCGGTATGGCGAAGTCATACTTCTGGGGGCCAGCAGATGGGGGGGCATTATCAGCCACTATGTCCATATTGTTTTGTGCAGCGACTTGCTCAGTGTAGTCGCAGTCCGAAGGTGGTAAGTCATCCATGAGAGATAGGGACGAGCTGCGGGAACTTTGAGTGCTTGCGCAAGAGAGGAGGCAGCCTCTTTGTATGCTAAGGGCAGTGTCATCTGGCCTGGCTATGGTGTTTTCGAAGTTAGGGCTCATGAGTTTCTTAGAAGTGTATGTATTCGCTATGTTACTCTTGGGTGCTACCATATAAGATAGTGGTATTAGAGTAAGAAGCGATGAGAAGAGTAGTCTACTAAGCTATCCTACTATTGTTAATTTTTAGGAGAATTATTAGGAGAAATAAATTACATAATTGTCAGATTTCCAGAATATGATAATAGCCCAGACATAAACTTGTCGATGATCAAGTCAAAGCAAATGTATGTGTCTGTAAGAGGATGCTCTAGAGTAGCTTAGGTAACCTGGTATGGATGAGTATTATCTAGCTTGCCCTTAGATCCTTGGAGCCTACTATTTATAGTTCCCTTCTCTCTTGTTCTTGTTGCTATAGTTTGTACTATATAGCCTTATTAGGTATAGTAGTTATTAGTATCCTGATCTGTGTTCCCTTAGCGACTGGCACACAGACCAGCTAGTCTAGTATATATAGCTAGTGATATATGATAGAATACCCTACCTCAACATTAATTGGAACTCCTGGGCTATCTATTGTTCTTTCTTAAGTTCACCTTTACCACTTATGCTTAGTGTGATTAAGGGTTGCCACTGAGTGATCCCTTTACAGTATCCCCACATTTCCCAGCAAGGAGTCACACTTATTCAACAAGAAGAAAGAATGTAATAATATCCTCTGTGAATGGTAAATGTCGTTTGCTAACAGCCTCAAGAAAGGTCACTACTTCCTTAACTTTGAAGACAAAAAGCAAAGAGTTATCAAACCTACATATGCCAAAGGCAGCTTGTGGCTCCCTGTCATAGGGTTCACTAATTTACTATGTGCTCACTTCACCCATATGACTACTGGACATGCCTCCATTGGTGAATACAGACAGAGATTCTCCTCCCCACCAGCTGCCTATGTGGTGAAGCTGAGGTCCAAACCTGTGAACACATCATCATGGAATGTGACTTGCATAACCCCTCTACACGACTGTGCAACATCATCATTAACAGCTTCATCCACTTCCTCGTGGATAACCCTGGTGCATTTAGCTTTAATAATGGTTAAGGTCCCATCGTAGCACGACTCCTCAGAGTAAAGGCATAGCCTTTGTCACCTCATTTCCCCTCTCTTCCTTTTCTACTCTTTTCTATATTTGTTTTTCTTTCTCTCTCTCTTTTCATTTCTCTTCTATTTAAGTAGGTACTTTGTACTTGCCACAGTCTGCCTATGCACCCTATGTAATAAATCAATGATTTAAAAAAAAACATGTTTCTATATCCCTGAGCATCTCATTGGGCAGTTTCTGGCATGGAACCAGTGTCAGCAGTACAAAGTGACCAAAATGGTTAGTATGCCACTACCATTCTTAGATACATTCTTAAATAGTACTGCATATATGAAACATCTCATAGGGATTCTGAGGATGTAGTGCACGTATCAAATTCTGACCTGAGGAAATCTAGGATGAATCCAATTTACTACATAGAGCTCGAACTAGAGACAAAAGAGGTGGATGGAGTGAAGAAGAAAGTAAAGAAACATTGTGTTGCTGCTTGACTAAGTATGCAAACGATCAGAAAAAATAGAAGGAGAAAGGATAAAATCATTATTAATACTCGACAAGCTAAGATCAGTTTATATACTCCGTTCGAAGTCTCACTTATATATGATTGTGATCTGTCGAAAACATCTATATATGGTATAGCACCCTGACATAGGAAAAATGTTTCTGAGACTATAACACTAAGAAAGTCTAGGATCTGAAATTTGAAATTCGTGCTTGGCATCTCGGCATATATCAAATCTGCTTACGGGAAGTATTTATGTAATCTACTGTTTTGATCCATATATAAGTGAACAGGTAAACAAGGAAACTGGGAAACATTCCTTTCAGTTCTATGGCAGATGTTGATATCGACAAGTTCATGTACAAGAGGTCTGTCATGCTTTTTCTACCTAGTAAATGTATGACTAACTATGTTAAAGCTGACAAGTCACTTTGACGAGCCTTCTGTGGAAGGTGTGGCTATGGGTACCTATGTGACTCTGAATGGCTATTTATCACATCTTCCTGCAAATGAGCAACGAGACGAGTTCTTCTCATGTATATCGCTTATATTTTGGTCTCTATACCAAATACAGTCCCTTTGTTTCCGCTGCAGAACCATTCGCCACACAATATGTCTCCCTCAACACAACGATTCCTATACCAACTGTGCTGGACGTTTGCAAGGATAGTGGTGGAATTTTTTTCTTGATGACAAAAGTCCCTGGTCAGTTCTTTTCAGCGGACGGGGTTACTCTTCATTCAATGACAGACAAGCAAGTTTTCGTCTTCAGTGAAATACTTTGTGGCTGGTTCGCACAGTTAAGAGCACTGCCCCCACCCTCTGATGGTAGGGTCAGCGGTTTCATGGGTACTTCTTTTCATTATGCAAGGGTCGACCTTTTTGGCCATATAGACCCATTCGATTCCATGGACGCCTTCCATGAACAATTTTTCTACACCCTCCCCTCTACTTCTGATGCAGCCATGCAATCTCTCGCTACATAGACATGAACCAAGAAATATCGTCTCTGTTTTAGTCACTGTGATATCGGCCCACAAAATATTCTTGTCAACGATAATCAAAGGCCTGTAGGACTGATTGATTAGGACTCTGCAGCTTGGATACCTGAATACTGGGAGTTAACAGCTGCCATCCACAGACGGTTGATATATGAACCGTGGGTGGATACTTTCAAGTGCATCTTTTTACAATATAAGGATGAACTAACTCTTGAAATCGAGCTATGGAAAACTGTCAGTCCGTACTAGTCATTGTGATGTACGACTTGTTGCTCAATATTTGTTGGTAATTTAATTTTTGCACAAAACTCACCGTGTCAAATGGAATTGAGTATGTAGCCAACAAACCTGTTTTCAGGACGTCCTTCATCGACATCTTGCAATCTCAGACCATATGCTTGACATTCATTGTAATGCAATGCTCTGATAATCATCAGAAGATTACTGGCACAGTAGGTATGCAGATTTGATCTTAAAAAGAAAAGCGAGTTGTTTTAGTCATTCTTTTAAAGATATTACCATCGGTGGTACCTCTATGTAAGACATGTTGACATGTTGTACATGCCCATGTGTCCTGATACCTTTTTCAGCTTAATCACATTTTATCACTGGTAAAGTTTCAAGACAATCTACTAATTGAGTCTGACAATAATCTGACTACTGTCACGTCCTGTCGCCCAAGTCATTCAGAATTCTGTTGATCCCAATCAACACGTCAAGGTGACACCCAGGTCTAAATGTATGCAGTTCAAGATAAGTCACAAATCACTATGACTAGATGCGGAAAGCTACTGTAAGAACTATTGCAGAAACCCAGTCGCACGTTGGTTTGACTTGGAATAAGGTGTATTCCGTTGCAAACCAATGAGTAGATACAACTAATTACAAATCTTATATACTAAAAAACATTCCAGAAAATTCCACTGGATCACGGCGTTGGCTTGATTTTCCAACAAGAACAACGAGACGAGATACTCAAACCTTTCTGAGTAGTCAAATTCTAATCTAATAGTTTCTGCTGGCAATTTCTTTCTGATTTCTCTACTGTCACATACTATCATTACCAATAGTTCCATGCTAATCTATCTGCAGTTCTCTATATAGATACCTTGAGCATCGTGCTGACTTCTTGTGACTCAAAAAATGG
>Ga0153958_1000434_pt1 | contig 10665 bp, 8 predicted proteins | sample TSFL042MetaG_FD_104719 | JGI IMG/M metagenome (GOLD analysis project Ga0153958, IMG submission 104719) | Attine ant fungus gardens microbial communities from Florida, USA - TSFL042 MetaG | ecosystem: Host-associated > Fungi > Mycelium > Unclassified | place: USA: Florida, Wekiwa Springs... | reverse complement strand
TGGCCTTCGAAGGGCGCTTCGATATGCACAGTCACGCGATTCCATATCAAGTATGCATGCTTACATATGCATGTCACACCTGTATATTATGTATTCGCCACCTGAACCTTATTTTTTCTTCTTATCATCCTCAAGACCAAAATCATCCCACCACATCAAGCATGAGCTCGTACGTCTGCCAGAACGTTTGTTTACCTTGGCTAACTATTAAATAGCAAGCTATCAGTGTCAAGCGTGCGGGGCTCCGTCAAAGAGCTTCTTGCTGAATCCAACGGCGAGAAAAGGCGCAACTTTGTGGAGACAATCGAACTTCAGATTGGTCTCAAGAACTACGACACTCAAAAGGACAAGCGTTTCTCTGGTACTGTCAAGTGTGTTTTGCACCGTCCTATACGGACGAGGTGGTGATTAATACTGTCTTAGGCTTCCTAATGTTCCTCGCCCCCGCATGTCCATCTGTATTCTTGCCGATGCCGCGGACATTGATCGTGCCAAGCAAATCGAGCTTGAGTACAAGTCGGTTGATGATCTCAAGAAGTAAGCAATCAACCTAAGCTCCACTTTCTGATGCCATTCCTGATTTCATTTCGCCAGACTCAATAAGAACAAGAAACTTGTCAAAAAACTCGCCAAGAAGTACGATGCATTCTTGGCCTCTGAAGCCTTAATCAAGCAAATCCCCCGTCTTCTGGGCCCTGGTCTCTCTAAAGGTGATTAATGTATTAGTATCTGGAGTCATCACATGCCTTACACTTCATCATTCAGCCGGAAAGTTCCCCACTCCTATCTCTCACTCTGAGGACCTCTCCAACAAACTCAATGAGGTCCGATCGACAATTAAGTTCCAGCTTAAGAAGGTTCTTTGTTTGGGTGTCGCTGTCGGACACGTCCAAATGACTGATGATCAAGTTCTTGCCAACGTGATGATGAGTACGTGGAGATGCTGTCACATGTTCATAACACCCTTCTCACGCTGTCGTAGGCATTAACTTCCTCGTTTCGCTTCTCAAGAAGAACTGGCAGAATGTTCAGTCGTTGCACATCAAGAGCACAATGGGCAAACCCATTCGTCTCTTCTAAGCCGGGACTAGTAAGTTGGGATGAGGACCAATCTGACATCGTAATGCAAAACACAAAGCCCCGCACGCTTTTACCAACGGCTTTAAAGGTGGGGAAGCCGATTGGGAGCTGATACGATGTCATGATCTGGAGTTCTTTTCCTTTTTTGCTTCTGTCCCCGGACGCTGTCAAAGTTTTTGGGATTTATGTCATGTACCTATGTCTTATGATATATGACAGACTAGTACGTTTGACGCGCTATAATATTTTGGTTGCGAGGGCAAGATCAACAAGGCTCTCGTTAACGTTACGATTGAAAGGAAGTATTTTTTCGTTGAGTTTGCCGTAACTTATACGATTTTGTCGGCGAAAGTAGGCGAAAGTTCAGAGAAGAATGATCACACTGCAACTTGTTGAATGATTTTGCAATTCCCTTCAATAGCTCCTCCGACTCGGACACGGATTCCCCAGACCATTCATGATACGACCAGTAACTCTATTTCCCTGAAGATCCAGGGCATACCCTTCATCCAACACGATCGTCCGACTCCCGCACCTTCCAACGACTAGCCCCATATGATATAAAAATACTAATTGGGTTCGTGGCAGAACATTCAGAGCTTTAGCCGGCTCGGACAATTCCAGACTTTTGCATCCGAAAGGGCGTTCAACGGAACCTTCAACTTGAAGTTCTCCCATGCGCTTGCGCGACGTCAACGAAAGTTCACTATAATCACCCATATTTGGGGTAACGATTTCGAATATACAAAAGATTATTCCTTTTTTTTTTCCCAGGTAACGCTCAACACTGTAGCTTAAGCTTCTTATCAGCTAGAAGATGATTGGCGCTCTTAGGCGGTCTTTTTCGAACGCGAAGTCTCTCGCTGCGGTGTAATTAGGTAAGTAACGACACCGGCCCATGGCGATGATGCGGAGAAGATAGAAGGCAGCATAGAGACTGTGCTGACTTTGGGTCAATGCCAACGTTGCTGATAAGCAGGCAGGAAATGCCCATCTTTCTTATCAACTTGAGGGGCTGCCAAGAGACTGCACGTCAAGTTATGAAAGCGATTGAAATGTCCATCATTAACCAGTTACGGTGAGCGGAGCAATTGAATAGAGCGTTGACCTGTCGTCTCAAAGGAGTTCTCCAGGACATTTTTTTTCTCAAGCCACGGTCAACCAGCGTTATCTGATAGCGAGCATTTGTCAAACTGACTTCCTGGTATTTTACCTTCGTGGGTTTGAAACGGCATGCAGTACGGAACTGCAGGATTTTTTTTTCCCTGCGGTGATAAAATCTAACAGGTTTCTGAGAGACCAGGTTATCTTTTGGCAAACGTTTCATAAATAAATATATCCATGTCACAACCTTGGAGGTCGTTCGTTTCAGGCAGGACTGACAGGCATTCATTTTGTTGAATCAGGTCGACTTGAAGACGATGCTTCAAGTACTTCGGTTCCGTTCAACAGCGAAGTCGGATATGGAGACCGTCAAGTCCCTGAATCGGTCCCTTGAACGCCGTCTGTCGATTCATTGTTCGCGCCAACGAGAGTGAGCTAACCAGTCTTTCATTTTGTCTTTTAGCGCGTCGCAAGGCGATGCAACTATGATCTTCGGTCCCTGTCCTGGCATGGAGCGCCATCACAATTTGTCTTTGCGTGGGTGTGGAAAACATAAAGGGTCTCACAGTTGGGCTAAGACTTAAGGGGTCGGCGTTATTCAAGGCGGGAACAAACGTCCCCGAGCCATTCGAAACGGCATGATCTCCATCGTACGGGTGTCTTACTACACCCTTGTCAGGCCAAGCGTGGGGCACAGTGGATCTTAACAGAGTTAACTCCTTCAGGGTTGCTCTCATCTTATGCTTAACGGTCGCGGATCTGGTAAATGACTCATCTTCTGACTTCTGACATGCGTGATCCATCCGGAAGCTGCACGGGATGTCGTGGACCAACATGGTGGTGACTGAGTACTGAGTGATTGGCACCAATGCGGCATATGATCAGTTCCGCTACATTAGAAGCTGGCTTCTTTGTCACTGGCATGTTCTCGTGTTCAATTGGCCGCATATGTATATCCATCCAAACATGGCATGGCGTTCTCGGCGCCTGTTACTTATGAGAAGACACTGGCAGTTACAGTTGTGGCGTTGGACAGCTGAGAGAATTTTTCGGCGACGATCAATCAACCTATCGACGACTAACTACTTTTGCGACTGAATTATGTCACAAGACCTGCATCTTTGTGGACACTACTAGACGGAACACCCACGATTCGGAGGTCAGCGATACTTGAGTATCTAGTATATTGACGGCGATCTGGGTGTCTGACGAGTCGTTATGGACATGACGTGCAAACCTTGGATGACATTTTGCATTCAAATGCCCGTTTGAAACCAAGGGAGTACATAGAATTGCCTACGTTGCATGAGCAGGTGGGGATGAATGGAAAACTCAGTGAACCGACTCAAGCTGGACGCTGGGTTTGCACAGCATACACCCGATAGCATTGTGTGTCGAATGACGAGAAACTTGAATCAAGCGGCTCTACTAAGGTTCATGGGTTGATCGCGATCGAAGCCACAATTGGCTGGTCTGGACGGTCCCGAAAGAGCATTGTCAAAACTGTGCCTGGGGAAGGAAAGGAAATTGAATTGGCATGAAGCGTGAAGCGAGGGTTTTTGCGTAAAGATAGTCGGAATGTATGTGTGGAGAATGAAAAAAAACGGGAACTAAAAGAGGGCGGGTACCGAGTGATGCCGGGAGGCAAGTTGATGATCATCACGTGGGCGAGGAAGGACATGTGAGGGCATCAAGATCTGGCATAACTCAACCTTGGTGTGTCGTCGAGGAAATGGCATGAAAGCATCGAGGACGATTGAGTGGGAAGAGGAGAGATATTAATGGGACTTCTAATTCTAGACTGTGAGCGCTGAGACGGTTCTGAGTGTGAAGATGGGCAAGCCTCGTGAAGGCGGAGGTTTTGGAGAAAAAAACATTGAGTCCGCTCCGAAATGAAGATGCGGCAGAATTCGGGAGTTCTGTGAGAGATCTGAAGTTTTACGAAAAAGTGTAGTCTAAACGTAGCCGTCAATTGAAATAGGTAATAAATTGAAGGTTGTCCTTGGGTTTCTATGCGAGAATTCCAAATCTATATCAAATCTGACATATTGATATCATTTATTCTATAGTCCTAAATAAGCAGTCTCGACCTATTTACGTATCATCCTCTTAGGCGTCACTGCCTCGACAACTTCGAATCCTCAAAAGCCTGTTCTTCAGTTCCTCCGCAATCCTTAATCCTGTCCTCCGTCTCCTCAGCACCCCTGCACATCTACTATGCCCCGTCATACTTCGAGGAACGATTCCCCTGGTCTCCAGATCTACTCCCCTACTTATTCCTCTACCCAGTACTTATCTGACTCCAGTCAGTCTGGAGGTCATTCCCCTCAGTCTCCGACCGCACATCCCCAGTCGTCCCAATCATCAGGGTCAGCTAATGGGAAGAAAAAGCATGTCTGTTCCACTTGCGACCGCGGATTTACCACCAGTGGTCACCTCGCGCGACACCTTCGCGTTCACACAGGTGAACGCAACCACAAGTGTCCCTTTCCTGGATGCGAAACACGCTGTTCCAGGCAAGACAACTTACAGCAACAGTGAGTCCAGCTCTTGTTTTTACTATCAACCTCTGTATTCTATTATCTTGGTATTATCGCGCGCGCTACACAGCATTTGTATACGAAATTGAACAATTTGCTCATCATCGTGCTTTCTTTTATCATAAAACAACAAACTGAGTTTTTATTCTTGTTCCCCAGTTACCGCATTCATCTCTCACCTGGCTCACGACGGAGCTCAAGCTCCGCCACGCGCGCCGCTATTGCTCGTGCCGTAGGCACTTGTAGTTCAGGCTCAAGAAATAGCCGAACTTCGACATCTTTGATTTCATCAGACCGCAATTCGTCAAACACCCCCTCTCCTCCCCCCGCACTCGAGCATGCAATTCCTCCTCCACCTGACTCACCACCTCCTTTAGTACAAGCATTCCCAGTACCATCGTCGTATCCAGATAGCATGCACTCTGGGAGTATGTCCAGTAGATCGCCAACCCCTCCCAACAACACTTACCCCGCAATGCTCAGCCAGCACTCCCAAGCCATGTCCAATGGCCAGGTAACATCACACTCCTCGCCAATCCAGTCGCATTACAGTGACAATACGCCGAGCTATGATGAACCCTCGCAAGCTAATTACGGCTATGTCACGGCGTCTGTCTCGCAGCCGTCCGGTGCTCATGCTGTGCATGATCACTCATACGACTATTCTCAGGCATACACTGAGAAGTCGTCCATGTCGCGTATTCATTCTTCCTCTCTTCATCAATCACCCATGGAAAGTATTCATGATGGCTCTCCGCAGTCCTCAGCCAACCTTTCGTCTGTTTCATCTCGTCTTTCGATTTCTCACATCTCGCATCCGCAATCCTACCCTACGCATTATCAGACGGTTAACACGCCGTCTCCTGATTCACCGCATTCTGTCTCGCCGCACTCCCAGCTATCAACTCCTAACTACTCTGCTTACCGAGATGCGCACGAGGTTGCGCCATACCAAAACGGCTCCGGAATACTGGACTCTGTCTCTGATCACTCCAGCAACTATATCAATTCACAAAACAATGTCGCTCATGGGTCATACAGTCACACTCTCATGCCTCACCATTCGAGCATACCAAGGTACGACTCGCCGCCACCAGTCCTTGCGCCGATCCAGGATGAGAGAGTGCTTCGCGGAGATATTCGGATCCCTCAGATGCACCAGTCAATAACGCCACCGCTGGGCAACTCACTATCATATATGCATCATCCTCAAGTTCAGAGTTCATATCCTTATCATACTCCACACGTCAACTTAACCGCCCAAGGAACTTGGAAGGCTGATAGCGCTCTGCGGGCACGTCCCTCGACAGGCTACGTATGATACCCCGATCTTGGACTAGTGTTTTCTTTTGCGGATCTCGTATTTTATAGCTGCGTCATAAACTGGACCAGTACCCCTGCTTCTGCTGTCTCTCGCTCTCTGGTTTTGTTCTGTATGGAAGACTTTCTGTGCATTTCCTGTGCCATTTATACAGCAGTTGCGATGCTGCTGCATACATACCAATGTTATACCAGTGTAACTAACTGCATGATAGATACATACTATGTACTGTAATTGTTGTTCATAGAATTGAAATCGTGGATTCTGAGCGGATCTATGGTCAAATATGGCAATACTTTAATTGATGTGAAGCGGTGGCACAGTACACACGTACTACAACCTGTTGTCGAAGCAGCATCGACGATCTATCAGATAGGTTGCAATGCCCAGCGATCTCGACAGGTGAGAGTTCAACGTTTTCAGCCGCAGCTCGTTCTCAAAGGTACTACGATAAACGTGTTATTATCGATCAATTCTCGGTCTTCCATGCATTGCATCATCCGATGCATACAATACACTTCCGCCCACTGCTGTGCAATCCGTACTTCTCGCACGTCGACCTTACAGCCAGATAGACCAGCTTACACGATGTGAACCCATATCCGAGGAACAGGTCAAGCGGCTCTGCTTCAAGGCCCGTGAGATACTGATAGAAGAAGCGAATGTCCAAGCCGTGGACTCCCCTGTGACGGTGCATGTTTCAATTCAATTCAACCGTCTCCATAGGCTAATACTTATCCTCTCAACTCCGATACAGATCTGCGGCGATATCCACGGGCAGTTCTTTGATCTTATGGAATTGTTCAAAGTGGGCGGGTTTTGCCCGGAGACGAACTACCTTTTCATGGGTAAGCGTACCGTCCTAGTGCGTCCCCATCGGCCGTCTCATGTTCGATATCCCCCTGTATCAGGTGATTTCGTGGATCGGGGCTTCTATAGCGTCGAAACGTTTTTACTCCTCCTAGCACTCAAAGTCCGCTATCCGGAGCGAATCACGTTGATCCGGGGGAACCACGAGTCAAGGCAGATCACACAGGTGTATGGATTCTATGATGAATGTCAGAGAAAGTATGGCAGCACCAACGTGTGGAGATGGTGTTGCGAAGTCTTTGACTATCTTGCGCTAGGCGCAATTGTAGATGGAAGAGTCTTTTGTGTCCATGGCGGACTCAGTCCCAACCTGCAGGCCATCGATCAGGTGTGTTCATTATGTTGATGTCGCACCTCTCCGTCTTTTTCTCACCTCCTTGCTTTAGATACGCGCCATAGATCGAAAACAGGAGGTTCCTCATGATGGACCAATGTGTGACCTCCTTTGGTCCGATCCAGACGGTTTGTTATTCCTTAATCATGCTTGATTGCGCTGCCTCTTCACAGCACGTCTTTCTTATACGCAGATATTACTGGCTGGGGTCTATCTCCGCGGGGCGCTGGCTTTTTATTCGGCGCCGACATTACCAAAACATTTGCGCACCATAACTCTATTGACCTCATCGCACGGGCTCATCAACTTGCTATGGAAGGATACAAGCTCATGTTCGACAACATGATAGTGACAGTGTGGAGCGCACCCAATTACTGCTATCGGTGAGTGCTGGACAAATTAAAGCCTTGCGTTCGTCTCGGCTTTCATAATTCGCGATTTGACTGCGGTCGTGATAGGTGTGGTAATGTGGCTTCGATTCTCGAGCTAGATGAACACCTCGCTCAAGAATACAAAGTTTTCCAACATGCACCCTCGGTAAGTTCCTTGCGTTTTGAAATCCCCCAACTTGCCCGAAGGCGATATGCGGGGATGAAAATGATGATGCAAGCACTGTGATCTGATCGTTTGGCCTGTGGCATCACCTAGGACGTACGCTCCATCCCAGCAAAGCGACCTCCTGCGGACTACTTCCTCTGAATAGGAAACCCTTGCATTTCTGATTAGAAGGTTCCTTGGCGACAACTGGTTGCCGCGTGTCTTGGACATGCCATAACCGCGACTTTCTCATCAAAGTGCTGAATTCGTTGCTTCTCGACCGTGTTTGGCGTAGCGTGATTAATGCTCTTGAAGGTTTACAACTGGCGGGGAGGTCAGTAGAGTGCCTGACTCGCATATATACTTACAACACAACTTTATCTTTATCTTCAGTGGATCCCTCAGTGTCGATCTTCTCTGTTGGTCAGCTTCAGGTGGAAGGCATGACGTTATCGTACCAGTGCGGAAACGGTGTAATTCTTCCGTGACAGTAAGCGCTCAATTGTGTGATCAGTGTGGGCTCAATGTATTTACTAAGTAAGTGGCCTCGTTGTGAGATCTTGCCTCATCATGTCTCCAAGTGGCAAAAACTATTGAGTTATGCCAGTCACACGCATCGTCTAAAGCTTGATTCATTTATTTTTCCTTTTCGCTTTACCATTAAGGTTCCGTATCGCGACCTGGAAAGTTTTACTACTACTAGCTAGTTAGCGTCACGGTGGTCCCCGGTTTTTGACTCATATACTAGTACCGTGATCCGATTCCTCGGTGTCAAACGAGCCATGGCACGGTGAAGCTTACAATACCCGCTCAGCGAGGTCATGTGCGTCCAATTCTCCAAGAGCTTTTCTTACCGTTTGATCTGATGAGCGGTCAAAATGCATTGTTTCATAGTCTTGGCGTTGCGCTTTGCGATAGAGGCAGCGGTGACTAGTTGACTCGTGACGTTTGGCAAACCAGGTTCGTATTTACATATGTCGATCGGCTACCTCTACTAGTCAAGTGGTTGTCTGATGTGACCGTCAAGCGGTGTCAACGTCAAACGACATAAGTCGTAATAATTTTGCACTCAAGGTTTTCACATCTCCCTCTCACCGTCTAGTACCTCAGCCTGATCTACGTTTTTTCTGTCATTTTGAACGCGCCCTGCTTGTCGTAGAAGTAGGTGAAAATGGCTGTCCTTCCTTGGCTTCGTACCGTTATTTTTTGTGAGTTGGGCGCTACAATGGTACGTGATGCGGGGAACTGAATATCCTTGCTATAGCCTTTTGTTCAGTATTAGCGCTTGTTATCATTGGCATTTGCGCTCACATCGAGTCGCTCATTGCTGGAAATCAAAATGTGTACACCAGCTTTGCCGCATTTGGGCTTGCAGCTGGTAGTATCACCGTCGTGTCCCTTCCGCTGTTGTGAGTGCCATTTTTCAGAAAATCTTCGCGATGGAACTGATTTAATGGGCAGCTTGGTCCTGGGTCGCTTGCGCCGTGGAGTCTTCACCTCTATGATCGTGTTTGAAATCGTCTGGTTCTGTACGTCATTTGACTTGAGACCTTTCTCGTTTATTGATCGTCTTTTTAGTTGTCCTCTGGGTGTTATGGGTTGCCACTGCCGGTGATACCGTGACTGGCAAGACATATAGCTTCCCTGAAGGATGTATTTACAATGATTGTGGGTTTTGGGCAGTCGCGTCCGCCCATTCCAGCTTATTGATCGTCATCGCCAGATCCCACAGTCAATCAGATTTGTTATGAGATTACAGTGGTGGAGGCTGCTGCATTCATTATCTTCTTCAGTGGTACGTCTTCAACACGCGTATGACTTCCTAGTCGCTAGAGCATCCGTGTTCCAGTCTTCTTTTACTATGACACGATCGTTCTGTTCGCGATCATCCAAGCTATTCGTGGAAAAGGAGTGTGGACATCTTCAATCGCCGCAGCAAGCGAAGATACCGCACCTCCCTCACTCGAGCCTACTATGGCACAGTACGGCGCTCAACCTCCATACGCGAACTACGGAGGCTACCCCCAGGGCGCTCCTCCACAGCCATACGGCGCCTATCCTGCTCAGCCTCCCAACCCGCAATACCCAGCTCAACCTTCCAACCCGCAATACCCTGTTCAACCTCCCAACCCGCAATATACTGCTCAGCCCCCGAACTCGCAATATCCTGCGCAGTCACCAAACCCTCAATACCCCACGCAGCCCCCAACCCCCCAATATCCCTCTCAGCCCCCGAGCCCTCAATATCCCGCCCAATCTCCGGACCCTCAATATACTGCTCAATCCCAATTCTCCCCTCAGCCCCCGAACCCGCAGTACTACAACTATTCCCCCAGCTCTCCTGCGTCAGGCAATATGCCTCTCCCGCCCCAGCCAAATTATGGCTCATACCCTGGTAGTCAGGGGCAGGTCCCTCCTCAGGGTGGATATCAAGGACAGCCACATGATGTGGCACATCAACCCATTCCAGTTTAAACTTTAAAGAGAGTTTGTGTCGCCAGCACCTGCTTAAAGCTTGCGCACATCCACATCAATAGTTATTATTTTCATTATTGCCGTACGGCATGAAACATTGTCTTCGTTTTTGGTATTTATGGACAGGCTTGGAAATTTTCCTTGTCCACCGATACGTATCATACAGTACTTACTTATGAGCATACAGTCACGGCGCAAATCTCAATCTTTTGTCACAAAAGCAACCGAAAAACGCCGGCTTCTTTCCCACGCCAATTGACAAAGCACATTGTCCACCTTGAAGATTTGTGTGGCTACTACTTAAGTAGTATTAGTAGTAGGTACTAGGTATACAGCGTGCCCAAAGAAAGATCGACACATTCCTGTTCCAAAAGTCGAACGCTCGTTTGGTGACCTAATATACT
>Ga0153958_1000433_pt1 | contig 10671 bp, 6 predicted proteins | sample TSFL042MetaG_FD_104719 | JGI IMG/M metagenome (GOLD analysis project Ga0153958, IMG submission 104719) | Attine ant fungus gardens microbial communities from Florida, USA - TSFL042 MetaG | ecosystem: Host-associated > Fungi > Mycelium > Unclassified | place: USA: Florida, Wekiwa Springs... | reverse complement strand
GAAATCATAAATAAGCTCTACCAAGGATTGCCAAGCATTGGGTACTGACTTTCCTCCTCCCTTTTTAGTAACAAAATGAACCAGCAGTAAGACCAAACTGAGAGTGAGCAGCATAAACAAAGATGGATTTGTGAATGAGAAATAAAAGTTTCCTAGATTCATAGGAATCAATGGGTGAATGGCAAATTGATCAAGGGGGCTGGGGGCAGACACCGTATCTACCCACATTTGAATGGCTTCCCCATAGGTCTCTCCCTGTGCGCCATTTACAGTTAAGTCATCCACAATAGACTGCATAAAGTCAAATAAAAAGATGCGTCGAGGTTTCATATTGATTCATTATTTGACTGCTCTGCTCCCCCACAAGAAGAGACTTACAAAAAACTAGAAGCTGTGCTTGGTTGTTGACCAAAGAAAAGCACGGGAGTCGAAATTCCTGGGACATTTTAATTAAAGTAAAGGCTGAAGTGCGTCCTAGTGAACGCCTTCAAGTGCCCGAACTTCTCTTAAGATGGATAAAAAGTACCCACTCTCCCCCCTTCTAGCGGACAAATTTCTCAGAATACCGCCAAGTCGGCTATTCCGGTCGTGGAGATCTAGGTCTTCAAATTTAGTCAAATATACCTCCACGGCCCGTCGAATGTCCTCCTGGTCCTCAATTCTGAGTCGATTATCCACAACTATATCGCTTACGAGATTAATTATTCTTTCTTTTTTGATCTCGTAATTACGAAAAGTTGTGCACAAAGATTTGTCGTTCTGCAATTCAGCTATCCGATCCCGAGGGGCCGGATCTTCCGCTGGAGCAGCCTCTTCGTGCGAAGCAGCAGCGAAACCGGGAAAGGGGTCCGGCGCTGGCGGTGGGTTGAAGTGAAAATATCTTCCCTATGACCAGATGTCTTTGCAAGAAGATTATGCTTGGTATCTGCAATTGCTCCCAAGGAGCTGCGCGTCCTCGGCCTTCTTTGATGTTGAATTAGACTTTCTAGTAAAGACTTTAATTAGGTCTGGCAACGCATTCAATATCTCTTTTTAAGTCGAATGCAGGTATGAAACTAGAATGAACTCCTGTACGGCGGCCTATTAGCCTAAGTCATGCTTCAATGTTAGAAAAACCTATATATAAGCTGTGGTCTAATCGAACCTAGCCCTTACAAAACCGGGGACCCTCAACCACCTAGGACATGGACACGAAGACGAATAGAGATCTCGTCTCGAGAAAGCGCACCAACCAAAGCAGAATGCTATGTGATCCTGTAGGAGTAGTAGCACTTAAGACAGGACAGTTATAAAGATAGGTATTAGAAAGGCCGCCATTCCGGGGGCTCTACCAAAACAAAAAGCATGCAACGACAGAAGAAAGAGGTGGGTCCCGCACTCCAAGCAGGTGGGTATGGACGAAGACAACGACTTAATCAACTGGATCGACCGAAGCAATTTCCTCTAGACAGAATGAGGGGGCTCTCTTTAGAGACCTATTAGTGATTGGGCCACCCCTACTGGTCCTATCGAACCAGCCAACTCCCTCTAACTCTCTCGCTCCAAGTATTACACTCGTACCCTATCGGTGGAGCATTCCTCCTCTATGGAAGACACCCCACTCACCTCTACTTACCAGACTCTATTCCTTTCTCACGTCAAGAATTAGGGAAGTGCTTTTTCTACGATTCGCTTGCCGGGCAAAACTCTTCTCTTCGCTATCCGAAATAGCGGAACTTCAGCCATCCTGAGCTCTCACCTTCCGAGCAAGCAGAGCTCAAGAGTTAGGCTCCTGCCGAAGCTCGTCAGTTTATGACGAGTGGAATACCTCGCTTTTGATCTTCGCAGCGTGTGGCCAAAAGCCTCTCCAGACAATCACTTACCTTACCGCGAACAAGAGGAGGCAAAATACGAAGGTGCAATGGCTACAACGGGGAAGGAGTGCTTCCTCGAAATGCCATGCCGGTAGTTCCTCGATCGTAAATTCATAGAAAGAGGTATCCGGTCGATCTGTGAGTGGTGTGGTTCTGCAGGATGCATGTTGCCAAGGTGCTCACCAAAGGCAGGCGTCAGTGAATAGGAAGCCAATCTCGAATGCTGGTGAATTCAATGCGTTTGGGACTCCCCTTCTCCTTTGGCCAAGAAAGCAAGTAAACCTACTTTGTCGGGTTCGATAAGGTGACTTGGAAGGTAATCCGATCAATCTGTCTCATTGAGTTCCCACCTAAAGCGAGCTTGTATGCGCATTTAATTCTTCTATCTTTTCAGTTGCTGTAACGGATTAAGCGTTAGAACGCCCGAATGTCTCCTCTCATTGAGTAGCTGATACTACTGATTCAGTTAAGGCAAATAGCCCATACAATCTCTCCTGTTGGTCAATCCCACCTTGCGACCTTCATCCCCCTTCGAATGAACAAAGTAAACTCCCCTAATGTCTCTAGAGCAGCATATCTCTAGCTGATTGATAGTTAAGGGCGGTAAGAAGCCCTATTCAAGCTCATTCTAGCGAACGATCCTTTCCAACTACCTTAGCGTCATCTCGGGAAGGGGGATTGGTTTGATGTGCCTAAATAAGGGGTCTCGCCAGCTGACTTACGAGTACCAGCAGCACTGACGGTTACGCTTTCCTTATGCCGATTCTTATTTCTAACAAGAGAAGGCTCCGCAATTGCCTGCTCCTTTGACACCCGCCCCTATTCCTATTATGACGATTGCGAGAAGCTCGAGTAGGACAAAAGTAAGAAGGAACGGGAAGGCACGTACGGGTCAGTCCCTAGCTGCATTGATGAGTGATCACCGCACCGTCTATTATGTATGAGAGGAGAGATAAAAGCCTTGAGGATTCGGTAGAACCTTCTCTTTATCTATTTCTTCAAGCAGGGAATGACAGCAACTGGAGTGCAGCTATATTCCTTCTTTCAATAGGCGCAAGGCAAGGAGCAACCACTCTGAGTGGTGGTGATCCCCTATCCCGGCATGTCATCTCCTTTGATTTAAGGAACGGAACATAAGGAGAATCAGCTCGAGGAAAAGCAGAAGGAGGGGCTGCAAGCCACTAGAGCACAGCGAGTTGAGTTCCCCATCTTAATCTTAAGAAGATAAGTTTCTAGCCGTCTTGATTAACTACTCTGACTCATCTCAGTTCCTATAGGTTTTTCATGGTCTAAGGGGGCAGGTAGAACAAAGAGTAGAGATTTGACGATATGTCTTGTTAACAAACATCCTTTCTTTCTAGGAGCGTGCCGGCCAAGGCCAATTAGATTTGGGAACTCTTCTCCGTACATCTATCTTCTGACACCAACAAGCCAGAAAGCAAGTCAGGAATGGCGGCAATTCCGCGGCTAGCCTTTCAAAGAAAGCTGTGCCTTGGTTGTTCAAGAAGGGAGCTCGGCCTTTCCGCTGCCTAATATCTATTACCTATCTATATCTGTATTTCTTCCTGTCTTAAGTGCTCTGCTAGCAGAAGCCTTAGGAGCAGTCCTTTACAGAACAGTTGAGCCTACCCCGAAAGGAGACGAGCTAACAAGCGAACAAGGGTCTGACTCGATCATAGAGAGAGAGTCTGAAAGAGTTCATGAACTTAGCGTAACAGAAATTCTCTGATCCGATCTTCTGAACATTGCTTTAATCCCAAGGGAAAGCAAAAAGGACCCAACCGTACCCCTAGCACTGGACTTGCGTAAGGCACTAGCGCCTCCTTAAGAGCTCTTAGAAGTTTCACTATGAAAAGCATATATTTCCACTTTGATTATGTTTACTGCTGCTGCGGCGGTCTGCTGCAGAAGAAAGGGATAGAGATTCATCTGTAACGTATTACCTACTCTCCAACTACAACTCCAACCGGCGTAGGATAGAGAAAGACTGCCACTCTATATCCTCTAATAAATGTAACCCCCAGAATGGAATCAAGGAGTTTGCTCGCTTGTTTGATGAGATCGATTGCCAATAAGTTGAGGATGTTAGGCTCGTTCACTAGAATGAGGAGGTCATCTTGGTCGGTCTTTCTTTTAATGGGAATTCACAGAAAGAAGTATGCGATCGCCCAATTCTTATTATTGATTCTGGTGAAAGACTCCTTGCTTGATCGATGACACCTGGGATTGGTAGCCAATAAGATGAGGAAGATGAGAGGTGCTCCATTGACCTTGTTCAGAGGTTATGCCTCGAATTCTTAATGTTATAGCCTGCCGATTCTATAACCCGTGGAACTGGCTATCCAAAAATGAAATTCGATACTTTCTTTGAACCTTGTCTATGATAAAGAATCGATTCCACTTTTCACTTTGTGGAGATTGGGTTGGCATAGCCGTTGCAACAAGAGTAAGCGCTGTGATCTTTTCCGCGGCTAGTCTTTTAGCCCGAAGACAAGGCACTGATTGATCGGAGTTTGCCAGGAGTAGCAGTAGCCGCTCTTTCTCTTGCCGCTGCAATAGCCCTGTCTTCTCTGTCCGGCGAATAGAGATAGCTTCTTCCGGTACGGCTCTTTCGAGCAATCAATCAATCTGCTTATCGTTTCCAAATAAGTGACTTCCTGGGTGGACTACACGAGTCTTATGAAAGAGAGCTGAGGACTATATAATAGCGAATTCTGGTCTCTAAGTCAACAGATGCTCCCCTGGAGCAGACATAAGAAGTTCCGATTCCTTCTACCACCATTCATTACCGTGAACCAGCCCATGCCCCTCTTCAGTATAGGCAGGTCTTTCTTTAGAACAGATTCATTCCAGACCAGAAAACCTAATTTAGAATCAGAATCGCGCTTGGAGCCTATCGCTAGAACGAACAACACACCAGCGACCAGACTTGCTACGCTAGTAGGGCTTGTGGGCAAAGCAAGAGATCTTATTTTATCCTTAATTAAGGATAGGGAAGTATAACTCACCCTCGGGGGGAGATATCGGAATAAAGTACCCTGCCGCTGGATTCCTTGATTGATCTTGTCTTATGAATAGATAGGAAGAGAATCTGATCAATCTAGGCAATCTTGTCCGAAAGAATCACAAAGTCCCGTAACCCGCCTAAGCGTGTGAGTCACAGACTTTGTACACCTTCGCTCGTCACTTCACTTACTGAACTTACCGAAACTCGCTACCGTAAGATCACAGAAAGATGTATTCACCTTAAAGTCTAGGCCTACCTTCTATCTATAGGCTCAAGGGACGGTATGAGTTCTCCGCGCCTACCCGAAAGCAGATCAAAAAGCATAGCTCGCCTACTTTCCTTCGAAGCTGGACTTGTCTCTCTCTTTTACGATAAAACGGCTATTCGCCTTAAACGCTCGACGCTTGAAAGCTTTGTGTACTTCGGTGACCAACCACAACTATTCGTGGATACGATTATAAAGAAGCGGATAGATAGAAGTCCCCGTCGCCTCTATACATAAGGGCCTGCCTACCGGACTAGCTTGACTAACGGTACCTTTAGGAAAAAACCTACTGACTTGGGTTTCCAAAAAGCAACCGACTCTTTCCAGGTCTAGTGCCGAAGCGGAGTACAAGGCACTCGCTCTTACTACCTCTGAACTGTTATGGCTTTCTTACTTGCTACGCGATCTAGCGGTGCCATTTCGCTATCAATTTTTCCTGCACTGTGATAATGCTAGCGCTACACACTTTGCGGCCAATCCTGTGTTCCATGCCCGCTCTAAGCACATAGAAGTTGACTACCACTTCGTTCGTGACCTCGTCGTCGCAGGCAAATTGCTCATTCGACTTGTTCGTAGCAACAATCAAGTGGCGGACATTTTCACAAAAAGATTACCTGAACCAGCCTTCCATCATTGATTTAGCTTTCATCAAAGCCTTGACTTTATTCCAAAAAAGCCAATCGGCAGAACAAGCAAGATTGCATCCGTGAAAGACCACCAGCAGCGAGACTAGTGCCACATAGTAGCATTGATCCAGCAGTTGAGCCCGAGTAGCCATTGATCTTGTCGATCGCATTAGTTAGTGGCGGAGGAAAAAGTAAGGATATTGGGATATACATAGCTATTTTACCGAATCGGGATAACAAGCTATAAAGGTAGCAAAGATCCACCCGGGAATTTAGTAGTTAGTAGCTCCTCGAAATGCATTCGTTCGACCTTTCACAAAGAAGCACCCCGGTACGATTCATTCCCATGGTGCACCCGGGAGAAGAAGTGGTTTTTCAATCAATTCCAATTATCCACCCCGAGTATCCCAAGGGGAGTCTTTGTAGGAGCAGGTTTCTAGTAAGTACTGCTTCTGTTCCGCGGCCTCAGAGACGCGTAGATAGCATACATCATCAGATGAGCAGGAAGTACCAGTAGTAGAGTAGAGCGGGAGGTGCCAGCAGGTGAGCAGAGAGCTCCAGCGGCAGGACAGCAGGGCAGCCCCCATGGAGTCGGGATAGAGGGAGCTCAGGCAGGACAGCCGCAAGGAAACTAACCTGAACCCTGTTTTAGACTCTGGACAGAAATGACCTCCTAGGTCAAGACCTCAGACTATTGGTAGAAATGGGAACTGTCACTCTCGAACTAGATGCGCTTACCGATGGCTGGCTTTCATCTTTACTTCTATAAAAGAAACTGGCACTCCCACTTCATGTAATCTTTCTCCAACTAGCTCGCAAGGGCTTAAAGCGTAACAAGGGATTGAAAGAGCGTTAAGATTGCTAAACCAAGACTGGCGTGTAACACAATCTAAATAGGAATCTCCGGAAACTCTAACTCTGAACTCTCCAATAGACGAGTGAAGTTAACTCCGGCTTCTTCCTTAGCAAAGAGAGCTCTTTCTAGCGCGACATTACGCTCCTTCTTAGTCTTACTACAGAAAAAGGCAGACTAACCGAATCGCGAAAAGAGAGGATTACCTCTTGTGAAGAGAGGGGATGAGGCATTTCATCACTTAGTTCCGGCCCTGGCTTTTGGAATTGATTCACCGGGTCCTGGGGAAATAGGCTGAAATTGATTTGATTACTTCAAGGCGGCCGGTCGAGTCAATAAAGACTAGAATTGGCTCCAGGTAAAGAAAGAAATTCATTCTTGGAGTTCCTTCTTAAAAGGCTTACAGCTCTACTTAAGCAATAAAGACTGAAACTAGAACTCAAGGAGTTCCTTTTTTCACTCCGTCCTCCTTCAGGGGAATAGTTCCTCAGCTGCGCCTAGGGTTCTTGGTAGTTGGGAGCTATGCTTGTTTTTTCTCTCTTCTTTCCTCACGATCAAAAAGGTTGAAATCTGGACTGCATCTGGCGGCAGGGAAACGAAGAAGCTAAGCTTTGAAAAGGCACTGCTCTAACCGGCGTATGTGCCTAGATTAGGACTAGCTGCTTAACCGGCCACTTTACTCTTGGTAAGCATTAAGGAATTCTTCTATGACTCATGGCTCAAGGCCATGGATCACTCTATCTATAGATAAATCCTTTAATTGAGCTCCTCGGACTAAAACCTGTCCTACACCATGGGCTTTACACTACATACTTGATTGACTGGCCTAGTAGATCGACACCAATGTACTAATTATTTTCTTGATAATGGTGTGTTTTGTACGTGGATACCACGAGGTTTAGTAATTGATATGGAACAACAGACTGAAAGTCTTTTTCGTTCTACGAGGACCGCTCCGTAGGTACATGTTATGGTAAAAGTAGTTTCATTTCAAAAAGGGTGTTTATTAGGCTTGCGCCAAATTTTCTCATTAATAAATTTTCTTCAATGTCTGAAGTTGCAATTGTACTTTTTTTTCTCTGGCTACTGATTGATACAGAAATACCTTTTCAAAAGCCATCCGCACCGCACGTCGCGAGCAGTGAGGAATATCCTTTAAGTCGAGTCTTCTTCAACTAGTCCATTCGTTGGTCTTCTTCGTGCGATTGAAAACCATCCCTCCTTCCCCTCCACGTTGCATTCCTTGCCCCGCCGATGAATTACCCTAGTGAAGACACTCTGGTTTGAAAGGGGCCGCTCTCTACTCTAGCTATGATCTAATTTAATTTGCTATGTCCTCATTCCATCGGTGGAGAATCCGCTTTCTATTCCACTCGTCGATTTATCTATTTATGATTGAGCTAACTGACTGAAACCTTTCCACTGCGGTCGGGTGGGATCTAGATGGCTGGTGGATCAACGGCGAGTCGTTCAACCAGGGATCTATCCATAGTTTTGTGTCAGTTCCCGTTCTAATGAAGTAAGAGATCCCCTATAGGACTATCTATTTGGCCGCTGACCTCCAGTCGAAGGAGGCGGATAACTGTAGCCCGCTAACGGTGATTCCTGTGGGAAGCACTTATCCTTATCTTTCATTACCTGAGCAGGCACTCTACTCTGGCTTAGCTCATTCACTCCTAAACTATAGAAAGTTGGACATTCGATCACAGCTTCTTATGCGCAAAGAACTTTCTTCAAGTGGAGTGAAGCGGGGCTGAGGAGAGAACAAATGATTTGTATAAGCCCCTATACTCTTAAGGATTTCCCCCTTCAAAAGCTAGTCTAATCACGGAATAACCTGTCGTATTGGACTTATGATGTACTTTCCTTTATTGAGTAGCTAATTCATACCTGTATCATAGACGGCAATCAGTTCTCTTCCCTTTTCTTTATAACTAGACTAGACTTGTGTAATAGACAGGATCTTTCCGTAGGTTGAGTTAAGGCAGCAAGCATAGGTGCTTCGGTTTCCGGTAGCAGGTAATAAGGTATGTGTAAAGCAAGTCCGTCCTGGTAGGCGCAGGAGATCAAGCAAAGCATGACGGTATTCAGTCTAGCATTCCTGTAGTTCAAGAGTGAATAAGGAAGTGCAAGGCTAGCTGGCAGCTGTCTGATGAGTTCATCGCTCTCTATGGCCATTTTTCTTTAAGCTTCAGGCCCAAAAGGCCTATTAGCCTATTAATAATAAGAGAATCTGAGGTACATAGTCACTAGAGCGAAGCGAAAGGTCAAGCGGGAGGTTGGTCTTGGTGTACATAGCCTGAAGTCTCTCTATCTTTAGACTACGAACTTGGTTGATTGAGCCAAGGGTCTTAAACCCTACACCAGTCAGTCGGCACAGAGAACTGAACCGACGGAGTGAGTAAGGCATATGAACTGCCATAGCCCCATAAGGGTGAAAGGCGTTCAGGAGGGCCTATGCCCCATAGCATAGGGGTGCTGGGTATTCACCAGTGCGTCAGATTTTCTACGATCTGTCGGTTAGCTGGTGTGACTTTTAGGACTCTCTCGCAGATCAACCATACCCGGTCTCAAGATTGAAAGGCTTAAGGACTTTCTAAGTACATCACATACACTATTTTACACAATTTATTGACGAGAAAGAAAGAAAGACATTCCAGAAGCTTCACTTGTGACCGTGACCGAATCACAGAAAGAGAACGAGTGAGGCGCTCTCATTTCATTCCCAGCCGCTTGGCTGATAATGAGGAAACGAATTCTACCTTTACCGGGTTCAACATCTCCACAGGACGCCCTACCAGTTGGCGCAAGGACTGCTTTTTCCCTGGGATGGGACCAAAGAACAAAGGGAAGCTCAGCTCTCACTACCAGTGAATGATGAAATGCCTCGACTTAGAAACCACAGCCCTTCTGTCGAGAGGACAAAATCAATCCTTTTTATCCGGGATGCCTTGCAGTTGAAGCCTCTGGGCTTAGCCCTACTATGACCGAAGAAGACGATTTACTAAAGATAAAGAAAAAAAGACTCCATGAGCCACTTCAGCACAAGGTCTTGAATAGCCTATACGAATTCTCACAAGGAGAGAGACGACCCTTCTCTTACGTGGGACACGGAGATGGAAGAATGGTAGGACCGACTTTCAGACTTAGCCAAGGAACGACCGAGACCTCGAACATGAGAAAGACTGACGCCTGATTCAGGAAGGGACACGAGGGCTCCTCTTTCTCACTGGAAGATCTTAATATTCTACAGTAGAATAAGTCCCCAACCTTAAAAAGGATCAAAAGTCTGCTTTCAAAAACCCACGCAAATGGAGGCCGATGACCTCAGACCCATAACAGGGGTAGAACGAAGCTTTTCCATATAGCAACTTGATCCATTATAGGAGGCCTCTGTCATTAGAAGAAGACCGCTTTGAAGCTAGGAGACCAAAAAAAACTTACTAAACCAGCCGGGTTGGCCACTTTTTAAGAAGGCCTCTACGAACGCTTTCACTAGAGAAAGAGAGAAAGGCCCGTTCGGCTATGTAAAGAAGTCCCTGCAGGCTCAAACCCAGTCCTAACATTCTACAATAATAGTGTCCGACGTCTAATAGAAGGGGCACCGCTTTCATTCCTGCTTGGCGCTCTAACATTACCAACACTGACCACTGAATAAGAAAGACCTACCACCCACACAGCAAACCAACGCTCCCCTTTTAGTTCGGAAAGAAGAAGGGTTGCGCCCAGAAAAGGCGGCCCTCTCATTTCTGAATGAAGCCTTACAGACGAACTATAGAAGGAGACAGGCTGAAGCCTTTCCAGAGTGAGCGCCATACATTACTGTTGCACACACAGGTCCCAGAAGTGCATGATAAATACCGCCAAAGCCCAATACTGCAGAGGAAATTAAGTGAAGCACTCCAGACACAAAGTATGGAAAGGTGTCTATAACTTCCCCACCTGGACCTACCCCCCAACCTAGAGTAGCTAAATGGGGAAGTAAAATTAAGCCTTGTTCATACATGGGCTTCTCTGGTACGAAATGAGCTACTTCAAATAGGTTCATTGCTCCGGCCCAGAATACG
>Ga0153958_1000432_pt1 | contig 10673 bp, 15 predicted proteins | sample TSFL042MetaG_FD_104719 | JGI IMG/M metagenome (GOLD analysis project Ga0153958, IMG submission 104719) | Attine ant fungus gardens microbial communities from Florida, USA - TSFL042 MetaG | ecosystem: Host-associated > Fungi > Mycelium > Unclassified | place: USA: Florida, Wekiwa Springs... | reverse complement strand
CAAGTACAGAATCTCTTTCTGACAGCGTCGTAACTTGCATAGGAAGATGGTCGTCTTCGAGGATGATCTGGTTTCTAAAATTTGAGCATGACCGACAATAACATCTCTGCATGACTCACGCTATCAAACCCACGACCAATCTGATTTTCAAGAAAACCAGCATATTTCTCGAACAATGTAAGAATGAGTGAATGCAGCGACTGGGTGGTATACGAGTAGGCCTATGAGGCGGTCATTTATTAGTCCTTTGTGCTTCAATACCAGGAGCATACCTCCAAGGTCGTGATGAATCCAATGAGGCACTCCTTAGTCCTCAGGAATGATTCTGGGTCGGTTTCGTCTGTCAAAGAGGCGTTGATAGCCGACGAAAGGCGCGTAACTAGCCCTTCCCATAATTCTTCGACCTCCCTTTCAGAGCGGAAGTTACCAGTTGTCTCAAGAACATGCGATTCTATGATGAAAAATCCACATATTTCCTGGGTTATGCTGACAAGAGAGGCAAGCGGAAGTGGATTTGGTAAAATCAGGTCTGATTGTGCCTGCATATGAGTTGAGTTAACTGGAAGAAAAGGCAGAACATTGCATGCACTTTACGATCTGCTTGATAAGACTTCCGCAAGTCATCAATTGAATCCAAAGTTGAGTAGATATGTATGCACTGGTAAAGTGGCTTGAAATCGACCTGCAGCTTCTCGCTGTCAAGAACATTGACTGGGAGTAAGATGTGAGTCGACCGATACATTAATAAGGATAGGACCCACTGTCTGACCGCTCTTGGGTTACCATTTCCACTGCGCTTCCAACGCGACTCAACTTGAGCATTGAATCTCTTTCCCGACGGGACTTCCACTTGCGTGTCCGTAGTTCCATTGCTTCTAATGCCAATTTTCCAACTTGTCCACTGACATTTCGGATTTCTAGGAGCCATTGCTTCATAGAGGCCGTTACCGCATTCTGGATTTGGATCCGTAGCGAAGGCAGAGATGACAAGAGATATTGATAGAAAGGTGTCTGGGACAACGAATTGGATGGCAGACTCTGTATGTCTTCCAATGACTATTGATTTCCTTCAGAGATTTATGGACGAAAGGATGCTGTTACATACTCGCAGGGCACTCCAGTACTTCTTCTCCTGAATTAATTCACCGATTCGATTTACCACGTCCAGTACTTTCAGACAGGCTTGCAAAGAATCGATTGCTTCATCGAGGTTAGCTGCCGTCTTCTTGGACTGCAGTAATGTCCGTTTCTTCTCTACCAAGCCTCGACCGACCTGAGAGACACTGGCATCCAAAGTAGTAATCTTTTCTTTGAGATTAGTGGTGTAAGACTTGACTGTGAAAAGGGTAGAAGCTGAGGATATGAATTCTTGATAGTTTTCTGTGCATATGCGCTCTATCTCGCCCTCCTTCGTTGCAATGAGAGCCTGGAGGTTGCGCAGGTATACTTCCTGCTGGCGGTTTGCATGAATCTGCTTGATGATAGGCCCAAGTTGCTCGAGGTTCTCGGAAGATGAGGATGGGTCAAGAAGATGTATTTGCTGCAGCTGCTGATCGATGTTCTCTTGGGTATATTGTGGACGCCGTTGAGGAGCCATGGTTGCAAGTTTCGGCAAGTCCTGATTTGGAAATTTGGAGATCTGGCATTACAGTGCACGAGTCGGCCCGGATCTCCGGATGCCAAATGGCAGGTTGGTCCAGGGGAATCGGGGACTGGTGCCAAAAGAACCCAACTGCTTCGTCACAGACGGGTATTATCATGATGGCAAAGCACAGGCACTTAGGGCACTTTAACACAGGTCAAACCTTCTCCAGACAGAAAAACCACAGACTTACAAGTTTAATATCACGAAATTTATGTATTGTCTTCCCGACGGGAACCCAGCGGCTGAGGTCTACCGAGACCGAGGCAGTCCGTCATTTGGGAACAGTTCAAGTTGTCTATAGTTGCACTCTATCGTGTTTCTTGAATCGGGCAAGATGAGAACCACCAAGTTTCATGTGGATGCAGTGTAAGTGACAGTAAATCTTTTCAAGCGAGGGGACTGAACAATATCCGCAGCTTGTTTGACATGGATGGTACCCTGGTAGATTCGACAGCAGGTGTGATTGGAGCCTGGGAGACATTTTCTGCCACGTATCCCGGGCTGGACGTTAAAGAGATCCTGAGTTGTGAGTAACTTCTATGCAAAATCGTCTGATGTCCAGCAACCCTCGCTTCTAGGTTCACATGGTGTGAGGACTGTTGACAATCTGAAAAAGTATTGCGGGATCACTTCCGAAACGGAGCTCGATGTAGGCAGCTTTTTATTGCATGCACTACGCAATACAGACATCTGCCAACAGAGAGAAGCTGCACGGTTCGAAGAGGCTATCGTAACTTCATCCAAGGCTAACGGCAGACAGGGCATCACCCTTTTGCCTGGAGTTCGTTCCATCATAGATGAAGTGATTTTAGTCTCATACTACGTTGCTCTGCCCGTGGCTCCTCATCGCTGATCATCCTCTAAAGCTACTTCCCGGGAAGGACCGTTCCAAACCATGTTGGGCGATTGTTACATCTGCGACCCGTGCATATGCATCAGCTGCTCTAGAGATTGCTGGAATCCCGATCCCAGATGCTTTTGTCACTGCTGAAGATGTACTACATGGAAAACCTTAGTATGCAATCGAGACATGTGCTGAACCATTCAGAACTGATCACTTTCACCAGTCCTGATCCTTATCTACTCGGTGCACAGAAGTGTGGAGTTGCATCAGGAAGATGTTGGTGATTGTATCAGGACAAATTTGGGTAACACTGACTGTCCATAGGTCTAGTCGTAGAAGATGCTCCGGCAGGCGTTGCCAGTGGTCTTGCCGCTGGGTGTACTGTGATCGGTTTGATCACATCACACACTAGGGAACAGATGGAAGTCAACCCACCGACATATTTAGTCGATAATTTGTCTAGGTGCGCAAAACTGTTCGGCATTAATTATACATTCATGAATATCTATCTTTGTAGTGTGTCGATGAAGATGGGGGCAAATGGTGGCGTAGATGTTGTCGTCAACATTGTTTGAATAGATGTAGTCATTAACAATGGAGTTTACTAGTCATGGCGAGACTCATGATCGAAGTTCACTCTAGGAGCAATATTAGATTCCCTACAAGCAAATCATTCGAAGCTCCATTGAATTTTTCGGATATTGTGGTATTCATGGCTTCGGAAAGAGACATCTACCTAGGCCAGAAATTCATTACTATCAAGACATGCGAATTGAATTGATTCAAATAGCAAATATAATGATATTTTATACCCTTCGGATGGGAGGACAATAGAAGATAGAAAAGTATCAGCAAGATGGTCGAAAGCGAGAGAAGCAATGTGGTGGTGGGAAAAGTATATTGCCTTTCCCAAGCGTGATGGATGATCATTCAGTAGTCGCCTTCCTCCTCAGCCTGATCCGCTGAATCTGTACCAACCTCCTCGTAGTCTTTCTCCAGCGCTGCCAAATCTTCACGGGCCTCGGAGAACTCGCCCTACAATGAAGTGTGAACAAGGAAAGACACAATGAACGGGATACATACCTCTTCCATACCCTCACCGACGTACCAGTGAACGAACGCACGCTTGGAGTACATCAGGTCAAATTTGTAGTCTAAATTTTGTCCTCAATACCCCAATCTGAGTAGAAAGTATCAAGTGCAATTACCTAGTCGGTTCCATGCGACAGATATGGCGGTCGTGCTGTACGAATGTGATCAGTAGTGACCCACTGAATCTAGTGAACATTCTCACTTCGAGAGCATACAAAGACTACGGGAAGTCTTCGCAAGATCACCACCAGGGATACTAACAGCTGGCTCGTTGCAAATACCCAGCTAACAAGGGGGCATATCAGTTTCGCTCGTGACATGAACCTGAAAACAACAATTCACCTTGAAGCCAGTCGGGCACCAGTCAACGAATTGAATGGTTCGCTTGGTCTTGATGCTGGCAACAGCAGCCTGAACATCCTTCGGCACGACATCACCACGGTAAAGAAGGGCGCAAGCCACTGCGCAAAGATCAGAAATATGAATGTGAGGGTCATGAAACGCGTACTGTATTTTCCATCTTTGGGGTCGCATTTAACCTGAATTCATGTGAGGAAGTCATGACTCAGATGATGACACGACCATACCATTTGGTGTCCAGTCTCAAAGCAGGAGAAGGTCATTTCACTGACAGAGTTCTGTTCATGAGTGGCCTTCTCAGCGGACAGAAGGGGAGCATATGTTGCTAGTGGGAAATGAATACGAGGGAAGCTGGAGCGTATTCAAGATTTATTCTGACATGGGGATACGATGGTACTTACGGAACCAAGTTGGTTTGGAACTCATTGAGGTCAACGTTTAATGAACCATCGAAGCGAAGCGAAGCAGTGATCGATGAGACGACTTGAGCAATCAGGCGGTTAAGGTTGACGAAGCTGGGCAGAGAGACACCAAGGTTCTTCTTGCAGATGTCATAGATAGCTTCATTGTCGACCTGGACAGTGGAATGAATATAACAGTACAGAAATTAATGAGAAGACGGACCATGAACGAGCAATCTGAATGTTCCAGAGTAGTGTGTGTGGTGAGAATGGAGTTGTAGGGCTCTACTATTGAACTCGACAGTTGTGGTGCAGGGTAAACGCAGAACTCAAGCTTTGACTTCTTGCCGAAATCTGTAGACAGACGCTCCAAGAGGAGGGCGCCGAAACCGGATCCAGTACCTCCACCGAACGAGTGGAAGACGAAAAATCCTTGCAGTCCTGAACAGTTATCGGCCAAGCGACGGATCTTGTCCATAACTGGATCAATCAACTCCTTCCCAACAGTGTAATGACCACGAGCATCTACAAGGAGCAGGGAGTCAAGTGCCAGTAACTGATACGGGAGTTTGCGACCCACAATTATTTGCCGCATCCTCCTTGCCCGTGATCATGGTCTCCGGATGGAACAGGGACCTGTAAGGACCTGTCCTGACTTCATCGACAACCCCAGGTTCCAAATCAATGTAAAGAGAACGAGGGACGTATTTCCCTGAGCCAGTCTCGGAGAAGAATGTGGAAAACCCATGGTCGGTCTTGTGAGACTCATCAACGATGCGGCCGTCAGGCTATATATCAAAAGTCAGACAAGGGTATCTGACGAGAAGGTGTGAACGCACGCTCAAGCCGTGCTCCAGAGTGTACAGCTCCCCTGGTGAATGGTTAGGACGATCGGTGTTATGAACGCAAAAGCGACTCACAGCAGGCATTGCCAATCTGAACGCCAGCCTGACCGACATGAAGAGAGATGACTTCGCGCATGATGAGGAACTTTGGATTGCTTTATCGTGAAGGGAGGGAATAAAAGTAACCCAATTATGTTTCCAATTTTAAGTCATCAAAATTTCAACCAAGAAATTCTCTTTATGGAAATATCATGGGCGGACCCGGTCGGGCGTGGAAGGCGACGATGCGTAGTTAACAATCGAGTTGGTTCCGAGGCTTTGCTTGCAAGTAGAAACAGTAAGAAAAGTGAAATTCATGTTCCAGAGTCAACAATGGAGGTATACGTAAATCATGATGGCGATAGTAAAGAAATTATAGGCCGGAGAAATAACTGCATTTAGTACTCGCCAGCTTCCTCAGCATCAGCAGAGTCAATCCCGACCTCTTCGTAGTCTTTTTCGAGAGCAGCAAGATCCTCCCGAGCTTCCGAAAATTCACCCTCCTCCATACCTTCACCAACGTACCAGTGAACGAACGCGCGTTTCGAGTACAGGAGGTCGAATTTGTGATCGAGGCGACTCCATGCCGTTGAGATCGCAGTCGTGTTCGACAACATACACATGCTACGAGACACCTTGGCAAGATCACCCCCAGGAATGTGAGCAGGTGGTTCATTGCAGATCCCAATTTTGAAGCCAGTAGGGCACCAGTCAACAAACTGAATCGTGCGCTTAGTCTTGATCACGCTGACGGCTGTGTTGACATCCTTGGGAACGACATCGCCACGGTAGAGGAGTGCGCAAGCCACTGTGGCTGTGTAAGTAAGGTATCCTCCGCTTTAAAAACACGACTCTTACTATATTTGCCTTCCCGGGGATCACACTTCACCATCTGGCTACCAGTCTCAAAGCACGAGAAGGTCATATCAGCAACAGAGTTTTGCTCATGGTGCGCCTTCTCTGCTGAGATGATAGGTGCGAATGTAGCAAGAGGGAAATGAATACGGGGGAAACTAGAAAATAAATCAATGAAGACGTATAATACGAGTAAGAGAAGTTGTCCTCACGGAACAAGGTTAGTCTGGAACTCGTTCAAATCAACATTCAATGAACCATCGAAGCGAAGCGATGCCGTTATTGATGAAACGACTTGTGCAATCAGTCGGTTAAGATTCGTGAAGCCAGGGGATGATATATTAAGGTTTTTCTTGCAGATGTCGTAAATTGCCTCGTTGTCGACCTGTGCACCCTAAATTAGAATCGCACGTTATATAGAGAAAAACTCGTAAACCCACCATGAATGAACAGTCAGAGTGTTCAAGAGTAGTGTGCGTTGTCAACACTGAGTTGTAAGGTTCAACCACCGAGTTGGCCATCGTTGGGGCAGGGTACACGCTGAATTCCAGTTTCGACTTTTTCCCGTAGTCGGTTGAGAGACGCTCCAAGATAAGAGCACCAAAACCAGATCCAGTTCCACCACCGAAGGAGTGGAAAACAAAGAAGCCCTGCAGACCCTTGCAGTTGTCTGCAAGGCGGCGAATCTTGTCCATCACTACGTCGATTTGTTCCTTGCCGATAGTGTAGTGACCACGGGCATCTGAAGTACAACAGATATAGCCAACTGATTCTTGAATTGATACTAATCAAGTACTCACAGTTACTAGCAGCATCTTCCTTGCCAGTCACAAGGGTCTCCGGGTGGAAGAGGCTCCTGTAGGTGCCCGTCCTGACCTCATCGATCACATTCGGCTCCAGATCGATGTAAAGCGACCGCGGAACGTGCTTGCCCGAAGATGTCTCGGAAAAGAAAGTGCTGAAGCCATCATCGTTAGCAGAAGGAGACCCTTCAATCAGACGACCATCAGGCTACAATCATATTGAGTAAAGCGACGCGATTTGTCTAGAAAATGTAATTACGCTGAGACCGTGTTCAACGGTGTACAACTCCCCTGCGAAGATAGATAGTCAGCATCGGAGCGTAGCATAGCCAAATCTCGACGGTATACATGGGCGTAACATGTGTCAAACATCGAAATCCAGGTAACGAACGTGCTTTGTACGACAAAAATAGCGGGATATACTTACAACAGGCGTTTCCGATTTGAACTCCTGCTTGGCCGACGTGGACAGAGATGACTTCACGCATTTTTCCTGAATGATATGAGCTTGAGGATTAAATCAGTACCATCCAACACGAAAAAAACGCGTCGAAAAAGCTCACTAGGATGGAACGGGAGGCGAGGATGCAGAAGTGCAAGAAAGGGCGCAGGGTTAAAAAGTGCGACGAACACATGGCGCTTATTAAGCGAGTCCTTTTCCACGCCTCCTCAACATAATGAAACATGTGTCTTTTACAGTCAATAATTATCATCAATCTCTAGACTTCTTTCCTCCGCCCACTATATCCGATTGCATAGTGCCAGCAGCTTTATCTCCAGCTTTCATGATAGCATTTCCTACGCCTCGTGTTTCTTCCATAGCTTTTGCGGAACTCTTACGCATAAAGTAGCTGGAGGCGATTCATTAGTAGGCAACCGAAAGACCGCATGTCTTCTTACCTCACAATGGACTGCCACAACCTCACCCCATGGATGTGATGTAAACCAGTATGAACCTGCTGCTCTGAAACAGACTGCTTCGGAGGTCGGAATGGATTACTACAAGGACTGAAAACGGCGAGGACGACGTCCGCTGTTTTTACTCCTGGAACAGTCGTGTGTGTGACTGGTGCCGTGTGGTAAATGTGTTTCTTAAGCAAGGCAAGCGCCTCTGGCTGCGAATGGTCATTAAACATGTGTTAACGTGCATTTTAATTGCCCACTCACTGTGTCTCGTCTTGCAGCGATCGCCGTAGGCGGTGGGCGCTCATCTGCCAGGTCCAACGGGCCCCACCTTCTATCCTCCTGAATAACTCTCCTTGGCAAGGTAACTCTTACTGCAGAGCTGGATCTCTCGACAGTAGGCCTACCAGCCAGATCATCACTCTCCCTTATCGACGAGATTGCGCTTTTGATTATCGAGTCGGCCTTCATTTCATAAAACTTCCTTTTCTTGATTATCTTCATTGCGCAATCCTGGAAACGCCTATCCCACTCCTCTTGGCCTGCTAGCCACTTCAAAAGAGCCTCTTCTTTAATGATACCAATCTCTGAGGGCCTAAGCTGTAGAGCTGCAATATCCTCTTTCGGCTCCATCGAGCGCACTTTGCCATGCAAATCCACGCGCTCGCGAATCATCAAGACATTGGAAATGTGTTTCTGTCAAAAAGTGAGCGCTCATCGACAGGAAGTCACAAAGTATCTCCTCACAGAATGGTCATTCATGGAATGCGATGGTAAATCACGGTCAGGTTCGATCTCACTAAGCTCGATTCCTTTTATAGTTTGCTCTCTATTCTCCACAGCAACCAGGGTATGAGACTCAGCAATTTCCAATGGATGCCCCGAAGCTGTAGACGAAAATTGCAAGGGCTTGAAAACCTCGATCGTTTTATTGTGTGGTAGACGCTTTCTCACCGCTAACCCTGCGTTTGAGCTCCATAGATGGTTGATTCAACTCTGGGAAAGGTTTTCGGTCAAGGCGCTCCGCCGGCTGTTCGATGACATGCTTCACAAACTCCGCAATGGAATGGTAAGCATATTTCGCCTTTTCTTCCTCGTCAGCAATCGAGTCGGTAAAATCATAGCCATCTTACAGCCTCAGTGAAGATGAAAACCGTCAACACGTGGCACATCCCTGAAGCCGCATTTCAATACGCTGTCCAGAAGACATTAGAGCAACTCACCATCATATACCTGGAGATGGACTTTGGTGGGCGTAGTAAATTTCCGTGCGTTCTCTTTCTGTCTCCATCCACCTCTAATAACACCATTTCGTGCAGGGTACTCAGCTGGGTTAGCTGCCTTGTGCGCCAGGTAAATGATTTCGTCACGAAGCACCTCCCCATCTCCTGCCAGAATATACAATGGACAGAGGTTGCCCAAGGAGCCCTGGAGGATAGGTGAGACTAGAGGATGCGACAATTGCCTAGGAACAATAACGGTCGATGGATGTAAGAAAATAACTGAGAAACATCTTACTCGGTGGTGGCATAATGCTGGATCTGTGACCGCAATTCCAACGGAGCATCTGCCGGATTCTTCATGAGGACTTTCGGGGGGCTCGGCTCCCAAAAATCGATGTTGTCTAGATCAGGGATCGTAGATACCGAACTAGGTCCACCACGCCCACTATTCTTGTTGATATTGTCCATATGCAATTCGTCACTCGTGTTTCTGTTCTGGTTTCCGTCTTGCTTCTGCCCTCCGCTAGGGGAATCATCCGATACACCATCTCTACTAAATTCAAACTGCAGCGTTTGCTCCTGAAGCTTCACGCAAACACTTGGTGCGGAGCCTCCTGGGTTTTCCTGTTTGGTATCAGCAGGCGCGGAATCGTTACGCCTCTTGGTACCAGTACGCAGACCCTGAGGTGGCTGGTTTGCAGCTTCTTTATCAGGCAAACGAGTGTCCGCTTGACCAGGCTTCGGCAACAGATTCGAGCATGCACGGGCGACACGCCTACTTCCCATGATTGGCTCCATGGGCCACGTCACGGAGGGTTTGCTCAAGAATCCGTGAGGAGGCACGATATCCTATTGGTCAGCTCAGGAAAGAAGAACCTACGCCATATTCGGACTTACCGACGCAGTATTTGTATGAATGCTAGGAAAGCTGTGCGTTAAATCTACCCAAGGGCTGATGAGCACCGCTCCCGAAGGTAACGGCAGACCCAAGTCGCGCAGTACAGTGAGCATTGTGAGACATAGTGCGCCACCCGCTGAATCGCCAGCGAAGACAATTTTTGAAGGAGGGACAGCTTTGTGAGAAGCTCCAGGAGGTGGTCGAATCAAGTAAAGATCTGTATATAAAAACTTGGTCCTCACGATTTTGATTTTTGAACTTATTAGTGGTCACTCACATGCTGCGAGGACGTCCTGTAGGGGACATGGCCACGGGTATTGTGGTGCTTTACTGTAGGAAGAGAAATCATAATATGAACACTTGAAAGGATTGGCGCTTACCGATAGTTAAGGGCGAACGCACGTCCCCGAATTTTACGTGCTTTGGGGATGGTGAAGATAAATACCAGAGTAATTGGGCATCTTACCGTATCTGATAATTTGGTAACGGTGTGTATCTAAGGATCATGTTAGGTGTGAAGGTATGTGCAAAACAAATCGGTATTCACTTAGGGACCCCCAAAAGTATGCGCCCCCATGAATGTAAAGCTTTGGTAACGTCAGTCAGGGAGTGAACAAAAAAGGTGAAGTTACCATCGTAGTCTCTAACTGCTCCATTGTTATTATGAGTTTCTCTGTTTCGCTATACTGACTCGCGGCATCTAAGTGCACGATTTCAGGCCGCAAGTGTGACTTCTCAGTAATCCACTCGGCATCAATTCCGTCT
>Ga0153958_1000431_pt1 | contig 10681 bp, 12 predicted proteins | sample TSFL042MetaG_FD_104719 | JGI IMG/M metagenome (GOLD analysis project Ga0153958, IMG submission 104719) | Attine ant fungus gardens microbial communities from Florida, USA - TSFL042 MetaG | ecosystem: Host-associated > Fungi > Mycelium > Unclassified | place: USA: Florida, Wekiwa Springs... | reverse complement strand
CTCCGCCGCACGCTGAATGTACTCGGGGACAAGATTACTTGTGCTGTGAAGCACCTCGCCAACCTCCACGTAACCGTTTACTGTGGTAGAAGGCTCTTTGGGCTTTGGCCGCTCAAGCGAGTATTCATGGAGCTTGCCAAGGTCCTTCAAGAAACCCTCCATGGGCTCGGGGTGGACAAACGGAAACCATGTGTAGACACTATCAACGTTGTAGTCGTCGGGCAACGTGCGAAGCAAGAGACGGCCAATAGTAGAACCGAACCCATACCCATTGGGGTCTCGCTGACAGTCAGCAAAACCCCAAGAGGTCATGTTGTCAGGCGTGAAATCCTGTGTAAAGAATCGGTCACCACGAGTGATGGCGATGGCGTCTGAAAGAATGGCACGAGTAATGGTGTAACCTAGTAAAAGTGTAGGTCTTTATGAGTATGTGTGAACTGAAGGGTAATACCTGGACAGAGTCCCGTTCCCTCCCTAACAGGTTTGGTTTCTTCGGCCTGGAGACCAGCATACAATTCCAAATTGTCAATGTGACCGTAAAGCTTTTCGGCGGCTTCTGCAACTTCAGCGTCGGGGTTCCATTCCAAGAAACTAGTGTATGCTGTACGACTCCGCACTAAGTGTGTGGAAGATATCCCAAGTTATTTACTGACTCTTTAGACCAAGAAACTTTCTGAAGTCGTTCAGTGAACAGACGCCCCATGATCGGTTAGCCTCGATACCCATGATCTCATGCAGACGCATAACTGAGGGTGTACCACGAGCACCGAAGGCAGCGGCATGCTGAGAAGTTCTGAAGAAAGGATGTTTCAATTTTAACGAGACAGTTAAGGATGTCACGAACGCATTCATAAGGAGATTCGCAAGGTCAGAGTCCTTGAATGCGCCTACATTGGGACCCTCTGTCTGACGTTGGAGGCTGCAACGGATTTTGAGCATCAGTATAAATGATGATCTCGTGAATACTGACTTCCCGAATGTCCATTTCCCAAAGTCTGTTTCTGCTTTCTTCTCAAGTTTTGTGGCCGTTTGAAAGAAATCCTGTACAGTGACCTCCTCGGGTTTTTTCCCAGGAAAAGTTTCCCGAAACTGTTGTGTAACCCATTCTTCATCCTCAATAGAGGTTGTTGCATGCCATCTGTACAGGCAATTAAATTCCACACTGCAAGCATTACCACGACCCCGTTCGAAGATCTGGTGATCAATGTCGCGAATTTGGTCAAACGGCTCCAAACTCCACGTCGACCCTTGTCGTACGAGGCCCAAAATGCACGAGAGGTAGTCGGAAAAAATGATGGCTGCGAACCAGCCGCAGTTGCATAAGCGTGCAATCTGGAATATCTCTTCATCCTGTTTCACGAGCAGCGCTTGACTCGGGTGCTGGGAAGGATCCTTCCAGGTACCTCGTTCATTGATCTCAAGCAGCCGGCGGGCGATGTACTGTGTGGTATGGCTTGAATTAATTGTTGTGAAATGATATAGCCACAGGACATACGTTGTGGTTCCTGTTGAACAGCACTAAAAGAGCAGAAACCGTGGGAGGCAGAAAAAGAAGGCGATCCTCGGCGAAAACATCGGGGCGGAGTAACCCACGTCCTTCCTTGATCCTAACCTGCATATATGAAACTCGTCACGCAACCCTATTGTCTGTAGAGACACTAACCTTATCTTGCGTTTCTTGGTCATTTCCGTACAATGGTGCAAGATCGACATAACTTGAAGTGGCATTGATATGACCCCTACCGGGTGTATGATCCGTGCGGAATATAGTATGAACGACGAGCGCCGCAAAGGAGAACATCATGGCTGAGAGACCCGCTGGGTGTTTGACAAACTAATGACAAGGCTACGTGAGAGGTCGAAGCAGATGTTGGTGCATACACACCTTCTCTCTGCGTAGTAGGGTGTCAAACACCAAACCAGAATCAGGCATTTGATTCTGGGGAAATGGATTCGACCGTTGCACAGACCGTGCGTAAGGCGTGCCAGCTTTACCAAGATCTGGAAAAGCGGGATTGTTGTTTGAACCATCAGCAGTACGGAACTGATGCTTCGGTCCGATAAAAGTAGCAGGTGGGTGGGCAAGGTCATCATACACTACAATAGAGTCCGTGATTATATCCGAAGTAAGCGATACATGACTTACACTCCTTAACAACGAAAGTCCGAGTCTTTTGTGAAATCTTCTCCGGAGAATGGTTGGCCATGAATGACACCAAGTTTTCCAACTTTGCAAACGCGAAAAATTCATCAAAGAGCTCTGCGTTATTGGTAAATCGGAACTCACAAGCATCTTGCGGTCATCAATTGCATCCGCATGACGAATGGCATCAAATAAGGAGGACTATAGAGTAACGTTAGATGGTATCACAGGACCGCAAAGATAATCAGGCAGAACTGACAAGGTCCGACTGATTAATATCTTCTTCGGAGCATTTCATCTAAAGATGTTACAGACTAACTGTTAGCGATGATAATTATTATCCTTACGAGGTCCTTGATGTGTGCCAAGGCTTTTTCAGTTCCTGAGTCGTTTGAAGTAGCAGCGAAATCGAGAACTGGATAATGTAAGTCATCCTATGAGGAGTTAATCTTCAGCGCACTCCGGGGGTGACTGTGAATGTTGGCATCCTTACCGCCTGGCTCTTCGTTGAGGAACGGGACAGCAAGGTTCGATTGCTGGTAGACATAGCGAAGGGATGGTGAGGTCCTTGAGAGGTGAGCATCAGACATCTTTGCGATACTTATATGCCGGTGTGCTCAGCAGCTCAACGAGCAAGGTCAAATTTGACTTCGGAAGAGAAACGAATACGCCCGACTCGGAAGCTTTTTATCTGCCACAGCGCCGGACAGGATGTATTGATTATGCGATTACCGGCGCCGCCTACTTGACATCATGCAAAGTCAAGCTGCCACTGGCCCGGGAGCCAGTAGCTGGCAACCTAGTAGTCTAAGCCACGGTCAGCATGCGTCGCGGTTCAATTGTGAGTGTACACCATATCTTCAGAAGCAGTAACGTTGAACATGATGCCCTCCGAGTCCGAGTCATAGTGAGCGTTTCGCTGGCATCAAACAATGGCGCGCAAGCCTTGCCTCTTCAAGTTTATCATGATGTAACTTGTAAACCAACCTCATGCTGCACGATCATGCTGAGTAGATAAAGATCATGAGATCACGTTGTTGTCCTTCTAGCTCCACGAAAATGATAATCCCATGGGAACCAGCTAGTCGACTTTTGTTTTTGGGTCGGTCGAAATCAATTCGCGATGAGCGCCAGTGGCTCAAGTTGGAGAATTGACATTTGATGCCACGGGCGCACTTCAAAAGTTGAAATTGCCACAGATCGCAATCAAGTTCGTTTGGAAGCAATTACGGCCTTGTTGTTCTTCCATTGGCGCGGAATGCTATACAATACAATGATGAGTTATGCTAGACTCATGAATCTCAAAGTCTTGTATCCAAGTTGCCAGACCGTCCACGATGCGAATATCTCGGTTCCCATCGCTACCAGGTCGGTCAGCTATTACAATAAACAGATCTCAGAATGGAGTCATTATCAAGGTACAGATGCGTTCGACACCACTTCCGCAGTGTCAAATGATAGTGCTCGTAGATAATATTAGCACAACACCTACAGAATCTACTCATGCAGATACATCGTAGTTGATAACCATCGACGTCGGCCATGCGCTGGACATCATCTTCTCGTCAAGGTATGCGTAGCGTAGCACGGGAAGTGCCTTATCTTCAAAGCGAGGAAGATTCCCTGACTGGCCGGGGCCGCGACGAACATTGTCGAATGAAAGAATGCCGCGGAGGACCTCAGCCATGACTTTCAAGGCTAGGTCTTCTCCAAGGATTTTGAAGCAACCGGCACTGTGAAGATAGTGCTCACGAAGACGAGTAGTATCGACGATTTCTGGGTTAGGGAAAGCATCCGCCTGGACGCCACATGATCCATGAGAGACGTTCAAAGCCTTGTACAACCACGACTCACGTTCATATTTGCAGCGGCAACATCCAAGAACAGGCGTTCACCTTGCTTAACCGTCAATGAGACTACGGATTCATCCTGCTTCGCGATGCGGTATACACCAGCGAATGGGGGATCGATCCCTTAGTCCAACGTCAAAAGGGGTGATTTAACCGAAATAAATTGCGTACTGAGTGCCTCGAGAATATAGGAAGTCAAACCTGAAATGTCTCCAGTATCCGCACTCTGAGCCACTTGATTGACAATAGTTGAATTCCTCCCAGAGCCAAGAAGTTGGTTAACGACGTTTGTCAAAGCTAATTATATGAACGATGAGCTGAGATTCGGTTCCCGACGAGAAGAGACAGGAAGAACATACAAAGAGACATCTCTACAGTGGCGCCAACCAACAATGCAAGGGTAGAGTTTACAACCTGCTCGGTGGAACAGCCAGATTCGAACAAGCGCTTGGCAATCTCATTGTGGTTCTTGCCTTTGACGTCAAAGAAACTATACAATGTGCCAGACAGCATAGCAGAAGGTTTTCCACTCTCAAAGACATCAAGACCGTTCTTGATATGGTGGGTGAGTTCCTGCACGTGGCTTTTGACCCTGTCCTGCAAGACCATATACTTGGGTGGTTCAACTTCAAGGAAGAAGAATCTTGAAAGTACATCAGTGAATTACGGAGAAGAAGACGCCAAGACTAACTGGTAGATCTCGGAAAGCATGTCAAATAATCGAGACTCAGTAAAGATGCCATCAGGATTTTGCTTGTTCTTTATGGAAATACCAGCCTGTGTCACAAATTGAGTCAATATCGTAGGACCGTCTGCCAAGTCTCGACGCACAACTTCAGTGGCAGCCCAGTGTAACGGCAAAAGCTTGAACACATCGCGGATGATATTGACCGCACGAGTCTTCTCCCCGACTAGGGTAAACGAATGTTGTTCGATCAGTTCTTTCGTCTTGTTGTGAAAGTAGGTGCAGATCTTGGAAACGGCTTCTGGTGAAGGTGCAAGCGCATTGATGAATTGTTGCTGCTCCTCAACGCCATTTTCGGATGCTGCGAAGAAACTATTTGCCTTGTTAGCAGTAAGTAAAGTGATAGTATATTCAACGCACCCCTTGCCCTGGATGACCAACGCTGCACGGTCAACATACTCTGGTACAAATTTGTCGGGGCTGTGAAGGACCTTGGCAACGTCCACGTAGTTGTTGACTATGGTAGGTGGCACGCGAGGCTTTGGTCTCTCAAGAGAGTATCCGTCAAGCTTGTCAAGGTTCTTCAAGAAACCTTCCATAGACTCGGGGTGGACAAAGGGGAACCATGTGTAGATGCTGTCTACAGTGTAGTCATTGGGTAAAGTGCGAAGCAAGAGACGACCCATGGTAGAACCGAATCCATAGGCGCTGGGGTCTCGCTGACAATCAGCAAAACCCCAGGCCGTCATATTGTAGGGCGTGAAGTCTTGTGTAAAGAATCGGTCGCCACGAGTTAAAGCGATAGCATCTGACAAAATTGCACGAGTGATAGTGTAACCTAGCAAAATATGGGTCTTCGTAAGCATCATCTGAATAAGGGCAAATACCTGGGCACAGTCCCGTTCCCTCCATAAGAGGCTTGGTTTCCTCGGCCTGGAGACCCACATACAACTCCAAGTTGTCAATGTGGCCATAAAGCTTTTCTGCGGCCCCAGCAACTTCAGTGTCAGGGTTCCATTCCAAGAAACTGGAATACGCTGCATGACTGTAAGTATGGGATAGATACCGAGGGCTCTTCGCTTACTTTTTAGACCGAGGAATTTTCTAAAGTCATTTAGCGAACAAACACCCCAGGTTCGGTTAGCTTCAATACCCATGATCTCGTGCAGACGCATAATCGAAGGTGTACCACGAGCACCAAAAGCTGCAGCGTGGTGGGAAGTCCTGAAAGAATACGTCAATTTTGGCAAGACACCAAATCGTGATCACGAACGCATTCATAAGGTAATTTGCAAGATCAGAGTCCTTGAATGCACCCGCGTTGGGTCCTTCAGTCTGGCGCTGAATACTGCAACGGAATTTGAACAGCAACATCCGTGGCAATCTCGTAGTCACTCACTTCCCAAACGTCCAGTGCTCAAGGTCTGTCTCCGTCTTCTTCTCGAGCTGTCCTTCGGTTTGATAAAAGTCCTTCAAGGTGATCTCCTCTGGTTTCTTATTAGGAAACATTTGCTGGAACTGGCGAGTAATCCACTCTTCATCTTCAACCGAGGTCGTCGCGTGCCATCTATACAAGCAGTTAAATTCAACACTGCAGGCATTGCCGCGACCACGATCGAAGATCTGGTGATCTCCGTCGCGAATTTGGTCGAATGGTTCCAAACTCCACGTCGACCCTTGTCGCACGAGGCCTAAAATGCACGAAAAGTAGTCCGAAAAGACAATGGCCGCAAACCACGCAGCATTGCATAAGCGTGCGATCTCGAAGATTTCGTTATCTTGCTTCTCGAGCTGATCTTGGCTAAGATGGTGATAGGCAGGATCCTTCCAGGTGCCTCGCTCGTTAATTTCAAGTAACCGACGTGCAATGTACTTTTGCGGCAGAGTATGTGTTAATAACTATGAATATGGTAGAAAAGGGGACATACGTTGTGATTCCTATTGAACAATACCAAAAGAACGCAAACCGGCGGGGGGAGAAAAAGAAGACGGTCCTCAGCGAAAATATCGGGGTGAAGTAAACCGCGTCCTTCTTTGATCCTAACCTGCGCATATGACGCTCTCGTCAGTTACGCTTTCATGCGTGGAAGTACTAACCTTGTCTTGTGTTGTTTTGTCATTTCCATAGAGTGGTGCAAGGTCAACGTAACCTGAAGTCATGTTGATATGGCCCCTCCCCGGGGTATGATCCGTGCGGAATATGCTGTGAACAACGAGTGCTGCGAAGGAGAACATCAGAGAGGAGAGGCCCGCGGGATGTTTGATAAACTAAGAGTAATATGACATAAGATGTTGCCGTAGACCTTGACTCACAGACGTACCTTCTCTCTGCGGAGTAGAGTATCGAACACAAGGCCAGCATCGGGCATCTGGTTGCGCGGCAAGGGGTTTGACTGCTGCACAGACCGTGCATAAGGTGTTCCGGCTTTGCCCAGGTTGGGAGCATCAGGGTTGTTGTTTGAACCATCGGCAGTACGAAACTGATACTCCGGTCCAATGAAAGTAGCAGGCGGGTGAGTGAGATCGTTATACACTACAGGCAAGGTTTGTGGTTGAATACGAAATGAGTAATAGATTACTTACAGTCTTTAATGACAAAAGTCCGCGCGAGTCCCGATATCTTCCCTGAAGGATGACTAGCCATGAACGACAGCAGATTCTCTAACTTGGTGGCACGAAATTGTTAATAGCTCAGTGGTCGGTGTAGAACTGGAACTTACAAGCATCTTGCGGTCATCAATTGCACCCGCATGATTGATAGCGTCGAGTGTGGAGGACTGCAAGAACGTCAAATAAAGTCGCAACAACACAGAAAAACCTAACAAGCATCGACTCGTTGATTTCTTCTGCAGGGCGTTTCATCTAAATGTGTGACTAGTTGAGGGGGGTGATGATCCTAATTGTTAACCCACGAGGTCCTTGATGTGTGCCAATGCTCTCATTGTCCCAGAGACGCTTGAAGAAGCCGCAACATCGAGACTTGCAGACGATAACTTATTTTACGAGTCGCTAGTGTTAAGCGCTATTACAAGAACGCCTATGAATCCGAGAGTGCTTACCACCTGGCTTGTAGTTGAGAAGTGGAATGTCCGGTGACCGGTAGAAATAGCAGAGATGTGCTGTTTTAGAACCCGAGAGCGGGACGAGAGGGTTCGACCAAGAACAAACATGGCGTTGAGTGTCTGGGACAGGACCTGCGTTGGGCGTCAGATGCATGAGATACTTATAAGCTGACAGGAGCGCCAGATCAATGTGGGCATTTTCATGTCACGGAAGTTTTTCATTTGTCCGAGATCACAAGACCTCGATCACCTAGCAGGCGCCTATGACCCCTGGATGAATGACATGTAGAACTTTAAAGTGTGCTGCAATGCGCAGCGCCATGAAAATGTTGTCCGAGTTGCTGCACTTGCAGGGGCGTTCAAAGTACTAGATGCGCATGACCGGCCAATGCATCTCGGACTTGAAGTAGAGGTGGACAGCGCATATCGATTTAGAAAGCTGACCCCTTGTCAGCGCCAGATTCCAAACATACAAAACGCGCAGGAACGGTCACCACGGCGCTGAAATGCGACCGGAAAAGGTGTTTTTGCAAAGGCACATCGTGTGGTCGTCCGGAGATAAAGTCATGATGAGACTAGTCGGTCACTGGCAAATTCCGTGTGATATTAGTCAGCACACCGTGACACCATGATCACTGGCAATATACAGGGACAGCTCCGTCCCTCAGGATTCAGGATGTGTTTGATATATATCATAGCTGACGTTCATTGTGAGTCCTCTGTCAGCGGTCCAGGTTGTAAGACCTTGCAGCTGATCTGACTCAGGAACTCTGAGTCATTACTACACAGTGGAGCGCTCTCTCAAGCTCTCGTCGATGCGGAAGTCGCTGTCATTGTCCGACGTCTAGACCATAGGTTCCCCTTTCGCACCCCCTTATTTCCCACTGTAATCAGGGCTCGACTAAGCCTATCACATCTACGCTACGTCCGGATGTTGTAACAGGGCGATGAGCTCTAGCAAGGAATCACGGAGTCTCATAGCAGCTGAGTAACAATGCAGGCGCAAGGCTGACGGGTTCAATGCGTGCAACAACAATCTGCCTATCTCTTCGGCCTATTATGCTGTGTCGTGATGTACCATGGTCACGGTTTCTCACAGATTGGAACACCATATCTAAAGAATATGGCATATGAGCCCACCTTTAGCGAGCTATGGAGTTGCGCGAGTGTATATTACTTGTGCCTGACTGTGACGTGAGAGCATATCATGATGTTTCGACTCAAGAAGCGGGCCGGCCCGGGATAGCGGTGCCCAATGAAATTGGCAAATGTTGAGTCCATCCCTGCGCCATGAATACTACTACATAACTTATCGACTGCAACAATTACTTGGCGTCCTCACTGGCAATCTCAGCACAAGCTCCCGCTCCAAATACTACATATATATATCTCACTCAGTGTTTCTTAATCGTTTAACCGTTTTTTATGGCTTAAGTTCAAATGTCATAGTATTGGGTGCAAGTATCTAGGCACCACAAAACTAGTACCGTACAACATACGACATAGTATATGGAATCGCCAACAGTCAAGCTATCGTAGACATACCAGTGTCTAGAAATAATTCCAACTGGCTGAGGGAAGAAGGTAGACAAGAGAAAACCACATATAAATAAAAGCCCGGTTGAATATTACATTCCTATCGTCCAACAAATCAACCACACGCTGGTTCATGCCTGTCGGAAATCACATAAGCGTTCCTCAATACGCCACATCCAAGTTACATACCGACGCGCTCGACACCTCCTTTGAGCCAGATACATCGTAGTTGAGAATCATCGATGTCGGCCACGCACTCGGCATCATCTTCTCGTTTAAATACGTGTAGTGCAGCACTGGAAGTGTCTTGTCCGAGTTTCCAAAGCGAGGAAGACCACCACACCGATTGGGGCCGCGACGAACATTGAACGAAAAAGTAGCACAAACGACCTCAGTCATGACTTTCAATGCAAGGTCTTCCCCAAGAACCTTGAAGCAACCATCGCCGTGAAGATAACTCTCACGAGGACGAGTAGTATCCACTGATTCCGGCTTAGGAAATACATTCGTCTGAAATACGTGTGTGAATGATGCACAATGTCGCATATTGTAGGTATGACTCACGTCCATGTTTGCTTTGGCAATATCCAAGAATAGGCGTTCACCTTTCTTTACAGTAATAGAGGTCAAGGTCTCATCCTGTTTTGCCACGCGATAGACACCGGTAAATGGTGGGTCAATTCCTGAGCTATGTGTCAAAAGAGCTTACTAGCTAAAACATGGCACGTACTGAGGGCTTCAATAACATGGGCACTCAAACTGGAATAGTCCATGCTCATAATGGAGTTTTCCTTCAAACTAAGAAGTTGGTTGACAACATTTGTCAAAGCTATGGTAGTCACATAATGAGACTTATTCTCCTGAGAAGAAACAGAGCGAACTTACCAAGAGACATCTCGACAGTGGCGCCGACCAATAATGCAAGGATAGAATTGACAACCTGCTCCGTAGAACAGCCAGACACAAACAAGTGCTGGACAATTTCGTTCGGTTTCTTGGCTTCGAAGCCGAAGAGACCAGAAAATGCGCTAAGCAGCCCAGCGAAAGGCATTTTGTTCTCTACATCACCAAGAGAGCTCTTGATGAGATCCGTCAGCTCTTGTACATGATCCATGACCCTCTGCTTCAACAGCATATACTTCGCTGGCTCAACTTCAAGGAAGATGAACCTTGCAGAGGCGTTAGTCGTGAGTAAAAGGGAGCATATCGAGACTGACTGGTAAATCTCGGAAAGCATATCGAACAACTGAGACTCGGTGAATTTACCGTTGGGGTTTTTCGTAGTCTTGAGCGTAATGCCAGCCTGTATTCAAAATCACCATGGAAGAACACATCGACATCCATCAAATGTAGACGTACAACTTGAGTAGCAGCCCAGCGCAGTGGCACAAACTTTAACACATCG
>Ga0153958_1000430_pt1 | contig 10706 bp, 9 predicted proteins | sample TSFL042MetaG_FD_104719 | JGI IMG/M metagenome (GOLD analysis project Ga0153958, IMG submission 104719) | Attine ant fungus gardens microbial communities from Florida, USA - TSFL042 MetaG | ecosystem: Host-associated > Fungi > Mycelium > Unclassified | place: USA: Florida, Wekiwa Springs... | reverse complement strand
TGTCCAACACAACTAATTATCTCATTTGAAAATAGTGTACCAGCCAACAAAAGACATGATCCTATTGTCATAATTAATAATATCAACAAATTCCTAGCAGAAAATATCAAAGCACAATACTTGTGTCAGCAGCTAAAGTCTAATGACTGGAATTAAGCCAACTGTCTCTTTGTTCAGCATTTGACAAAGAGAACTCAATAGAGTTCCTGTTGGATTTTGTACACTATATATACATGCAAATTAACCCTAACCCTGTCTTTTATCCTGCGCTTCCCTATGAGTCAACTTGCTCTTGCGTGTCCATTGATATTACAATTTAAAAGAAAAGAAAAAGAAAAGAAAAACAATATTCAAAAATAAAATAAAAGAAAAGAAAAGAAAAAGAAATAATGACTTAGCCGTTTTGCTAAGTCATGACACCTACTATCTTTCTAAGTTAGTCCATTCAAAGGTAGATCTAGAGTGTAGTCCCTTAGTAACTTTCTTAGTAGCCCGATGCCAGCTCATCCTAGTTGCCTCTCAAGGTATCAGCATGAGCTCTAGGTTGATTATCACCTGCTCAATGTTTTTATTATACAGTATTATGTTCTAAGGATTATAGAAAGGGTTCTAGAGCAAACTCTAATTAAGAATCCATTGGTATAAAGTGTATCAAATGTTATCTTCTGTGGAAAATTTGCTTGCAACGTAACAACATACTCTTTGTTAAGACTCTAGACCTCACAGTTGAATATGCATTTCAACTTGAAGCCTATATCTAACACTTGATATCTTCACACTCCTTATTAGAGGGTCCTGTCATGACTTGGCAAAATGGCTAAGTCATTATTTAATATTTCTTTTCTTTTTCTTTTCTTTTAGTTTTGAATATTCTTTTTCTTTTTCTTTTTCTTTTAAATAATGGACACGCAAGAGCATGTTGACTCATAAGGAAGTGCAGGATAAAAGGACAGGGTTAGGGTTACTCTGCTTGTATAAATAGTGTACAGAATCTAACAGGAAACTCTATCGAGTTCTCTTTGTCAAACGCTGAACAAAGAGATAGTTGGCTTAATTTCAGTCATTGGACTTTAGCTGCTGATACTAGAACTCGATTCCATATTCTGAGCACTGTTTGCCTTGGACCCTGCTCAACCTTCACTCTCATCTCTTATCAACCCTCAGCTACTGATTGTCACAATCAGCAGCCACCTCCATACATAGCCGGGCCCTTGGCTTAAGGGGACTTTGCAGTCAGTTAGAGACTGCAGGAGGAGACACAATACCAAGCTTAGGTATTGTGTTCGAGACCTGACCTTGCAATTAAGTGGTGCCCATTAGAATACTTGTACTTTTCTTCTCAGTATAAACCTTGTGCTACGACTCCATTGTGAGCCGGTATACACAAAGGAGTAACAGTTACCACTAGTGGGCTGTCTAGATTAGGGATCCCATCCATTGGATGATAGCCAAAGTATTATTAGGGCAGTAGTAAGTAGGACAGTAGGTGTCTGGTTGGGTGAAGATCTTACGCCCCAACAGATGTAATACTAAGTGAGATTAAAACATTAACTCTGTACCCCTCTTGAGATGTTACTATTATGTCTCAAGAACAATACAATGCACTGATGAGCAGCTTGCTCAAAGAGAAACATGCCCTTGCCAAACTGAGGAAAGAGTTAGAAGGGAGAAAGGGGAAGCTCTGTAGAAGCTGCAGAGAGTTCGGGCACCTGGCCTGAAACTGCAGGAACAGAAAAGGAGGAGAAAAGGAGGCAGAAATACCTCAAAATAAATTTGAAGTCCTGAAGAGTAGAGTAATGCAGTGTGGGATCGAGGAGAGAGTAGTGAGAAGTATGAGGATAGCAGTCGTAAGGTGCTTTAGGTGTAGGGAAGAAGGGCACAAGTGTAGGGAGTGCCCATCATGGATAAAAAAAAGGAAGGAGAAGAGAGCGGCATGTGTGGCAAAGCCACAAAAGGCACAGCAAGAGAAGAGGCCAGCATACCCTGTAAAGGGAAAAGCGCAGGAAGGAGAGAGGAGGCTAAGAAGAGTAGAAGGAAGCGAAGCGGCGCACGTGGCTAGGCCACGAGAAGTGCAGCAAGAAGAGTGGAGGAGAAGTTTGTGGGAGACATTGAGGAAGAGAGCAGAGTAGTACTGTGGACCGACGGTGTCACAAGATGTGGAGTTGTGGGAGCTGGGGTGGCACAGCCAAGGAACCGTCGTCATGTATTTGAGATGCCCAAAATGTGGCAAAGAAGGATGTTACATGGAAGACGACTGGGGGCAAGGAGTACTCCCCTATTGGAAGAGAGAGAAGATAAGCTGGTGTGGATGCAGAGAGAGAAAGGAACAGAGCAGCGCATGAGCAGAAGACTCGAGAGATGCAGCAAGGGAAGAGAAAGCAGCGCAGCCCAGAGAGGCAAAAGCACAGTGAGGCAGCACATGGTCAAGAGAACCAGAAAGCATAGCAAGAGAGATAGAGAGTGGCACACCCACAGAGAGGAAAAGCACAGCAAGAGAGAGGGGTAGTCGAAAGGAGGTCAGGAAAACCTTTAAAATGCTAAGAGAAGTGTGACTGAACATTGGAGTGGAAAAGATAGACACACATGAAGGCGTGATGATTAAAGCGCTCTTGGATAGTGGCGCAACGGGGATGTTTATAAATAAGCAGATGGTAGCTAGGCATGGGTTCAAGCTACAGAAGTTGGAAAGGCCATTAATGGTCAAAAATATAGACAGAACAGTGAATAGCAGAGGAGTCATAATGCACCAAGTAGAGTGCAATGTGTTCTATAAAGGATACGTAGAAAGAATGAGGATGGATGTATGTGATTTAGGAAAGATGGAAGTAATATTGGGCATGCCTTGGTTAGCAGCCCACAACCCAGAGATAAATTGGGAAACTGGGGAGGTTAAGATGACGAGATGCCCACCCTTGTGTGGTGGAAGGAGTCAGAAAAAGGAAAAAGTCAAAAGGATAGTAACAGAAGAAGAAGAGAAAATTGTCTGTTGGGTGATAGACAATAAGGAAGATTGGAGAAGAGAGGAAGAAATAGAAGAGGACCACAGGAAAATCGAGGAGATGGTCCCAAGAAAGTTTTTGAAGTAGAGAAAAGTGTTCGGGAAGGTAGAGTCAGAAAGGATGCCGACCAGAAAAATTTGGGATCATGCTATAGATTTCAAAGAGACATTTAAACTACGAAAGGGAAAGATTGACCCTCTCTCCAAAAATGAAAAAGAGGAAGTTCAGAACTTTGTGGAGGACCAATTGAGGAAAGGGTACATCAGACCCTCCAAATCGCCTCAGACGTCGCCTGTATTCTTTGTAGGCAAAAAGGACGGAAGCAAGAGGATGGTTATGGACTACTGTAGTCTAAATAGTCAAACCGTAAAGAACAACTACCCATTGCCATTGATAATAGAACTAATCGACAACATGGGAAGTAAGAAAGTATTTATGAAAATGGACTTATGATGGGGGTTCAATAACATTAGGATAAAAGAAGGGGATGAGTGGAAAGGAGCGTTCACAACGTATATAAGTTCCTTCGAACCAATAGTCATGTTTTTTGGAATGACAAATTCGCCAGCCACATTTCAGGTGATGATGAACGGAATCCTGAGAGACCTAATAAATGAAGGGAAAGTAGCAATGTTTGTGGATGATGTGTTAGTAAGAACAGAGACAGAGAAGGGACATGACGAGATTGTGGAGGAAATATTGAGGAGATTGGAAGAGAATGACTTGTATGTCAAACTGGAGAAATATGTGTGGAAAGCAAGGAAAATAGGATTCCTAGGGGTTGTCATAGGACCAAATGGAATAGAAATGGAGAAAGAGAAAGTAGACGGAGTACTCAGCTAGTCACAGCTGAAAACAGTGAGAGATGTTAGAAAATTCCTAGGCCTCGCAAATTACTATAGGAGGTTTATTAAGGATTTCACTCAAGTAGCAAGGCCGCTGAATATGCTGACGAGGAAGGATGAGAAGTGGTAGTAGGAGAAGGCCCAGCAAGAAGCCTTTAACGAATTAAAACAGGTTTTCACAACAAAACCAGTACTAGCAGCTCCAGACTTAGACAAAGAGTTTAGAGTAGAGGCCAACACCTCAAACTATGCTACTGGGGGAGTACTCTCAATGAAGTGCTCAGACGAAAAATGGAGACTAGTGGCTTTCATTTTCAAATCTCTTAGTGATACAGAACGAAACTACGAGATATATGACAAGGAGATGTTAGCAGTAGTTAGATGCTTGGAAGCATGGAGACACTTCCTGGAGGGAGCGGCAGTCAAATTCGAGATTTGGACAGATCACAAGAACCTTGAATATTTCATGAAAGCGCAGAAATTAAATAGAAGACAAGCAAGATGGGCCTTATACCTATCAAGATTTGATTTCGTGCTAAAGCATGTTCCAGGAAGTAAGATGGGTAAAGCAGATAGTCTTAGTAGAAGACCAGACTGGGAGGTCAGGGTGGAAAAAGATAACAAGGATGAAATGTTGATGAAACCAAAGTGGCTAGAAGTAAGGAAGACAGAAGTAGTAGAAGTCATAATAGACAGAGTAGATCTATTAAAGGAAGTTAGAAAGTCCAAAGTCAAGGACGATGAAGTAGTAAAAGCAGTAGAGGAAATGAAGCGAGTGGGAGTAAAAATGTTAAGAGACAAAGAGTGGAGAGAAGTAGACGGTATAATGTACAAAGAAGGAAAAGTGTACGTACCAAAAGATGAAAGGCTGAGGGCAGAAATCATCCAACTACACCACAATACGCCAGTCAGAGGGCATGGAGGGCAGTGGAAGATGGTAGAATTGGTCACCCATAACTTTTGGTGGCCAGGAATAACTAAAGAAGTGAAGCGGTATGTGGAAGGGTGCAATGCTTACTAATGAAATAAGAACCGCACAGAACAACCAGCTGGCAAATTAATGCTGAACTCTATCCCAGAGAAACCTTAGACGCATATATCGGCAGACTTTATCACTAAACTGCCCTTAGCTCAGAGATATGACTCAATCTTAGTAGTAGTTGACAGATTAACGAAAATGGTACATTTTATACCTACTACAGAGAAGACGTCAACAGAGGGGCTAGCAAGGTTGCTCGGAGACAATGTGTGGAAGTTGCATGGTCTACCCGAAAGTATCATATCGGATCGGGGACCACAGTTCGCGGCAGGATTAATGAGGAAGTTGAATGAGATGCTGGGAATTAAGAGTAAATTGTCGACAGTGTTTCACCCTCAGACAGACAGGCAAACAGAGAGGGTCAACCAAGAATTGGAACAGTACTTAAGGATATTCATCAATCATAGGCAAGAGCAATGGCCAGAATGGTTAGGGACAGCAGAGTTCGCATACAACAATAAAGCGCACTCGAGTACCAGAATGTCACCTTTTAAGGCAAATTACGGGTAAGATCCCAGGATGGGGTTTGAAGAAAGGAAGAAGGGGAAATATGCAGGGGCAGAGAAATTCATCGAAAAGATAAAGGAAATCCAAGAGGAGGCAAAAGCAGCACTAGGAAAAGTGCAAGCGGACATGAAGAAATATGCTGACAAGAAGAGATCGAATGTAGAAGAGTATAAAGTAGGGGACTTGGTCATGCTCAGCACTAAGGACCTGAAATATCAGATGGTCGGGAGAAGAACGGAGAAGTTGACAGAAAGGTTTGTAGGCCCTTACAAAGTGAAGAAAGTCGTATCAACGAACGCAGTTGAATTAGAACTGCCTGCTATGGTAAAAATACATCCAGTAGTTAATGTTAGTAGGATACATAGATATATAGGGCAAGTAGAGGGACAGAAGAAGGAGCAACCAGCTCTAGTCATAATCGAAGGAGAAGAAGAATGGGAGGTGGAATGTATACTAAATAAGAGGAAGGTTAGAGGTAAAGATAAGTATTTAGTACGTTGGAAAGGATTCATGGCAGAGTCGGATACCTGGGAAGGCAGGGAGAATTTAGAGAACGCAAAAGAAACAATCAAAGAATTCAAGAAAGAGTACCAGCAAGATATGGAAGATGTGGCATGGCAAGAGCACGAAGAAGGGACGTTCCAACAAGGAGAGTTACCAGGAAGATTCATGGCAAGAACATTATATAGATTGTTGGATAAACAGTACGACCAGGAATATTAGGGTAGGTTGGAGAGAAATTGGAAGAGATGGAAAGGCAAGAGACCCACGAGAAAAGGAGTGATGAAGATGATTCCAAAAGAAGAAGAAATTGAGGAAGAGAAATCGGGAGTGAGAGAGTAGACAGAAGAAGACGGCGATGAGATAGGCAACATGGTTGACCCATATTACGAGTCATAGGAAAATTCCTCGGGACAAGGAAGCTTAAGAGAGGGGTGGTGTCATGACTTGGCAAAATGGCTAAGTCATTATTTAATATTTCTTTTCTTTTTCTTTTCTTTTAGTTTTGAATATTCTTTTGCTTTTTCTTTTTCTTTTAAATAATGGACATGCAAGAGCATGTTGACTCATAAGGAAGCGCAGGATAAAAGGACAGGGTTAGGGTTACTCTGCTTGTATAAATAGTGTACAGAATCTAACAAGAAACTCTATCGAGTTCTCTTTGTCAAACGCTGAACAAAGAGACAGTTGGCTTAATTCTAGTTATTGGACTTTAGCTGCTGACAGGTTCAGCTAAGGTTTTCAGTGAAGTTATATTGAAGGAGAGATATTGACAAAACTTTGAGTAGCACTCTTGAGATTGTCCTAAGACAAGTAAGAGTACTGATTTCTCAGAGTAAGATTTTACAAAGGGAATACAAAAAGAGAGAACTTGCTGTTCCCTTCTCTTTCTGGTCTGTATTTATCCTAACTAGGTATTGTGACTATGTTACAATGTGGTAATACTACTTGTAACTATGAGTGACTAGTTAAGTGACAGTCCAGTAACAGAAGTAGTGAGGGTGACAAGTGGGGTCAATGTCTAATGATGGGTTAGTCCAATATTGTCCCATTTAGTATAGGTCCAAAAATAGAAAGGAGAAGATAGTCCAAGATTTCTCTGAAGAGTTCTGTCTATTCTGTGAGTCCATTGTCTCTTTAGAGTCCTTAGACATTTGATGCATTACTGTATAGTAATATCCTCGTCTAGCATTGCCAATATCTCGTCTACTAATCACTCATTATTAGACTATGGCTGATAATAGTTATAGTCCCACTTGATGTTCATAACACTCTTAGGCTACTAGAGGACCTCATTGATTGCCTAGGATAGAGCCTAGCTAGATGCCTAGATTGATCACAATATAAATATAACCCTAGATTCATGTGACATTGCTGTTCAACTAGTATAAGCTGGCTATTTGCTCCTAAGATATTATTGGTGGGAGGTTTTTGCAATAGGAGGCTAGACGAGGCTCTGAAGGGAGATGAAAAGCTGAGTGTTTTCTCCTTGAGACTAGAAGTTTTGATAAACTCTGATTTTGGTAATTTTGATATGTGATACTGAAAGAAACAAGTTGTCTATGACTTGTTCTTATCATCTTGAATTCTTTTCCAGTAATTATTATCAATTTGCAAGACTGTTCTTTTGAATTCCTCAAATGATGATATGTCCTCCTGACTATAATGTAGCTCATCTTGAATGCAGTTTGGAATGGTATCTTTGATCATATTCTGAAGGGCCCTATTATCCCAATAGATATGGTTCTGGTATTTTGCAAAATGGATAAAGTAGTTAACTGCCTGATTATCACCCAGGAAGAGAATAGCAACTATTATATCTTCATCGTCATCTTCAGGTAAATAAGAGCCAAAAATGTTAGATAGCTTTTATACAAAGGCTAACCAGTCCTCTAAGAAGTTCAGGTTATGATAAGGGTCTGGCTCATTGATGAAAGGTTCAAAGTAATTCAGGGCAATACTCTGAAGATAGGATATGACAAAAAAACCTTGTTTGCATCATTAGTAAACTTCTTTTCACAAGCATAAAAGTAGATTTGGCACTGGAACACAAATACATATAAATTATCTAGTCTCCTCTACTAAAAGGGTCTGGTTCTTTGACCACTCAGAGTTTTTTCTGTGAGTAGTTACTTGGTTGTCTAGCTAATGCTAATAGGGCAGCCTGTAGTTCTTGGCTCAACTACTCCCTATATGGACTTGGTACCCAGTCTCTAGTAGGTTTAGGGTATTCTGTTAGGGTTTTCAATAGTTTGCTAGCATTGTTCTCAACTACGACCTCCCCCAGTTCTTTTACTAGTTCTAAAGAGATAAGATGTTAGTTCCTAGCCTGAGAGACTGTAAAGGATCACTTGACTGGGGTGGCAGTAAATTCTCTGAGGGTCTAAGGTAGAGTCCATCATATTATATGTGATGTTCTAGTTGGGGATTAGAAGTAAGGGCCTGGGACATGATGAGATAGCGGTTTGGGATATAGAGAGTTTTAACAGCTTGGTTCTACTATCAAGTAGGAACTCTGTGATCACTTGTATGATCTCAACCAACTGGTTGAACCAACCTCTACATAGCTATCTATTTTGAAAAGGGAAGAGATGCTTCTAGAAGGGGGTTGATGTCACAGAAAAGTGACTACTAAATAGTATCATGGAGATATAACAAAATACCTATTCAAATAAACTATATAAATAGCTAGACCCTCATTAGCAAGTAGCCTTGCTAATGTCACCCTTTTGGTATAGTGGTAAACTATACAGTATGTGACTACTGGTCTATAGTACAACTATGACAGTTGAGATAGGAAAAGATAATAGATTCAGAGATAATGGATTCAGAAGGAGTCTACTAGATAGAGAACCAAGCTTAGATGATAACCCAAATGTACTAGCTTATAACTAAGGATTTTGGTAAATTAGTACAAATAGTAGAAAATGGTCATAGATAGTATGACTAGAGGTGATAAGATTCTCTCATAAGGCTGTCATGACTATGTATCACAAGGGACTGTGACATATATAAGGTATGGACTGTATATCCTTTCTTGTTATAGTTAAGTTAGATTACTATAACTGGTTTTGTAGGAAGGTCATTATTAGGTTATTTGATTGTTGGTAAAGAGTATTGGTGACTTTAGCCATGGTTTGTTAAGTTTTCTCTAGATTTGTGTCCCTAATACCCAGTGTTCTTACTTTTGAGATTATGATGTCAATAGATAAAGTTACTATCTCTAGGGTTGTATATTGGTTCTCTCATTGAATGGGTTGTGTTGTTATTACAAATGGTCACTTACTTATTTGTGATTAGTGCTTTAGAATCTTGAAAGGTTCAAAAATGCAAAGTTTAGACAGTGACAAAAGATGTTGTTAAGTCTGAGGTCTAATCCTCAGACTATGAGTCCTTATATACATAATTGTGATGGTCTGTGCACTAGTACAAATCATCACCTGATTACTACCTATTGTTCTACATATGGTAGTGTCTTTGTACTGGAATAATGATAACCTAACCATATGGAGGCTGTCCTTTGTTCTAAGAAAAGGACAGATGATTATCTATGGGTAATTAATAAAGTCTATGTACAAATATTGAGGCCTTCATATCTCCACTAATATTAATTGCCTTGAGGTCATTTTAGGTTCATTCTAAGCATTATGAAGAAGGCTTCTGCTGAGCCTAGAACCAAAGCATTGATCACAGTGGTTTCCAAGATATTAGTGATTTAATAAACGGTAACATGGTGGTTACCAGTTGATCTGCTTAATATCTCGGCCATTATTGATTGCCTCAAGACATGACTGGTATTGATTGAAAGGTCTTCTTAAGGGCTTTAAGCTGGCTTTAAGTCCATGGGAATCATCAAAGAATTGGTGGAGATATGACTGAATGAAGTTTGTGACAGTTGTAGTTTTCTAAGTTGTTGGTCTTTTGGCCATTCTATCTTTCACTATATGTCTTGGTTGTTTACAAGCTTCACCAAGTTTTCTGAGATGTGTTGCATCTAGTCTAGTTTGAGAAATAAGCACAGTCATTTATTCCTTCTGTTTTACAGTTTATACAGCTTGGATTGGTATATATATATAAGTTGTTGCTGTCTATGACTATGTTAGTCTCATTTGTATATTTTGTACAAGCTTGTAAGTATTGTGATTCCTTATGGTTACCATGACAAATATAGTATTTTGTTGTTGTTAATTTGCAGTTAGCTATATAGTATCCAAATTTCTAGTACTTTTAGCATTGGATAATAGAGGAATGGTCTATTCACTCATGTATATAGACTCTTCTACCCCAGGCTGCTAGTGTGTAGACATTTTTAAGGAAATAGATATGCTAGTCCTTATTGTCTACTGCAAAAACTACAGAGGAAAAGCCTTATATACCAAGCTTTGTTAGAGACTAAGTCTAGTATGGTAGTAGTATTATATTGGTCTTGGCATATTCCAGGTTGTTTTCATAGAGATATGAATGGATTTATTAGGATGGAAATATACCTTTGATACCATTCTGAAGGCCTGTTCAAATGTCTGCAATCTCTATTTTGTACTATTTCTTATCTTCTCTGGCTAGACTGTTATGTCCAGGTGTGATAATGCTTGGAAGTATGTTAGAGAAGATGAGTAGGTCAGATGCTCATTGGTCCAATCTGATATATAAGACATAGTTTCCCTAAGGGTTCTATTTAATTGCTATAACCTTCAAGTATTGTGCTTTGATATTTTCTGCTAGGAATTTGTTGATATTATTAATTATGACAATAGGATCATGTCTTTTGTTGGCTGGTACACTATTTTCAAATGAGATAATTAGTTGTGTTGGACA
>Ga0153958_1000428_pt1 | contig 10720 bp, 9 predicted proteins | sample TSFL042MetaG_FD_104719 | JGI IMG/M metagenome (GOLD analysis project Ga0153958, IMG submission 104719) | Attine ant fungus gardens microbial communities from Florida, USA - TSFL042 MetaG | ecosystem: Host-associated > Fungi > Mycelium > Unclassified | place: USA: Florida, Wekiwa Springs... | reverse complement strand
TGAGATTGGCTACCTGGGCCTCTAGAGCGCTCTTCGACGCAGCTGCGGGGGAAATGAGCTTTTAATGTATAGTGGTAATACTCGACGCACCGAGTTGCTCCTTTTCTTGTCGAGTGGCTATGAGCTGGTTCTGGACGTCTTCAAGCGAGCTCTCAAGAGTTTTGAACTTGTTCTCCGCATCTTGGTAAGCCTGGTCTAGTTCTACGTCCTTGCGTTCGACATCGGCTTTGGCCTCCTCGAGGTCCCGCTGAGTGGCATTGGTTTCGGCAACTTGGGCGAGCAGCAATCTATATACGGATACTATCGTTTCCGGGGTTGGGTTTGTAAATGAAACCTCCGGAATCAAGCTGGATAGCTCGTCGATATCAATATCAATGGGTATTGGGACGTTAAATGGGGGTGGATGGTCGTCTATGCTTTGTGTGGACGTCCCGTCATGGTCGTGGAGGGCGGTTGCGGTTGCGGCTGCAGCCTTGCTTTTTCGTCTTGTGCCCACCATGTAGTGGGGGAGAGCTGGGACGTCGGGGAAACGACGCTGAAGGCTTTGAATAATTTGCAGACACCGAGACAATGCAAGGCCTCAGTCTGTTTGGACTTCCCACGCCACCAATGTTAGTTGAGCTTCCTAATTTGTATTTAAGCATAAAGACCATCTTCAAGTCGTCCATACCGTAGTCACTAGGTCGCTTGATTCACGCTCCTTGCCATGTCTTTCTTCAATTCGCTTGGGTGCGTTCATCTAGTCTAGCATAAATCGTTCAAATCTAAACAGCTCATTCCAGTCGTTCCATGTCCCGTGCACCGCGCGGACCAAAGCGTTCGCCTACACCAACCTCTTCTGCGTTCCAGCCTGACATGCCGCCTCCACCCGTCCCTACGTCCCCAGTTAGCTCAGGAGCCCCAAAGCCTCTCTATTTGTGCAGTCCATTTGTCGAGGCTGCACTTGTCAAAGGCAACTTCAAAACCATCGTCGTTCTTCCCAAGTATGTCGATCTCATGGAGTGGGTAGCCGTCAATGGTACGCCTATCGTTTCGTTCCCCATTTTACCTTGCACGACTCAAACGTCAAATTGGAACATTAGTCTTTGATTTTTATACAAACCTCAATGAATTCTACGGTGTCATATCTGAGTGCTGTACGCAGCAGTCATGTCCGACGATGGCTGCTGGATCAAAGTACGTGCCCCTTCCAGCTTTCAGCGTGTTCGTTTGATACGACACTCTTGCAGTCTCAACTACACATGGATCAATCAAGATCGCAAAAGTGTTCATCTTGCCGCGCCGACCTACATTGACTACGTTATGACGTGGATTCAAAACCTTCTCGACGATGAAACTGTTTTCCCAACAAAGTCTGGTAAGTGACACCCTCCACTCAATCTCGTCCTGTAATCGTCCTGCCATAGGACATGACTTCCCGCAATCATTCCCCGCAACCGTCAAACACGTGTATCGTCAGCTCCTTCGCGTGTTTGCACACATTTATCATTCACATTACCCCCAAATACTCCATCTCCGTTCAGAGCCGCATTTCAATTCGTTGTTTGCACATTTTCTTGCGTTCGGAAGAGAATATGAACTTTTGGATATCAAAGATGTGAAGGGCGCTGCTAATTCGCCCGTCGGTATTGGCATGCTTTGGGAAAGGTGGAGGGAGATGGGAATCCTGGAAGGATAGATAGCTTGCAGGTCAAGCTCACATCTTGGTGGGTGGGTGGTTGAGATAGACCGCTCGGCGGGCTTTCTTCATTCGCTCCATGTATTAGTGTACGATTTGGAATTCAGGTTCCTGCTTTGATTTCAGACGTCAACACGGGCATTTAGGAGGAAATGAGTAGCGAATTCCGAACGACATGATGTCAACTCGTAGTTTTCTTGCGTTTGGTCAACGTTCTCATCAACCAACCACCGCGAGTCGTCTTTATGGTTAACATCGATCAGCACCCTACCATGCTCTGCTGCATACGCCAGACATTACTTTAACTTCAACACATAGATGTAACTTGACCACGTTTTCGAAGTGCTTGATGCCAAGATAGCGGAGCATCAACGGACCTCTTGTTCACAAGACCGAAAGGCTATATCAAAATTCTATGTCTAATCTTCTGATATCATGATCATCTAAATGTGTTTCTTCCTCGCAAACACGTGTATATGTGCTAATCCGCGAACACTCTGCAGCCTCTGCGAAATTCTCATTATCTCATGAAAGCACAGTGACAGGATTTACTTACCGGGGGGTTGATAAACCATGCAGTTTCCCACTCGCTCTCTACCCATCTCCGTTTTACAAAGTCGTTAACTTCCTTTCCAGCATTCTTCACCATCTCTTCGATCTCCGGACTGCTTCTTGGGCTGCGAATTAATTTCTCCATGGTGATTCCCCACTCCGACAGTGCAGGAAGACATTCCGGCAGAGTCGATGGCGAGGGGGGAGGCTCCTCGTTTCCAGTAAATCCACACAGTCCGTCTTGCTGAACCCGTGCATCGATTTCCGCAGGAATGAGAGCCGGGTGAAAGATTGGCACACGCGACCAGATTAGGGTATGTTCGACCTCGATAGGTACAGAGTAGGGCCAATCGTTCTGGATGATACTGATCAAGTCTGAGTCCGCTGGAATGTCGGCTGTGAAGTATTCAGGCGCATCTGGGGGGAGTGGTGGGAGTGGCCGATCGAATTTGGAGGGTAGGATGGACGTTTCCTTAGGTCTAGAACCGCCATCAAGTGCGGATAGTAACAACGACAGAGTGTCTGTCTTTCCCCATTGTAGACGGTAGTTGACCAGATAGTTCTCTTCAGGCCGTTGAGCGTTCTCCTTGTGCTGACTCTGCATCACCCACCCATTGAGCCATGTTCTTTTACAATCCCCGGAGACCATGCGTCGTATCTCTTTTGAAGTGCCTTGTCACGCTTTAGCAGTCCGAGATCCCTTGATACAGTGGGGTCAGCGTCGCCAGTCGCATTCGTATTGAGCAAGAGATATACCCGGAATTCACGAAGGTCTTGAGTTGGTCCCATGTAAATTTGGCCGGATAGTGCGCTAACAGCTCTTCCCGTGTTGGAGGACCCGTTCGTAGGGGGACTTGTATGATCTTATGTGCAGCAATATGGCCTGGTGGCTCCAGGGGGGGCTCGATGGTCATTATGTTTGCCAATCGTGACTCAGTGAGTGGCTTCAAGTTATGCGCCCCGACCCTAGTGGCAGTGGCAGCCCCGGCCGGGCCGAGGCCCCAGTGATGACTTTCCTCGATGATTTCGAAGCGTCTTGCAAACTGCAAGGAGTCTAACTCGTATCTGACTTGCTTTCTCATGTCCCTCTGATCTTCTGGGGTCGATTGCATATTGTTCACGGTATGTCACGATCATTTTTGAAGCTCTTCGTTCTCTTCTCCATGGCGCGTGATTCCGCCCCCCTTGAATACTGGTACTATTTAATGACAGTCTCTGAGCGGTAAACTTAACCATCTGCGCGATCTGCTCACCCTAGATTTGATTCTCGCTGCCGCTCCTACCGTCTCTGCAGCTGGTTTACATCACCAACTTCCTCCTGCATTTGTCTTCTCCTCCAGACCACACCATTGGAAAATCATCATCTCTCCGCAGATCCAGCAAAATGATACGCACATTTATCCATAATTCTCTGCCCCTCCCTCATTGGCATCATTTTCCTATACATATGCTGATCCTGAGGCTATTCTTACGGCGACAGACATGCTTCCGCCTGTGCTTACCCATCTCGGGATTGGTGCTGTCAGGTGGCTCAAGGTGCGCTCTTTTCACCACTTTCCGTATACTTCGTAATGGCCCGAGGTCATTCGTAGGCATTAATACCACAACCAACGCATGCTCTTCTTATGCTGGCTGCCTCTTACCCGCACCCCTTCGCGTTACATTGATTTGAAGCTCTCAGTCTTGTCACATGCGGGAAACTTTGACAGGAGGATCCACTGGTATGTATAAACCTTATGGCGAAAACTATCAACAACTACTAATTGGGGTAGGTCGATCATCGAAGGCAAGTCGGGCAGGTGTCATAAATTCTTCGATAGCATACATCCCGCACTTCGTCGAAGAGGATGAGGGCAAAGTTGTCTGCTTACCGCCCAGATTCATGCACAAACTGAGAGCGAGACATGGAAGTAACCCTATCAGCATGGTGTAAGCAGCTCGAACGACGAGATAACGCATTTTCTGAGAGTGGGACATGGGTTATGTATTTTTTTTAGTTCATGACTTATACTTCATAATCCACGCACAGTTTCTCGAACGTACATCATCTGGTGATTGATCGCCTGCCCAAGGACACCAGTGCCGTTGTGTGCCAATTGACTAGTAGAAGAGATTGTGACCTAATACCTTCGTTCGCATCCTTGGCTTTCGGTAGTTAGGCGTCATCAGGATCCAGAACAAAAACATATTCACCGGAAGATAGTCCAACTACGCCTTCTCTCGATACCAGCAGATTGCACAGCGATGACTTGTATCCCAGTCAATGCTTATTGAACTACGTCAGAAGCACCGGGAGTGGACTTGGATACGCTGTTCACTGCGCGCATGCAGAAACAGCGTATGCCAGCGATGGATCAGAAGAGAGCGCTGGTAAAGGCTCGAAGGCTCTCGGGATGCCCGCAGAGACAGAAACGTCGCCGTCGTGATACGTGATCGCTAGATTGGTTTGTGACCTATTTTTCTTCCTAGCAAGACGAACTGGAATGACGTTGCCCAAATTTGAAATGGGCATTTCAGTCGGACGACAATGATCACTAATGTCACAAGGAATGTCGCTGGAGATAGTAAAAGATGTAGTTTGGGGTTACCTATATGCCATTGATGTCGAAAAGGGACTCCCTTTTCGACAGGGAGGCTCGTGAGTCGTTAATGACAGTGTGCGTTCCTGTGACTCAAGCTGTGAGCGAGTCTAGACTATCATGATTGGTTTGAGTCAAAAGACGGCTTCATTAGGATGTTGAAGTGAGTCGGTGACCTGAAAGGCCGACCAGTCAACTTCCTCCAGCGCTAAAGTGCTGCCAAGATGGAAGTTTTCAAAGGCCAACCAGTGGGAGCAATTTTGAAATGATTCAAGTCGTGCCGGCATTCGAATTATATTCACAATTCCGGAAGTCGCTCAGGCGGTCAGGAAAACAAGTTGACATACATATCATGATGGTATACATTCTATTCCTCCGAGATCCTCTCGAAGAACTGTCTAAGTGTATCAGATAGGACTTCAGGCAACGCCTCAACACTCCGTAACACCACATAATAGTCGAATGGGAAGGAATCAAGATACCTTTCTACTTGAAGTTCCATCCGCCCATTGACCATCTTGTAAGCAACCTGATTCATCGAAACAATCGAGTTCTGCATAGCGGAAGCGTCTTGCGTCTGGCCATGCACAGAGGTGGAAGTTGAGTGCAGTGAGTCAATGATGATGAACACGATCATGACACGTTGGCTTGCTGCCCGTCTCAGCACCTGTCGCAAACGCTCGTGGTCCTGACAAATACCGTCCGAAATGATGATCTCGAGCTGCCACAGTTCACCCGCGCTTGCCGATCCGGAGGCCTTTCTTTCCCGAGCACTCTCTAGCACTTCAAGACTTGTCTCTACCATCTCTAAGACATTCGTCGCACGCTGATCAAATTTGAACGCCCCGAGTGTCTTTGCCCCAGCAGCATCCGTGAATGGGCCCTCATTGAAGCCATGAAGTAACTCCATACCCTCGCCGAACCTCGCAATTGCAATGTCGCCCACCTCAAGTTTCCCCATGGCGTTGCTGACGAGGGCAAGTGTCTGATAAGCGAGATGCACGCTACGGGAGCTTGCCATACTGCGGCTGTCATCGAGTGCAAGAAGGATCTGGTACTCGCGCTGGCTGGGACGGGTGCGTCGCAGCCAGATCTTGTCCTTGGTGTAGTCAGATGCGATATAAGGAATGATCTTCTTCATATTGAGCCTTTTGCCTGTCCGGTAGTCACCCTTAAGACGCGTGGCAAGAGTTGGTGCAAGAATGAGGCGCAATTGTTCACAAAGAGCGTAAGAGAGGTCGTGTGTGATGGATGTGTAGAGCCGCCATAGAGACTCAGCAGCTTCGGATGTGTACCCCGAATCCTGCCACGTTCGGAGGGCCGCATCTACGGTTTCAAAGGAGGAGTCTGGACTTGATTGTTCCGTGTCCTTATCAGTGTCTGCTTTGACAGAAGTAGGATCAACGCGCGAGGAAACATGTTCGGGCCGCGCGGCAGAATCAACATTCATCTGAGATATGGCACCTTCGATGTCCGGGCGTGCAGTATCAGTCACCGGCTCCGTGTGCAAAGATGCTAATGGCTGTGGTGGCGGTACAAGCTCATCAGGTAGGGGAACATCGATGTCCATGGGTGGCGCCGCTGCTTCCGTTTGCTCATCAACCAGCCTTAGCCGGTTTAATTTCGCGACCTGCTCCTCGCCTGAGGGACCCAGAGCTTGCATCTCCTCGTCTAGGTCAGCATACTCCACCTGCTCTGCAGTGTGGTCTGCGGCTGGTGAGGAAGATTCCTCGCCACTTAAGATCTCTTCAAAACGTTGTTGTACCTCTTTGAGTGCATCCCCAAGGTTGCGGATAGGGTTTGTAGCAAGTTCGGTCTGTCGATGGGCATAAGCTCTACCCTGCTGTGTGCCATCCGCTGATGTACCTGGTTCCGGGGCAGCATCAGCAAGGGAAGAAGGCCACGGCTTCTGTGCTTCGGCATCATCTCTCGGCCTAACCACAAGTCAGGCACGTATTCCTGCATGGATAAGCTAACGTACTTTGAATCTTCCGAAGGCTTGTTAACTTTCTCAGTATCATCATCCGCCGTTTCACCAGAAACACCGCCTATCTGCCCTTGCTGGGCGGCATCGCTAGCCTGTGGCTGGGTGTCCTGGTTCCCAGCTTCTCCATTGCCAGATGACACGTCCGGTTGAGCAACTGCTCCCTCCTCGGCATTCTCTTCCACAGCGTCTGTATCATCTGCTGCATGGGGAGGTTGGTCCGACGACTGATTTTCTTGCGGTTGAGCTTCCGGTACATCCTCTGGGAACTCATCCGTTCCGAATTGGTCTCTTTCCATCTCATCAGTTTGTTGTTCATCTTCATCCGGCCCTTCGTCCATATCATCTCCCATCTCGATTCCTTCTTGATTTTCTCTTTCTTCGGGCTCCATAGTGATGTCGTCAGGTAGATCAAGGGTGTCGGCGTCGGGAATATGTTCGTCCATAGGTGCCCCGTTCGCATTTGGGGCTTCCAAGTCTGCCTCAGGTTCTTCGTCCTCATTTTGATCACCTTCGTCTTGAACCTCCTCGCTCTCAGTCATCTTTCCACCTGTCTTTTCCTCCTCTTTCTTCCTACTGTCATTCGTTGGTTGGTCGCGCTCCTTCGCTACAACCTCTGATTCCTTCTCCTGCATTTCCGAGCGATCCTGAGGAATTTGGTCCTCATCCGCAGTATCTGCTTCCGCCGATTCGTCGCCCCAAAGCTTTTCATCAACTGCATTCGGATCACCTGCATCAAGCTTCCCGAGCTGTTCGTCTGGCCCTTCCTGCTCCTGCTCCTGCTCATCGTCATCCTTTTCTTGATCTCCGTCATCTGGCACATCTTCCATATCCCCGCCAATATCCTCGCTCATCTCAATAGCGTTATCATCACTTCCGTTCTCCTGCCCGTCTGGTGCTTCACCATCGTCCCCTTTCAGGCCCTCAACCTGACTCTCATCTTCGATTTCCTTGCTCACATTGGTCATCCCAACACCCTCACCCAGGCCTACACCTTCAGCGGTCTCAGTTCCGCCTTCGCCTTCGCCGTCATCCGTTGCTTCTGGAGGTAAGCAGAAACCTTGCTTAGCGATGGTATGCATGACAGAGCAGACGATGAAGTCAAGCTTGAAAAGAGCTTTCGTCCACTGACTGTGCACTGTAAGGTGTTCTTCTACGAAAGCAATGTAGCAATGAAGGAAGGGCAGTAGCCGCCGAAGGTTCACTTGGATGTCAGACTGCGGAAGGGAGGAAAGATAGGTCGTCATGTTATTTAACCGTTCCAAGAGCGCCTCCAGGTTCAAGGACTGAGTAAGGCTTGAAATTATGTGCATGTCCTCACGGATGACATTATCCTGGGCTTCCCCATCAAGAGGCTCGAGCGTTGATCCTTCTGGACATCGTCCCAAGAGGGATTGCACCGTGACCAAGAGCGTCTCGATAATTGCATCTCCATCCAAGGGCTCTATAATAGATGTCATTGGGTTGGCCTCCGTAGGAACATACTGATCATGCAACCAGTGCTCCGTAGGGGACAGGATATATCTTAGTCGCGGTTCCATCGCTTTCATCTTTTGGAAGTGGTCAGGAAGGGCACGGCAATGTTCATCAGCTTCTATGATAGCAGTGTATTCAACTGTTTACAAGAAATTAGCTTGCGTTTATATGGTCGAGTAAAAATTATGTACCCTCGTGCAACACTGTTTGCATTACGTGCTGGTTTGTTTGGAAAATTTCTGAAATGCGGTCACGAAACAGTCGTGTCTTAGCACAAACTGACTGAACCTCAACCATAACTGAGGGTGCGGCACCATGGTCCTCCTGAATCTCGATGAAGACCTGAATCCCCTGAAGGAGCTCTTCAAGAGCGTGCACGGCATTGCCGAGTGTTTGACACAGGTGCCTCAGGCGGGTTGGAACACATGTGTCAGTGACAATTACGGGTGCTTCAGCGAGCTTCTGGAGCCGCTCTGCGCACTGCTTGATGTCAACGAAACATTGGACAGCTGTTGATAGCCTAAGGACTGGCAGTGAGAAAGGATGCTATTCAAGATATGTTCACTTACGAAGACCTCGCCTTGAGAGCTAATGAATACCCAGACTCCACGAATGTCACACCCCGAGCAAGGTCGCGTGTGCTTATGTCTGAGTGGTGATCAGAAAGCAAGGCCCTGACTGCAGGAAGGGCCCCGCGAAGACGATCGAAATAATACTCCCCCTTTTCGACAGGTATCGAACTTCCCGGAGGCATCAATGGTTGCTCTCGTATCCAGCATTCATCTCTGAGCTCCGCAAGTACTTCAGGTTTCACATTGGCAGAGAGACCAGTGCGTTTGAGCTCCTTCAAAAGATCGCTCAAAGCCTTCCTCTTGCGAACCAGTAGACCCTTCACGTATTTTTCTCGTCTCTCCTTGGAAAGGCCTGGGGGCACACACTCTGCTGCTAGGTCTCGTGCCGTAGTGATGATTTCGACCGCAAGTTGGTCAGCATGATGCGAGAGGTGATGGCGCAGGAAAGCCCGAACGCGATTGGTCATGAGTCCATGGAATCTTGCGAGTGTCTGGGTTAAATTTACCAGATGAGACGGGGCGGATGAATGAGACTCGTTCAGTTGCAGAGAATCGCCGCGCTCCAGAATATGAGCTCCAAAGAACGTATCTCCCGAATAAGCCGGCGCGATTATTGACTGGCTACATTCTGCATCACCGGCGAATGTCGGTAACATGCGCTCAGCAATGGGCTGACGCAAGATCTCCCGGAATCTGCGAACCAGTTTGTAAAGTTGATGATGCGTTCGTTGAGCACTTTGCTTCAGAGCTTGAACATTCACGTCTTTCCAGCTGGCGAGCTTTATGAATGCCTGAACATCTTTCTCGAGTCCTTTTCGTTGGTCTGCAAGAGAACCGGCTATCTGGGTTGAAAATAATCGATAATACCTCCAGGTTGATGTCAAGATAAGTCCGACGCGCCGTATTGCATTACACTGCCGTCCGCCCAATGTAGGAGCGATATGACCGACGATGATCCCAAAAGTCCTGAGCAGATCCAACCTGGCCTGGAACTGACCTAGAGGGCTGGAGCGTAAGAAGTCATCCAAGAGCGATGGCAATTGTCTGAGATATTGTTGCATAGCTCCAGTACTGGTGCCTTCATCCTCATCAACAGCACCAAGCGGTCCGCGGAGTGTGAGGTCATATAGCCGGAACCAGAATTCCGCAACTCCATTGACGAACGAGTCGAACTGCGATTGCAATAGCACCTGCCAGCATGACAATTCCAAGCGTCTCCATTCTACGACAAGCGATGTCATGGCTTGCTGATGTACTCTGAGGCTATTTCCGCGATGGGCGTACATTTCCCAGTCTTCTGTCTGCAGTACAATTTGTTCCAATGCGGACAATAATTTGGCAACGGGGCTCTTCATGTCCAGGGTCAAGTAGGTATCGCAGCGCTCCATCAGTTGTTGTAAAACCATCTGATCTGGCCACTCTTCGACGAGTACGATCAATCGCATTCTGAGGGAATCCACCACCGCGAGGGCTTTCTTCGACTCTCTAATGTTCGCATCAGTGTAGAAGTTGAACTTCTTGTTTGTAGGGCACTCCCGATACGTAAGCGCGAGCAGATTGTTGTGGAGCATAGAAAGCTGTTCGTGCAAGGATTCATCATCAAGGGCATCTGGAAGAGAGGGATATCGACTGTCGAGAATTGTTTTCAAAACCGATTGACGGATTGACCTGAACCTCATATAAGGATCCTCTGAACTGACATTGAAATAAGCAACTCCAACGAGGTCGAAGTGAATTTTTAGCAATGCTTCGGCTGCGACGACACTGAAGAACCCAGAGTGCTTCTCGTGAACCCTATTAGGTGTACCGTCGGGGTTAGCGAGTGCATCTTCAAATGTCGGGAACAGCTCTAAAAATTCCCTCTGTTCCGCTTCAACTT
>Ga0153958_1000427_pt1 | contig 10739 bp, 12 predicted proteins | sample TSFL042MetaG_FD_104719 | JGI IMG/M metagenome (GOLD analysis project Ga0153958, IMG submission 104719) | Attine ant fungus gardens microbial communities from Florida, USA - TSFL042 MetaG | ecosystem: Host-associated > Fungi > Mycelium > Unclassified | place: USA: Florida, Wekiwa Springs... | reverse complement strand
TTTACAGAGGTTAGGGACCACATCTTTGCACATGCCCGAGGCCGAAGTTCAGGAAGTTCATCATGAGTTCATAGGATTATCCGCAGCTGACATGCGACAGAAGCGAGAACTTGATACGCGAGGGTTGCGGGAGGCATCAACGATCGATGGTCACAACATTGTCGAGAAGCTTCATCCTGACATAATTGCTGAAACCTCGAGTCTGCAAATGAAAGAAGACGGCGTCAAGCTGTCAAGGAATACTCATGTCACATAGATTTACGGGAACTATTGAAATCGCCCAATTGGAATCTTCATGATGTCCTGCTGTAATGACACGGGTCAGTAATGAGACACGATGACAACGGCAAAGTCAGATCAGATAAAAGGTCAAGCCTGCAAGGCAGACCTAGCCGGACGTAAATCAAGCAACTTTCGATAGGTGATATACACATTCAAAGAGTCATATGGCCCCGGCGAACCTCATCACGGGTTATGCAAAGTAAACTTCGGACTCACGAAAATGTATCTATTCGTCGTCGTCATCATCCGTCAACTCCTCTCCTTCTCGAATGCCCTGATGCCTCTGAAGTCCTTCACGTCGGGCCCACGAATGGCCGTCGGTATATGGCATTATGCGCAGGGGTAGAACAAGGGTATACCAAGGACTGTAGAGAAGAAGTTAGAAGAGAAGAAGAAGAAACAAAAGGTAAGATTCACTATCCGCCCTGACCAACATTGAAGAATAGGCGCAGGTTGGTGCCTTTTCTGGATAAAAAATATAGGTATCATGCTAATATACCAAACCAATATCTCACCTACCCAAGGTCGTAAGAATTTACAAAGTGCTGCATAGTTGATCAGCATGCATATGACCGTGCAAGATAGGACTCATACATCGCCTCTATCACTTGCGATGCGTTTGTAGACTTCATGATCTTGTGCCTCGACGGCAGTCTCTCCGCGAGCAACAGCCCACAGGTGCCAGGAGAGCATGATGAATACTGAAATGCAAAGAGCAACTGAGAGCATGTAGGTGAGGATATAAGCTATCTGTGGCACCATATAAGGCCAATCATTCTGGTATTACGATCAGGCTAGATGGTTGCATGTCATTATCGGGCAACGCACAATGAAGTTAAGGCCAAGTGCTTCTAACATTAGAGAGTAACCAAGGACGCTTAACCAGAAAGTCGATAATACTAGGTAAGCCCTAACGAAGGCGTATTAGCTGGGAACCGGGAAAAGGGGAGTGACACATACATAAATAGGACAAAATGTCTCTCGTTGTAAAGCCCGACGCATTGGTTTATCCCTGCAAAGAGTTCGACAGGAGAAGGTGACAATGTGGAGGGGACTCACACTGCAACGGACAGATGAGCAATACACCAACGGACAGATTATTCAAAAGTTTACAGGACAATGATGATCATATTTCATTACACACCGGCCACATATTGGACAGTGGTGGGCCCTCTTAATGAAGCACATGTCAGCTTCTCGGACTGTACCCGAGCAGGTGTACTCACCTCTGGTCGCATCATTCCACACTTCTTGCATTTACTGGTGCTCGCCGCAAATACTGTTACACAGCGATTGGACCATTGAACCCCAGAACTTGGGCCAGTCTGCGTGCGCGAGGCCCAGAGCAGATTGTTCCCCGGCTGCGAAACCTCACCTTGCACGAATCCAGGTGGGACCGTACAGACATAGTAGTAGTGCATGAAGAGGTTGAGCGCAATGAGCACACAGGGCGGGGTTGTAAGCCAAGGAAGAGGAAGGTTGGGTTGAATCACGGCGACTAGGTTTGGGGTTTAGATAGGTGCATGCGTCTGCTGCAAAAGCACGCACAGAAGCTGGCTGCCCCAATTGTCTGGAGGATTGTTGCAAGTCCAACAAAATATGGACCGGCCGCGCCAGTGATACGGTCACCCGCCCGCTCGAGCCATTTGAAGCACCGGAAAACATGACGAGCACAGATCATAAAGAACTTGTGGATACAAAGAGGAACATAATGATTAAACCTCCAACATGTACGCAGCCATACTGTATGCACCGGCCCTAAATCACGGTGCTTTTGCAGCAAAAGGTCGCAATACTTAGAAGAATAAGATACGCAATGAACATCTGATACATCTTCCTTACACTCACAACTCCATCCTGAAGACATAAGGGATACATATGACAAGCACGCATAGAATGCCAGAGAAAAAAAAAACATTATCATCGTTCCTTCCGTCGAGGTGTCCCTGGTATCTTGCGTGGTGTTACACCGACTCCGGATGGCAGCGTCAGCCGCCGCTCGCTCACACCGCCTTCCCTTACCCGCTGCACTTCGCGAACAGCACGTCGTGCAGCGTCCCCAACTTTGGCGGGTGGACGGTCCATATCTACTCGAGATAGCGCCCGGAAGAGATTTTGTTGGTCCTCAGGTGGGGGTTGACTTATGCCTTTCGGTGGTAGAGGGAGATGTGATGAAAGCGACGAATGGTGTGATGAGGGAGGAAGGGAACGTGATCGAGTCGAAAGCGCCAGCGACAGCAGAGAGAACCGATAGTCAAGTTCCGAACCAGCGACGTCGGCCGTCTGAACCGCAGAGTTGACTAATGAGAACAGACTATCCACCTTGAAGGGGACATCCGCTATTCGCTCGTCAAGAATACTCTTGGGCTCTGATGTAACATCAAACATGATGCGTTTGATAAGATCCAGATTGATTCTTCCTCGAAAATCGTCCGACAGTTCATCCTCACGGGGAAGCAGCCATCCCCAGTCGTCTGGTGGCTCTTGTGAAGCAGCTCGTTGCTTTCCCTTCGCTTTAGCTGACGAAGGGGGGCGCAGGGCTTGACGTCGTCTCTCCAGATCCGCCTTGGAACCGCTGATGTAAGAATTGTAGAAGTGGTCTACTTGGCCCCATGCATCGAACTCTGCCTGTGCACTGGGGATAAATAATCAGATTCTCAATTTCATGTATTTAGGCCAATAACGAACCGCTCGATATGCTCCTGAAACTTGACCTCCCGCTCCTTATTCTTCACATTCTGCTCATTTGGCTTCAAATGTCTTTCGTCTCCAGCCTTATCATCTAGACCATGACCATACACAGACGTATCAATCTTCTTTTCAGCAAGCATGCGAATGAAATCGTCTTGTACGGTCTTGAGAATCTGCTTTTCGCGTTCGTCGAGCGGAGGTGGATCTTTGCCACTTCCGCTACTTGACGGTTTGAATTTCGAATTTGAGTTTGAAGACGATGCCTCAGATAGTCTCGTCATAGCACGAGCTGCTGACCAGACAAGTAGTTGGCGTGCCCGATGTGGATCAGGCAGGTCGCAGTCAATATGCTTATAAAAGCTGGAGTCGGAGACAGAAGCATGAGGTTGAGCTAAGAAAGCAATTAGAACGCGATCAGACCCGTAGAAACATAGGAGAAACACAGACGTGGTAAACTAGAAGGAAGAGACGCACAGATAACACCAGTATTCTCGAAACTTGTGCTTATACGCTTGCCACGCGCGCTCATCGACGTTCGTCGAGAGTGTTGAGGTGTCCTTGCCTGTGGGGTACGCGGGGGAAGGGGAACCCCTTCCCGAAGTAATTTATTGCGTTCTATTTGTGGGGTCTCACTTTCTGGTAGTGCGTGAAGTGCATCGGAGAGGTATCGCTGAGCAGAGGATTTCGGTGTAGAGGGAGGAAATTTAAATGAGGAGTCGATTGCATCTTTGGCGCGCGATCGTTGACGAAGATGATCAGTCTCAGATTCCATCCTCCTGATGTCCTCATCTAACTCCGGTTCTTCACGTGTCGAAGATGGGACATCGCGTGCTTTGGTATTGGTAGGTGCGCGTGACGATTCAGCTTTGAACTTCTTAGCTGGCGGTTTAGCAGGTGCATGAACTGTGGAACTAGAGGGAATAGGCTGCGAATGAGAGGATGGAGGACGAGATGGTGCCCGTGTAGGTGCAATAGATGGTTGGGAGGACGAGTAGTTGTTCTGCGGAGATGAAGGACGCGATATTGGCGCGCGGACAATAACAAGCCCACCTGGCTGTTCTTCGCCAATGTCTAGACGCGGAATTTCAGCACCTTACGCGACTTGTCTTCAATCTCACTCACACTTTCGTTTGGACGCGCCGTTTAGCTGTGACGCATCGGTCAGAAACTGAATTAAAATGCACATGAAGCAATCAGAGTACCTGCTTCTTTGCCTTCTTTGCTGCCTGTAGAAGGGGGTTGGAATCATCGACTGTCTTCCGCTTTGCGGGTGGTTTGGGATCTGAAGGTATCATGGGATTTTCGAGTCCTCCAAAAGCGTGTGTAAGGGTTCTGTTCATGAATTCTGTTGTATGTCCGTGTTGCAGGCGTGTATTCGTTCACCGTCGCTGCTCACCTCGACGTCGGCGCCGGCGTCGGCCACGACGATCAGCGGGATGAAGGAACGTACAGAGGGCGGAGTTTGAATGAGGAATTCCCACGTGTGCCTTTTGTGATCAACAAACGGAACGCGTGACCAGCTCAGAAAACAGTGGTCATATGCAAAGCATCATTACTTATGTACATTTTTTCACTTCATCCGCCTTGCTCCAAATATACCAGTCCCTACCCTGACAATGTGACTGCCAGCTCGTAAGGCAGCCTCAAAATCAGTGGTCATGCCCATGCTGAGCAGCAGTCGTCCATTCTCCCCCCATCTCTCATTGAGTACTGGGTTGGCTCGAAGCAACCCTTCTATTATATCTTTTGTCCGCTTTAGTGTCTCAAAATCTTCATTCGGCCGCTCTGATGATGCTAAGGACTCCTGTTGCGAGCCGATAGTCATCAGCCCCTGAAAACGTAACTTGGGACAATTTTCGATGATATGACAGGCAAGCTTGAACAGCAGGGACTCAGCAGCATTGCTTTCAGCATCCACGCATTGAAGTCCAGACTTCTGAGCTTCCCCTGATGTATTAACTTGCAAGAGAACGTTGAGAGGTGTCTTGCGATCGTCAGGGACGGCGTTGTTATAGATATCAGCATCTCCAATGCTAGTCAGACTCTGGATGGCATAAATATTGGGGACCGCTGATTTTCAGAATGAATATCACAGCAAGAAGGGTGACGCAATCGGAGGCACATACCTGCAAGATCTCTCATCCTTGCCTGTCTCCGGAGGTCATCTCCTTCTATCTTCTTCATTACGCCTATGAAGTGCCACCGGATGCCCTCAAGATTTGCCAGCTGTCAATCGCAAATTGGTCTCCTCAAGCTCAACCAGTATGCAGAAGGCAAGCACCAACCCTTTTTGCTTTGTTCACCAGGTCAACATCAGAATTCTCTCCAAAGTCCCTTTGTCCCTCCTCGTAACAAGCACTGGTCATCCATGCCGGCTTGGTCTTAGATACGGCCACTAATGTGGGAACATGAGTTAGAGATTTGGAAGCTTCCGCGACACGATTTTGGGTATCTGCGAGGTTTTGCAGAAGCTCGGAACGTCGCTCGGGGGTCATCTTATCCGAGGCTGTCGAAGCCATTCTGGTCTTGGAAAGGATGGAGGCTGCACGCAAGATGATTCTAGGTTGTGCCATGTCACAAGCTTCCGCAACTCGGTACATTAGGCTAATTCACGTGACTGCGGGTCACATGAATGCACCTTTAAAATGCGTCTTTGTACTTAGTGCTTGCCATCAATCATGTTGTCACATCAAGAATATACAGCATGGATTTCCGTTGGTGATCAGCCGCTGGAAACTTATGCTGTGGAGACGTCTTTAGCGACTAACGAAGCGACCGGCTGGATTGCATCAGAAGCTGGCAAGGCGCGTCAATTTAAGCTTTTAGCTCCTCCCAGCCTGATATTTAGCGTACTCAGGAGTTCACCGTGCATTGTCGAGATAGCTCCATCACTAGAATCCATACTACTGGCGTGTACGTCAACATTGATGGACAGGACTGTGGTGGTGTCGCGTTACACAGCACCAATCATGCCCTCCCCAACACGAGAGATACTGGTACTGTCAGGAAGAGTGACGTGCATGTTTCCGATGTGACGGTTAGACCATTTGTCTTTTCAGCTGTACGGCTTACAGGTATCTCTACTCGTTATGGTTATGAGTATTGGTTTTTTACCTTTACCCAGATGAAGACGACTTCGCGGATACGTCTTCAGCGGCCTTGGGACAAATCCAAGTCAAAGTATGGAGAATAGTGCTCGGCAATGCCACGCTTCCGTTCAAGTGTCAGTTTCCGACCGATCACAAGGTGCACGAACGTTCAAAGAAAGCGGTGACGCATTGTGTCGGGTGAGCAGGTCATTAAAATGAGCCACAACGTCTTGGAGATATACATTATCCAGGCTTGGTGAGGAAACTTTGGCAAAATCATTGGTGTCCTTCAAGACACAGCGAATTGGCCAACAGCCTGTGGCCACTTTTACATTCAAATACCGAGACCAAAGTTTGTTCCCTGCGTTCACCTTATTTCGCTTATGACATCTCCCTGTAGATCTTTTGAAGGCGAACGGGGTTATGCCAATGCCAAAGCCAGCACCGGTACCGGTACCTTTGAAGCGCAAGGCATCTATGGAAGTCATTGACCTCACCGTGCATGAGGTCAAGGTCAAGCGAGAGAGCAAGATATCCGATACCCTTGTCCGAGGAGAACGCGACTCACGGGCAATAAAGAAGACAGAGAACAGGAACAAACGGGTCAAACAAGAACAGAAGCCAGGTGGATTAATGGAGGTTATCGATTTGACCTAGTTGGTGGGTATGATGGAAGCTTCATTTCTGTTTCTAGATAAATGACACACTGCCATGGACGGCTTCTTTCACGCAAGTTCTGTGTGCTCCTTCTGTGCAGTAATTTTTATCATGTGTATACTAGTTAATATTGTTTCTTGTGCTTTTGCTGCTGCTTATTATGAAATGATCAACGTAACATTCCTTAGTGACGTAGGTGGAGTCACTCCACGACCATATCGCCAGGCATTCGTGATATAAGAAGGAGTCACGAACTTTGCTACTAGTAAGTAACTGTGACTAACTGGCAACACATCGATACTACATCTCTGGTTCTCTCTCGACGCCGTCGGTAGGTGATTTGTAAGTAGTTGCAATGAATATTCTTCGTGGTGACCGGCTGTGAGTTCTCGTTTTACTGGGATCAACTCAGCTGCACCATATCAAAAGTTGACCGTCTTCTGCCGCTTAATTACTTCTGTTCGCAGCCAACTTCCAAGATCTTGAAGTTGGGCGACCGGACGGACCGGACTCTAACGACTACGTCATGCCAACTTGAATGTATTTATACTCCATAGCAGATTGATCATTCCAAACTCTAATGGATCTCGATTCTCCAGGAGGTCGGGTAGGTAATTGTGATCAGATCTTGCCACGTCTAATGCGGTGTCTTGAATCTTCAGTTAACTGCATGGGTTTGCTAACTTCACAAAAAGAAGACTTTCTCGTTAATAACCACAAACACGAGGTGTAGCGTGGCACATCTCTTACTCAGGTAGCTCTCGAGTCTCCACTGAAAATGTGCCCTGCCCAAATATCGCACCTTGGTTTCAATATCACTACCCTAAACAAGTGCTGGGGATCGGCTTCGCTATCATAACTGCTTTGCTACTGTGCTCCTAAAGTATGAACACCGCCTTCGCGCGCGGATTATTCCTCGTTGGTAGACTGCGAGCCTGCACGGAAATGCCAATCGGCACCCTCGTGGCTCCAGCGAGGCCAAGCGGTTAGCGTCACTTACTAACATCGCGATCCATTCCTCTCGCGGACGTGCTAGGAGGTTGTCGGATCACCCGTCCGCTGGTCAGTAGCGTGTATCACTAGATTTCGTGGTAGCTCGAGTTTCATTTCTAGCTTCTGCCGCCGGCATTCGCGTCTTTTTGGTTGATCCTGTCCTCAGATATGCCCTCATATTCCCCATCGTCGTAGCATCAACCTTTGCGTCCCGTGGCACAGTCAGGGTTTCTCATCGGATCTCCCCTGCTACCCTACAACGTGACTGCCCCCGCGCCCTACCGTGTAGCTCCCCCTCTAGGACAGGCATACCCGAAGTCACTAGTCCGACCATCACTATCCCGCAGTGCACTAGACACGCTACTTAAGTCACACTCCATCTCGAGAGTAGTCTCTCTAAGGCGAACTTTCCAAAGCAGCCGAAAATTTCCATTCCTATTCCCTCGTCATGGCCGATTTTACCGCCGACAGGAACTTCTACAGATCCCTCACCCGCGCCATGGAATCAAAGGGCGTAGACAAGACCATTCCTGACAAGCCACTCCCGTCTATCCTGCCATTCCCCTCCATCCAGTCGAATTGTAGCTCGTCCTCTGGTGACTCCAGCTCCTCAGAGTCGACGCCCTCACCAACAGCACGATGGCGGCGTTCGCCATCTCCAGAACGCTGCGTAAAAATGGTCATACAGAGCACTGTCTCAACCCACATACTCTCCGTCGCGCTCCCCCGCACTATACAATCCGAAATGGTGACGGTCGCCGTGAAAAAGGGTGATAGATTGGATATCGTTGCCGATGCATGGCACATGGAACATGATTGTGAGCGCACAGCATTTATGAAATGACTCAACTTTGCTCATTGGTAACTGTAGGCCACTATGAGTGGCGAGTGCACTTCGCACCCGGTGACGTAGATATGTCCAGTGTTCGGGCTCGTTTCGCGCCAGATGGGAAGCTTTCAATCAGTATTCAACGGCGTATTTCTGGGCAAGCCTATTCCAGTGGCTGTCACAGCAGTCACATGGGAAGCATACTTTGAGACACCCAGTATGATGAAAAGGGGCCATAGGGTCTCACATAACTTACATCTTCAAAGCGATTCCGTGCGATATATATACCAGCACGCATACGATACGTTGTACTATTTCTTCTTTTTGTATTACTACTGCGTTTGATACCCGTGGGTCTTAGGAGGAATTTACACCGTCCTAGTCTCAGGCGGGCCGCTTTCGCATTAGATAAATTATCCTAAGGGTATGAACAAAATAAATACGATTTATTATGGTTCCCATGCGTTTAAGTTTCAAATACCTCAATAATGGTCGGACATTTGGGGCACGTATGGCCATGTGAAAGAACAAATCGACAAGGCGCCAGTGATCACTGCGCCGCCAGGGAAAGCGTTCCGAGGCGGCCCGTGTTCTCGTACATTTTGCACCTTCCAACATGTCACATATTTTTCGTGAGGGAAAAGTAAATTCTCAGGGAGAGAACAGTCACAGTGATTTAGGAGGCAAGGCACTTCAATGCCCAGTACATTATACACAGTCCTCCATTATATAATAAATCTGTTCAAGTAAAACATTAACAATTTGCGCTATAGCCTATAGCACGCACTGATGTTTGGATAACCGAGATTGGCCTGACTTGAGAGTTACGAATCAACCGGGTGGCGAAGCATGGTCTACTGTGTTTCCTGAGGGTGGGCAACCAACTTTGTTCCTGACACCTGACCATTTTTCATCCGTTCCAGTCCCCCAATGATACCTTCAAGCCCATTCGGAAGGACCTCATACCTGTTCGGCTGTAGGGATGCACTGTGAGTTGATCTATACAGGAATTGCAGAGCAAACCTGAATATCGCCGTCTGCGAGCCACTCCTCAACCATGGCCCAAGAATTGCGGCCCAGCTCCTGATTTTCCCGTGCGTGAGGAGTTCCCAAGGTCTGGACGGCCCTGCGTCCCTTGCCTTCATTTTCCTTAACCGATGGAGGAAGGGTCAATACAAGAATGCCATTTCGCGCAAGTAGACCCCATCCAATGTGTTGTGTTTCTGGTAGCGAGATTGCGTCAAAAACGATGCCGATGGGTCTTTCTGTCACTCTACTGATCGCTTCCTCAAGCTGGTTGCCGGAAAGGTGTCGGTCAAAAAAGTGAGTCGCGCCGTAGTTCCTAACAAGTTGTTCATTTGCTGCAGACGCTGTAGAAATGATGGGATAGAATCCCGAGAGACAAGCGAGTTGGATGGCTGTAATATGCTTATGATATGGGTTCGAGGGACGAGTCTCGCTTCACTTACCATATGAGCCTACGGAGGAAGAACCACCGATGATGACTATGGGTTCTTCTGACGTATTACTAACATTACTGTCACCTCCTGCCCAAGGGGGGGTTATCCCAGCTCCGTTACTTTTTCCGTACATGCCCGTCACTGCGGTATCTAACGCCAGGGGGACGGTTGCCGCGCTATCAAAGGACAAGTTGGAAGGAATCTGTGACGAGATCCACAGTTGTAGCCCGTAATTACACTTCGTACATACCTTTGCAGTGAAATCTGCGATAGTCAGCGTGTACTGCTGAAAGGCAGCAAAGTCATCAGAGAAAGTGCCATGCGCCAATCTGTAGATAAGGGTGAGAAGTAAATTGGAGGAGGGGGATATAGTCTAACACGTTATCGCCTTTGCGGAAATCTTTGACGCCTTTGCCCACTTCCTCGACAACTCCGGCAATATCTGAGCCCAGAATCGCGGGGTAGTGGTTCACCATTTTCCCGGTATATTTAACCTTGTAGTCAACCGGATTAAGCGCAGCAGACTGGACTTTGACCAAGAGCTGCCCAGTGCCGGGACTGGGGATGCTGCGAGAGCGAACCTCAAAGTCTCCCTGCTTTTTGGGGAGAACGAGAGCCTTCTGTTGGTGAGACATGATGGTACAGTGGGTGCAAAGTGGATGGAAGCCATTTCCGATCCTGGTTATAAAGTAGAAGGCTGTGTTTGTAATGCTCATGACATGGCTTTAAGGTATGGTG
>Ga0153958_1000426_pt1 | contig 10745 bp, 14 predicted proteins | sample TSFL042MetaG_FD_104719 | JGI IMG/M metagenome (GOLD analysis project Ga0153958, IMG submission 104719) | Attine ant fungus gardens microbial communities from Florida, USA - TSFL042 MetaG | ecosystem: Host-associated > Fungi > Mycelium > Unclassified | place: USA: Florida, Wekiwa Springs... | reverse complement strand
CACAGACCTCGGCGCTCGGATTCAAACGTGTTGGGTGGCTCTGATACTCCCCATCCACGTGCATCCATTCCTACCTGCAATGTTGCACCTCAGGAATCAGTCATCAGCTCTGAACAACGCGGAACAAAGTCTGCTGCCCACTACATATTCCGTGATGTTCCAGGTCGAGGTGGATGTGCCGTGGTTCGTCTGAAGTTGACTCCACGTTCCCCGGATAAGGACCAAACTCTCGAAGATGAGGATGTTTTTGACAATGATATAGAGGAGCGCCGGGAGGAAGCAAATGAATTCTATAATTCATTACTCTTTGCTCCTATTAGCGATGACTTGAAGCAGGTGATGAGGCAAGCACTCGGAGGTATGCTTTGGACGAAACAATACTACTACTTTGTACAAAAGGAATGGATTGAAGGCGATCCAGCCCAACCTCCCCCTCCCCCCGGACGCCGACATATCCGTAACGAGGTTAGTCAAATAATAAACCAATTTATCGAGTGCTCATAAGGCCACAGCACTGGCGCCATATGTACATTGAAGACATCCTTTCCATGCCTGATAAGTCAGTTGGCAGGTTACGTTTATTTGGGTTTTGGCTAACAGAAGCCTTCAAAGATGGGAATATCCTTTTTTCGCTGCATGGGATACGGCGTTTCATTGCATTCCACTCGCCGTAGTGGATCCTTCATTTGCAAAGAAGCAGTTAGATCTGTTGACTAGAGAATGGTACATGAAGCCCGATGGTCAGATCCCTGCGTACGAATGGAATTTCAGTGACGTAAACCCACCGGTTAGTACTTTATAATATGGCGAGTTTGCCTCCTGAATGATTCACGAATCAGGTTCATGCCTGGTACGCCCTTTTCGTGACAGCAGATGTCATCACTGAATCAAATCCAGGGCAACGTTCAGAGTCTTCAAAATAGAACGCAAGCTTACTGGCAGAGAGGATGTCCCCTTCCTAGAACGTGTCTTCCAGAAGTTGTTGCTCAACTTTACGTGGTAAGTGAGTTCAATTTTCTATCCCGTTGCATCTGATTGTCGCATTTGAGGTGGGTCAACCGCAAGGACTCCGGGGGAAACAATGTATTCGAGGGAGGATTCCTCGGGCTTGATAATATTGGCATCTTCAACCGTTCCGAGCCACTTCCTACGGGTGGGAATCTGCGCCAGGCAGATGGAACAGCGTGGATGGCGTTTTATTGTTTGAATATGTGAGTTATGTGCATTTGTCGCACCGTCTGTTGTGTTTACTTGGTAGGCTGAACATGGCCCTTGAATTGGCAAAACACAATACTGTATATGAGGACATAGCTTCAAAGTTCTTCGAGGTAAACAGTCCAGCCGTCAAATCTTAAATAATTCACTCATTTTTTCCTAGCATTTCATCTTCATTGCAGATGCTATGACTTACAGATCTGGTGACCACGAGTCAAGCCTTTGGAGCGAACAAGATGGCATGTACTACGATGCCATCGAGTTCGGACCTGGGAATTCGTTTCAACTCCCCGTGCGGAGTCTTGTCAGCCTTATTCCGCTTTATGCGACTCTTGTCTTGGAGCCTGCCGTAATCAATCGATTCCCTGGATTCAAGAAGCGCATGGAATGGTTTATCGATAATCGACCTGAGATATCGGGGAGAAACATGGCGAATATGAAAAGTGAGTCAATCTTACATATTCACGCATTATATTCACCATGTGGTAGCCGGAGGTAGAGGCGAACGCCGTTTACTTGCTTTGGCTAGCAAAGAACGCCTAGTGCGCATCTTAGAAAAGATGCTAGACGAAGACGAGTTCCTTAGCGAATATGGCATTCGTTCGTGAGCACTTGCCGTGTAATAGTCACCTTGGTTGCTCTAACAAAAAAGGGTAGGTTATCCAAGCTGCACGAGGAAAAGCCTTGGGGAATGCATGTCAACGAACAGTGGCACGAGGTAGGATATTGGCCCGGAGACTCCCGTTCAGGAATGTTTGGTGGGAACTCTAATTGGAGGGGACCTATCTGTAAGTTTACTCATTCGTTTCAAAACTGCTTTTATCTCATTGCGGTTTCCTAGGGCTTGCTGTCAACTTCCTTCTCATAGAGAGCCTGCAGCGGTTTTATCAATATTACGGTGATGAACTTCAGGTAAATGCGTCAATCACTTCATCCTTTCTTATTGACGCCTTTTCAGGTCGAATGTCCCACCGGTAGTGGAGAGTATATGAATCTCGTGGAGGTGGCGGAGGAAATACAGCACCGTATCATCCACATTTTTGGACGTGATATCGAAGGCAAAAGGGCTACCAACGGCGGTAACGTGAAACTTGACAAAGACCCGCATTTCCGCGATTATGTCTCCTTTTATGAGGTAATAACGTTCGTCCAGATTCCGCGGCTGAACCTGCTGAGCCTGTATTTTGGCAGTTTTTCCATGGAGACACTGGGCGCGGTTTAGGCGCATCACATCAAACAGGATGGTGAGCAGGCCAACATGTGTTATCACGGTTGAAATAGAATACCAATTTGGGTATAGGACTGGCCTCGTTGCATATCACATCCTACAAAGCGGTGTGAGCTGTCGGTTGCCTAAAACACCGCGGAGTGCGTATGCTCTTTTTTTCCTGGACTGCTACCAACCACATAACCTTTTTTTTTAGCACCCCGCAGCCTCGTACACCATTACTTTGACGTGAGTGACGTTCACCACAATGCTCAGAATTTTACTCACAGGGCTTCACCAAAGGAAACAATTGATGCGCTCTCTGAGCATGGTGAAGATACCCGGTCGCTGTACAGTGCCCATAGTGCCGCAGCAGATCTAAACACATTGGGCGATATCTCTCCGGAGGCCCTGTAATTTCAGGCACAACATAGATAGAATAGATAGAATAGACAGATCTCGTCGTCAACTCAGCATGAAAATACATTTCTGCATAGATGCAAAAAAAAATATTCCGACCTTGCGGCAATAAGATTGATGTATTTGAAACCAATTGCAGTATTCTAGTAAAAATTACACGTGACTAGTGCTCCACTTTTAGATGATATATGATGCCCAACAAGAGCCCAGGATCTAGTGCTACAAGGGAAGGAAGAGAACCAGAAATCAAGAAGATGCGGTGGTCTCGAGCTCCGATAAGCACCTGAGTCAAGGAGGTCAAAAAGCGATAGAAAAACCATATAGAAAACGAATGTGGTGTGGAAATGCCAATGATACAATATAAACAACAATTGGGGAAAGTTCGATGGAAGCCCCTGGAGACAGTAAGAATATGGGTTGCGAAGGTCGAAGAGGCGGATTCAAGGCCGATATAACGATGCAATATGGTTATGGTTATGGTTATGTCACATAGAGCGTGACCTGTCCGCCCGGACGGAAGGCCTCGAAGGCCATTTGAACATCTTCGGTGGAGCCTAGAGAGATCATATCCCCATCCTCATCCCGATATTTTACCCGCAAAGGGACATCATCACGGCGCGAGCCACAAAGACGGATTTTCTTGCCGACTTTGTCAACAAGGTCGTAGTATTCCGTACTTCGCGGGACTTGGATTACAAAAATATCCTCGTTGAAGTGGACCTTCACCTTGACAGGAGGCGAAAAAGTGAGATGGGCGCCATTGGCTGTCATACTCTCAAACGTTTGAGACCGAGAAGATCGGAGAGCTGAACCTGGAAGAGACGATTCGCTTGATCCGAATGGAGTGATTGGCGAGGAGCTGTGTGGTGACTCCTCTGACGAACCTCCCCCTGTCGACTGGCTGGACCCGCTACCGCGTTTGCTGCTCGGAGCGACAGAATCCTGTGAACGATGAGGCCATATTGTGTTGCTGGGAACAGGAGGGGCTGGAGCAGGTTGTGGCACGTAAGCGCTGGGCTGACTAGCGCTCCGTGATCTAGTCAAAGGAGGCACAGTACTGCCATTCATGGCTGGTGATGCTGTGACGCTACGAGTACCACCATTGTCGTACAAGGCTTTCAGCTTAGATGAGCTGACCTGACTATGCAAAGGAACTCGGAGGGGGCGCCCACTGGCGCGGAGAGTAGGGTCCGTTCCGAAGCTTGCCCCGCTAGCAGAAGAATTCACCCTACTCGGAACAGGGCGATAAGAGGGCGGCACAGCAGGGCTAGCTCCAGGTGGTAAAGGTGCAATGCCATTGGTAGATCGCCATTGCGACATGACTTGGCCGTTCATATCTTCTGTCCTGGCTCGAGGGCGGTCATAGTCACTGGAGTCACGTGGCTCCGCAGGCATGCTCTGCATTCGATGGAGACCCATGGGTGTGCCACGACCAGATGATGGCAAGCTTGCAGGAGGATAATCCTCATACTCATCCTCCAAGTCAAACTCGAAACTCTCAGTAGAAATGGGGTAACGTTGTCCGCTACCGGAATATGATGATGCCACTTCCTCATAGGTATTGGCACGATGAAGACTACTAGCTGGATGGGGCGGAAGACTATTGGCGGCCTGAGCGTGAGACATTGACGACAAAGCGCGGTCATGAGTATAAGGCACTGGACGCGACCCAGGTGTGGCAGGAACAGAGCCGTGGCTGTTGTGTAAAGCAATAAGCTGGGAGAAATTCCGCTCTGAGGCTCTTCGACTGGCAACCTCTTTGATGAGACGGTTGATCTGGTTTTCCCACTGTCGCAGTTGCTCTTCGGATCGGCAACGGAGGGTAAAAAACTCTAGATCATCATCGCCTCGCCACCACACGGCCAGGGAGTAGGGGTTGACTGTAGATGACGCTTAAAGAGATTATCAGCATGAGATATTTAGCAAAAGCGGCAGACATACCAATCGAATTTCTGTTCGAGGTCGGAATAGCTTGAGTGACATTGTTTAAGAAGATACGCCCTTTCAACAAGAGAGGAGTGTCTTTTCTCTTGTTCGGTGAGGCCATGGGCGGTGGAGCGGGCGGTTGTACGCCATTCTGCTTCTTAAGAAGAGAGTTATTCTTCCCGCCGCGCTTGACATTCTGGGGAGGAGGTACCGCCTCCTTGCAGCAAAGTATGATCTTCTCAAAGAGAAATACATGATATTCCCGATCGACCTCTGACTTGGTGACGGTGAAGATATCATCGAGTAAGAGGTCACCGAAATTGGACAGATGGTGACCTTTCCAATCTTGAACGCGACCTTCCAGATTTTTGACAGTCTGAACATTTTCGGCGCGTCTTTGTGCCTCGTTGATCTTATCGGTAATACGCTTAGCAGCAGCAGATCCAGCTTGTAATTCTTCAAAGTGCGGGTAATCAGTGGCAGATGTAGCCTTAATGAGAGACTGGAAAACTAGGTTAGAAAATGCAACGATATCAATACAATGACGTTACATCAAGGAGGAGTGGATATTTGCAAATTCGTTGGACTGGTTTAATCAGAAAGGCAGGCAGTTCTGATTTGGCACAGATCAATTTATTATGGACCTGAAGGAATAACAGTGATCAGTATTTGGAAATCGCCATATTTAGGATGGGTTTGACATGTTCCGCCACGCGCCACATGGACACTGGTGAACTGCCCAACGATACGGGAACGGGAACCGGGAAAGCTCACCGAAAGATTCTGCTCCTCAGCCAGCATGAGATCTACTGCATGGGTGTAATTTGCGCAGTAGGGTTCGTAGACTGCAAAGTCCTCTTCCTATTATTCGCAGGAAGCACCATGAACGGGATAGTAAGCAGGGATTCTCAACAAAATCAGCTTGAAACACACATTGTCTTGAAAGAGAAGCCCCCAACGCTGGTCCCTCCAAGGCATCTCTGCTGTGCTCTCCAAACGAATGAGAAACTTCCTCTGAAAGTTCAGAAGTTTGTTCAATCCAGGGAAAAGGTAATGAATGGTGTCGAGGTCGATTGTGTTGCTTTGGGACAGGGCAGTTGCATACCTCTGTTGCGAAATGAGACCAGAGCTAATTATGAGTACAGGTACACACCTGCATGATCTCCAAGTCTTGAACGTATTTGCGTTCGGTTTCCACCAATTCTCTAATGATGTTATTTCTGGCAGCTTCTTGGGCGTTTGCTGGAACGGGGGTACTGGGGACATCACTGATTAACGAGTCGATGGAATCATGGGCGGAGATTAGTTGCGGAGACAATGGAGCTGGATCGAATAGTTCAGAGGGCAGCATGTCGACAATAGTGGTCACGGTATTGACAACCTATAAGATTGGTGGGTGAGAGGATAAATTAATTAATTGTAAGGGGGACGGTACCTTGACCAGACCGTCTGTTGAGTGCCTCTCCCATAAATCAGTCACAGTAAACTGCTCGCAGTTGTCGAGATTCTTGATGTTCATAACGAATACAGCTATGGCATGTTTTTTTGCCCGCTCGTTGCTGACATCAAAGACAGAGGGATCAGTCTTGACTGTAGGGGGGTTTGTTCGTCCAGGAAGGAGCTCGTAAAGGAAACAGAGGGATATGCCGAGGGAGAAACAGTCCCAGAGTTGAGTGACGGGGTCAGTGGACTGACGAAGAGAACCTGACTGGGATGATAGGATAAAAAAATTAGAGAAGCCTGGAATGCGCATTAAACGGGATCTCAGAGACGAGCACTGCTGGTAGAGAGAGGTAGATTGAGACGCGGCTTTATTGAGGATATTGTTGTGATTAGCGACTGGGGTTTCGATGACAAGACCTGGGTTAACTGCTATCGACTTTTTACGGCCAGGGACGTTCGCCATGGTGGCGAGTTCAACGGGAAGAGGGGAGCAGAGTGCGTCGTGCGATGAGGAAGAATATGTAGTCGGGAGCAACGGCGGGAACGACACAGATAATACTGTTTAAAACTCCGAAGGGTCCTGTTGATATACACAAACATAGCAAAATAATGTTATTTCTCCCATTCTTCCCAAATATAACAATGCTTTTATGAGCCTCCTTCTGGGTCCAAGATTGCTTTTGACCTCCTCCATTTAACGCTCAGCGCTCCGTGTCAGGCCAACCAACAATTGTAAGTATTTGTAAAATATCCACAAACCTTATGTTCCATGCACCCTTCCCACTAATCCTATTTATATTGTCACAAACTTCATCAGCTGCCCGTGTTACAGATAAATTGGTTTGGTACACACTGTGCGCTGTTTTGCCCGTCGTTTGCACCGCTCAGATCAGCATCCCCATGTGACACCGCATCACGCCGCACCAAACCCTCTCTTGTCCCCCACGGGCTACATTGTATTTCGACATGATTTTGCGAGCACACGCTGTCACAGAATCCACGACAAGATCGCTGTCCTGGAGGCACCAGCATGGGCGTTTGTCTATGGATCTAGATCTGTCAGATATCGGGCTTGTTCAACGTAGTTAGTTTCCATTCCACTGGCTTACTCTGCATAATGCACAGTCACTTGTCCGCATGAACCACCTGCTTCCAGCGTCACCATGGTCCCGCCGTCGACCCTCATTCCTTATGGTAAGTGTCTATATCCTAGGGTCCTTATGCGTAATACATTCCCATGATATCTTCGAACACTTGAAGAACAAGGCGCCAGAACTTTAATTGTCTTGACAGGATCTATTGATCCATGTAATTGTACTACCCTGTACTGCCTGAGTTTGGTATTTAATGTGCCTCAGCAACAAACGCGCATCGTGCATATGGCCCCCCGGCTCTTGGCGATCTCCGTACTCTGCAACTAATCTCTGTAGAGATAACACAAACATTTGCACAACCACGTCACTCCGACTGCCACGCCTATGTACGCTGCCAGTGGCCAAAGTGCCGTTATTGTATGTCTCAAGACGAAGTAGCACTTATTAGGTCAGCTCACCGGCGAGATCCGGTGAATTTAGATCTCCGCCTGTAGCCTCCTGCCACTCCGCCCCAAAACTTTGACCCCAACCACCACTTCTATCATTACATCAAGGAGTCCTGGCTGAGACCCATGGCACCAGCGCGTTCAACCAGACGCAATCCGCATGAACAAAGTGTATCCTTGCGCTCCGCCCACCCCGATGCCTCCCCCGTCGAAGATGGCGGCCCAGGAAGCGACCTCTTTCTCGAGCCCATGATGGGCACACCCCTTACTATATACATTGAGAAAGAGGTGGAAGACAGGGATACGCTTATCGAACTCATAACTGTAGGCCACCCTTCACCATCTTACGCCACGGTGTTACGTGCATTTCTAAATAATTTTTTTTTGGCAAGAAACACGGCGGCACAACTTCACCAGGGTACAGTGGGACGCCGTACATTCTTGGTAAGTGCACAGTCTTGTGATCGTCCCCCATAGTTCATCCAACTTCATTTTCTTAGTGGATCCTCATAAAGAATCAGGTCAAAACCTGTACCGTCAGTATGCCGGTAAAAAAGGTAAAATCGTCCTCCACTACCGTTGGGTTCATGAGTGCATCTGCTCTGGGGCTCTTCAAACGTTTCACAGCAACTGGGCCGGCTGCAAGGTCACTGGGATGGAAAAGTTTGTCTGTTTCTCCCGATCGCTGTCTCATCTCATATTGAATGACCTTCCTAGAGTGACACCACCATCTCAGAATGACCAAACGCACCCAACCGCATCTCAGCCTACTACAATGCAGCCCGTGCCTTCCCAGCCCCAGGCAATGCCTCCTATGCCCCCTAGTGAAATGGTACATCCGCCTCAAGCCCCATATGGTTATCCCGTGTACGGACATCCAATGCATGTACCACCTCGCAGCATGCAACCACCAACAGCCGCTCCGCCTCAGTCATGGCAAGCCCCCAATGTTATCGCGCCCCAGCAAACCCACATAGCCTCACCTCAGACCGCGGCGTTGCTTGCTCGACAAACACATCCATATCGGGACGAGCCTTGGGTGACGCCCTTCAGCCAGCCTCCGCCCCATATGGTAGCTGGTCCAAGTGCGTCGGCGTATGATTATAGATACGGAGAAGATCGCCCTGAATGGGCTCCCCCGGCTAATGACTATTCTTATGACCCAGCTTCGGTAAGTTGTCACGCATCGATCCAAGGTTGCCGTTTTTATGGTCAATTTGTAGTATGAGCATCCTTATGATCAAACCGCACATTATATGTCAGAAGCCGAACCGCCGACAGCTGGTCCATCTTCGGTGCCCGCTGAAAATAATCCTTCTGAAAAGCCTCGTGGCCGAAAACGCACTAGGAATACAGTAAGTTGCATTCGCTAGCATGACATGTTAGTATAACCTTATCTGTAGGTGCCGCCTGCCGCTTCACCTTCTGCCCTTGTGTTAAATCGCCGGAATCCCCCTGCACGGTCACCGACCCCTCCAACTCGTGTAATTAAGAGTACATATGGAGGGAACCTCTTTACATCTGATGATGTATTATACCTTAAGCGATATATTGATTACTGTCAAGAACAGGGTTTAGTTCTGAGGTAGGTCCCCACCATCAGATTATGCCCACGACTGATTAAGTCCAGTTTGAGAGAAATCTGTGAGAGGATCGCAGTTAAGGCAAGTCCGTTCCATTTGCGGCATTTCAGAATGCTGATGAACGGGGTAGGCACCACATCATACGTGAGGCACATTTTAAGCAATCTTCATGCATCTGATGAATAGCACAGATTTTATTCTTGGCGTCGATACTGCAATAAACATCAGATCCGGTTGGGTGGCTACTCGATGGACACAGGCGAGAATAACTCGCCCCGCCCTGAAGGGGAAGGGGAACCTGAAGAGGAAGAGCAACCACTACCTCTCGGAACTACAGGCCCCGGAATCATCGCAGCTGCGCAGGCTCGGTTACAACAAGATGCAAATCGTCCACGCAACCGCTCTCCGACTCCACCTCGCGCTCTCTTTAGAAGTACGACGGGAAAGGGTGTTGCTTTCACTGACGAGGACGTCGCATTCCTGGTTCGTTTCATGGAGTACAGGAAGTACGTGATACAAAAGGATTTTGCTGGGATGATCTCATGATTCATTTAGATCCCAAGATCGGTTTGATATGGTTGCATTTTGGAAGGACGTAGCTGTTAAGGTTGAGCGGATATTTCTATTATTTTCCATCGACTGATTCAAATTTTCAAGGCCCCGCATCACTCACGTGCATCATGGATGAAGTTCTGGCGTCGTCACAAGCACGAACTCAATCGCACAGAAGAAGACGAGCCTCTGCCTCAGCCACCTGAGAAAAAGATGCGCTACAGTCGTGGAGATGACGTCCTTCTTGCCAAGTACTTCTTCAATAAGCCGGAAGGGACGTCAGATAAGATCTTTCAGGTGTTTGGTCGCGCTGTCAGTATTCACTGCTTGGTGCTATTGTGGGATACTTACCTGTCTTCGTTGTAGCATCCTCATCACCCTTGGAAGGGGTGGCAGGAACACCACCGTATACACAAAGCCAAGATCGACCACTTCATTCAGCAGTTAGCAAATGGCGAGAACATTGACGTTGACGAAAATGCTGAGGCGTCATGAGGGCCTTGCACTTGTTCTTGAATTTTACATTACAGTAGTACCAATTTTCTACATGTAAATCATTGTCCAACACGGCAATTGGACTTGTCATATCCCGGGCCGGTGTGAATTATACTGCGCCAACTTACTGAGGCCACTAAGCACGTCACAGAACTTGACGGCCATGGCAGTTATGCAACCCCTTGAATACCTCACTCAGTCGCAGGTCGATCAGGTTGGTAAATGCTCTCTAATTCGCACATTGCTAACCTCTGATCCCATTCTCAGTTTTATAGAAATGGGTAGGTCGGATACCTGGGACCCGCCACATTCAGTGACCGGCGCACGCAGGTATTTGGTAGTCCCTGGCTTTCTCTCGCAGCAT
>Ga0153958_1000425_pt1 | contig 10747 bp, 14 predicted proteins | sample TSFL042MetaG_FD_104719 | JGI IMG/M metagenome (GOLD analysis project Ga0153958, IMG submission 104719) | Attine ant fungus gardens microbial communities from Florida, USA - TSFL042 MetaG | ecosystem: Host-associated > Fungi > Mycelium > Unclassified | place: USA: Florida, Wekiwa Springs... | reverse complement strand
GTATAGAAGGAATGATGGGAGCTCAATCTAGATCCTATCTGCATGGTGTCCCTAAGGTGTCCACCTTTACACACCATAGCAAGCTCACTAGTAGAATAGTCAGTAAGCCACTCATGGGCCTTATCACACTCAATCAAGCCCTCATCCGCACCCCACACCAAACCTTATGGGTGTGATACAATCTGAGCTGATGATTAGCCAGGCTTTTCAGGCCTGCTACTCTGTAGAAGGTTGCCCAAGCGACCGCTACGTCTTGTCTCATGAAAGAGTAGGGTATAAGATAGAAAACATTCACCAACTCAACCTCTCACCAAGATCATCCCTTACACACTCAAAAGAATCGCATTTACAACCTCAAGAGCTTCTGAGATAAAGGCAAGGGCCAAGAAGGCTCCCCGTCATCAATCTCCACTCTGAGAAATATATTAGAATATTACAAATGTTAGAGACTTAATTAAAAAGAAATAGAAAAGAAAACTCTCCATTCTACTACTCTCTCTCGTGTCTCTCCTCTATGACACTACCATGCAGCTATGACAGCTATCACCTTCCTGTCCTCCATACCTCCCGGACATGACCATGTGATCCTGCCTATCGTTCCCCGAACCCCAAACCAGCTTCCTTCTACTCCGAATACGGTCTAGAAACACATGACAGTATGTTCTAGCGTCAGCGATACAATTGTCGTCTGGCAGCACGTCCGTTTCTTGACTGAGTCTAGCAGTGATGGGATCACTAGTCACTGATAGACTTTTGATCTGCCGTCTTGATGTCATATTAGTCTAAGTCCACTCTAGATTGAAATTGTCTCGCATTCCAAAGATATCTCTGAGCCTCTGATTTCTAGAGCTTCAACATTAATAGTCTGTATCTGAAAAACCTGATGCTAGCTCATCAGTCTTGCCTCTCAAGGTATATGCTATTCTAGCATGTGGTAGCTTGGTTACTACTTAAGAGAAGTACCCAATCTTGGGTCTAGATTATGTCTGGGGCTTGTAGAAAGTCTCTAGAGTGGATTCTAATAGCAAAATCCAGGGGTATAATGTGTATCCCATATTACATTTCTGCAGAAAATTCTCTAGCGGTGTAACAATGAGAGGTTCAAAGAGGCTGTGGTTGGTGTAGAAGGCTGCTTTCCATTTATCTCCAGGCTTGATGTGTACGTTATTGAAACCCTAGTGGACGTCAAGTTTTGTAAAGTACTTGGCTCTGCAGAGCTGGGAGATGAGTTTAGAGATGAGGGGGAGGGGATATCTGTTCTTGACAGTTATGGCGTTCAGTGTACGATAGTCTTGGACCAGCTAGAGCAAACTATCTTTCTTCTTAATAAAGAACACAGGGGCTGCTATGGGGGACTTAGATGGCTGGATGCATCTGGTACGCAGGTTTTCCTCCAAGAAGACATCTAACTCAGCTTGTTCCAATGGAGACAGAGGATAGACTTTCAATAACTTAGACTCTGCTCCAGGGATCAGTTCAATAGCGTGATCCCACTTGCAGTACTCAGGCAGTATGTCAAAGTCCTTCTTAGCAAACACTGATTGGAACTTCCCAACGTAGGTGGGCAGTGGAGTGGTAGTGGCGAATGTCTCCTTACTGTGTCTGGCTCCTTCTGCAAGATGCTGGAAGGTCGTAGCCATGGTCTGGAGGTCGACTTAGGTAAGCTCTGGGAAGAGGCATATAAGAAACAGTCAGTCTCCAAGCTCCCAATTGGGGCTGTACGTTTGCAGAGGTATCTCTTCAAGGTCTAGCTCTTCTTGAAACAGGGGTGCAGGTCTGTCATAACACGATTGGAGGGCCTGGAGTTCAATCCTCTTCTGGTAGGTCTGTTCCTTCCATAGAGTGCATTCTTCTTCACACTGGAGTGGACAACAGGTCATTTTGACTTCTCCTTTTTCCCAGTTGATCTTGGGGTTATGGTCCTTAAGCCAGTTGTAGCCTAGGATCAGACTCTGTTTCCCAAGTCCAGAGACAGCTAAGAGTATTCTTTCAGAGTGAGTTTTGTAACAGAGAAGTACATCTATGACCTGGGAAATCTGTCTGGCCTCATCAGGGGAACCATCAACATTGAAGACCGGAATGTTATGTGAGAGGGTCCGAGTGTTTATCCCTTTCAAACAGATGAAGTCCCTGTTAATGAAGCTTCCAGTTGCTCCACTGTCCAAAAGGGCTTTGATGGAGTGGAGTTCACTAGTGTCCATAGTTCCGATTTCCACCAGCAGGAGTAAGAAAGTTCCTTGTGTATCCAAGATGCTGATAGAGAGGAGCTTGGGCAGCCTTCTCTCCCACTTGGGCTTACAGAGCAGAGTAAGGGGCAGGGAGAGAAGAGGTGGTGTGTCTACTAGTTCACTGTCAATTGTATTGGGGTCCTCTATGGTCAATACAGTGAACTTATTTACTAGTGACTGGAGCGTACTTATTACTGGCCGCTCTACACAAAATCCTCTTCCTCTGGGGAACAAGACTCTTTAGTTGGAACTACATCCTTCAATGCTAACAAATCTTTAATCAGCTTCTCCCACTGTTCCGAGATAAGTTGATGGATGTCCATGCAGTGGGGACAGTCTTGGACTAGATGGTTCATGTCTCTGCATCAGTAACATTCTCACGGAGGCAAGGACCTTGCTTGTCTAGTTGCGTCAATATCTATTGGGACTCCCATAGATGAAGCAGATGGCAGAGGTTTTGGAGTGACCAGAAAGGGCAGAATAGGGGGCAGTCTTGCCACAGACAAAGGTGGGGGTTGGGTGGAAGTAGTTTTGGGTAGTATGAAGGGGATGGAGCACAACACAGACTGAAAGGCCTCATTGGCAAGGTACACCTGGTCAATCCTTTATGCTGCTCTGTACTACGCATCAGAGTCATTATCGGCTAGTCGTCTGTAGGACATGGTGGCAATCTGGTTCTAGATGCCTAACTGGAGACCTCGTCAAAACTTCACCACTAGGGTCTAGAGATCTGTATAACTTGTATTGGAGACTAGGGCCTAGAAGTTGTCCAGATAGTCATTCACTGTCCAACCTCCTTGGTGGTAGGAGGTACCTTCCAGAGCATTAATTGCGTCTGCTTCTACATTAACAGGGAGGAAGTGAAGCCAGAATTGTTGCTCAAAATCTCTCCAGGTTTGGATAGGGAAAAGGCCAGTGTCCACTTCCTAATGAAATACGTTTTCAGACCACTTGGTAGCACAACCTCCTTTGAAGAATGTGAGAGCCCAGAGAATCCTTTCTTCTTCATCATGGAACTGCTCCGGGACCAGGTAGATATAGAAGGAGCAGGAGTTCAAAAATGTGCAGCTATTGTGATGTTCTCTGCTAAAGTCTAGAGGACAAGAGAGCTTGGGACGCATTTGTCTCATTGCCAGAGCAGGAGGTGGAGATGCCAAAGAAGATGGCATAGGCAGGGGAGATATGTTTGGTATGGGTGGAGGGGGGGGGTTAGCCACTAGCTGTATAAGCTGCTGTAGCTGAGTGGTCAGGACTGCCAGTATGATGTTGATATTGTTTTCAGAGATATTTTGTCTCTCCATTAGCTTGTGGAGATAGTGTTACAGGTATCCTAAAGTGTTGGCTATGCCTTGAGAGGTGTCCGAGGGCAATGACATCTGGAGAGCGGAATTCTTGGAGGGCTGGGTATAATAGGGGAGAGTGACCTATTGGGTGGCTGTCTACTGGGATAGTCCAAGGCTCTGTTTTAAGGATCCTAATCTGCTATAAGAGCAACTGGGGCACCAGACTCCAGGAGAATCCTCAGTTAATATTACAATTTGTAATTATGATACAACTCATCTCCAGAAGAATTCTCAGAGATTAGGATGAGGCTCCTGAAGGGATGTTCTACATTATATACTAGATTTACATTCCTTGTGTCAGGGTCAGTGTAATCAGAGCTATACTAGTGTGTTTAAGTATTACTTTAGTAATACTTGAACAGGCTTAGGTCGCTCCAGAGCATTGTTATGCAGTTCCAGGGTGAAAATAGAGCCATTCCCTTACACCTTCAGGAGCCTCATCCTAATCTCTAAGAATTCTTCTGGAGGTGAGTTGTATCATAATTACAAATTGTAATATTAACTGAGGATTCTCCTGGAGTCTGGTGCCCCAGTTGCCCTTACAGCAGATTAGAATCCTTAAAACAGAGCCTTGAACTATCCCAGTAGACAGCCACCCAATAGGTCACCCTCCTCTGTCATACCCAGCCCTCCAAGAATTCTGCTCTCCAGATATCGTTGCCCTCAGACACCCCTCAAGGCATAGCCAATGTCTTAGAATACCTGTAACACTATCTCCACAAGCTAATGGAGAGACAAAATATCTCTGAAAACAATATCAACACCATACTGGCAGCCCTGATCACTCAGCTACAGCAGCTTACACAGCTAGTAGCTAACCCCCTCCTTTGCCCATACCAAACATACCTCCCCTGCCTGTGCCATTTTCTCTGGCGTCTCCACCCCCTGTTCCAGTGGTGAGACAAACACATCCCAAGCTCTCCTGTCTTCTGGACTTTAGCAGAAAATGTCACAATGGCTGCACTTTCTTGAACTCCTGCTCCTTTTACATCTGCCTGGCCCTGGAGCCAGGGTTGTGCATAGCCGAGATCTTCCTGTTGTAGTGCAACTTTGAACCAATCTTGCGCTACACCAGAGAGATAGGTCATCGCGAAATTGATTTTCTCTTCATCAGTGGAAAATTGCAAAGGGTTGGCATGGAAAAAGAGTCGGTATTGGAATAGGAAATGATTTAGCTTGTGGGGATCAGAACCGTCAAAGATGTCCGGAATATGGGCCTTCGATTGGTGGGGCTTTGGTGCTGATCCTCTGTTAAGGTTTTCCGATAACTGTCAGAGAGCCTTGACTAGCTGGTTGTTAATGGGATTACGGTCAGCAACAGGTGGAGTTTGGAACACAGGAGTAGGAACAGGGATAGGGGCGTCGACCCAGTCTGGGTCGTCGTTGATATGAGGAATAGTGGTGGGGTCCACCCCGTGAAATTCTGAAGGTTCCTCTGGAGGTAGGGATGAGCGGGGGCGCACTGGAGTGCAAGAAGTCCCCGATTGGAGATGTCTAGACCTCCTTGGGAGGCCTGAAGTGAAGCAACTAATAGTTCGGTCAGCAAGGGGGATGGAATTACTTCTGGAAGAGAGAGCTGCAGACTAGCAAGACATCAGAATTAAAACACGATAGAAACTGGTATGAGTCTGTAAATTCTGTCAAGGACAGATGGACGGAAAGTAAAGGAATGGAGTAATAATAGAGTTATACTCTGGAATGATGTACTAAGCTATCTCAGAAAATAGATAGTACTTAACAGTGATCACAAAACCAGAAAGAAAGCTCCGGCAGACTGTCAAGGACGTCGGAGCGAAGAACAACTTGTTGAATGACCTTGGCTTCAACTTATGTATTGTGCCCCAGTCTCCAGTCATGAGGTTGGTCGCGTATTTTGGAGTAGTGGAAGCCATCAAGACAGAGGTCCTAAGCGGGTAAATTAAGGAGTCGGAGAGGATGAGATACAATTAGGACTAATTGACATTAATTTACAGACTGAGGAATTACACTGTAACTACTCAGTACTTATAGGAAGTCCGGAATAGGAGGAGAGTAGTCTACTACACTATTCTACTATTATCAATTTTAGAAGAATAATTAGGAGAAATAAATTATATAATTATCATATTTCCAGAATATAACAATCTGTCTCCATGATAAAGTTTTTGCATCCTCTGAACAGATAAATTTCTTGCTCTAGGGCTTGTCTTAGCCCACACAGTTCTCTTTTGGGCTGAGAGTATCTTTGTTGTCTTGGGTCCATCAATAGTGAATTAAACTTCACATAGTGAATCTTTTTGGGATCTTCTTTGTCTCTCTGATAAATATAATATTCTACTGCTCTCCAAGACGTATCGACTGCCAAAACTAGAGGCTGATCACTTGGAAACTTTGGATTTCTGGTATGAAAACACTCTTCTATAAATATCTTCAAGTCTTGTTGTGCTTTCTGCTGTATAGGTCCCCACTCAAACGTCATATTCTTCTTTACTATCTCATATAAAGGGGTGGCTACTGTTACGAAATTGGGTATGTGATTTCTACACTGTACTGCTGTTCCTAGGAAGGCCCTTACATTTGTGGTATCTTCATAGGCCCCCCAATGCAGTATCTTCCCGATTGCATTACTAGTAGGTCGTCTACCTTCATATGAGCACTCAAAACCTACTATAGTGATCTTATTACTACAAACTGTTGTTTTGGGACCAGAGAACGTCCCTTCAGCGTATTTCATTCTCTGTAGAATTCTATTAACCGTTTCTAGATGTTCAAAAACAAACTTCTGTATTCCTGGATTTTGTTCTAGAGTCTCTACACTACCATCTGGTAGCTCATATCTGGTTTCCGGTCCTCTTATAGGAACGTCATCAATATATGGTAAGGTATATCTTGGAATCTCTTGACGTAATATGTATGTCACGTCATCATAGAATATAGGTACTGAGTTTGTCCACCCCATAGGTAGAGTCACTAATCTAAGTGCACCAAATGGTGTTTGAAATGTTGTCAAGTCTCTAGATCTCTCTGCCAGTACTCTCTCATCGTATTCGACATATAGATCTAATATACCACTGCAGACTCTTCCTGCAAAGTGCATAGCTAGCTCTTCAGTTGCCAGAGGCAACCCTGAGTGAGCTATAGTCACTCTGTTCAGTGGTTCTAGGCTATGGACAATTCTGAGACTTTTCCTGTTTTTCTTTATTACACAAAACCATCTAGATCAATATGATGAATTAGAGGGCTCGTATACTCTAGCATCTATCTTTCTTTTGATCATCTTGCATACTTCCTCATATATTGCTGGTGGAATTCTAAACGGTTTCTCTACCCACGGAATATGGGCCACTGTAGATATCTCAACTGGTGGGAAAAACTCCTCCTTGAATTTTCCCCACTCTGTGTCATCCCATGCAAAGGCTTCATTTTGTTCTGCTACTAACCAATGCATCAGCTTTCTTTTTTCTGGCCACAGAAATCCTGCTGGATATATGGTATTTAGCTTTTCTTTACGGTCTAGATTGTAGTGCCCCTTTGTCTGGAACTCAGGTGGTCGCTCTGGTAGTCTGGGCATATTCTTCAATGGATCTCCTATTATCTCTCTAGTGATTCTAAACCTCTCTGGTAATGTCTCCAGTACTGGCTTCACCTTTAGTGCGACTGGCTTGTATTTCTTTGCAAAACAGTTCACTTTCTGGGTGGGTTCATCTAGGTTATCCAATCCTTCTTCAACTGATATTACCTGTCATTTATGGGTTTCTGGCATCTTTATCTCTTGTAGAAGTCGGTCTAGAAGCAAGCTATCCTCTTGTTTCAAGGACTCCATACTCTTTTCTAAGTATAGTATTCTTAGTTCATCTGGAGTCAGTTCATTTCCTTCTATGGGCAACACTTCACTGACAAAAGGGTTCCCATTACAATCTAGACTGATTATACAAGAAACCTCTCCTCTGTGGGGCATCTCAGACTCCTCAAGGTTTACCAAAAATTTGCCAGACTGTCTACCCTTCTAGGTAGGGCCCCTCTTTTATAAGTTGGTATCGTTACCATCATTCCAGTGTTTGAACAGGTGATACAAACTGTCTGGTTTCCTTCTCGATCATTTATAATTCTACTTTCTGTAATAGAGTCAAAAGGACGCCCCATCAACACTGTGTAAGGCATCTCCTCCATAATATGGACTTGTAACAGTACCGTCACTCCTCCTAAGGTGAATGGCACATTCCTAGCTAGTCCACAGGTTCTAGAAAGTGACCCATTTACACTCTGCATTTGGATGCTAAGATTTGGGTCCCAAGCGACTTTATTTGCAGCAGTGACCCTCTTGGTCATTGATACAATCTGAGAACCACTATCTAACAGTACCTCTTCTTTGCCGATTCCATTAACAATAGCCGGCACCACTCTAAGGTAGGTCATGTCTGGAGCCGACTTCTCTAATTTCTCTTTCTCTTCTAAAGTGAAAACATGACAGTCTCGCTCTTCTGGCCTCAACTTCTCTAAGAATTGTAGAACTGGGTCAGCCACAGCCCACACCTCCACAACTTCTCCATCTTCGATCTCAATTATTTCTTGTCTCTTTTCAGAGCTTTCTAGGCTATTGACAGACACCAATTTCTGTTGGGGTCAATCATTATCTATTTCTAGATCTTGATTAAGTTCTTCTCTAGCAGATTGCTTACTCGTAAGGATCTCTTTTAGAGCTGTGTGTAATTTTGGTGTGACAGTCCATAACTCTTTGGGGGTAACTTTCATTTCTCCTTCTAATATTCTATCCAATATATCTTCTGCCTTCACTCCCTCTTCGATTGGTGCTTTATTCTTTAGGGGTAAATCTTTTCTCGGAATCTACCTGAAGTATTTGGCTGGGAGCAGCGGGACATTGACTACCGGTACTTAGGTGGATACCTTGCGATAAGAGAACTCATGCTTCTGACTTGTAGTTGACGTCCTAATTCTACTACGAGTCCCTTCTTCTGTGTCTGTAGATGAGGAGGAATCCTTATCTAGATTCTGTTTATTCACCTCCAAAACCTTACTACCTTGAAAGCGAACCTGTTTTTCGAAGAGGGCTTTTTTCATTGGTAGCTCTAAAAACCCGATCTCTTTTTAGTTATGGGGTCTTTTCTTGTCTGGACATACTCAGCAGCTATTCTCTTCAAGAACGACTCCATGTCCTCTTCTTCTGGTTCCGGAGTTGGCTCTCTCTTTAGGCTTATCTTCTGTAACATGACCTCAAGACTACCAACTTTCTTTCTTAGTTGGGATAGCTCTTCTGGTCGTTCGTTCAATCTAGATTGCATTTCCACTTGCCGCCTTACTGGCTAAGATGGTATGACAACTCCTCCAGCGTCAGGTTCCTAATCCCACACACTGCAGGTTTCTAGTTCTGGATCTCCCCACATCATTACTGCGATGGAGGATGGCAGGTATTTTCTGACACAGTCCTTAATGGACATATTATGTTCTGTTGGAATGGGCTCTCCATTTGCAAATCTGATAGTAAATTTGTCTACTAGAATTAGACCTTTCCTTTCATCTTCTGTCTTAGCTAGACAGAAAAGGAACAAGTAGTCTGGTTCAAAGCAGTAGAAACATTTTCTAGAAGGCCTTGGCGGCCCTGTCTGTGATGGTCCAGATCTATATCTATTTGACAGATCTCCCATTTCTTTCTGCATCTGACCCTGAGTCTAGATCAGTGTATGGATACTATCTAGAGTACCTTGCACACTTTTCTCATGCCTTTCTCTAGTCTTTTCTTGTATCTCATACATTGTCTTCAAAGTATTAATCTCCTGTTGCAAACTTTCTATATCTGCATTAGGCTCTATCTTTCTAACTGATTCTTCTTTAGAGAACAATACTTGTCCTCTAGACTCTGGGTTTATCTTATTATTTATAGACATGATCGTTGGGGTGTGTTTGAGTGCCCGAGCGATCGTCTTTCCACTGACTAGATCTACCGTCTTCTGAATAACATGCTCTAGATCATAGGGGTCTTCTATATGACTCCTCCCTAGTGTATCTACCTTCAGGGTACCCTGTATGCTTAATCTGGCATTCAGGGCATCTTGAAACGAGTTATCCAAAGATCTAACAAAGAGCTCGACAAGCTCTTAGTTTCCAGTGATAGCTGGGGGTTTCAAACATTTCTGGGCAATATACATAAACCGCCGTTTGAATTCCATCAGTCGTTCTTCATCTAACAGGGAGATGTCTGAGTACTCTCTGCATAATCTGTGCAGTTGTCCCATCGTTCCCTGTTCTTCACTCATAAGCTCTGGATATTCTATCTTCAGACAATCTAGAAACTGGTTCTAAGGTCCAGTCTCGAATTCTGGGAAGCTCGACCATTGGTCGGCTATATCTGCCTCAACATAGCTTATCAGCCAGTTGAGTTTTTGTCTATCCTCTGATATTTCTGCAAGTCTAAAAAGCTGTTCTACAATTCTGAGAAAATTCCTGAGCGTCTTTGTTTGTCTGTCCCACTTTAGTGCGCTTAGGCTAAGAGGTGTTGGCATCTGGGTTTTTGAAGGCATTTTTGATTGAGTTGTTGGCGGAGCAGGTGTCGGAGTGTTGGGTCGCGTAAGTGATAACTGAGGATTGCTGTTGGCTTGATGCTGAGCTGAATCTAGATCGTGCTCGATGAAAGACTCTTCAAGAATCGCGGCGGTGTTATGCCGTACAAACGTTTAGGCAAAATAAGTGACATTTTACACCTTAATAATGAGAATAACCAGCTTGAGAGATGAGTTCGGCCCCTCAGAGATATCCATTAGATGTCCAGTCATGGATTCGAGCATACTGCTTGAGTAGCAGAGTAGTGGCTGTGACCACTACTACATACACCTCATAGAGATTGTCCAGAGAATTTCATAACAGATTTATAATAGAACTCCCCTCTAGAGTGCTCTCGAGAGCAGAAAGAACCTTAGAAGAATGTTCTCTGACAGAATAATGTCATATCTTGGTGGCAGTGACTTATTTATAACATTTGGGTTACCATCAGAGCAGGGCCATCATCGCTGATGGCTAATTATAACAAGAACTAGCAAGACGAGTCCTTTCGAGAGGTACATCGCAAACCTAACAGAAGGAGACTGAGGCCCAAAGATGTGATGAGGTATAGAAGAGTAGTAGAAGGACTAGAGAGGTCAGGAAGAGAGGTCAGATAGAGAGATAAAAGAAGAGTTGTTTGAT
>Ga0153958_1000424_pt1 | contig 10753 bp, 8 predicted proteins | sample TSFL042MetaG_FD_104719 | JGI IMG/M metagenome (GOLD analysis project Ga0153958, IMG submission 104719) | Attine ant fungus gardens microbial communities from Florida, USA - TSFL042 MetaG | ecosystem: Host-associated > Fungi > Mycelium > Unclassified | place: USA: Florida, Wekiwa Springs... | reverse complement strand
TAAATTTTATAAAATAGTCCAGAATAATTAAACATAATATTAGAATATAATATTATGATAATAAACTGTATAAAAATTTTATAGAAATAATATAATATAGGGTAACTAGTAATTAAAGAAAAATATTCTAAATCATTATAATAATAAAAAATATTAATTTTCTTAAATAAAATAAATTAAATAAACAAAAAAGATATTATTTAAAAATAAATTTAAGATTGTACTGGTAACATGTTAAATGCATGGAATGGAATTGGACTAGCTAATGACCATTCTAATGTACTAGCTGATTCAGTTTCATTATCAAATTGAGAAATAGAAGTAAAGAATGAAGGCACTGCCCATGGGTTATTATTAACTTCTTTACCATTAACAAAAATATCATAAATAATATAACCAAATAATACAGTAGCTATAACAGATATTAATGATCCAAAACTAGATATAGCATTCCATCCTGCAAAAGCATCTGGATAATCTGGGATTCTTCTAGGCATACCAGCTAAACCTAAGAAATGTTGAGGGAAGAATGTTAAATTAACCCCAACAAACATTGTCCAGAAGTGAACTTTACCTAAAAATTCATTATATGTTCTACCAACAATTTTCGGTGTCCAGTAATAGAAACCAGCAAAAAGTGCAAATACAGCACCCATTGATAAAACGTAATGGAAGTGTGCTACTACATAATAAGTTATTTATGTTAACTTAAACTTACGCTTAAGATCGGACTATATTTTTTATACTCACTTAACTAAATAAGTTTTCTAATCTCACGTATAGTCTCTACGGATCCAATAATAAAAATTAATTTAAAATATTGTTTCCACGGTATTGCCTTAATTACAGTAGTACTTGTTTCAGCATAAAAACATAACTAAGGTTTCACCGTTAGCTATTTAAAGAAATAACCGATAATATAAATTATCATAGTGAGATGACAACATGACACCTTATTCAAAGAAAAATAAATTTTTAAAATTAAGTAAACTATCTTTTTTAGCTCCTAATAAAGGATAAAGTTCACAGTGATTAAAAATATTAAGTAGAATATCTTTTTTATAAATTTCTAATGAATAAAATGATTTATTTTTATAAGGTGTTCTAATAATATTAGATGCACAGAAATAATTTTTTATAGCATTTATTATGTAAAAATCATTATTTTGTGAGATAGAAAAAGAAGAATTTCTATTTTTTCTTATTGAAAAACATCCTTCAGCTTCAATAAATCCTGATAGCCAACTATTAAAATAATTTAAAGGTAATTCAAAATTAATGTTTTTATCTTGTATTAATTTTAATTGATTAGAATATTTAAAATTCCGTGAAGATAAATAAATATCTACATCATTAGTATTTAAAGAATTTTTTAAAAATGAAAGTGAACAAATAATACGACTAGTTATTGGAGGATATTTTTCAAATATTTTAATAATATTAATAATATGTTTTTTATTATCTAATACCCAAATAACAAATTTAGTATCTTTAGATATTCTAACATGTCCTTTCAAATGGTTAGAAATTAGTTTTAACATTTTTACATTAGATTCTAAATTAGATAATTTTATTACTAATCTATATTGTAAATTTTTTTTACGCCAATGATTAACTTGTATACTACCGTCGCCATCCATTAAACCTACCCAAAATTTTTCAATGTAATCTTTATTTATAACAATAGTACTACTTAATAATTCTATAGTATATAATTCTTTGAAAATTTTATCATGTAATGCAATATCAAGACTAGCATTAGATAAGATAACTCCTGTTAATCCTCCAATTGTGAATAAAGCTAAGAATCCAATTGTAAAAATTAAAGGTGTTGTAAATCTTAAACTACCTCCATATAAAGTTGCTCAGGGTTCAGCCTTTAACCATTTCAGGTTCAGCTAGCTTATTTCTTAATATAAATATAAATTTAAATTTAAATACTTATATCTTATTTAGGTGTTAATCTAAAATCCGTCACCGGTGAACTGGACCATTCCTTGTAACTTCATATACAATTTTTTGTACTTAGAGAGTCATGTGGCGTCTGGCCTCTACGCTTTTACAATAATAGTTTCCCTCGCTTGCGCATTATTGACTTAGTTCGACGATAGTCTTAAATTTATTTTTATTCTAAATTTAAGATTTCCCTCGAGTTTGCCACTTCAGAATTATTATATTTAATTACTAAAAATAAACAATTTATATTTCATAGAATCACAAAAATAAGGTAAAATATATGGTTGTAATTTCTTCATAGAATCAGAAGATATATAAATAGTAGGTTGATTTCTTTGCATATGTAAACTGCAACTTAATTCAAATTTATAAATTAAAATACTTATAATGGAAACAACTTCTTTAACAGTAAAAGATTGGGTTTGTAAAGTTAAACCTTTATAAGTTTTAGTTCCATCACACATTATCCAATGTGCTAAACCTTCATAATTTAAAAGTTCATATAGATTTAAAGGTACAATTTTTACATTTTTATTATAAAAAATATTATGATAATAAGTAAAACAAGGATAACTACGAGTAGTAAATTGTATAGATTTAAATTGTTTGCCGTTTAATTTATTATTATAAATAAAAGGTAATTTATTACAATAATGAGATAATTTCATAAAACAATATAAAATATAATCAACTTTATCTATTGATTGTTTTAAAGAAAATCTAGTATTACCTGATTTATTTATTTGTAACCAACCATCTGATATAATTAATCCTACTAACATTGGCATTAAATAATTAGGTATATCCACCATATATCTAACAATAGAAGTGTAAGGAGGATATCCTATTGTAGAATTTAAATTTTCACCATATATAATTAATTCTCTACATTTATTATTATTAGGTAAATATTTTTTAGATCTAGGAAATCTGTCTAATAAATTTAAATTATTTTTATGTTTTATAATAATTCTGCTGGTCATATTTCTCTTGCTGAAGGAGTATGACAACCATGAAAAGATTTTAATTCCTGTAGGAACCGCAATAACCATTGTAGCTGCGGTAAAATAAGCTCTTGTATCCACATCCATTCCAACAGAGAACATGTGATGAGACCATACTAAGAAACCTAAAATACCAATTGAGAACATAGCATAAACCATACCAAGATAACCAAATATAGGTTTACCTGAGAATGTTGATACTATGTGACTAACTATTCCAAATCCAGGAATAATTAAAATATAAACTTCTGGATGACCAAAGAACCCATTCTTTCAAACTTAACTTAAATTTTAATCTCTTTCTACAACTCTTTATATTTTAGTTATTTAGAGTAGGTCCCATTCCGTTGGAAGGAAGGGCAATTAAGTTCATGTACTATTTCTGCTATAACTGTCCTCTAAGTTGGCCAATTTTAGTTTAAGCATAGCTTCATTAATAGCCTTGTGTTCAAAATAATTAAAAAATATTATTCTGAAGAAAGAACCGACTGTACATTAAGCATCATTTCAGATACCCACCAGTGACCCAGTCTGTAGCGATCTCTTAGACGACCGACGGTCTTTAGTTGAGAATTCTGTTGACCGTAAATTACACTAGCATAGCCTAACATCAAAATTAAATTAAAAATTTTACGTTATTTAGCCCTGTCAGGCTAAACCTATCCTTCCACTTCTCTTAACTTAACATGTTATTATTTTATTAAGAGAACCTATAATATTAAGATATTTTTTTCTAAGAATTGCATAGTGGTTTTTAAGATAAGGACTAGAGTAATGGTATGCTGAAATAATAAAAAGAATTACGATTGCATTAGCTGTATTTTTCTCCTATACCTGTCCCATTATTAAAATATATTATTAAAAACATAAAAATATGGAAATAATCCCTCTACCATTAGTGTCTTTAAACAACTTGTGGTGATTAAAATAGGTTACGGATTGAGAGGTCTTTTATTTTATAAAATTTATTTACACATCTGCCTCTGTAGCTTCATAGCTTTAGCTAAACCATTCTCTGTTTTCCCGTTCACAAATATTTACGATTTATTAATACATTTAGCCAATTTTACCATTTCTAATCTAGAATCACTGTTCAAATGATCTCCATTTATTAATTGAATTCGAAGTTGTTTCCATAAATAATAACTTTCTTTTTTTTTAGAAAATAATGTATGTGTATCAAAGTAAGGAAGAATGTGGGAAGTATTTTTTACTCCATTTACTATGAATTCCCAGTTATTTTTTGCAGAGTGAGGACTTACTGTACCTAAACCAAAAAGATAAGAAATATGTAGTAAAACACTTTTATTTACTTCCCATTTTTGACTTAAAATAAATCTTAAACGGTAACCTATACTATTAGAAAGTAAAGATAGAGTAAAACATCCCTCAGCATCAGTAAATCCAGCAATCCAATGATCTTGTAAAGTTGGAAGTAATGTATCTAATATAGGATTAATTATTTCTAATTTCAACCGTAAAGCTAAATCATTATACACAGAAAGAAAAGTTAAAAATCGTGAATTTCTTGTAAAAAATACCATATTCCCATTAAAAATAAGACATATTAAAAAAATATGTGATATATCCTGAACTATAAAACGATGTATTTTATTAGATTTAGATTGTAGAATAACTTTACCAAATCCTAGATTTTTTAAAATATAATAAAGAACTTGTACATCTACACTACTTTGAGTAATTACAAATTGCAAACTTCTTCTATTAGTGACTATAAAGGAACCATCTCCTTCTGTAAATCCTATAAACCATTCTAAAAAAGATTGTGTTGGTTTAGATCGATTAGGATAAAGTTTTGAATACATTTCAAAAAATGAAGAAAAATTGAATGAACGATTACTAGAACTAAGTGATAAAAATGGTACAACTGAGATACTTAATTCGTAAATATTGTTTGTTAAGAAAAGATGTTGGTAAAGAACTGGATCACCACCTCCAGCAGGGTCATAGAAACTAGTATTAAAGTTTCTATCTGTTAATAACATAGTAATTGCACCAGCTAGAACAGGTAAAGATAACAATAATAGTATAGCAGTAACAAAAATAGCCCAAACAAATAATGGCAATTTATGTAAACTCATACCATTAGTTCTCATATTTAATACCGTAGTTATAAAATTTATTGCTCCCAATAAAGATGAAACTCCGGCTAAGTGTAAACTAAAAATAGCTAAATCTACACTACCACCAGAATGAGATTGAATACTTGATAATGGTGGATAAACTGTCCATCCTGTTCCTGCACCGTTTTCTACTAATGAACTAACAAGTAATAAAATTAATGAAGGAGGTAATAACCAGAAAGAAATATTATTCAATCTTGGGAACGCCATCAATTATATTATCAAAAAATAATTTAAATTTAATTTCTTACTATCACTAGTAAGTTTAGACTATGTCATCAATAAAATTAATTATTGTTGGGTTTTCTTGGAAAAATTATTGTTAACATTACTCATTTTCTAGTCGTTGAACGTTTCTAATTTTATATAAAAAAAAACAAAAATTAAATATTATATAATATGTTAAATTAGACTTCGCTGCAAATTGTCTTAAAATAGTTAAGAGATTCTTGCAATTTACCCAAATTTTGATTATAGGATTACTATAAAAAGGACTACTGTACTTTATTTAAATAAACTAAATGATTCCAGTTAAATACTTTACGATTTTTATTCATATTAGATTTTATCTGCTTAATTAAAATTTTTTCATCTTCACTTAAATGTTTTTTATATTCTATTAATTCGTATACCTTTAACCAATCATCATAATCGTTTCGTTTAGCGGTTAATAAAGGATAATTATTAAAATATTGAATAAGAAGATTTAATTTGTTTAAACTAGAAACTTCTATTATCCAATAAGTTTTATCTATATTATGTTTTGATATTCTTAAATCAGTAGTAATACCAAAAAAAGACTGTATTTTTAACATTATAGGTTTATAAGAATTATTATTAGGTAAATTTAGTAATTTGCGTTGTTCTAAAGCAAAACGTACCTCTATTCTTCCTTTTGTTAAAACTTTATTAGTTTTTGCATCTATCCGTTTTTCAGTATAACGAACTTTAAATCCTCCATCAGCATCAATAAATCCAGCTAGCCATCCATTATTATTTAATTCACTAGTATCTGGTGAATATATTGGAATATTATAATGATATCTATTATTTAACCAATATATTAATTCATTAAATTTAATTATTTTTGGTGTTCTTAAATAACCATTCATTAAATTTATTAATTTTATTAATTCTTTATGAGTATTTACTGTCCAAACTATAGCATTTTCTTTATTTTTTAGTCGTAATCTTCCTCCATATAATTCTAGAAATTTGTTTATTAAAGGTAAATCTTTATTAACAAAAGTTATAGCTATATAAGGATAACTTATTTTTCCTGTTAATTTATTAACCTGAGATAAAATAATATGACCATCACCTTCAAATAATCCAGCTAAATAAGGACCAATAGAATTAAAATTAGAAGTGTTAACTTTAATATCAGATGAATCAGAATATGAATTAATTTTATTGTAAATTTTAGCGATAGAATAAAAAAATATCATTCGTTTATTTAAATAATTGAAGTTATCCGGTGCTCCACATTGTACTGGTAATAAATAGTTACCAAAACCTCCCACAAGACCAGGCATAACCATAAAGAAAATCATTATGAATGCATGGGCAGAAATTATTACATTGAATAATTGGTGATCTCCCTGTAAGAATTGTACTCCTGGAGCAGCTAATTCTAATCTAATAAGAACAGAAAAAGCTGTACCAATCATACCTGCAAAAACAGAGAAAATTAAATAGAGAGTTCCTATTTCTTTAGCATTAGTAGAAAACAACCAATTCAATGCTATTGGAACCCTTCTACTATCATCATAATCGGCTCTGTATAATTATATTAATAAGAAAATATATTATTAAATAATGAAAAATAAAATATCATTTCAGATTATTTAATTAACATAATTATATTATTATTAATTACTAATCTCAACTTAACACCTAACAAAAACAAAAATTAATTTATTTATTTATTTATTTATTTATTTATTAATAAAAAACAAAAACAAAAACAAAAATTAATTAAACAATATTGAGATATAATTGTATTTATTTTTTTACTTTATTTAATTAATAGACGGAATAGAGGTGAGTCGAACACCCAAGGGTTGCCCCGAACAATTAGCAATCGTCTTAACTTTCCAAATGATAACTATTCCACGGTTTATATTATAAAATTAATAAATTTATATTTTTGGAATAGAGTAAAATTTATAAATAAAAAATAAAGTAAAAAAATATTTATAAAATAAAAAATAGTCTTTATCAGAATCGAACTGACACTAACTACGTGAAGGGTAGTTGTACGACCATTATACTAAAAGACCTAAATTATATTTATATTAATGTTAAACCTCTTTTAAATTTTAATTAAGCAAAAAGAAATTTAATTTTATTAAGCAAATATATAATTAAATTTTTATGTAATTAGATTTTATATTTAGCGAACTCAGGAATTGAACCTAATCTAACAGATCATGAGACTGTTGTGCTACCTTTACACTATTTCGCTTTAAATTAATAAAAACAAATATTATTAAATTAAAGGGTATTAATAATCATAATTATAAAATATATTAATATATTTTTCATAAGATTAAATGTTTTTTTTTATATGTACACTATCGTTGAAACAATGAGTACGAACAAAGAGACTCGAACTCTTAAGGAATTACTTCCACTCCTGCTTAAGAGGAGATTGTTTACCAAATTTCAACATGTTCGCTATTAATTTTTTCAATAAAAATAAAGTATATTTTATTTTATTATTTTATAAATTTTTATTCAATTGTAAATTATGAGAATAATTACATATAAAAATATGATTCACATTTTAATATCATTCTTTTAAATCATTACTTAAAAATAATAAACATATTAATATAATAATTTATATTAGTTTTAGATATCACCTCTCCTTCCTCTTCTTTTATTGTTAAATTATAAATTTTTAATTTATTAATTTTTATAATTGTTTACAAAAAAAAACACAGATATATGGGTAATTTTTGAATAATAAAGTTTTATGTAATTTTATTATCAAATAAAATAAGGTAAATTAAATGTTTTAAACGAGTAGCTTGAATAAGTTTTATTTGTTTAAGATAATTTATATTTTTGTTTATTTGCATTATTACTAGATTAGAATTTTGCATAATTAAATATAAATGTTTAGAAAAAGATTTAACTGATTGATTATTTTTCAATTTAGCATTTTTACCTTTAAGTTTCAATTTACTTTCTCTTAATAAATAATCAGTTAAAAACTTATTACGTAAATAAATATATATCAATTTGAAACTTAAAGTTTTATATTAATTAAATAATCATGATTATATAAATAGTTAATCATTCTTAAAATATTTTATTTTACATTATAAAATATTTAGATTTAAGTTTTCATTGAGGATGACAAATAAAATAAAAATAAAATTTTTAATATCATCATTAAATTAAAAAAAAAAATAATACTAGTTTATGAGGTGCCAAGAGGAATTGAACCTCTGAAAAAAGTATTAACAGTACCCCGCATTAACCACTCTGCCATGACACCTTAATTAAATAAAATATTTTATTTAATGAAATTAATATATTAATTATTATTTTATAACAATTATTTAATATGGTAGGCGCGACTCGAACACGCTAGATCTCCCACCCAAAGGGAGCGATTGAGCCAGTTAATCATCTACCATTATTATTTTATTCTTAATTATTTCCTTTCTTATTCTTTTATTAAAGGATATAAAAAATATATATTATTGAACTTAACTATTTATATAACCTATACTGTAATAAGTATTATAAAAATAAAATAACAAATATTTGTAAAATTAAAAATATATAATAAAAATTATCTTATTAAAAATACAAATCCTTTTTCCAATAATTCTTTATAATTACTTATTATTATTTAAGTTATATTTTGGATATTATATAAAAATTAACTGATGCAAATAATAATAAAAATATTTACTTAATTAGTAATATAGAAATAAATAAATTATAAATTATTTAAACTTAATAAAGTTTTAATAAAAAATTATTAAAAAATAAATTAAGATATAAATATATTATATGCTTTAAGTATAGGGGGTTATTAAAAAAATATATAAATTAATATATTATAAATTATACAATAAAGTAGATACAGAAATATGAATTGAATCTAATATTACATTAGGGAATATACCTAATAAAATTGTAGGTATTAGTAAAGAAATAAGTATAACAAATTCTCTTCTAGATATATCTAATAAAGAAACAGAATTCATATTAGGAGAATATACTCCATAAGATATTCTATTGTAAAGGAAAATAGAATAACAAGCTGAGAAAACAATACCTGTAGCACCTAAAGCTGAGATTATTGGATTAATTTCCCATATTCCAATTAAAGCTAATTGTTCTCCTAAGAAATTTAGACTTAAAGGTATTCCAGTATTACATAATGTAAAAATAAAGAATAATATAGTAAATATAGGCATATAAGTAGCTAAACCTTTAATATATTTAATAAGTCTAGTACCAGTTCTATCATAAATAACTCCACCTACACAAATAAATAAAGCAGGCGAAACAAATCCATGAGCTAAAGCTAATAATATAGCACCTTCAATACCTTGTATAGTATTAGAGAATAAACCTAATATAACAATACTCATATGAGCTATACTAGAATAAGCAATAAGAGTTTTAGTATCTTGTTGCACAATAGTAGCAAGAGAAGCAAAAATTAAAGTTACAATAGCAATAGTTTGAACTAAAGGACCAAAATAATTAGAAGCATCAGGTAAAAAATTAATTAAAACTCTAATATACCCATAAGTAGCAAATTTTAAAATAGTAGCAGCTAAAATAATAGAACCAGCTAAAGGACTATCAGCATGAGCTCTATAAAGCCAACCAGTAAAAGGCCATAATGGAGTTTTAATAGCAAAAGCTAAAAAGAAAGATAACCATAATAATTTTTGACTTTCTAAACTAATATCAAATAAAGAAATAAATTGGAAATCAGTTGAACCTGTATAACTATAAATTTGAAGAATAGCTAACAGCATAAATAAAGAACCAAATAATGTATATAAAAAGAATAAATTAGCTGATCTATATCTAAATTCACCTGAACCATAAACAATTATAACAATAAATAAAATAGGTAAAACACTTTCAAAGAAAATATAAAAAAGTAATAAATCTAAAACTAAAAATAAAGCTAATTGTAATGTTTCTAAAATTAAGAAAGAAACTAAGAAATATTTTAAATTTTTAGTAATATTATTATAATTTGAAATAATAGCTATAGGTGTTATAAAAGTTGTTAATAACACAAAAAATAAAGATATTCCATCTACACCTAAATTAAAATGACAAAAACTTAAATGATCAAATTCATATACAAATTGATATTGAGTAGTACTTGAATCAAATTCAAGCCATAAAAATATAGAAATAAATAAATTTAATAAAGATGTTGAAATAGCTATAATTTTCATTTTTAATTGACTTTTTAATGAATCTTCCTGAATTGGTATAATTAATAAAGAACCTATTATAGGTATAAGTAATAGTAATGTTATCATTTGTTATTGATTTGTATTTTTATTTATCACAACCTTAAGTTAAATTTTTCTTTAATTAAATGTTAATAACACTAATTAAATATTCTTTTTAAAATAATTTTTATTATTTATT
>Ga0153958_1000422_pt1 | contig 10782 bp, 10 predicted proteins | sample TSFL042MetaG_FD_104719 | JGI IMG/M metagenome (GOLD analysis project Ga0153958, IMG submission 104719) | Attine ant fungus gardens microbial communities from Florida, USA - TSFL042 MetaG | ecosystem: Host-associated > Fungi > Mycelium > Unclassified | place: USA: Florida, Wekiwa Springs... | reverse complement strand
TGATGCAACCTCCTGTCGTAGAAACACAGTTGCACATTGGTTTGGCTTGGAATAGAATTTATTCCTTTGCAAACCAGTGAGTATATACAACAAATTACAAATCTTATATACTAAAGAAAGATTTCAGAAGGTTCCTGAAACTTCAACCAGATCACAGCATCGGCTTGATTTCCCAACACCTCCAGTACACAATCCAACCATAGTGCTAAGTGTCGTGCCAGTAATTTGCTGCAGGGTGGGGAGACCTTGTCTAGTTCTTGAGTTGAATTTGAGAAAACTCTACTTACCTTCCCAAGCGGCATCCTAACTAGTGATGGGATAACAAAAAAACAAAGTCACAATTGTAGAGAATATGAGCAAACGGAAAATGAGCGACATCGAAGGAGGTCGTACGTATAATATCAGTTGGGTGCTTTTATATAGTAAAGAGATTGATCAAGATTGAATTGTGGCGATCCTGGAAGACTTAGGTTTGACAGGCCCATCAATCTTCTATCTCTCTGATTACTACCTTGATGTTCGAATTTCCAAAACAGCTTCACTCAGCCTCTCTCTTTCCCTGCCTCCCGGCCTCGTCTCACTTCTTCCTCATCAGCCTTCTTCCAATCCCCATATTGCTTGATCATCACATCCATGATTCCTTGCTCTACTTCTACTGGTACCGCATCTAAATCAGGTTTTGGATTCAGAGCAATCTCTTCAGTCAGCTTGGCTGGTTCCTCAATTCACTTGCAAGAAATGAATTGTATCTGCTGTTCCAGTACGCCTTTCGCACTAGTTGCTGTCCAATCAGCTGCGTAAAAGTTGCTCAACCTGGGTCCATCATTTGAAATGATTCGATCGGAGATGACCTAGGCCTAAATCATAGAACAATGCTGTGGGCTCCCCGTAGAAATCAAGAGAGGTCACAACGAGGGAGTTGGGGAGTGTTGATATTTTCCCAGTCAGGGTTCTAGACCGGCGGTAGTATGTGCATAGTACGTGTGAGGGATGATTGTGCAATGGGCGGGTTGTCTGCAGAAACAGTGATTTCCATTGTATGGCGATAAAAGTCCAAAAACCATGCTTTCTGAGTGCTTCTGTATCTGTCCTTGGAGCCTTTACATGAGAGCTGGAGCATTTTTTTTTAAATCATCAATTTATTACATGGAGCGCATAGGCAGACCATGGCAGCACTATGTAAAAGGTAGCTAGCTACACACCCCCAGCACATGTTGTAAGTGTGCCTCCCAGACCCCAACTGTAGTCAGTAGCCTAAGTAGAGAAATTATACACTAAATGACAGATACCAGTGTCCAAAATATGCTCCTGCCAATGTCTCAATCCTCTCCCTAGCCCCCCATACCTTGCAACTGGACCAACCCTCCTCACACATAACACTTGTAAATGGACACTGAAACAGGTACTCCAGTCAGACCCCTTTTCAAGTAGGTACTGGTGACTTCTCAGTGAACCAAAGCTCTATGAGAAGGGCCTGTATCAGTTCATTCTATCAACAGCACATTCCCCATTCTTTGTCAAAGCCCAACCTATGTGACTTCCTGCAATGGTAAAGGTGAAGTGAAGGCAGCCCACCCATGTTTTGAGTGTTGGGTGTAAGACTCTAGCCACAATGACTTAAGTCCACTCCAAGTCAGAGTTGACAAGGAGAACTCAATAGAGTTCCCATTTGATTTTGTACACTACTTATATATTTTACTACTATGGCTATGCAACATCCTCCTATGGTCCTCATGTTATTCCCATCATGTGTCTACCTCATCACATGTTGTGACATGTGACATGTGACATGACCAAATGTGTGACTGATATATGTGATCAATGTCACACTTTTGTAACTATGTGACTGTCACATGATACTTTCCCATTTTTTTTTTTTAAATCATTAGTTTATTACATGGGGCGTGGAGGCAGGCCGTGGTGTGATACTTTCCCATACTCCACCTTAGTAATGATCTAACTAAATAAAAGAAAAGAAAACAAAAGAAAAATAGAAAATGACTTAGCTATTTTGCCAAGTCATAACATTGGGGCTTTACCATTGAGTTTTTGATTAGGGGATTACAAAACCACCTGGACAGCAGTGTTAACTTGGCACAATCCTTTTGGACTACCATTTGCATTTTGGATGCTACTCTCTAGGAGACTAAAGCAAGAAAAGCTCTACCAACAAGAGCCTCAACTGGTACAATACATCCAACATGTGTCATAATGATCACAAGTCAGACATAAATAAACAAACAAAGTAGACATAAAGATAGAAGGTGAAATCATGATGATATTAGTAGTAGAGGTTTGGTAGAATAGGGGTCCCTCATGGACTCAAGGGGGGAGATAATGGTGGTTGATTGAAGTTGTATTTATGATAAGAGTAGGAGCATGCATGACTACTGTCAGTGTTAAATTAAATAATTATTGTATTGTATATTACTGTAGGTTAATATGTGAGCTGTGCTTAAATAAGTACACTTGCTTCTTTGTCTCAACTGCCATGTCACAAGAACCTCTTTGCTTTTCTCGAGATCTCTCTTTTCTATCAGGTTGTCTATCAATATCTATTGGATAACCCAGTGAGTAGGCCATCATTTGTTCCCACTGTAATTGCTGCTCTCCATCCTTCTAACAGGTTATGGGCCCCAGTTTTCCCTGACCTCCTTTGGTGCTCTCAAGCTGCCTCAGTTGATGAAAAGGACTTGACTAGCTTGCTAACCTGTTGTGAATCAAAATGATCTCTCTATTGAATTACCTCATGCCCATAGGATCCTCTGCTCCTTTGCAGATGCTATGGCCCATGACTGTTTAGGATGAAGCACTGTGCATTCATTGCTGCATCTGTTCCCTGAACTAAGCTGATTTCTTGATAATAGCTATGACAAGTTTAATATCTACTATTCCTTGTCTCTCTGGCCCTACTGTTTACCCATTCTGGGCAATCAGTGTGCATTCCTCTACTGTCTTCTCCCACTCTCTAACTATCTCAGCTCAGTCCCCTGCAACTTGTGCCAATGTAATGGCTACAACTAGGGACTTTGTAGCATTGAGTAATGTAGTCTGTATGGCTTGATGTGACAATAAATTTGTGTTGCCTGTATCGCCTATAGCTGAGAATTTACAAAGATGTGATAGAGCACTATGCACTACATGCAAGGGTAAAGAAGTGTTATATAGCTGCTCTTATAATGATGAATGGTTCTTGAACTCTGGTGCCTCTGCCTATTTCACTCCTTTTGAGTTTAACTTTGTTTCTATGACTCAAGGAAATTATGGTCATGTTGAGACAGCTAGTTCTAAAGTACCTCTTTTTATGGTTGCTGTAGAAACTATCCTTATAGAACTGTCAAATATAGGCAGATGAATAATAGAGTAGAGGAGTTATAAATAGATTTATACTCTGGGACAGATATATGGTACTACTTCAGAGAATAGATAGTACTTAGTGATAGTGGAAACTTTAAGAAAGCAGGCTCCAGCAAACAGGACCAAACATTGGAGTGGAGTATGACTTGATGAACAACCCTGGCTTCAATTTATGTGTTGTGCCCTAGTCTCCAGTCATAAGGTTGGTCACTTATTTCAAAATGAGGATAAGCCAGCAGAATAGAGGTCCTAGGGATATAGAGACAGAAGTGGACAAGAATAGAGTTAAGACCAAATAACGTTAATTTACAAACTGAGGAATTATACCATAACTACTCAGTACTTATAGGTAGTTTGGAATAGGAGAAGAGTAGTCTACTACACTATTCTACTATTATTAATTTTTAGGAGAATTATTAGGAGAAATATATTACATAATTGTCAGATTTCTGGAATATGACAAGAACATGAAATTATTGACCCTAAAGACAGGACAACCAGAACTGCTATCTCTAAACTATGGCCAGTATACTGTGTTTCTAGCATGACCATGTACTTTCTCTCCACTGGACAGTTACTCCAATCTGGATTGAGTATAGAAGACACAATGGATGGTTCAACCTTTTGCAACTCATCTGGTGACACTGTCCTCTCTGCCCTACCTAATCTTTGGGGGAGCATCCAGGTTGTGAGAATATGTATCATTAAAAACAATGTTCATAATCCTATGAGCCTTGTTACAAGGCACCCAGATTATGAGACAATTCATTGTCAACTTGGGCACATCTCTGATGAAGCCATTAGACATATTTCAGACAATGTTGAAGGTGCTGAAAAGATCTGCTTTCCTAACAAGAAGTATGTATGCTGTGGTTGTGCTCTAGGAAAGCTGCACCAGCATAGTTTTCCTAAGAACCCTAAGCATTTCAGTGAGACTCTTGGATTGATCCATTCAGATCTCCTTGAGCTCCCCACTTTGTCATACTCTAAGTATAAGTGGGTAATTACATTCCTTGATAACTATTCCTTCTATTGCAGAGTTGCTTTCTTGCACAAAAAATCAGATGTTGCAGAAGTGTCATATTCCAGAAATATGATAATTATGTAATTTATTTCTCCTAATAATTCTCCTAAAATTAATAATAGTAGAATAGTGTAGTAGACTATTCTCCTTTTATTCTAGACTTCCTATAAGTACTGTGTAGTTACAGTATAATTTCTCAGTCTATAAATCAATGTTATCTGGTCCTAACTCTCTTCCTGTCCACTCTGGATTCCTAGTTCACTTCCTTAGGACCTCTTCTCTGACAACTTCCCTCCACTCTGAAGTACACGACCACCTCACAACTAGAGACCAGGGCACAACACATAAGTTGAAGCCAAGGTTGTTCATTAAAGTCATACTCCACTTTGATGTCTTCTACCTTCTGCCAGAGTCTTCCTTTGGAGTTTACACTATCATTAAGTAATATTCTTTTTTAATGTAGTATATTACTGTTACAAACTTCATTTGGCCATATCTCTATCAATTTTTTGACAATTCTCACAGTCTTAGAGGCTACAAGAAGCCCTTAAAAAGACCTTTTGATCGATGCTAGTCACGTCTTAAGGCAATTAATATTGGCCAAGATATTAAGCAGATCAACTGGTAACTACTATGTTACTATTTATTAAATTGCTAATATCTTGAAGACTGCCATGATCGATGCTTTTGTTCTAAGCTTAGCAGAAGCCTTCTTCATAACACTCAGAATGAGCCTAGAATAACCTCAAGGCAATTAATATTAGTGGAGATATGAAGGCCTCAATGTTTGTATATGGACTTTATTAATTACTCATAGATAGTCATCTGTCCTTTTCTTAGAACAAAGGACAGCCTCCATATGGCTAAGTTATCACTATTTTAAGTACAAAGGCACTACTATATGTAGAACAATAGGTAGTAGCATGTGATGATATAAGGACTTATAGTCTAAGGATTAGACCTTAGACTTAACAACATCTCTTGTCATTGTCTAAACTTTTCTTTTTTGAACTATTCAAGTATCAAATTACCAATCACAAATTAGTAAGTGACCTTTTGTGATAATTACTCTGTTTCCGGAGAGTACTTTTATCTATTACTTTGCTCCTTCGTCTTCCATAATTCCTTTCTTGACAAGAAGCAATTGAAGCTATTTTCTGGCTGTGGTTGAATACTACTTCCCACTCTGTTAAATGCCTGCATACTGATAATGGGAGAGAGTATATGACATCAGAATTGCAATCCTTTTTATATGAACAGGGAATTGTTCATAAGACAAGTATACCATATGTACATCAACAAAATGATCAAGCAGAATGGTTGAATTGGACACTGCTAGAAAAGGCACAATCCATGTGACTTGAAGTATATTTACCTGATTCCTGGTGGGAGTTTGCTTTTGCAACTGCTACTCATGTTTATAACTGTACTCCTATTAAACGTCTTAAATGAAAAACACCTCAGGAAATCTTCACAGGTGAAAAACCCAAAATATCACACCTCTGTGTTTTTGGTTGTGAAGCATATGTATATCTCCCCAATGAAGTTTGCACAAATAAACTTACACCACACTCTGGACTAATGATATTTATTGGGTATAAGGATAATGGCTATAGATTTATTTGCTACACATAAGGGAATGTTATATTCTGCTCTACCCAAGCTATCTTTGATGAAGGACACTTCCCTAGATGTCCATCTTCTCACTCTAGAGAGCAAACGTCTCCTGGTAGACTAATCTCAGAGATAGAGTTGTCAGTACCTGGACCTTTTGGTATAAATGAACTTGCTCCAATACTGTTTCTACCAATACCTGTACATCCTAGACCCCCTACTTCTCCAATCCCTCCTAACTTGCTAACTTATTCAGAATCTCCATCTCCCTCTCCTCCGCTGTGTCAAAGAGCCAAACTCCGTGCCGGAATTAAGCCAACTGCTCTTTGTTCAGCATTTGACAAAGAGAACCCAATAGAGTTCCTGTTGGATTTCCTACACTACTTATACAAATTCCTGACCCTAACCCTACACTAAAGTCCCACACTTCCTTATGAGTCACTTTTATCTCGTGCATCCATTGATAAGAAAAATAAAATAAAAGAAAAAGAAAAGAATATTAAATATTGACTTAGCCATTTTGCCAAGTCATGACACACTGATACCACCTAAACAGTTCTCAGTAAAAATTGAAGAGGTTGAAGATGTTGAAGATGAAAATGTTAAGATGCATTCCCCAAGCCCTTCTCCTCCTGAAGCTGGTCCCTCACAGTATACTCCTCCTCAGGTTCCAACTATAATATCTCAAAAATGAGGTAGTGACCTACAGCCAGGAGAAAATATTTCTCCTCTGAGATATGGCTTGAGGGGATCAACCCATGAGACTAGAGTCCCTCACAGAGAAGACAATGTATATGGAAAGGATTGCTATCCCACAGATATTTTAAGGCACCCTGAGTGGCAATGATATCCTGGTAAGGCTGATCCAAATATGGCATACAGAATGCTTGAGAATACTCATAGATATATTCAAGCACAGTCTGACTCTATTCCAATTGGAGAAGTATACTATTCATATAGTCAATAGGATAATACTGTTGAAATAAATAGAATCCACTATAAAGTTGACTGGGTAGGACAATGACCTATCGTAATTGACAAAGAGGGAAATAGGATAGATGCCCTATCCCCAGCAGGCGAGTCAGCTACCATAGCTATTACCAATCATATGGTATGCCTTGTAAGAGAAGGGAAAGTAGAGCATATTCACTTTCTCTTGGCACTTAGAGCAACTGAGACTCATTCTCTACCAAAAACCTTTCAAGATATTGCTAAACTACCAGCTGACTCTAAGAAAAGGGGGCTTGAATTGTGCCTTGAGGAGCTGAAATTGCTCAAAGACAGAGATGTTTATGAGATTATAGACCTTCCCAAGGGAAGGAAAGCAGTCAAGAACTGCTAGGTGTTTAACATCAAGCCTGATGGTCATTATCAATCTTGTCTTGTTGCCAAAAGATTTTCTCAAGTTGAAGGGATCAACTTTGATGAATTATTCTCTCTAGTTGTCCACTATGAAACTACATGACTGCTTCTTGCTATTGCTGCACTTGAGAATTTGGACATCCAAAGTGTTGACATCAAAATAGCTTACTTATATGGTGATCTAGATAAGAAAATCTATATGGAGTAGCCAGAAGGTTTCAAACTACCTAGAAAAGAAAACAAAGTCTAGCAACTTTGCAAAGCATTATATGGCCTTAAGTAAGCTAGTTTATCCTGGTAGTGTACAATGACTGAGTCAATGCTTGCCCTAGGATTTAAGTGATGCAAATCTGATGCTAGTGTATACTACTATCATGACAAAAAGACTAAAGCACTTGTTATAGCAATTGTTTATGTTGATGATATTTGCTTTATGGGTACTAAAGGTTTCCTGCTCCTCAATGAGTTAAAGCAAAAATTTATGGCTAGATGGGAATATCATGACCTTGGTAAAACCACAGAGTTCCTAGGCATGCACATAAGCTGTGATCATAAAAATCAAAAGATATTTATTAATCAATATGAGTACTTGGAGAAGATACTGGTGCACTTTAATATTGCAGCTAATCCTACTCATACTCCACTGCCATCTGAGTTTAGTTTTAAACCAAATGAAAAGCAGTGTGATCCCAAATTTTACCAAAAGTACCAACAACGTTAGTTCTCTAATATACTTGATGATTGGCTCAAGACCAGATATTGGCTTTGTAGTTGTTAAGTTAGCTCAACAGATAGCAAACCCTTCCAACAATCACTATTGAGCTGGGTTACACCTCTGTAGATACTTGCTTGCTACTCACAGATATTGGCTTGTCTATAATGGATTAAGCAATGAATCGCTTGTAGCATACTCTGATTCTGATTGGGACCAAGACCATAAGTATTACAAGTCAACTACTGGCTATTTTACTATGCTAGCTCAAGGAACCACCTCTTGGTTAAGTCACAAACAGAAATCAGTAGCCCTCTTCTCTACTGAGGCCAAGTATATAGTGCTCTCTGATTGTAGTTACCAACTTGTCTGGATATCAAATCTCCTAAGTGAGATTGGTTTTGATACTTCTGTCCCTCATCTCTATGGTGATAACCTTGGATCACTTTTCTGGAGCACCAACCCAGTGCAAGAAAAAAGGTCCAAACATATTAACATCTAGTATCACTATGTCAGGGATGCAATAGAGGATGATAAAATCAAGCTATACCATATTGATGGAGCTAGGAACTCTGCTAATATCTTGACTAAAAATCTTGGCCAAGTACTGTTCCATCAATTCTATCAACTCTTTGGTTTGGAGATTCTCTAGACTCTCCTTTTAATTTATATTGTCACTTAATTTTATTTTTTTTAAGTCATCAATTTATTACATGGGATGCGAAGGCAGACCGTGGTAAGTACATAGTATCTACTTAAATACATAGAGAAAGAAAAGAAAATGAAAAAAGAGATAAATAAAGAAGAAAAAGTGCTGTGCTTTTACTCAGGAGAGTCGTGCCACAATGAGATCTCAACCATTGTCAAAACTGAATGTGCTAGGGTTGTCTGCTAGAAAGTGAACAAAACTGTTTATGATAATGTTGCATGGATGTGTGGAAGGGTCATGTATATCACATTCCATGACGATATGTTCTCATGTTTGAATTTTGGCTTCACTGCATAGGCAACTAATAGAGAGGTGAGGAAAGAATCTTTGTTGGTACTCTCCAATGGGAGCATGGCCAGTAGTCATGCGAGTGAAACAGGCGCAAAGTGAGTTGGTGAAGCCTATAGAAGGAAGCTATGAACCACCCTTGGCATATGTCGGTTTAATAACATTTTGATTTTCGTCTTTATAGTCGAGGAAGCATTGGCCTCTTTTAGGATTGGACATGAAGAATTCTTGCCATTCATAGAGGATGTTATCACATTCTTTCTTTTTGTTGAATAGGTGCAATTCTTTGCTGGGAAAGATGGGAGCGCAGTTATCAGCTTTGACCTAGTCGTCTACGAGTTTGTGTTTGGGCCATTTGGCCTTACTAGGGCAAAACCAAAATTGAATTTTGTTTCTGCCATCTTTCCTGAAGAAGAAGTTGATTGCCGATGTGACTGGGATGAACATGTTTTGGAGAGGGTCAGTTTTAGATTTGAAGATTTTCTTTGCTGCGGCAATAGAATCAGTGATGACAATAATGTTATGAACATTTTCCTCCTCCATGGCAGGTATCAGGCCTAAGTGGATAGCTATGAGTTTGGCTTCTATTGATGTAATATTTATGAAGTTGACTTACAAATGTTGGACAATGGAATTGTCAGTCCAGATATGTATGATGGCAGTGGCAACTTGTGATTTTTTTATGCCTCCATCTGCTATGACGGTGATATTGTGAGGTGATGTCTGAGAAGACCTGAAGGCTTGATCAAGGTTCCAGAGGTGATGGAAGAGATCTTCATTGGATGAAAAGGGAGGAGAGTGAAAACTAAATCTACTAGAGAAATGATCGACTACTCTTGAACCTGGAGAAAGAAGAGGAAAAAGTGGATTATAACAGTCTTTAACACCATTGAGACATTTGTTGACATCCTTGATGGGACTTTTGAGGTTAGATCTCTATTTGTTGGTGAGTTTGGAGATTGCGGTATTATGCCGTACAAAAGTTTAGGCAAATTAAGTGACATTCTGCACCTTAATGACATGAATAACTAGCTCAAGAGACAAGCTTGGTCCCTCCTAGAGATGTTCCTTTAGATGCCTAGTCATGGACTTGAGCACCTAGCTCAAGTAGCAGAGTAGCGGCTGTGACCACCGCTACATACACCTCATAGACACTTGCCCAGGCACCCCGTATTGGATTCCTAATGGATTTCCCTTCTAGAAGTGCTCTCGAGGATGGAAGCGAACTTAGAACAGACTACGCGATCCAAACGACGTCATACTGTAGCTACCGATGGCCCTATTTAAAGAAGAGTTGCAATCAGATTTGGGCCATCATCACTGATGGCTAATTATAGCAAGATCAAGAGAGTCGTACCATCGTGAAGTCGCCTCATAATGGCAGTAGGAGGAAACTGGAAGGTAGAAGAGTGGAAATGCATAGGAGAGGTAAGAGGAAGAACTGGGAAGCTGAGGAGAGAAGTAGTAGGGAGATTAGACGAAGGGAATACGTGCAAGAACAAGACGGCTCAAGACCGCTAATGGGGATCAAAGGGAATTGATCTCGAGATAAGGGTGACAACAAATGGGAATAGCAAATCTCTGAGATGTTTCACAGTTGTGCACTAAACAAGTAGGTACTGGGGAGGTAATCAAATAACAAAGGAGAGCTCAGTAATAGGGGAAAGGGTAGGGTACGATCCAAAAGAAACCTCAGAAATAATAATAAAATGTTTA
>Ga0153958_1000420_pt1 | contig 10790 bp, 13 predicted proteins | sample TSFL042MetaG_FD_104719 | JGI IMG/M metagenome (GOLD analysis project Ga0153958, IMG submission 104719) | Attine ant fungus gardens microbial communities from Florida, USA - TSFL042 MetaG | ecosystem: Host-associated > Fungi > Mycelium > Unclassified | place: USA: Florida, Wekiwa Springs... | reverse complement strand
GGCGATCAATATTAGTGGAGATATGAAGACCTCAATGTTTGCACATGGACTTCATTAATTACCCATAGATAGTCATCTGTCCTTTTCTTAGAACAAAGGACAGCCTCCATATGGTTAGGTTATTACTATTTCTAGCACAAAGGTACTACCATATGTAGAACAATAGATAGTAGCATGTAATAATCTATCCTAGTACACAGACCATCACCTTTTTGTATTTAAAGACTCATAGTCTAAGGATTAGACCTCAGACTTAACAACATCTTTTGTTACTTGTCTAACTTCGTATTTTTGAACTCTTTAAAGTATCAAAGCATCCATCACAAATAGTAAGTGACCATTTGTGATAGAAAGAATACACTCAAGAAGATAATATATGGGAACCTAAAGAAAATCTACAAAATGTAGGCAAAAAGCTACAGAAATATTTTCAGAGTATACCAAAAACAAGATAACTTCTTAACAGAGCTCGAACCAAGAGAGAAAGTAATGTTACAAACTTCATTTGGCCATATCTCTATCAATTCTTTGATGATTCTCACAGTCTCAACAGCTATGGAAAGCTCTCATAAAGACCTTTCAATTAATGCTAGTCATGTCTCAAGGCAATCAATATTGGCCAAGACATTAAGTAGATCAACAGGTAACCACTATATTACTATTTATTAAATTGCTAATATCTTGAAAGCTGCCATGATTGATGCTTCAGTTCTAGGCTTAGCAAAAGCCTTCTTCATAATGCTTAGAATGAGCTTAAAACAACCTCAAGGCAATTAATATTAGTGGAGATATGAAGGCCTCAATGTTTGCACATAGACATTAATTAATTACCCATAGATAGTTATCTGCCTTTGATTAGAACAAAGAACAGCCTTCATATGGTTAAGTTGTTGTATTTTAGAACATAAAGGTACTACCATATGTAGAATAATAGGTAGTAGCATGTGATAATCTGTCCTAGTACACAGACTATCACAATTCTGTATATTAGGACTCCTTGTCTGAGGATTAGACCTCAGACTTAACAACATCTCTTGTTACTGTCTAATTTTGCTTATAAGCATCTTTTGAAATTACTTTCAACAAAAACACAATCAGTAAGTGACCTTTTGTAATAACTCATCTTATTCATGCAGGTTGGTTGAAACAGTATCATGCAAGTATCATAGCATTTAACATCACCCAATTCTTTTCCTCTCTTAACCATACTTTTCTATTAGCATGTTTTAAAAAAACAGGTCTCAATGCTAATATTAGAAGATTTTTTGACAGTTATCACTCAAATCATTCAATAACATACACATGGAACAGCTTCTCCTCTCTGTCTTTTAGCACCAACTATCATAACTTGGCAAAACATCTAAGTCATTTATATTTTCTTTTTCTTTTTCTTTTAGTTTCTTTTATTTTGGACTTACTACTATAAGGATCAAGCATGGGAAGACATCATGTGACTTAGTCACAAGTCACAGTCATGACATGTGATAAGGTAGACACATGATAGGAATAACATGAGGACCATAGAAGGACATTGCACAGCCATCATTGTAAAATATATAAATAGTGTAGAAAATCAAATGGGAACTCTATCAAGTTCTCCTTGTCAACTCTGACTTGGAGTGGACTTAAGCCATTGTGGTTAGAGTCTTACACCAACAGTAGAGTAGACCAAGGCTCAGCTCTATCTCCTATCATTTCTGTTATATACTTGGCTCTGATCATAAAAAAAGAATAAAAAATCTAAAAGAAAAAATCCTGACTAATATACTATCTTTTGTTGATGATGGTCTTTTAGTTTCTCAAGAGAAGAGTTATGACCTTTTTTCTTTCTTCCTTTCTTGTAGCTACAACATCATATCAAAGATTCTCTTAGACTCTGGCTTGGTCATGGAACATAGCAAATCCAAAGTTTTCCACTTCACAAGATCTCACCACTTCCCTAACCCCTTTATTAACTTCACTTTGGTTAGAGAACCTATCCTCATACCCAAATCTATCTGGTGCTACCTAGGCTTCTTCTTCAATAGAAAACTTACTTTCCACTACCATGTCCACTTCTATGCCACCAAATGTCTCTCCATCCTAAACACAATGAAGCTCCTAGGCAACTCCTCACAAGGTATTCTCCCAGTTCAGAAACACCTCCTATACAGAACATGTGTACTTCCTATTGCACTATATAGTTCTAACTGTGGTTCTTTAAAAAAGCACCCATTTGCAAGAATATTGCTGAATTAAAAAAGATGCAATGCAGAGCTGCCCTATAGATCACAGGGGCCTTTTGTACCTTACTATCAGAGGGAGTGGAAGCTATTGCAGGCCTTATCCCCATTTACCTTCATCTACAGAAACTCAATGACTGTCACCATCTCTGTTATGCCTTCATTCCCCTCTCTTATGCTATTAACTCATTATTGGACACATAGCATGCTAAGAACCAGTCTCCACATAGGTTCTCAATATCTAACCTTATACCAAAGCAGCAAGCTAAACTCACAAGCTCCATCAAAGATGTCAATAAATGGCTATCAGAAATTACAAAATGTTTTTGTCCTCTTTATCCCCTTTTGTCTTCTGGTTTGAGAGTAGTCAATAATTTCTCCAATAGAATAACTTTTCACTATTCTTCTTCTTCTAGTGATGAGAATTTATTCAAACATGTCCAGAACCTTAACTATGTATTCTATCAATCACAAAATCTCTCTTACCATGTTACTGTCATTGTTGATAGCAACATTAAGAAATCCAATGTTGCAACAGCTGCTACCCACATTTGGAAAGACAATCAAGTTGTTAAGTAACTCCAGATCCAAACAATGAATGTCACTTCTATTGAAGCCAAGCTCATGACCATACACATGGGTTTCATCCCTGCAATGGAAAGTGACAATATCCAAGATGTTATCACCATCACAGATTCCATTGCTACTGCTACCAAAATCCTTGAGTCACATGTCAACCCCTTCCAAAACATTGCCTTACCTCTCACTTCCAACATAAAGTTGTTTCTGGACAAGGACAGGAGAAATTCCATTCATTTCTGGTATTGTCTCAGAAAAGCCAAGTAGCTCAGACACAAGCTCATTGACAACCAAGTGAAGGTAGCCAATGACATACCAAACCTCCCTAATAGGAACTCCTTCCTGTTCAACAAAAAGAAGGAATAGGACAAGATTCTTAAAGAGTAGCAAACAATATTCTCAGCTAGTTAGAAGAAAGGCCAGTCATTTCTGAACTTCAAGGATGAAAAGAAACATTAAACTCACCTATGCAAAGGGAGGATCATGGCTTCAATTCATAGGATTCACCAATTCTCTATGTGCTTAATTCACCTGCATGACCACTGAACATACCCTATTGGTGAATACCATCAAAGGATTCTTTTCAAACTTGTCTTTCAGATGCCCATATGACAAAGCAGAAGTACAAACACACCAGTACATTATCATGCAATGTGACCTACATAAGCAGTCAACAAGACCATGCAACATTGTCATCAATAACTTTGTTTATTTTCTTGCAAACAACCCAGTGGCTTTTAGCTTTAACAATGGCTAACTATCTCTTGCAGTATGGCCTAGAAAAAGGGCAGATGCACAACCATTCATCTCCAAATCCTTGTCTTCTCTTCCCCTAGTTTTTCTTTTCTTTTCTTTTCCTCTTTTCTTTACTATAGTCTCTGTATCTACCATGGTCTGCCTGTTACAAACTTCATTTGGCCATATTTCCATTAATTCTTTAATGATTCTCATGGTCTTAACAACTATGGAAAGCTTTTGAAAAGACCTTTTGATTGATGCCAGTCACATCTTGAGGCAATCAATAGGTAACTACCATGTTACTGTTTATTAAATTGCTAATATCTCAGAAACTGCCACAATTGATGCTTTGGTTCTGAGCTCAGCAGAAGCCTTTTATATAATGCTCAGAATGAGCCTAGAACAATCCCAAGGCAATTAATATTAGTAGAGATATGAAGGCCTCAATGTTTGTATATAGACTTCATTAATTACCCATAGATAGTTATTTATTCTTTTTGTCAAGGACGGAACGGAGTAGGAGTGAAATTACCCTAGAATGAGCAGAATTTGACAACAAAATAGAAACAACCTTGGCCTCAGCTCATGTGCTGTGCCTCAATCTGCTATCACGTGTGTGGTTGCATATTTCAGAAGGATGGGATTATTGCCAGGAGATTAGGAAAAGAGTGGTGTATAGATTAATAGGAATGGAGGTGGATATTAAAGACGTAAATGACTTTAATCTATGAACTAAGGAACTAGGATGTAGCTACTGGAGTACTTATACTAAGTCTGGAATAAGAGGAGTACAAGTAACTAGTCTACATCGTGATCCTATAGGAGTAGACAACAGGAGTTTAGGAGCAAAAATTTAGTAATAATATAAAATAAAAAAGGAAATTATATTATTAAATGGGTATTTTCCGTCATATGACACTTTTCTTAGAACAAAGGACAGCCTCTATAAGGTTAAGTTATCACTATATTAAGCACAAAGGCACTACCATATGTAGAACAATAGTTAGTAGCATGTGATGATCTGTCCTAGTGCACAGACCATCACAATTCTGTATATAAGGACTCCTTGTCTGAGGATTAGACCTCAGACTTAACAACTTCTTTTGTCATTGTCTAAACTTTGCTTTTTTGAACTATTCAAGTATCAAATCACCCATCACAAATTAGTAAGTGACCTTTTGTGATACTGCCTATAAGCCCCATGTAATAAATTGCTGATCTTTTTTTAAAAAAAAGAACATACAAGAGAGTTAAATGAAAAGAAGCACATGGGACTTTGTAAATAGTAGTAAACACCAGAATGTATATAAGTAGTAAATAGCAATTGAATAAGAACTCTATTAAGTTCTTCTTGTTGACTTAGACTAGGAGTAGATCTAAGTTATCACAGCTTAAGGTCTTATGCATGGGAAAATATTTCCTTTTCTGGAAACATTTAATAACACTGTAATAGAGCAAACTATATATGACTATTTTAGTACAGGAGTAGAGACTAGCTACTTTATAATAGACTTGAACTACCTTCTGGAATCTAGAAAGTATAGTAATAAGGTTAGAGCTTTGTCTATTGAATAATGTGTATATTGATGCTGAACACTGCATTCACACTCCCAAAGGTGATTGACTGCACTAGTCTCATTACCAATAACCTGAATTTCAATGTGTTTCTAGCCTAGATCTGACAGTGCCTTCTCAGTAAAACCTAACCTGAAGAATTTTCTCCTATGCATCTAAGACAAAGAGTTAGAGCAGAAATTGCATAAGATAAATTTGTATGCATGCCTTTTTACTATGAGTCACCTTGACTATGACTAAAGAATATAACATAGACTAGAGTCAAACTAGTAACTAATGGACACTTGTAGATCAAACATGGAAAAATAGTACAACTTGTATTTATAGTGTAGAATAATTGATTGAGAACTCCATTAAGTTCTCTTCTAACCCTGAAGAGTCCATCTAGTCTAAGCCCTAGGCTAGGTTTCTAAGTCAGTTGCTGATACTCTTGAAAGCCTTATCTATACTAGATGTGTCTTTTACAATGTGAATGCCTTGTTCTCTACCATTATCAAGGGCTTTGACCATGATAGGATAGTGTTATGACTTGGCAAAATGGCTAAGTCATTATTTATATTTCTTTTCTTTTTCTTTTTCTTTTGGACTTACTACATAGAAAGGAGTGCAGGAAAGTGTCATATCACAAGTATCACAATCACATGATAGGAAGTCACAGGGTGATGCCACATGGTGGGTCACATGATGGGTATGGGAAAACAGTGCACAGACCATGTAGTAGTTGTATAAGTAGTATAGAAAATCTAATGGGAACTCCATTGAGTTCTCCTTGTCAACTCAGACTTGGAGGGTAATTAAGTTGTCTAGGCTAAGTTGCTACAGATAGTTGACTCATGATAGTGCAACAAGAGACCAAATGTCTTCACTAGAGTGTAGAGACTAGATGCTCATTGCAACCAAGAAAGCATTCTCCTCAACTAATTTTCACAACTCATCTATTTCTAAATTCATATTACTAAATAGGGCCCAGTCTAACTGGTAGGGCTAGCTATGTGATGAGGACCTTTCTAGCACTTTAGGATGACTGGCCAGATCCCCAGTCCTCTCTTTGGTTAAGGATAGTCTACATAACTATTTTGTATAAATAGCCCCCTACATCTGAGAGGAGGGCAGTGAAAAATTTATTATCAAATTCCCCTCCCTTCAATTTCAAAAATCTCAGAACTTGGACTCATATTCTACTTGTCACATTTTAGGGTCAGTAAGCCAAAAATAGACAGATGCTGTTGTGCTCGCAAAACTTACTTCCTGACTGTGTTACGCCACTTAACTTTATAGGAGAATACATGGATACCTTGTGCTATTGGATGCCCAACCCAGTCCTGGCAAATGGTCTTGCCCAGCTCACTCAGAAACCCATACCCAGGGTGCACATGCATACAGTGGTTTCTATTATGATCAGATGAGGGCAAATGCTTTCTGATAAAGGCAAGTATACTTAAGAGCTAAACCGACTATAACAGAAACATTCATATATTGGATATCGTCCAATACATGAATGTTTCTGTTATAATCAATTTATCTCTTAAGTATACTAACTGTGCACCAGCCATGTTCTCTTGCAGAACGGAGAATTCGAATGGCAACTTGACCAAATCGGAAGTTGGAAGGAGACATGCCAATAAGCCAAGGCAGCTGTTACTGTAAGACTCAGAAACTCACTTTCACCACGATTAGAAACGAGGACCTTGGGCACGACCTGCGTTGTTTTTCTTGTAGCTCGACTACCAGGATGCAGTGGCAAGTGTTGATAAGGATCCGACATCACGTTATTGTCTGTGGTAGAAGTCCTGTCACGAGGTCTATTTGACAGCTCCGGCTATCACTAGTCGAACGCATGCAAACATGGCGGCACATTCTCAAGTCGCCGCTTGAATTGTCAAGTGTCCTGTCAGTATCGTGTCACCTCACAGCCACCTAGTCTTGTCACGCAGTCACACTCTGCTATTGCCACCAGGTCGAGAAATCAAGGACTCGAAATCCAAAAACCCATCACAGCAGGAAACAGTAAACGATAATGCAAGCTGGGAGATCCATCATTGACAACTATGAAAGAGCTCCGACTAACACATCCTCCTAGTATCCGCTGGCCCATCTGCGGGCTCTGCAGACTTCTAAACTCCAAACCCTGAAAATCTGGGATACATCCGGCAGAAAGCCAATAACAAACTCTGGGTGCACGATCGTATTGCAAAGCTCCTAGATGAATCATCGTTCGAGAAAATCGGCTCGATAAGTGGAAGATATGCAAGGAAACTCGAGGGACTTTATCCCTGCGTATGTTCCCATCAGAAAAAAAATTTGAAGGCTCATTATCAGATAGAAATTGTGTTATGGAGTGATGGGGGGGGGGGGGGTCTTGGATCGCAAGGTTTTCGTGACCGCAGATGATTTCAGTGTCCGTGGGGGACATGCTGATGGAGGAATTCAGGGGAAGGCAGCGTATGGGGAGGTAAATAGTTGTTCGATACGATTTGCAACTGACAGACATCTTGGTGTTTATCTCAGAATCTGGCTCAATTAACACGCGTGCTAATTGTGAGTACAATCCCATCAGTAATCTACTAATACCACTTGTAGATTTGTCTCTTTGATGGATCTAGCGGTGGAGGGAGCATATTGACATGTATGTTTTTTTCCTCATGTTAAACTTCAGAATCTCAGCATGGGAGCAACATATATCCTGTCTCTTGCAAGCCTACATCAAAGTGTTGGTGCAGTGGCTATTGTGCTAGTCACTTTAGCATCTCTGGGTCCTGTCACTGGCCAAGGATGTTCTAAGGCATTTCAGCATCATGGTCAAAACTCTAAACTCCCTCTTAACAGTTGACTGAGTCCTTTGACCATGATGCTAGAATGTCATAGAATGGCTTTGGCTAACAATGGGACACAGAAGTGTTGAAGTGACTAGTACAATAGCCATAGCATCAACACTTTGATGTAGGCCTGTATACTGGACATCAGTTTCAACAGTAAGCATAATTGTATTTGCACATTGGTCAAAAAATTCTGACTTGACACAGTGACAATCTTTTTTTTTGAACACATCCTCAGAGAGTAATTAGTTTAATATTGAGTTTATAATACACATGTATTATATAACCAGAGAATTAGGAAATATCAGACACATGTCAAACTGGGCTGGGTTGGATTAGAATTGAGGCTATCTACTGCATTTGTACAATGGATAAAGAAGATGTATGGCTTCCCACCCATTGATCTAGAAGGCTGTATGGACCAGTCTTGGAAAGTTTTCCTGGAAACAATACAGCCAGGGCCGTCTCCCATGGATTCAAGGCCATGTTGCTGCAACAATCATAGTAGATGACAAGTCATGACATGGCATCATGTTGGTCCCACTCCTCCCACCTACCACCCACACCTTCTTCCTTCCTCCTGTAGACACGTCCCACACATTGGGCCCTGTTTAGCCCTCCGCGTCTTAATACTAGATTACTTGTTGCGAAATAGAAATGCCGAGTACAAAAAAATATATCACATGTCATGTTGATATTTTTCCACTTGGTCTCGTGTCCGCTCTGTGATGGAAACGAATGATTCATTAGATTTTGCGCAGTATGTATACAGGACGCCAAATAGCTGTGACAACACCCTGGACGACGCACAGCTCGAAAGACACTGTCCGCTCGACAACGGCCGACACGATTGCACCCCACACCCATCTCCGCTGGCTATGCCACCAATCAGCTCGATAGGCTCACAGTAGAACTCGTCATCGAGATCCTGTTGCAGCTAGACATTCCTTCCACAGCCTCAGCCGCCGCGCAATGCAGCTTGTCAACTCGATCCGCCAGTACACTGCAATCATCAAGCATTGCCCTAACATCATCCGTGCCATTGTCAGCATCCAGGGGGACGCCTTTGACTGTCGTACACTTTACAGAACGCGTTGTACGACCCGATGTTCCACGTGCATTCGCTTCGGCGATCTTATAGATGATTGTCGCCGCGTCTGCCTCTTCTGTTTCAGCGAGCGCCCAGAGTACTTTCCCTTCACACGTCACGAAGCACACAAGCTCTTCACCTCCAATGCAAAGCCACATAGCAATCTTCACTTTTCACAAACTTTTCAAGTTGGCAAATCCGCCAAGCCTGCCCGGGCGATACAGTATTATGGAGAGGAATTTGCGGCAGAGGCGGCTTCGACTCTACGACCGCCAGGCAGTAGTCCGGAGTCTTGTGAGAAGGAGTCTTCCACGAGTGGATCAAATCACCGGATTAATTAAGCGATTCATGGCCATCATTACGGCACCGGTTCTGCTCAATGGTGGCTGGCAGGTTGACTACGGATTCTTCTGCCGTGATTGCCGTGACGAGGTTGGCAGAAACATGCATTCCAAAATCAAATACACAGCAGAAGAGATCCCAGGGCATATTGCGAGATATGGACGAATAGTAGAGTACAAACAAGGACTTGTGGCAGGTTTTTGCATGTTAAGTCGGATTTGTACAGACAACTTGTTGCACAACTTGGTTCATAGAATCCCAGACTTCTGTAAATGAGCTCTCATTATAACAAGATAACGTACAAGATTTACCTCGACGAGAATTAAAATATTCTGCTGTTCATAATGTGAATGCTTGAGGAGAGGTACATGCCTCTTTTTGTACCATAATCTGAGTGGTGGATCTCTGGTGTATCCGATAGGAGATACATAGTCCTTGAGGTAGTACTGAAATTATATTGTTTGTGTAGCGCTTGTGTTGACACTGTCTGTAGTTACCTAACCTTATTCAACTCTTGGCTGTTGATTACGTTGTCCCTGAAAATTATTGAGCGAGACTTTCGTAAGAAAACCAACTGTTCTCTCGATTTTATAGAGCGTCGCTTGCAACACAAATGCATTTGTTTTGCATACTTCAATTTGACAAATCTGACTTCGCGATGGAACCAAAGAAGAATCTTGACATCTTTGTAGAAGCCGTTTTTGAAGCTTCGGAGAATCTTCTGAGCGATTGGAATTGGTTCGTTGTGCACGTCTCATAGTCGTTCAAGTAATATATGATGTTGACAAAGGCAGCTCATCTCGACCGGTCAGGTCTCATCACAACAGTATCTAGAAGCAATGTCAAAATAAACTCAGAAGGAATCTGAGGAGTTATCATCTGGTATGTGATCGATTGCCTGCTGTGATCTAGTTTGAGAAGTGAAACATACCTTAACCTCCATAGTTTTCTTGACCTGGATAGATTCTAGCGGCGAGGGCTCGCGAGTACAGAAGCCACAGGAATCTCTGGCACTGCAAGTCGGTCTTTCTTTTAAGATAGCATCACGTTTCTCGAGAAGGATCAAAATGAGAGAAAAAATGTTGAAGGTGAAATGTGGGTCTCGGGAATCGTGCAGCCGCTAGAGAAGGATTGCCACCTGGTTCCCAAACTAGTGACTCTAGCTTTAGGCGTAAGCTCGGCGTTCGATGATAGTAGGAATTTCATAATGAATATAATCAAAGTCTTGTCAAGCATTGAGTATGAATAAGCCTTGCGGAAAAATCAATCAATGATGATGCGTGTCAGTGATCTTTTAATGATGAATGTTTACGTTGTTTGTTCCACGACCACAATGGCCTCTACAGATACTGCTCGTGAAAGCACCGTAAGGCCTCCTTCTGGCGCTATACGGCCTCCTCCTCTTGAAAAGCTCGCTGCCTTTATGGG
>Ga0153958_1000419_pt1 | contig 10802 bp, 2 predicted proteins | sample TSFL042MetaG_FD_104719 | JGI IMG/M metagenome (GOLD analysis project Ga0153958, IMG submission 104719) | Attine ant fungus gardens microbial communities from Florida, USA - TSFL042 MetaG | ecosystem: Host-associated > Fungi > Mycelium > Unclassified | place: USA: Florida, Wekiwa Springs... | reverse complement strand
TATTTGTGATGGGTGCTTTGATACTTTAAAGAGTTCAAAAATGTGAAGTTAGACAAGTGACAAAAGATGTTGTTAAGTCTGAGGTCTAATCCTCAGACTATGAGTCCTTATATACACAATTGTAATAGTCTGTGCACTAGTACAGATCATCACCTGATTACTACCTATTGTTCTACATATGGTAATGTCTTTGTACTGGAATAATGATAACCTAACCATATGGAGGCTGTCCTTTGTTCTAAGAAAAGAACAGATAACTATCTATAGGTAATTAATGAAGTCCATGTGCAAACATTGAGGCCTTTATATCTCCACTAATATTAATTGCCTTGAGGTTATTTTAGGCTCATTCTGAGCGTTATGAAGAAGGCTTCTGCTGAGCCTAGAACTGAAGCATCGATTATGGCAGTTTCCGAGATATTAGTGATTTAATAAACAGTAACATGGTGGTTACTAGTTGATCTGCTTAATATCTTGGCCATTATTGATTGCCTCGAGACATGACTGGTATTGATCAAAAGGTCTTCTTAAGGGCTTTAAGCTGGTTTTAAGACTATGGGAATAGTCAAAGAATTGGTGGAGATATGACCAAATGAAGTTTGTGACAATGATATAAATCACTTGGCTATAAAATATTATTAATACTAGCTGAAAGAGTGAAAGTGACTAACATACCAAAGGTTTGTTATCAATACCTAAGGAAGAGAATGATATAAGTATTTTTCTATATGCCAGAACTCATATTATATTTGTGATCCTACTAGGCAGAGACTGTGATAGATCTGGATCTTGGAAACACTAATGTAAAATAAATAGACTACCTAGAAAATTGCAGGTGGTACTTTTTTTGCCTTTGAGAAAAGCAACATTAACTGCATATTTGATTTTTATCACAAAAGGCCACTTACTGATTGTGATTGGGTTGAGGTTAAACTCAAAAGATGCTTATAAATGAACTTAGACAATGACAAGAGATATTGTTAAGTCTGAGGTTTAATCCTTAGACTATAAGTCTTTATATATAGGAAAGTGATAGTCTGTGTACTAGGACAGACCATCATATACTACTACCTATTGTTCTATATATGGTAGTACCTTTGTACTTAAAAATGTGATAAATTAACCATATAAAGACTGTCCTTTGTTCTAATAAAAAGCAGATGACTATCTATGGGTAATTAATTAATATCTATATACAAACATTGAGGACTTTATATTTCCAGTAATTGTCACAAACTTTATTTAGCCATATCTCTATCAATTCTTCAACAATTCTCACAGTCTTAAAAGCTATGGAAAGCCCTCAAAAAAGACCTTTTGATCAATACTAGTCACGTTTTGAGATGATCAATATTGGTTGAGATATTAAGCAGATCAACTAGTAACTACTATGTTACCATTTATTAAATTGCTAATATCTCGGAAACTGCCATGATCGATGCTTCAGTTCTAGGCTCAGCAGAAGTCTTTTTTATAACACTCAGAATGAGCTTAGAACGACCTCAAGACAATTGATATTAGTGGAGATATAAAAACCTCAATGTTTGCACATAGACTTTATTAATTACCTATAGATAGTCATCTGTCCTTTTCTTAGAACAAAGGACAGCCTCCATATGGTTAAGTTATCACTATTTTAAGTACAAAAACACTATCATATATAGAACAATAGATAGTAGTATGTGATGATCTGTCCTAGTACACAGACCATTATAATTATGTATATAAGGACTCATAGTCTGAGGATTAGACCTTAGATTTAACAACATCTTTTGTCACTTGTCTAACTTCACATTTTTGAACTCTTTAAAGTATCAAAGCACCCATCACAAATAGTAAGTAACTATTTGTGATATAAGTGACCTTTTGTGATAAGGTCTAGTCTTGGGCATTATTTAGTTCTGAATAATCCCACTGCTTTGAAATGGTTACACATCTTTGAGTAATATGCTTTCAAGTTCTTAATGCATAAGTCAGTCAAGTAACCAGAGAAACTCTATCTTTCTTTGGTTTCCACTTCTGCTCAATCTTAAGATAGCTTTGAATATACTTTAGGCTAAATATCAACCATCAGTAAAATTATATTGCAAAAGTCTATCACCATGTTCAAAGTGAACCCAGTATTTTCCACATTAGTAGAACTTTAATATGCTACCAAAGTTAATGTGAAAAGAGCACCAAGAACATCAATTTGAATAGAAACTCAGCAGTTAAGATTATATGACACCCTTGTAGCTCTACTATAGTAGTTGATACAATTGAGTGACTCCTACCTAAAAGTATCCTGGACACCATAAGCACAAATAGATACTATGAAAAAAGTGCTAACAAATAAACCAAATATTGAACATTTAAACTTAAGCTAGAAATTGTAGTGCAAAAATGAGCAAGAACCAGAGCTTTAGCATTACTATGGACCTATATCAGTGAATATGCAATATAAATAGTACCAATGCTAATCTTATTTTTCATTTGACTGATAACTATGCTTTAAGTTAATAATTTGCTATTCTAAAACTAACTATTGCCATAAATAAAGAAAGCAAAAGTAAAGCTGGTATTAATGTGAAGTTGTGAAGACTTAGAGTTCATTCTAGATGAATGTTCTAGAATAACTTAATAGAGTTTTCTGTTGTATTTCTACACTACTTTATACTATTACTTATATAGTTTATATACTGCAGTCCTATAATCACATGTCCTTTCTGGAATATTATATAATCACATGACCTAGTCACATGATATGGCTTACCTAAGTTTCCTGTACTATTTATAGTTTGATCCCATTGTATATCTTGATGTTGTAGATTAACTGTTTAAAGATACAAGAAGTTACTTTCTCTTTGAGCTTCTCATAATAGCTAGGCTAAACATTAGATCTATTAACTACTTGAATTTTTTGAGTATATCTTGTGATAATCTGAGATGTTGAAGTTTTATCTTAGAAGGTTAATAATAGAATATCTTTTTTTGGACAGTAGAACCAAATCTGAAAGTTATACCTAGGATTACATCAATTAGTTGTTTGTGAATAGTAATATATGCTTAAAACATGCTATGTAAATACATAAGATCAGAAAATACAGAACTGATAACTAGTATGATAAAACAATATTCACTTATATAGCTAAAGAAGGAGTTGAGAAGCTATTTTGAGACTGAAAAATAAAACATACAAGAAAGGATTAATCTTCTCTAAAACTTGAGGTTAAGACTAGGTTTGATCTAAAGTGTTAAAACTCAGGTCTGGTGCAAAGAAATGTATGAGTGCTAGATTATAATGTGAATTTTTATGACCCATATGACTAATTCAATTAACAATCATTATACTATATTATAAATCAAACAACAAAAAATGAATTCTCTAGATGTAAGACTTAGCAGTAGATACTTAATCCTACTCCTTATCTAAGTTAACAAAAAGAACTCAATGAAGTTCTTATTCAATTCTTATATATTACTTATATAACTACTTGTTAGGACCAGAAACTCCCCAAGAGAAGAAGTGATTTTTGAGGATTTAGTTACAACCTTAAAGGTTGAACTGGCCTCTGTACCAATCCTTACTTCAAGTTTTAAGACTGGAATTCTAGACCAGGACTATAGATAGACAAGGTTAGAAGAAAGAAAAAGATTAAAGTTTTGCCTTATGAAAAACAAAGCTAGAATATACTGACTAACAGATATATACTTCAACTGTGCTGACTAATCCTTTGCTAGTATCATAGTTAAGGCCATGATATTACTATATGGTTTGTGCATTACTTTCCTATACTCATTATATGACCCCATCTAGTATGTATGCTACACCGAACATGGGAGTAATGCCTGCTGATTAATTGTACCTAAGCATTCCTACACCCTCTCTTTTTACCCAAAAATTCAGAATAAATTCAAATAAATTAGGATAAATTGAAACAGGCAGTGAGCAAAGCAAGCTGACTGTAGCCTTACTGTTGTAGGAAAGGAGCAGAGCGACCTGACTTACAACAGTGCAAACTATTAGTGTAGGAAGGGAGCAGAGCGACCTAATGTACAATAAATATTACTTACTGTGTCGCAGACCATCATAGAAAATCTAATAGGAACTCCATTAAGTTCTTCTTGTTAACTTGGACTTGGAGTAGGCTTAAGTCATCTTGGCTAGAGTCTTACATCTGTCTTGTGGAACAGCAACTTTGTTTATTTATATCTAACTCATAATTATCACAATATATGTTGGACACATTTGTTATGACTTGGTAAAATGGCTAAGTCATTATTTATATTTCTTTTCTTTTTCTTTTATCTTGGACTTACTATACAGAAGAGAGTGCAGGAAAGTGTCATGTCACAAGTGTCACAGTCACAGCATCAGGTCACATGATAGGCATGGAAAAGTAGTACATAGACCATGTAGTAGTTGTATAAGTAGTGTAGAAAATCTAATGGAAACTCTATTGAGTTCTCTTTGTCAATCGCTGAACAAAAAGCAGTTAGCTTAATTCTGGCTTGGAGTTTAGCTTTCTTATACTTGGATGTATTTGTATTCTCTAATACCAACTAAAACCCCATTATTTTCAAGCTGACAGTTTTTAATATATTAGATAAGTTTTTTGTAGTGAATAAACAACCTTCATTAATAAATAGATAATTTCTCCAAAGGTTTAAGACATTATCATGACTAGAATAAAGTATTGTTATAGCTTGCTAAGCAAAGAAGTGTATTTTGAATACAATGTTCTTGATAATTTCTTAACAAAAAACATCAAGTATATGTGGAATTAAAATATTATGTCCCATAATTGTTAACTGTTTGGAGTATTATACAATAATGGCCATGCAATATGCATAAATACATTAATAGTAGTCATAAGAACAAGTAGCACTTTGGTGTAATGTTAAAGCCAGGTTCTTAGTTATATAATATCAAAAACTAGTTCTCTATTGGTTAGGTAGGCAGTAATAAATTCATTTTTAAACAAGGAGTTTTTATAATTTTATCAAAGATACTACAGTTAATTTGATTCATATTGCAAGTATTAGTGAAAGACATATAGCTAGGTTTTGTATTTGACAAATCATTTGAGATATCCTCAGTTATATTTTACTTAATACCAAGAAATATATTAGATACAAATACATTATATATATGTTATATTTAAGTATTAAGACTCTAGATTTTAGTTAAATATATATTTCAACCTAAAGCCTATATCTAATACTTGATATTTTCATGCTTTTTACTAGAGAATCTAATTAAGTTTTCAGTGAAGCTGTATTAGAAAAAATAAATGTTAACAAGAGTTCAAGTAATATCCTTGAGATTATTCAAAGACAAGTAAGAGTACTAGTCAAGTTATTGTTTAATAATAGATTAGTCTAATGTTATCCTATTTAGTCTAAGTCTAGAGATAAAAAAAAAATAATCTGAGATTTCTCCAAAGAGTCTTGTTTATACCTTAAGTTCAATGTTCTAAGTCTTAGACATTTAATATATTGTAATATTGTCAAATACAAAAAAATAGAGAATGGAGAAAAGGAGTTATAAATAGAATTATACTCTAGAATAATAGATAGTACTTAGTAATGATAAAAAACCCAAAAAAGTAGGCTTTAGGAATATAGAATAAAAACTAAAGTAAACAGAAATAGAATTAGGACCAATTGACATTAATTTACAAACTAAGGAAATAAAAAGTAGTTTACTATGTTATTCTACTAATTATAATTTTAGGAGAATTATTAAGAGAAATAAATTACATAATTATCAGATTTCTGAAATAAAACAAATGTTCTTGTTTAATAATGCTAATATTTTGTTAACTAACCACTTGTTATCAAACCATAGCTAATAATAATTGTAGTCCTACTCAATTTTATAACATTAAGTCTTAACATTTGAATTCATTATGATTCTCATTAATCTGATAAAGATAAGAAAGAGCAGTTTCTTATAGAGCAATTGATAAGACAAAATGTTGTATGAAATATATACTTTGAAATATAGAGTTTATTGACAACTCTATTATTTATTACAAAAGGCCACTTACTATTTGTGATTAGGTTAAAGATTTATTCAAAAAATACTTATAAGTAAAGTTTAGATAATGACAAGAGATATTGTTAAGTCTGAGGTCTAATCCTTTAGACTATGAGTTCTTAAATACAAAAAAGTAATAGTCTATATACTAGGATAAATTATCACATGCTACTATCTATTGTTCTATATATGGTAGTATCTTTGATTGAGACCTTCATATCTCTACTAATATTAATTACCTTGAGGTTGTTTTAGGCTCATTCTAAGCATTATAAAGCAGACTTCTGCTAAGCCTAGAACCAAAGCATTGATCATGGTGGTTTTTGAGATATTAGCAGTTTAATAAACAGTAACATAGTAGTTACTAGTTAATCTACTTAATATCTTAGCTAATATTAATTGCCTTGAATATTGAAGTGAATATAATATAAAAAGACCATATAAATGATTTTTTGAACTGAGCCCAACTGTTATCTGATTAAATATAAGATCAGAAAATAGATAGTTGGGTTTCTAATAGAATTTTGTGAATAAGGGTCCCAGTTTTGAGTTTAATTAGTAGCTTTATAAGCTACATAACATATTTTTGGGGCTCTTATAATACCTTTGCTATTCCAGTTTTCACTAATATAAAACCCATATGAAATAACTTTTCATACTTTTGAACAATTAATTTATAATCTCAAGACATATAATGGGATAAAACTATAAATAGCATGGGAAACTTAAGTAAACAGAAGGACATATGATTGTAAAACTTTAGTACACAGACTATATAAAAATTCTCTTTTTTTCTGAGTAGAAAGGCTATTAAGCAGCCTAAGATTTGCTTTTTGTGCTTATAACTTTTAAAATGGTTAATTTGAGATTTGACTATAAACTTATGAACAATTAATAAAGTCCTATGATTATATGTTCTTCTAGAATATTCTATAATCACATAAACCTAATTATGTGATATAGTTTACCTAAGTTTCTTATGTTATTTATAATTTAATCCTATTATATGTTTTAAGACTACCAACTAACTGTTTAAATACACAAAAAGTTATTTTCTTTTTAGACTTCTTATAACACAATTAAGATTAGTTAAAACTTGAAACTTACTTTGATTTTCTAGAACCTAGCTATCTTTTTATTGAAATAAAAGTATATCACAAAGTAAATATTACAATGTTAAAGACCTATAAAACTGTTTCTTTTAAAAGTAGAAATTTATCATAGATGGAAAACTTCACTAAAAAGCAAAGCTCTTTAAAATTCAAGTCCTAGACATAGTTACTCTATCTAAATTAAATTAGGAAAACATTTATATTGTATATATCAGTAGCATTAGTACTTAGGTAATTTATGATACAATAGATATCTAGCTTAAGTGCTTTAAGCTAGTTTTTTTAAAGAAGATAGAAATTATTGAGATATATAAACACAAAAACACATTTTATATTAAGACTTGTCAAGCTATTATACAGTAACAAAATACCACTGAAAAGATAATTTTTTATCTTCTAAACCATAAGATTTTTGGTAGTGTTTTTTTATAGTTACACACCAATATTATTATATATAGCTTAAGTTTACTAAGGACATGAATTCCATATAGATTGTCTAGAATAAGATATTCTTTTTTGATCTAGAGTTAAATACAAACTTCTTTATATCTTTTTTTAAAAGTTTTTAATATGAGATAACAAAACAACTATAAACATAGGTTCAACCTGTTTGAGAGGTCAGTAGTATATAACACTTTAAGCAGCACAATATCCTGAGGCTTGTTTGGTTCCAGTTCAAGTACCAGGTCTGAATATATAATAAATTTAGTGAGTTTTCTGTTGCTTATTTTTCTAGTTAATGTAGTACTAGCTATTTCTATGATATTATCTACTTCTAATATCATAACTTGGCAAAATAGCTAAGTTATTATTTATATTTCTTTTTATTTTATTTTATTTTAAACTTATTACATAAGAAAGAAGTGTAGAAAAATATCATATGTTATATCACATGACAAGGTTTTCATCTGGGCCTCTGGCCTGTCCAGAATCCTCTACTAATTCTATGTTATTAAGATTGTGCTGAAGTTAGTCTGCTATGCTCCCTTCTCATAACAGTCTATGTGACAGTAAGTAGTGTTATCTATCAGGTTGCTTTGCTCCCTTCCAACAATGGTCTGTGCAGCTGCAGATAGTGTTGTTGATCAGATCACTTTGCTCCCTTCCAACAATGGTCTGCGACACAGTGAGCAATATTGTAAGTTGGGTCGCTCTGCTCCCTTCCTATACTGGTAGTTTGCACTATTGTAAGTTAGGTTGCTCTGCTCCCTTTCTATACTGGTAGTTTGCACTGTTATAAGTCAGATCACTCTGCTCCCTTCCTACAACAGTAAGGCCACAGTCAGCTCACTTTGCTCACTGCCTATTCTAATTTATTCCAATTTTTCCCAATTTATTTGAATTTTTACTGAATTTATTTGAATTTTACTGAATTTTTCAAGAGAGTGTGTGAAGAAAGCTGCTTGGTCAGTTCTGAGTCAGCAGCCATCATCCCACATTCAGTCTCATGTACATAGTAGACGAGGTTTTCATCTGGGCCTTCGGCCTATCCAGAACCCTCTACTAATTCTGTGTTATTAAGTTTGTGCTAAAGTCAGTCTGCTATGCTCCCTTCTAACAACAGTCTGTACAGCTGCAGATAGTGTTGTTGATCAGATTACTTTGCTCCCTTCCAACACTACTTATACAACTACTACATGATCTGTACACTACCTTCCCATACTCATCATGTGACTCATCATGTGACATCATGTGACACGACCTGTAACTTCCTATCATGTGACTGTAACTTATATATCCTTCCTATGTAGTAAGTCCAAAAGAAAAAGAAAAAGAAAAGTAAATATAAATAATGACTTAGCCATTTTGCCAAGTCATGACAATAGACATAAAGGTAGAGGGTGAAATCATGACAATATTAATGGTAGAGGATTAGTAGAATAGGGATCCCCCTAGGAGCCATCATGGCCTCAAGGGGAAGATGGTAGTAGTTAAAGAAAAAAAAGTGATACAGAGGTATTAAATAATACTAGGACTAAAAAAAATCATTAAAAAACCAAAATATTATTAATTAAATATATACAACATTGCTGAAACAATAGGGGATCTATTAGGGAAACAGGTAGCTGGCATTTTAATAAAAAATTCTTATGTCACCCAAAAATTGTATGCCCTATCCCTTATTGGAAGAGTATATAGAGAAGGAATTGCTAAGATGTAAGAGGATAGAGATCAGGAGAGTAAAAGAGACAAGCAAAGAAAAGAAATTATAGCTCACAAACCCACTTCATGTGAAAATGCCACAAGGGTCAAATTCAATCATTTGAAAAGCTTGTCAAGCTTGATAGTTATCTTCTGACTTTTATTGCAGACAGAGATTGACAGAAGCTGTCAGACAAAAGTCTAGATACAAACAGCTATCTTTATGTCAAATAAAAAGAATGAAATATACCTCAGTTCCTGTAAACACTAAACTGAGGTTTCCAAGTTTCTATTACGTGGCACGACTACTAAGCATAGATTAGATACTCAATAAAAATGATGAGCAACATGAGAGCCTGTGGTCTGCCACCGAGCCCCGCGTAATAAAATGTTGATTTTTTTTTAAAAAAAAAAGAGCCTGGAGACGAAAAAAAATGAACTGCTTCACTTTACAACACTGACTGCTATTACGAAGTATGCTAGAGTCATGTTTACTATTGATAGTGATTACACTGGAAGTCCTACTACCAAAACTGCAGCTCCTCAGATCATATACAAACAGAAATATGAATTCTGCTAGTTTCGAGCTGTCATGAGACAAGCCCTTGCATGTCATAATTGCAGAAATGCTTACTCAGAATCGCAGCGCAGCTTCTTTTCAGAACAGTGTCTAGCTTCTTCTTGTTTAACTACCGTAATCCTCTTGGAGGGTCACTCCTCAGGTGCCTACTCCACCAAACATCTACCATTAATATTCATCACCTGTAATGGGATTGACTTCTGATGATATCTGCTCGACATCTACTCGACACCTGCTCAACATCCAATAAGTAATCCCATGGGATAGACCCCCCAAGAGGAGAGCCCACCAAAGAGGTTGGTGGTGGTCAAGGAGGAAATTCCTTAGTGAACGTCAACATCGATTAGTATGTTGGGATAAATCAGCACAAGCAAAAATATGATGTTGTCATCTCATAGCATGAACAACGTAGTATTGTGTGAAGGCAGTGTGAAGGCAGTGCAAGAACCCTGTGGTTCTTGCCTCATTCAATAACGAGAAATTCATTGTTCAGCAACCATAGATCACAGTAAAGATGTATCTTTCAAGAAGACTTAATCCAATGGAGGATAAACGGGATATTTTTCGCAATTCTGATCTAAATTTGAAACAGACTGACTCTCGAGAAGAGTTGCCATGTCCACGATCAGGTTTAGCCATGAGTATGAGAACACAATCAGCCAAAGGAAAGCGAACCCCACTGTGCTCAAAGCCGATTGCAGCGTCTGACTTATCGGAGATGTAAGAACATCCATGGCATTGACGTGATTCAGAAGCACATAATATTACTGTTTCACGGAGTGCCACATGAAGACAGATGCTGGGACATCAACATGCCGAGGAGTTTAGGCTCTATGTAATAGACTCGGCGGAGCCGAAAGTCTTCCATAGCCGCCGGGACAGGAAGCTATCGTTATCTGACAGAAAGACCAACGAGGCTGATCAGAACTTGCAAGACACGTTGCTG
>Ga0153958_1000417_pt1 | contig 10833 bp, 16 predicted proteins | sample TSFL042MetaG_FD_104719 | JGI IMG/M metagenome (GOLD analysis project Ga0153958, IMG submission 104719) | Attine ant fungus gardens microbial communities from Florida, USA - TSFL042 MetaG | ecosystem: Host-associated > Fungi > Mycelium > Unclassified | place: USA: Florida, Wekiwa Springs... | reverse complement strand
TGCATATATGTTCCAGCGTGAATAAGGATAAACTGAAAACAATCCGCACCTTGTGTGCCAGTCCATCCTTGAAGCGTACAAAGTAGTAAAGAATGGTGCCTTCACGGTGTTCGCCGACTATAGCGTCGATGTCATCCCGGTCAAAAGTCGCGCCTTCCTTGAGTTCCTCGGGAACTTGTCTGTACTGTATTTTCTGCGAGGCAGACAAGACAGGAAGTTCTATGAAAAAGTATGCCTTTTGGCGCGTCTTTGGAGCCATTTGAGAACTGGACTTGTCGGAGGAAGCAACTGCATCACTGGTAGGAGGTAGCACACTAGGAGAAGTGGGTTTTGGTGAAGTAGAAAGAAAAGCGGAATCAATGCTTGGAGAAGACATGCCGGGTTAACGCTGAACAGGGCGTTCCGCACGTCCAAAATGCAGGAGTCCAGACACACGCTTCTCAGTAGGACCACTTACGAGAAGACGCGTCTGATTTGTCAGCTCATATGTTTCTCACTTCCCAAATATGATATCTCGCGAAAATTGCCCTCATAGGCCCTGGGGTTGACTTACTCATACTATAGACCATCGTATCAACAGCAAAAATGATGTAAGTATTGATATTCTATTCCATGGTTACAAAAATCCCCCTAAGACGAGCCACTCATAACACTGCGCTGCAAGTGCTTCCCCATGGTCTATCGGTCACAATCAATATCAAGACAACACAGAGTATAATATGACAGACTGATGCAGAAGGCATGCGGGATATCGCGGTGCCCATGTACGACTCTCAGAGTGTCTGGGCCTACCCTGAAGACTTGTAGAATCGCATCTCTTCCTTGTTCAACCCAATCATCTTTCTCTGCAAAATAAAACCAAATTTGATGTCGGTATCTGTCCAAAACCGCGGTGTCTAGTTCTCGGATGTTGAGCATTTCATCATGTGCCATCGTCATCGCGGCAAATATTGATGAAGGAGATAACAGAAATGATTGGAGAACCTCCACTTGGGAGACAGGGTAGTTTGGAAACAGTCGACAAAGGATGGTCAGCGGCATGAAACGCAATCCACGCGCGATGTGCGATACAATGCGTGGAAATGGAGGCCGAAAAAACCGCTAAGAGCAAGCAGGACGGCAAGTTGTGATGAGCATAAATGCTAATAAAACTCCAATACCAACCGACAATAGCTGACCATTCGGCGTACGAGCAATATTGGTGATAGTTGGAAAAAGTAAGAAAACTCCGGAGACGACAGTGGATCGTAATTTCAAGACCTGTTCAAGTTAACAAGCAGCAGGATTTGAAACTGAAATGCTACCTGTAGAGCCACCCATGAACCAACACTGTGACCAGTAATCACAATACGTGTATTGACGCCAACCCAAGAGCTCAAAGCATCCAAAACTCGGAGGACATTTTGGATCTGAATTGACAGAGCATAGTTAGATGGATTGCAAGAGGTTGTTGCGAGCTCTTGAGCCTCAACCATAGGGTCATGCCCAATGTATGAATGCGAGAGTATCGCCAGTGACCCAGATTCTTCCCGGTTGTATATCGCGGTCAGAAATGGAGGATAGAAGTCTATGACGCCTGGGTTTCCTACAGTTTTTTAAAATATGCACAGGTGGAAGGGTAGTATGAAGCCTACCTGGTATGAAAAGGAAGACTGTGGAGGGCAACACACCTGAGGCTGCTTGCTTACATGGCCACCAATGTACGCGTACAGGCGGGATATGATTGCTGGCAGGGAAAAGGGCACTGACATAAGGAACGCTGGGATTTGGAGACAAATACTCTAGAAATGGAGGTAAACTGGAGTCGGGCATCCTGCAGGTTGAAGTTCACCGGAAACGTTACAGTTGAATAATCGACTTGAAAGGTATCAGCGTTGCATAACTTGAAGCGCTGACTAGCGAGACACAGCGGCCATATTTGGTCGCGAAGTCGACTCGGAGACAATACAACTTGTCATAGTAGATATCTCATGTCTCGAATACCAACTTTCCCTCTCGAACCGGTGGAGCGACATCCGGCTGCCCCACGGGTTAATCCAAATGATTCTTATCCGACCACTAGACCGTTACAGATCTCCCGTCCCCAGCCACGTCCTAGTAACGACACCGTCACGGTTGTCTCCTCACCTAAAGGTTCGGGCTTTTCACCACCAAAAGGCCCTCTCCGTCCACAAAGGTCAGAGTTAAGACCGCGTCAATCGTCTGAACACTCTGAGCGGGCTTCCACCTTTTCTCGGGCAACCCTCCTTGAAGACTATGCAAGGGACCGCAGAGATAGTTCAAGCACAACGCGTTCAGATGCATCACATCATCTTAGTGGAAGTATAGGCTCTACGACTATCAGGCCTCGAGCGGACCCATCGCGATCTGTCACTTCCGACGAAGCTTCCCCAGTAACTCCGGCGCTGGCTACCGTTATGGCCGCCTTCAAGGAAGCTGCAGCTCGCAAACGTTCAATGACAAACGGTAGTGGAGACCCCGCATACGAACAAGAAAAGCAGAAAGAGAAGGAGAGAGAGATGATGAGACAACAGCGTATCCGTGATCGCATGCCCAACCGGAAGGCAAATGGCAAGGCCAGAGCAGGGGATATCGACGGTGAGCAATTGGATCATATCAAAACATTTATTCTTCACTGTTTATCCGTGTGCTAAAACTGCGTCCTAGCTGTTCTCGACCAGATCAAGGACGAGTGGGAGTTTGTCATTGACCCTGATGTAAGGCGTAGGTCATGCTGTCGTTCAGTAACTGAGCAAAGGACTTTGCTATTATTGCAGTTTAACAACGTTGACTTGGCTTTGTCACTACTCGACGATTCTTCAGCTGGCAAAGATATCGAGTCTTTTCGACAAACCAAGGTATTGCTATCGAATGCATTGAAAGGATCGGTAGACAGTAAGCTCAAGTCTACGAGGCACAATATCCTCATTTACGAATATTCGTTCATAGAACATCACAAGGCGTTTGCGAACGCACTCCCACATCACGCTGCTCTTCTCAATCACCTTGGACTTGCCCAGACGCAAATACAACAGTCCAAGTCAGCTCTTGTCGAAGCGAAGGAAGCCCTTGGAAATAAGCGTGCAGATCTTGTTCAGCTGTGGTTCAGAGGACAGTTATTGGAAGAGATGATACGTTTACTGGATCAGATGTTTGTCTCTTTTCCAACTCTGTGCCCTAATGGGTCTTACTAAATATGTTTCTATGAAGCGAGCACCTGAAATCAGTGCCCGACACACTTGAAACTCTCATCTCAGAGAAAAGGTTGCTCCAAGCATCTGTTTATCTTATGCGAAACCTCAAGGTAATCAATAAACCTGATATGCAAGATATTGGAGCAATATCAGATCTCAGAAGTTATGTAGTTGGCCAAGAAAATGTGCGTCTGTCAACTATATGGTGTTATGCTTGACCCTCACAAGTTCTAGGCTCTACGGGAAATATTAATCGAGGAACTTCATAATCATCTCTATCTGAAATCCTTCTGGTGTGAAATGCGCTGGGCTAGTTATAAGCCGAATCAGACAGCTTGTAGGTTTTCCCATTATGCATAGTGCTGTCTTAACATGTCTTTGAAGTTCCTAAGGTCGAATTTGATAATGAACCGAGTACGCAACCGTCTTCCAAAGGCACTGTGTATTGTGAATCGTCATCTTCGCCGAAATCCACCTCCCGATTATCTCGGTACCTCAGTTCTCTTGCACTTCGACCAAACGACCCTCCCCACGACATCAGCGACACGAGCTTTTACAGCAGCGCGTTTGCTCAGGATCCATCTCCTCCTTTCGCACAGTCCTTCTCGTCGAATATCAATTTTACTGGACCAGCAATTTCGGCTTCCCAGGCACCCCAACTTGATGCAAATCCAGAAACCGACTCCTTCGCGTACATTGAGATTCTACTCGAGTCACTTGCAGTCTTAGGAAAGCTTGGAAGTGCGCTCGATATCGTGGCACAGCGTTTGCAAAGCGAGATATACGCGTTGGTCGAGAGTACCTTGGATGAGGTCGAAGAAAGAATGGAGGAATCCAAGCGGGTTTCGCTTTTCAATGCAACCGGCCTTGGAAGACGGTCAGAGGGTGGGTATATATTTGTAGCCAACGATTCTATTGGCATCGCACTAGACGGCGTTGTTTCTTCGATACCGGCAAAGGGTATTCTCCTCCGGACTTCTTCCCTCCGCCTTGCAGCACTAGAGTCCTCTACGAAGCAAGTTGACCAGGAAACCTTGAAGGACTTCTTTTGGACTTTATATTCCAAACTTGACGCAGTAACCCAGGGATTAAGGGTGATATATGAGGTTGCCAATCGCATAGGATCGGTATGCTACAGTTTATGAAACAGCTTCACCCTAATCTGTCGTTGTAGCGCAAGGACTTCAAGGATTCATCTGGTGCCAAGCCTGGAACTTTGTTTCCACTTGCTGACGTATGGCTACCAATACAAGCTGAGGTTTGTAGCCCAGTGGTTTCCATCAATAAGATATCAAGTGATTTATAGGTCCGGACGCTCCTGCACGACTATTTAACGGATGAGGAGCAGAGCTCTGTGGCGGGGCGAAATCCAATATCGTCTATCAATGAAATCCTACGGGAAGGTCGGTTTACAAGAGATAAACAAAAGGTCGGCGCAGAATTTCATCAAATGTTACAATCTGAACGTTCACTTGCAGTTCGTATTCCGATTCGTGGACACTGATATGAAGTCCACGGGCAAAACCCTCCGACGTCATGAGGATGAGCTCACTCAGGTCCTTCGAGACACCATGCCAGGTCTTGTCCAGAATTTGACCGATAGTGCTGTCCCGGCGACACTGTCAACTGTTGCAGATGATCGTCTACTAGGTGTCGGACAGCATCATCGCTTGCTCATCAAGCCGGATGCATTCCATGTCAGCGTACTTTTCCAGCCCACACTTAGTTTCTTGAATCGAGTGACGGAGATTCTCCCTGATGGAGTGGAAAGCGCACGCTCTGCAAGCAACGTACTAGATGACTTTGTCCTGAAGGTCTATCTGCCACAATTGGAAGAACGCATATCAGAACTTTTTCATCATGCAGTTACAAGTCAGTTCTTTATTTTTCAAATTTCATTATATTACTTACGGTCTTAATTAGGTTCCGACGCTTTCCAGTATGACCAAATGTCGACACGATTGAGTCCAAAGCCAATATTCAAAGTTTGTATTTATACTATTGTTATATGCCATAATATCCATCGATGCACGATTATCCAGGCAGCTACGCAGCTAATGGCACTGATAAATTCATTATGTGCGATGCTCCGAACAACCCCGTTCCATCGAGAAAATTACTCTCGCCTAATTGTTGGCGTAATTATTCAGTTTTATCAGCGTTGTAGCGACAAATTCCAAGACCTCGTTTCCTCGGCGGAGAACACCATCGCTAACTCTTCTTCGTCGCTTGTGTTGGCAGCTCAGTGGGCACAAAAACCGGAGTTAAGTCCATGTTTAACAGAACTTTTCGTAACATCCGTGCGTATCACATAACGCTAGACGTCCCAAACCAACCATTGTTTTGTAGGAGACCAACACTGTGATTAGGCGACAGCTTTGTCGACAGGAGACACATCTCGAACTTAACTACCTTGGTGAAGCTCAGATAACTAAAAGTGACCTGGTTTCTTCGACTCGCAACTTAGCAGGGTTGTGTGGTCTATACCGCAGTGTGGTCAGTTCCATCGGATGGATAAATATTTTGCATTGGTTCAATTGATTTGTAGGCTTGGTTCACAGAGGAGTTGAAATCAGGTACACTCTCCCCGACTACACCCGCCACGCAGCTTGACTCTGTCGATGTCATGTCACCACTTACTCCCACGGCGATCCCTGCTTTCCTTTCGCGGAGTGCTCGTGATGAACCCAATCTTCCCCTATCACGAGAGATGGCAATGTATGTATTGATAATGGGTGATGACTATGATAATATATGACACTCATGCAACCTATAGACGTTTCGGCGCGTTGCTGAAGACATTTGCCCAACTAGCCGAGATCATTCTGCACACTATTAGGATCGACATTCGCTGTCGAAGTATACATTATTTAGATGCAGCCATGCGTCTTGTTTGTGCTTAATTATGCACAACTATCATCTTACTGATGGATTGCAGGGCAACTACAACATCGACCGTGAGGCTAGCGAGCCTGACCCATATGTTGTGGATCTTAACACCGAAATCAGCAAGTACGATGAACTCGTGTCAGCTGCAATGCTTAGGAATGAGCACCGGTGAGCATCTGCCCTCACCAAACGAACCCTTTCTCACATTTCGTAGATTTGTCTTTGCTGGACTTGCAGATTTGATAGAACACCTCCTTATCTCCAATGCTCAACACGTGCGCATGGCGAATGACTTTGGTATAAAGAAGATCATGCGAAATACTCTAGCACTGCAGCAGAGCATACGGACCATCAGCGATAATGAGGAGCATGTCGAATTCGAGCGCTCAAAAAGATATTATTCACTCTTCTTCCTGACGCCGCAGGTACGTTCCCTGTTTTGTATGCTTCATGGCAAACTACTGATATTAAACTAGGATTTGCTCGACAGTATCCGCCAAAGCCAGGCATTTACCTTCGACGAGTACAAGGCTATACTTAATCTTCAGTGTGGAGTGGACCAGTCCATCGGCGAGGCTGGAGTCGCCACCGACCGCAATTATAGCACGTATCTCATTGACCTACATGGACTGGAGCTGGAGAGCTCGGCAGACAGCAATTGAGGTAGCCCTAGCCAAAGTTCCCGCATATATTTATTTATTTATGATAATATGTCCTCGCCGACAGAATGGTCATGTCAACATACCGAAAACTCGCCATGCTAAATCGCTGCGTTGAACATGGTCGTTTTACATTAATATCATGCCGATTTTACTCAAACGGTAACATATCCAACCAAGTAGCTTGAAGGCAGTTATCAGAGTGACACTTGATACTTCCTATGATTTATGTTGGCTGCATGTCTTTGTGATGATTCCATGCTACATCATCGTCTGTCGCGTTGGGTATTCGTCTCCCTTGAGCTCGTGCCTTGAGGGCATTCGGTGCCAATGACACCACGAAGCCGCCAGGCTTTCTAACTGTCACGTCCTCGTGCGGTGGGATAAATGTCAAGATGGGAAGCTTTCCTAACAGCTCCTGGTATCTCCTGCGTAGCCATCGGTTTGGAAGGCGCCCATAAAATCCTTCCTGCGAACAATATCTTGGATTTGTCGTTAATCGAACCAGTTCCTCGAGAACAGGGGTGCCTTCAAAGCCGATTTTACGGATCCTTGACGAAATGCTGTCACCGCCGCACTCCAAGCCAACATCTTGATCCGGCGAAAGAGAGACTTGGAGAGGTGGAAATACCTTCTTCCACTCCTGCCTGAAGTACTTCCAGCGAGCATTCACTTCTCTGCGCTTACTGAAAGGCCCCAGTATCTTTGCATCAGAAGAATTGGGATCTGCTCGTTCGGGAAGTATTGGTGGGAAGCTCAGGTCTCCAGGCGCTAAAGGTCTCTTCTTGCGAGAGAGACCTGAAGTAAGTAGTGCGGTAAGCTCTAGGGAGTATACGGGAGGACGCGAGGATTCCTTGTTGTGGATAATGGGCATGGGACGTGGTAAATTTGGGTCGGACAGCAAGGGCTAGAGGCACGTCATCAGGAGATCATGAACAATACAAATGACACTGTATTTATCACCTCCATCAATTCCCATCTTAATCTACCTACCCTTCCATAGGCGAGGTCGAGCACCCGGTTGAAGGCCAGATGGCTGCCATTGTTTGCTCCACGGAGTTGTTCCAATGTCTAGCAAGAGATGAGATATAAATCAATGCTCGGGGACAGTAGCCTCACCTTGGAAATTCTCTTCAGCTTCTTACGCTTCAGAGCATCGCATTTTGTCGACAGCGCATTGCGACAGCTATCCTTGGCAGTTAGACGGAAAAACTGACTACATGCTGTTAGTTTTAGGAAAATGTAACTGCTCAAGGGCAAGAACCATACCGAAGGTAGACATGAGGCAACTGTCTGATTTCACGAAGATAGGCTCTGTACACCGACACAATCGCCTGCTGTCCGTGCTTCATGCACATGTCGCGCTTGATGCACGAGTGTGCCCACAATCACGCAGTCCCATGTCACGTGTCATAGCTCGACGATATCTAATCGTCCGTGTTGGCAGTCACTCTCTATCACTGGCAGTCCTCTGAGCTGCGGTTAGCTCGATTGGAGTAGGCTATGGTAAGTTACAAGCAATATCAAAATCTAACTACTTATGTTGCACACAGCCAACAAGACAGAAGAATCAGAATCCCTCAGGACTTGGCCGAGCTATCATCAACAAAAAGTTCAAGGATGCAAAAGAAAGACAGGAATCTGGTCTTGTAAGCAACGTCTTGTACTCTACATTAACTTGCTGAAGCTGCACAGTATACCACTGAAGTCGACTCGACAAACCGCCTAAAATCTGTTACCCAGGAGAAAGATCTAGACGAATTCCTAAACACAGCACAGTTGGCGGGCACGGAGTTTACAGCCGGTGCGCAATCATTTCTTTGATTCAGTCATAGCTTTATGCGGGAAGACAGAACGACGAAATGTGAAGATTATCCAATCTCCCGCAGGTTCAACACACAATCCCTATCTTCTTAGTGACCAGGAGGAGCAATCAACTCTGAAAAAGCACCAACAGAACAAAGAACGACTCAGGGTGCCTAGAAGGCCCCCATGGACAAAATCAATCACAACAACACAATTGGATCGACAAGAGAAGGATGCGTTCTTAGAATGGCGAAGAGGACTCGCTCAGTATGTAAGAATTCGTGATCTTCAGCACCAATTCACACCATCTACAAAGGCTTCAAGAGGAAGATAACTTTTTGTTGACACCATTCGAACGCAATCTCGAAGTCTGGAGGCAATTGTGGCGCGTCTTGGAGCGATCGCATCTAGTTGTGCAGATTGTGGACGCTCGCAATCCGTTAAGGTTTAGATGCGAAGACCTTGAATCCTATGTCAAAGATGTAGAAGGTGCGGAAGGTGAGGCGGGTACGGGAAGGAATAAGCGCAAGAGTCTCCTCTTAATTAACAAAGCCGATTTACTCACTGCGACCCAAAGGTGAGTGGCGTGTCATTTCTAATTACTTTATCTTTCAATTCTCCCCAAAGGCGAATATGGGCGGATTATTTCGATAGCCAAGGGATACAATATGCGTTTTTCTCTGCTGCAAATGCTGCTGCGCTACAACAAGCACGCCGGGATGCTATCGTTCAAGCCAAAGAGGATGCACATACAGATGAAGCTTCGTTTTCCGATTCAGATGGCCCGCACACACCTCACGACGATGAAAGTGGCGATGACTTCCCAGAAAAATCGGAATCAGAATCAGAATCGCAGTCAACAGGTGAATCAGACGACAAGCATGAATACGTTCACACAGAGGAAGATAGTCCTGATGGAATGGACCCCCGTACGAAAGTTCTTTCAGTGTCAGAGCTGGAAAATCTTTTCGTCACGACTGCTCCCGACCTATCGAGTGAGGCCGAATTGATTTCATTCATCGTAGGGCTTATTGCTGACTAATTTAATGACAGCATTTGCTGGCTCATCTGGGGATCCCCCAACAAAACTCGTGGTCGGACTTGTTGGTTATCCCAACGTTGGCAAATCCAGCACAATTAATGCCCTTCTTGGAGAGAAAAAAGTCTCCGTCTCCTCAACTCCTGGAAAAACAAAACATTTTCAAACTATCCATCTATCTCCAACAATTGTGCTCTGCGACTGTCCTGGGCTGGTATTTCCGCAATTTGCAACGACCAAGGCCGCACTTGTTTGTGACGGTGTATTACCTATCGATCAAATGAGAGAGCATACTGGCCCGATATCTCTGGTGGTCAAGCGGATACCAAAAGAGGTTCTTGAAGCCTCGTATGGATTGACCATTAAAACTAAGGGAATAGAAGAGGGGGGCGATGGGAAAATTACTGCAGAGGACTTCTTGATTGCATATGCCAGTGAGCTCTCTCCCCTTTGGCCGAGTTTACTCTTCTCAACAAGTTGATAGTTGCGCGGGGGTTTATGCGATCAGGCCAAGGCAACCCAGACGAGGCTCGAGCAGCACGGTATGTCCTAAAGGATTATGTAAATGGAAAATTGCTTTTTTGCGAACCACCGCCGGGCACATCGGAGGGCTCTTTTAACCAGCGGACACACGAAATATCGCTACAGCGAGTGGCGGGAAAGAAGCGTGCACCTGTAACGAGAGTTGGAAAAGGCGCGGATACTTTTGTGCCGCCCAACCCTTCCTCGATACTCGTTGCTCAAGGGAAGGGGCAGAAATCTCAAGTGGTCGACCGAGAGTTCTTCGACCGGAATTCGAATCTATCAGCACGAGCGTTTATACAGGGCACTTCGCGCAATGGGAAAGAGTTCGCAAGAGGAATAATATATCCCCACCAGAATATGGTGGCCAACGATGGAACTCCGTTGGGATCACAGGATGCGACACTGGCTGCGGTGATGGCGAGAGTTGATGTTAATGGGAAGAAGCACAAGAAGAATAAGCGAGTAAAGCAAAGGAGCGGAAAGGGGTACGATTGATGCCTAAAAGAATACATCGCTATGATGATTGAGTGTTGGACTGCGTTGGACGACCGACACGAACACCAACTGGCTGAACTTTCAGTACAAGTGAACTTAGTGAAGGCTGACTGCTGAATATGGCTCGTTAACATAAGCTGTTTCGTCTCCGCGAAATCTGGCGCGAAGTAATAAGCTGAGAACTACTGTGTATACTGACTCATTATTGAGGGTTATAGGTGTCTGT